>Ga0307512_10006912_pt1 | contig 11347 bp, 6 predicted proteins | sample 14_EM_MG_FD_200267 | JGI IMG/M metagenome (GOLD analysis project Ga0307512, IMG submission 200267) | Populus trichocarpa ectomycorrhiza microbial communities from riparian zone in the Pacific Northwest, United States - 14_EM | ecosystem: Host-associated > Plants > Roots > Unclassified | place... | reverse complement strand
ACGGCCGCCCGCCGGGGATGGGCGAGCTTTGCTCCGGCGATCAGCGAGTGCAGGTAGTAGTCCACCGATCGATGCAGGGTCTGCCGGCGATCGGATTCGTCGCACAGCTCGGCGGCGTAGGCGCGGACGAGGTCGTGCATGCCGTAGCGGCCTGGGCGTACCTCGGCAAGAAGATGGGTGTCGACCAGCTCGTTGGTCGCGGCGAGCGCCTCGGCGGGCGCGGCGCCTGAGACGCTGATCGCCGCGGGTACGGCCAGGTCCACCCCCGGATATCCGCCGAGCCGGCGGAACAGCGCGGCGGCCGCCGCGCCGAGTTTGTGGTAAGACCAGGAGAAAACCGCCCGGACGTCCCGTCCGCTGGCGACCCCGGCGAAGGCGTCCAGCCCATTGCGGCGCCGGATCTCCGCCGAGAGTGCGCCGAGCGTGAACGCGGGGCTGCGCTCCGCCCAGGCCGCGCAGATGGCCAGCGCCAACGGCAACCCGCCGCACACGGCGATGATCTCGGCGGTCGCTTCCGGTTCGGCGTCCACCCGGTCGCGGCCGAGGCGTGAGCGCAGGTATCGGTGGGCGTCCTCGTCGTTGAACACGCCGAGACCCATCGAGTTGGCGCCGTGCTCGACGGCGAGCCCGCCGAGGTAGCTGCGACTGGTCACGATGACGGTGCAGCCCGCCGTGGCGGGGAGCAGGTGGCGTACCTGTTCGTCGTCGTGTGCGTTGTCCAGCACCACCAGGACACGCCGGTCGCTCAGCACGCTGCGGAACAGTGCGGCGAGGCCTTCCAGCGAAGCGGGCTGATTGGTCCGCGGCACGCCGAGCGCTTCGAGGAAGCCGTGCAGCACGGCGGCGGGATCCCTCGGCATGTTGCCGGGGGCGGAGCCGCGCAGGTCGGTGTAGAGCTGCCCGTCGGGGTGCCGCGCCGCCGCCCGGTACGCCCACCGCAGCGCCAGGCTGGTCTTACCCACCCCGCCGAGTCCGGTGATCACCACCAGCGGCCGGTCGCGCGCGGCCAGCGCGTCCAGCCGGTCCAGCTCGGCGTCGCGCCCGCTGAACGACCGCAGATCCACCGGAAGCTGGGCCGGTGGTACGACGCGCGGCCCGCGGGCCAGCTCGGCGTCGCGCCCACTGAACGACCGCAGGTCCGCCGGAAGCTGGGCCGGTCGTACGACGCGCGGTCCGCGGGCCGGCGTCGGTGTGGCGTCTGCGGGCTCCGGGTCCGGCTCGGCCAGCAGTGCCCGATGAGCCTCGTGCAGCTGTGGTCCGGGCTCGATCCCGAGTTCGTCGACGAGTCGCTGCCTGATCTTGAGGAAGCGCCGGAGTGCTTCGCCGCGGCGGCCGGCGGCGGCGAGCGCAGTCAGCAGCCGGGCGTGCAGGCCCTCGTCGAAGGGGTACCAGGCGGTGGCGCGGTCGAGTGCCGATACGACGTCGTCGCTGCATCCCAACTTGAGCGCGAGGTCGGTGGCTTCGGACAGCACCGTGACGTACTCGCGGTCCAGCCCGGCGAACACCGGATGCTCGCGCGCCTCCGACGGCAGGTTGCTCGCGGCCAGCCCGGACCACAACGCGATCGCCTCGGCGTACGTGTGGATCGCGCTTGTCCGGGTTTTTTCGGCGGTGCGGCTCTTGGTCACGAGTGCCCGCCAGCGCAACAGGTCGAGGGTGCTCTCCGCGGCGACCAGCTGGTATCCACCCGGGGCACGGCGAAGCGTCGCCGCCTGCTCCCGCGGCACGCGTCCCGGTTCGATGATCCGGCGCAGGCGGCTCACGTACTGCTGCACGGTCGCTGCCGCGGCCGACGGTGGCGCATCCGGCCAGAGGACGTTCGCGATAGTGGCGAACCTGACCGGCTCGCCGGCGGCGGCCAGTAGTACGGCCAGCACTGTGCGTTGCTGCGGCGGGCCGAGCTCCACCTCCACGCCGTCGCGGTAGCCCCGTACCGGTCCGAGGATCTGGAACCACATGTCAGCCGGCAGCGGCGCAGGAGGTCCGTGACGTCGGCATGCGATCCCTTCCGGCGTGTGTAGAGAGGAGGGGGCGAGGATACTGCGGCCCGTTCAACGGAAGGTCAACAGTCAATCATCGACAGAGCCTGGCACGACTTCCGGTCTCAGCGGCTAAGATCATATTGGCGGCCATAGATCGGAGAGCGTGTTGATCCAGAACCTCCGCGACGACCTCGCCGACCCGGCATTCCAAGCTGCCCCCCACTCGGTTTACGCGCGGTGGCGCCGCTCGTCGCCGGTGCACAAGGTGCTGCTGCCCAGCGGGATAACCTCCTGGCTGGTCACCCGGTACGAGGACGCCCGCCGGGCCCTCACCGATCCGCGGCTGCTGAACGCCGCCCTGACGGTACGCTCCGGTGCGGCGGCCGCCTGGTCCCAGCACATGCTGGCGGCCGACCCGCCGGACCACACCCGGCTGCGGCGCCTGGTCTCCGGCACCTTCACGGCCCGGCGCATCGAGGCACTGCGCCCACGGATCGAGCAGATCACCGACGAGCTGCTGGCGGCGATGGCCGGCCAGGAGCGGGTCGACCTGATCGACGCCTTCGCGTTCCCGCTGCCCATCCAGGTCATCTGCGAGCTGCTCGGCGTGCCCGCCGCCGACCAGGACTCGTTCCGCGCCTGGTCGAACGTCATCGTTGCCGGCGCCGAGGCTGGCGACCGGCTGCCCGGCGCCATGCGGGCCATGGTCGGCTACATCCGCGAGTTGATCGCCGAGCGGCGTGCGCGCCCCGGCGACGACCTGCTGTCCGGCCTGATCGGAGCCCGCGACCACGACGACCGGCTGTCCGAGAACGAACTGTCCTCAATGGTCTTCCTGCTGGTCATCGCCGGTCATGAGACGGTGGTCAACCTGATCGGCAACGGCGTCTATCTGTTGCTCGCCGAGCGCGAGCGATGGGACCGGCTAAGGGCTGAGCCGGCCCTGCTGCCCGCGGCGATCGAGGAGTTCCTGCGCTACGAGGGGCCGGTCGGTACGTCCACCTTCCGGATCGCCGGCGAGGATTTCGAGCTGGGCGGCGCCGAGATCAAGGCGGGCGACGCGGTCATGGTGGTGCTGCTGTCCGCGGACCGCGACGAGCAGCGCTTTCCGGAGCCCGGCGAGCTGCGCCTGGACCGTGCCCAGAACCCGCATCTCGCCTTCGGTCACGGCATTCATTACTGCCTGGGCGCGCCGCTGGGCCGGCTGGAGGCGCAGGTCGCCTTTGGCAAGCTGCTCAACCGGTTCCCCGGACTGCGGCTGGCGGTGCCGGCGTGCGACCTGTCGTGGCACCCGGGCCTGCAGATGCGCGGGCTGCAGCACCTACCGGTGATCACCGGCTGAGCCGATCTCCGGTCATCCGGCCGGCTCGACGTCGGCCGGCTCTAGAGGGCTTGAGCGGCGGCCGGCTAGCCGTCGGCCGGCTCGAACCCGATCGCCGGTACCCGGATGCCGGCCCCCGACCTGCGGGCCCGCTCCTGCAGGTGGCGTGCGGCCGCGACGTCCTGTGCGGCGATTCCCAGCGACTTGAAGACCGTGATCTGGTCGTCGCCGGTCCGGCCCGGATGGTCGCCCAGCAGGACCTCGCCCACCTCGGTGGGGGTGAAGTCCGCGGGCAGGCCGCCCTCCTGCAGCGGGATCAGGAGGTCGTCGGCCTCGTTGCGGGCCGATTCCCGGCTGTCCACGAACACGGCGGCCCGCTGGACGACGGACGTGTCCAGCTCGCGCTTGCCGCGGAAGCTGGCCCCGATCGCGTTGAGATGCGTGCCCGGTGCGAGCATGCTGGCCGACACCAGCGGCCGGTCGCTGGCCGTGGTGGTGCAGACCACGTCCGATCCCCGCAGCGCGCCGCCGATGTCCGGCTCGTAGCGGATCTCGACTGTGGGCAGTTTCGTCCGGGCCCAGTCAGCCAGGCGGCGGGCGCGGTCGGCGCCGCGGTTCCAGATCCGCACCTCGCGCAGGGCGGGCAGGACCTCGGCCAGCGCCGCGATGTGGCTGCGCGCCTGCGTGCCAGCGCCGACGACGGCCAGGACCGCGGAGCCGGGCCGGGCCAGCGCGCGGGTGGCCGCGGCGGATGCCGCCGCGGTGCGGACGGCCGTCAAGGCGACGCCGTCGACGAGGGCACTGGGCCGGCCGGTCGCCGCGTCGAAGACGAGGACGACGCCGCAGTGCGGGCCGAGGCCGTACCGGGCGTTGCCGGGTTTGATCACCATCGCCTTCACACCGAACACCGGGGCGGGGTCCGACTCCGGCCCGGCGACGACGGCCGGCATGGTGGCCAGTGCTCCCGCGTCGCCGCCCGCAAGCACGGTACGCAGCGGCTGGCGCGAGCGGCCCGCGCTGTGGCTGCGGAAGACCTGGTCCATGAGGTCGACGGCATCGGCCATCGGCAGCAGCTCGTGAACGGTGCGCCCGTCGATGATCAGCAGGCCGTCGTCCGGGGCCGTCATAGGGCGATCGCCTGCCCGATGATTTCCTTCATGATCTCGGTCGTTCCTCCGTAGATGGTCTGCACGCGGGCGTCAACGAAGGCTCGGCCGATCAGTCCCTCCGAGCTGTAGCCGTACGCGCCGTGCAGCTGCAGGCACTGGTCGCTGACCTTCTTGCAGAGTTCGGTGTTCCACCACTTGGCCATCGACGCCTCCTCGATGGCCAGGGTGTCCTGGTTGTGCTCGACGATGCAGCGGTCGGTGAACGGCCGCGCCACCTGCAGCGCGGTCGCCATCTCGGCCAGCTGGAAGCGGATGTGCTGGTGGCCGGTCAGCGGCTGGCCGAACGCGATCCGCTCCCGGCAGTAGGCGAGCGTGTCCTCGAGGAGCCGCTCGGCGAGGGCGAGCGCCGACACCGCGATGGACAGGCGTTCGCGGGGCAGGTTCTTCAGCAGGTAGACGAAGGCCATCCCCTCCTTGCCGAGCAGGTTGGCCCGCGGCACCCGTACGTCGTCGAGGAAGATCTCGATGGTGTCCAGTGAATGCAGGCCGATCTTCGGCAGCGGGCGACCAGGAACGACGCCGGGCATGTCCGGATGGACGACGAACAGGCTGCCCGGCGGCGAGCGATGGCCGTCGCCGTCGCCGTGCTTGGCGACCACCACGATGTTGTCGGCGAGCAGGCCGTGGGTGACGAAGCTCTTCTGCCCGCTCAGCACGAAGTCGTCGCCGGCGGCGCGGGCCGTCGTCCGCATCGCCGAGACGTCGCTGCCCGCCTGCGGCTCGGTGATGGCGATCGTGCTGATCGCGTCCCCGGAGCAGAAGCCGGGCAGCCAGCGCCGCTTCTGCTCGTCGGTCGCCAGACTGGTCAGGTAACCACCGACGACCTCGCTGTGCAGGTTGAAGGCCGGGCTCAGCGTCCCCGCACGGGCCAGTTCCTCGTTGCGGACGGCGTGGTAGCGGTAGTCGCTGACCCCGCCGCCGCCGTACTCCGGGCTCACGTCCGGGGCGAGGATGCCGGCTCGTCCGGCGGCCTGCCACAGCGAGCGGTCGACCACCCCGGCCGCGTCCCACTTGGCCAGGTGCGGTGTCATCTCTCGGGCGATGAACGTACGGACCAGCGAGCGGAACGCCTCGTGGTCGTCATCGAAGATGTCCCGTTTCAAGGGGTCGTCAGCCTTCCGGTGCGTAGGCCGGCACGCCGGTCGCCTCCGGCACGGTCACCCTCGGGATCAGGGTGCGCAGCCGCTGGATCATGACGTGGCAGTAGGCGGCGTTGTGCGCGTCGTCACGCAACCGCGGGTGCGGCATCTTGCCCTCACGCGGGTGCTCGAAGTGCAGACGGACCGTCTCGGTGTCCGGCGGCACCAGGCCCAACTCGGCGGGGAACGTGCTCATCGCGGCCGGCAGTTCGACCGTAACGCCCCGGTCGGTGGGGTCCACCCAGCGCGCCTCGCTGGCCGGCACGGCTGGCGGGCGGAAGGCCTCGCTGTAGATGAATGGCCGCGCCACCAGGTCGATGTCGAGGGCACAACGGGCCAGGGGGTCGGACCACCAAGGCTGGGACCGGGCGAAGTCGTACAGCAGCCGGTCGAAGGTGTCGCGGTGCGAATGCAGCACCAGGTGGGCGGCCTGGCCGATGTTGAGCAGGTCGTAGTTGTCCGCCGTCGAGACGGACCTGGCGACGAACCGGGCGATCTCGTCGTCGCGTTGCTGGAGGAAGCGGCTGGTGGCGGCGAAGAAGTCCTCGAAGGACTGGATGCCCCGATCGTCGAGGTACCGGGCGAGGTAGTAGCCGGCTCGCGCGTTGTACATGCTCTGGACGGCGTAGTAGAACCAGGTTCCCTCGACGCACTCCTCGGCGGTGACCCAGCGGGTGGCGGTCACCACGTCGGCCTCGGCGTATTCGTCCGGCGCCCGGACCACCTCGATGCCGAACGCCTCGCGCTGGTCGTACATCGACGTGTTGGGCAGCAGCAACTGCGGGTAGATCGTCAGGGTGTCGGCCCGCATCCGGCAGAGCCGGCCCACGCCGGCCCGGAAGGACTCCAGGGTCTCCCCCGGCAGCGGCCAGATCATCTCGATGAACGAGCTCATGTCCTTCTCGATCAGCGTGCGCTGCAGATCGGTGTACGTCGTCTCACGGATGTTCTGCCGGTCGATCAGCCGCAGCGCGTCCGGGGTCACCGTCTGCAGGGAGATCGGCTGGCTCGTGACGAGACCGCCCCGGACCAGGATCTCGGTGATCTCCGCGACCCGTTCCGGCCGGTTCTTCGCCGCGGCGATCACCATGGAGGTGGGGAAGCCGTACTCCTGCTTGCAGGCCACGATGTGTTTACTCAGGTCGACGTCACGGGGGGACAGGCCCCAGTTGGCGTCGGCGATGAAGACGCTGGCGACACAATTCTCACTGATCCACTGGATGTCGGCGCGGACACGGTCCTCGTCGAACTTGTAGACCTTCGAGTTGGTCGCCGCGCCCCAGAAGCAGAAGCCGCAGTGGAACGGGCAGCCGCGGTTGGTCTCCAGCACGGTGAACGTGTACTCGCCGCCGTCGAAGATGCCCGCCGCGAACGGGGACGGCAACTCGTCCAGGTGCTGCAGCCGCGGGGTGAGCTCGGAGGTACGCAGCGCGCCGTCCGACCAGTAGCTCACGCTGGACACCTGGCTGAAGTCCGGCTCGTCGGTCGCCAAGGTGCGCAGGAATTCGTAGAACGGTTGCTCGCCCTCGCCGTTGCAGACGACGACGCGGGTGTGCTCGGGCGCCACGTACTCCCTCGCACGGTTGATCACCTGCGGACCGCCGAGCAGGTAGTAAGCGTCCGGGCGTCGCTCGAGGAGGCGCCGCAGCAGCCGGCGGACCACCCCCATGTTCCAGATGTAGCAGCTGAAGGCGTAGATGTCGGCGTCACGCTCGACGAGGCTCTCCGCCATCTCGTCGAGATCGTCGCGCAGGCTCCGGCTGTAGATGTCGAAGTCGTAGTTTTCCACGATCGCCGGGTCCTGGGAGGCGTACACCTGAAGGTAGCCCGAGACGAGTGGCACCGTGTTCTCGTAGACGGACAGCTCGACGAGCGTTACCCGCTTTGCTTTCATGTCGTCCCCCATGTCATGACGTGTCTCACGGATCACGGCGCTCGGTTCTTGCCGCGGAGAACGTCCAGGAAATCGCTCAGCACCGGATGCTCGTGGATGTCCTCCGGCCGCATGGTGATACCGCGGCGCCGGGCCCTGCTGACCAGCCGGATGACCCGCAACGAGTCCCCGCCGATGTCGAAGAAGTTCTGGTCGCGCTCGATCTGCTCCAGGCCCAGCACCTCACGCCAGAGCGCGATCAGCTCCGCCTCGTCGGCGTCCGGCTCGACGGCGGCGTCCGCGGGCCCGGTCTCCTGATCCAGCGGGAGGGCGCGCAGCTGTGCCCGGTCGATCTTGCCGTGCGAGGTGACGGGCAGGGCGTTCAGAACGACGACCGTCGCCGGCACCAGGTAGTCCGGCAGCAGGCCCGCCACCCGTTTACGGAGCATCTCGCCGTCGGCGCCGGGCGCCACGACGTAGCCGACGAGCAGTTCCGGGCCACCGGCCGGGCGGCGGTGGGCGACGACCGTGGCGGAGCGCACCGCCGCGTCCTCCAGCAGCGCGGCCTCGACCTCGGCGGGCTCGATCCGGAATCCCCGGATCTTCACCTGGTCGTCGGTTCGGCCGCAGAAGTGCAGCGTGCCGTCCGCCGAACGGCGCACCAGGTCACCGGTCGCGTACATCCGGGCGCCGGGGGTGAACGGGTCGGCCGGGAAACGGGCCTCGGTGAGATCCGGGTCGCCCAGGTATCCGCGGGCGAGCCCGGCCCCGGCGAGGTACAGCTCACCGACCGCGCCGGGGCCGACCGGGCGGCGCTGCTCGTCCAGGACGTAGGCCACCGTGTTGCGGATCGGCTGGCCGATCGGCGGGAGGTCCGCCCCTGCGGCGGGCTCGGTCTCGGCCCAGGTGGCCACCACCGTGTACTCGGTGGGCCCGTAGTTGTTGTAGAGCCGGAACGGCAGGCCGGCGGGCGGACGGCGGCTGAGCCGGTCGCCACCGACGAGCATGGTGCGCAGCGCGACCGCGCCGTCGTCGCGGCGCGGCCACGGCAGGTCAAGCAGTTCCTCGGCCAGCGGGGTCGGCACGAACATCGTCGTCACCCTGGTCTCGGTCAGCCAGGCGACCAGGTCGGCCGGGGACCGCAGCAGGGCGGGCTCCACAATGTCCAGCGCGGCGCCGCTCGCCAGGCAGGGCCAGACCTCCAGGGCGAACGCGTCGAACGACGGCCGGGCCAGCTGCGTCATCCGGTCCTGGGCGGTGACCTGGTATGCCTCCTGGTACCAGTCGACGAGGTTGGCCAGACCGCGGTGGCCGACCAGGACGCCCTTGGGCTGACCGCTCGAACCCGACGTGTAATTGACATACGCCAGGTCGTCGCCGGTGACGGTGAGTGCCGGCGCGCGCTCGTCGCCCGGCTGTCCGGCGCCGGGTTCGTCGAGATCGAGGATGTCCGTCGCGAGCGGCGCGAACGGCTTTCCGGCACCGCCGCGGGTGAGCAGGAGCTTCGCGCCGGATTCGGTGAGCATGCGCCGCGATCGCTGCGGCGGCTGGGCCGGGTCCAGCGCGAGGTAGGCGCCACCGGCGGTCAGGACCGCCAGCGCCGCCGTGATCAGCTCGGTGGACCGCTCCAGGCACAACCCCACTATGGAGCCGCGGCCCACTCCGCGCGCCCGAAGGGTATCGGCCAGCGCGCCGGCTTCGGCTCCCAGCTGCCGATACGTGAGCGTCCGGGTACCGGACACGAGGGCCACCCGCTCCGGCTGCTGCTCGATCCACCGCTGCACCCGTTGCGGAACCGGAGGCCCGATCGTGTCGCCCGGCCCGGTCTCGCCAGTGTGGATATTCATCCCAGCCCTTCCTCGCGTCGTCTCCGGTCAGCCGGACCGCACAGCGGCGGCGTCGCACCTCAGCTCGGCGATCTTCGACATCCTGATGGCGCCGGTGTGGCGGGTGCCGAGCCGAGCGACAGATCGGACGCCACCAGCTCGGCAATCTCTTCCGGTCGCTCGGTCAGGTAGAAGTGACCGCCCGAGACGGTCCGGAACCGGAACTCTCCGCTGGTCCTCTCCTGCCAGGCCCGCACACCGGCCTCCGGCGCGTCGTCGTCGTCCGCGCCCACCACGGCGGTGATCGGCGTCGCGAGCCGGGCGCCGGCTGCCGGGTGATAGGTCTCGACGATGCGGTAGTCCGACCGGAGCGGAGGCAGCAGCGTCCGGAGGAGATCCACGTCCTCGAGCAGCGCCTCCTCGATCACGCCCAGCCGGCGCAGCTCGGCGATCAGCTCACCGTCCGGGGCCGGGTGGAACGAGGTGGGCCGGCGTCGCGAGGGTTCCGGATAGCCGGAGACGAAGAGCCGGACCAGCGCGTTGTCCGCGGCTCCGGACAGCCGTGCGGCGACCTCGAAGGCGAGCGGAGCACCCATGCTGTGGCCGAACAGCGCGAACGGATGCGCGGCCCGGGGCCGCAGGGCCTCGGCCACGGCGTCGGCCATCGACTCCATAGTGCTCAGCGCGGGCTCGGTGCTGCGGTCGAGGCGACCGGGATACTGCACCGTGGTCAGTTCGATGTCGGCCGGGAGGTGGCGCGACCAGGCGCGGAAGAAGGGCGCGCTGGCGCCGGCCGGCGGGAGGCACACGAGCCGCAGGCCGGCATCGGGCCGCGGCTGATAGGTCCGCAGCCAGGCGCCCCCGGGGAACGACATCAGACGCTCCCCGGCTGCACCGGCGCACACCCTGTCCAGGCCATCACAGATCGGTGACACACAATAAACCCCCGTTGGCTGGCATCGCATGGAGCACGGCAATGCCAGTAGCGCCTGCGTTGGAAGGTGACACGGCCGCCGTCGAAAGTCGTTCGGCTTGGTTGGCATGGGGCGGAATCGCGTCGAGCTTCCCCCGTGGTGGTGCCCGTGTTCCGGCTATCGCCGGGCATCACCCTCGGTAATCGATTCGCCCCATCATGTCGCCCAGGGCCAGACATCGTCAAGGGCAAGCGAGAGACGTTCACCGATCGGCGCTGTCGCTCGATGTACCGTCCTAAGTGCTTCGTCGATCGACGGAGCAGCGGTCGGATCAGCAAAATTCGGGCTGGAGCACCGCCGTTGCCAGAGCCCGTGGCCGGCACGGAATTCGGGTAGCCTCCTCCGGACGGATCGTGCAGATGCGGCTCATACGGTGAAGGGGTATAGGTGAACGCTTACCGAGCCTTACTCGCAGTACCGCATGTCCCACGCTTGCTGCTGGCAGCGGTGCTGACCCGGCTGGGGCCGCCGATGCTGAGCCTCGCCCTGCTGCTCGCGGTCCGCAACAGCACCGGGTCCTACGCCCTCGGCGGTCTGGTGCTGACCGCCAACGCGGCCTCGCTCGCGCTCGTCGTCCCGTTCAGCGGCCGGCTCGTCGACCGGCTGGGCGCCCGCAAGGTGTTGCCGTTCTTCATCACGGCGTACGTCGTGTGCCAGATCTCGCTGATGGTGGCGATCTGGCGGGACGCTCCGGGCGCCGTCCTCATCGTCCTCGCCGCCCTGCTCGGCGCCTGTGTGCCGCCCGCAGGTCCGCTGATTCGCAGCCAGTGGGCCCGGGTGGTGCCGGCGGAGCGGCTCTCGACGGCGTACGCGCTGGACGCCGCGATCACCGAGACCGCGTTCGTCACCGGACCGCTGCTGGTCACGCTCATCGTGGCGGTGAGCTCGCCGTCCGTCGTGCTCGGCTTCATCGCGCTCGCCGCCGCCGTCGGCATCGGCATCCTGCTGCTCGGCCGGTCCACCGCGACCGAACACACGGCCCGGACCGGGTCGCTCGCGCAGCGCATGCTGGGCGCGCTCGGGCACGGACCGGTCCGGCGCATCCTCGCCGTGGTGGTGTTCG
>Ga0307512_10006911_pt1 | contig 11352 bp, 11 predicted proteins | sample 14_EM_MG_FD_200267 | JGI IMG/M metagenome (GOLD analysis project Ga0307512, IMG submission 200267) | Populus trichocarpa ectomycorrhiza microbial communities from riparian zone in the Pacific Northwest, United States - 14_EM | ecosystem: Host-associated > Plants > Roots > Unclassified | place... | reverse complement strand
CTCAGCACGATGGCACTCCACGTGGTCATATGGTCGGCAGAACTCTGGGTGGTGCCCAATCCGTATATCAATGCCACATCCCTTCCTCCAGTCCTCGACCCTCTGGGACCACCAGAGCAGTACCGAGATCCCCTCGACTTTTGTTGGACGACTACGATGAAACGAAACGAAATTAACTTCGCTCCCGCGGTGGTTCTCTGTGCTCTAATTGTAATAGCCTCGGTAAAGCTCATATTTTATGATTCCAGGGAACGTTTTCTTACCTTCCGTAGTTGACCATCTATTTCCCTATTCACCTGACGAAGGTCATCCGTTTCGCTGTCCCAAAAGTCGACAAATACACGGAAATAGGCAAATTGCGAAGCCAAAGTGAACTGAACCGAGAATATCTGCGAATGTTGGAACGAGACAGGAATCCTTTTTCGTTCCTCTATCAAAGTAGGTCTTCGCTGACGATCCATGGTCTGCGGGTTGCTGACGTTGTCTTCCATTAGGCTTTCGTCGAGGGTGGAGTGGATATTCGTTGGTATCCATCACAGCAAAGCTCGCGACCCTTCTCCTGACTGCGCTCATCGATCCCGACACGTGCCTGCTTCGATCCACGAACCGCGAGAAGGTTCTGGTTGCGCGCCAAATTGTTTTGACTATTGCCATGGGGTTCTTCTTCATACTCCAATGCGTCACTGGCCCATTCTCGAATCCGGTCAATAACGCCAGCGAGTGGACGTCCAGGCTGAATTTCCTGTTGACATCTATGGTGTCCCTGGGGACTGCACTCGACATATCTGGAAAGGATATACTGGATGGCGTTGTAATTTATGTGTAGGCACCATCCTATCCCCCCCGTGTGAGAGACTGAGCTGTTCCTCCCCTCTAGTGTGTACATCTTGACGTACGGACTTGGAATTTGTATGTTTCCCATCCTCTCCAAACTTCTCCCCGCCTGACGGTTTCCTAGATTTTACGATTATTAACTTTAGCTTCGTCCAACACTGGGTCAAGCGTGAGTCTATTCGATTGGATTATCCATTTTGCAACTGATCGAGACCCTCCAGGTCTTACCGGACGAGTCGACTTCAGTAAGCCATGTTGTCCTGATCTACGTTACTCTCCACTGATCCCGTGCTCCACGCAGGCATTGATATATTTTCCCCAAGGTTCGCGCCGTCGACTCGAAGTAAAAACATTGTTCTAATCCGCCATAAACCTAGACTCGATATCTCACCTTCATCGGCTCATGCAAAACGAAGGATTTGGCAGGAAGCCATATCAACGATATTCCTCACCACACCCTCGTGTAAGATACCCAAAGAACAGCGGATGGACTACGCAGAGTCCTCCCGTAATGAACATGCACCATATCTTCTTAATTTCCTCGGGAGTCCAGGCGAGAGACATGCTGAGAATGTCAAGGTGAGGCAAACCTAAAAACTGGGGGTATCCGGAACTTGAATCTCTGCTCAGATCTTCCGCGAGGTTGGCCCCTTATTGTACGGTCGAGCTGTTAGTCTGGTGTATGGCCCAGACTATGCTTGGTTCCGTGGCTTGGAAGAGAGGATTCAAAAGGAACTCGTTGGCCCGGACTGTTATTGGAAAGACCCCTCCCAGTCACATGTTCCAGGGTGCAGTAGGTTTTTTGGGAACGCTTGGTGGATTCCATTCCCTCCTAGCCTGGTAGGTCGAGCACCTTCATCACTTCAGAACTATGCTCACTGGTCTCAGGTTATCCGGTTTGACGATGGGAAGGTCGCCACCCTTAAAGAGATTGTTCAAATGGAGGAGTATGTGAAGCAGAACACCAGCCCTGACATCTCGAGGAGACGCGAGATTAGGTTGGCGTTGAGGGCACTGGATGGGAAGATCGTCACTTGGCCTTACGATCATATCATTGTAAGCAACCACTTGCGTGTGGTCAGAGAGAATCTCATGTTTGCGCAGCAAGCTGCTTCGGGATCCTCGTGGGGCTGCAAACGTAGGGGCTATAAAGCGACCTCGACCATTGGCTTCGAGAGATGTGTACTGCGGGTAATACCTCGTGGCCACCTCATCTGGGAGGGTCTCCAACTCGGCAGCGGTTTCAACGTGCGGCTCATATACTCCAAAGATGTTCAAGTTGACGGCGACGTTATTGGTCTGACTGACGACTGGGACCTCACTGTTCCTCTGGCAAGGTTCTTACGGATGAACCAGCGGTTGATCCCTGAACGCTTATTGCATATCGAGGGAATCATGCAGAGCTACCGGAAGCATTATCTAGAGGAAGCTCGAGCCAAGTCGAACGTGTTGACGTATCGATTCTTCACAAATGTTTATGATATACCTCGGGATCCGACTCACTTGGCGGAGAGTTCGATCGTGCATGAGAAGGATATCAGGGTCCGACAGTTAATGTTGGGGTGCGAAAAGGCTTTGCAGACGACATATGATAGGTTGTCAGCTGTGACGAAAACTGAGGCTGCGACATGGTGGTATATCTTCTGGGTTGGTACAACAACGCGCAACCTACATACTCGAACTGACACTATCATCTCAACTCAGGATGATTTTTGGAGGAGGAACAACGAAACCATCCACGCCCTCCAGACCCATGTGACGGACTTCAACCCACATTACCCTACTTCGGTCGCCTACAGACCCCTATCGCGGCCTGTATTAGAACAGTTCCTAACCCAACGGGGATTGTTCAAGACCAAGCCGGGTTGGACGACAATATTCCACCACGGATTCCTCAATATGATCTACGTCAGGTTGAACGATATTGCTTTTCATGGAACACCTGAGGTAATTTTTGCCTCCCGAATCTCTTGCTGTTATTTTACTCAAGAACACCCACAGGCGATCTTAATTCACCTCGGAGAAGGCCAATCCGAATGGAACATGGATGAATTGGACCTCCAAACTCTTGGACAACCGTCTACACTCGGCACCGGTGGTGGAACGGATCACGATGACACGGATATGAGGGCTAGGCCTACATTCCGCTGGGAGGGATTGATGGCCTCTCCGGTTCGGGAATGTATTCGGGGAAGCCGGTGGTTCGTTGGGAAGATCGGTGTTTGGTTCGGGCTAACACCACTTTGGAGACCTTCTTTTACTGTTACCGGGTTCTCGCTGGATGTAAAACTCGATGATGAGGGGAGGTATGTACCGATTGGGGAGGAGGGTAGGAGGGGGAGGGCGGTTATTTCTTCGAAGTGATCTGTTGGGTCGATTTATTTCTGGTTAGATGGTGACGCACGCAGCACACGTCTTTGGACATGTTCATCTGATGACACTCACGAACAATGGTTACGCATACACCTAATTTATGCTCACTCCTAGCCGATTCCGCTCCTGCCCGCTGACCGCGAAGTCATCGTCGATTGTCACAGTGTGACCAATTTTTCGTTCCTTCTCCCATCTCCGATCAGCTGCTAAACTTTTGCCGCCCATCATATGCCTCGACGGCCTCGTCTCGCTTCAGGAGGAAAACCTCGGAAAGAAAAGATTGTGGCTGATGTGGCTTCGAGTTCTAAGGTTCAATCACCTCTCCCCGCGGTTACGTCGAAGCGGAAGCTGAAAGCTGTGGACTCTGAGCCAGAATCGGAAGAAGAGTGGGAAGACGACGACAAGCAAAGCTCTGATTCAAACGAGGAAGACGATGAGGACGACGACGGCGACAGCAACTCGTTAGAAGACTCTGAAGGATCAGATCTGGATGTGGATGCGCCGAGAGTTGCGCAGTGGGTCGACGAGGATGATTTAGAGCAGCCGGAAGTTGCTTCTGGTGACGCTTCGCACGGGAAAGCGGTAAATGCGGGGGATATCGTAGGTGCTGTGTATGTATCCCCGAAGTTTAGGTGGTTTATTTTACTCTCTACAGGAAACCGTCCAAGACAGTAAGACGGTCAACGATGTCTTCCAGGGACTACCCCTCATTACACCTTCCTACAGATTTGGCTTCCTTACCGCTCGGTGCGCTGCGGCGTGCACAACGCGCTCTTGCTAGGGCTCAGGCTGAGGAAAATCCCAGTGACTCTGACGAAGGTGAAAAATCAGAGTCCGGGTCCGAGCCAGAGGAAGTTTTAGCCAAGGGTAAGGAAAGTAAGCCGAATGCGCATAAGCCGGAGTGGAGCAATAAGCCCAGGACCGACATTGCGAAACGGGCGAATAAGAATGCGTGAGTTGTTTGTGCTTCTGGTTTGTTGCTCTCGGTTCTATCTTTGTTTTCTAGCCCCACGGAGATAACTTCGAAAAAACCAGTAACCCGACGCCGACAGATTGTCGAGGTCCCAAAGATGGTTTGTCTGCTGGCCGTTGCGTTGAGAGCTTGAGCTCACTTCAGGTTCAGGAAGTGCGGGATCCGCGATTCCTACCGTTCGCAGGAAAGTTTCAACCGCATCTGCATCGGCAATCGTACGGCTTCCTCGCGGACATGCACAAAACTGAACTTTCGACGTTAAAGGAGAACCTCAAACGGGCAAAGAAGATGTTGGCTTCCTCTTCTCGCGATCAACGAGAAGAACGAGAACAAGAAGTTGCAAAATTGGAGCAGGCTGTCAAGCGGGCGGAGAGTAACGTGAACAGGGATAAGAGAGAGCAGATCGAACTGGATGCACTTGGAAAGGTGAAACAGGAGGAGAAGGAGAAGAGGAAAGCAGGCAAGGGTGCATGGCACATGAAAGATTGTAAGATTATTTCTTCCTTGACACTCGCGTGGATCCTGATGTGCCTATGCTATGCAATAGCTGAGAAACGGGAACTGCTGGTCAAGGCCAGATACGATGCACTGGCTGCTGAGGGAGGGAAACGAGCTGTACGAAAGGCGATTGAGAAGAAACAGAAAAAGATTGGGCAGAAGGAAAAGAAGAGTCGTCCATTTGATTCGAAACCTCCACCCTCCAGGAAGCGGGCTTTGGAAGGCAATAGAGACCGAGAGGCAAGACAAGGACGGAAGCGAATTCGGACTCAGTAGTCGAGTGGTTGTAACGGGATGACGTCGTGTACATGGAGTTGTTGTGCAAAAATTTTGGTGGGTGACAGCAGGCTACACATTCAATTTATGACCACCACCACCTCCGTCGACGTTCATACTGCTCGTCCCCCCGTAATTTCCCAACGGCCGCCATGGAATTCCAGCAACTAGAACCATTGCCATTGTCCGACATCTCTGCCATTCTCCCCATGAGCCCTGATGTTTGCGAGGAAGAAGAAGACGATGACATCTACAGAGGCCTCCCCGACGACCAACCCCCGCCTGCCGCGATAACCATTCCGACCCCTCCACCCCGCCCAGAATCCTCGGCGTCTGGCAGTTCTTCATCCTCTTCCTCCAGATATTCCGTCTCTGGTAGGCTTGGCGCCTTAGCGTCTGTCGTCGAACATGCAATCACCCGTTGGGCACGGCGCAATTCCTCCTCTTCCTCTATCACCGCGTCTACTTCATCATCCACGTCAAAGTCCCCCCCGTCTGTCCAGACGAAATCTACCAGGAAACGATGGCGACGATACAGTGCAGACCACAATGCACGTTCTGAACGAGATATCCTCGCGAGGCTAAGGGCAAGGCAAGAGACCAGAAGGATTCCTCGTGGTTTTTCTCTATATGTCCCACCACAACTGCAAACATCCCGACCGAGTACATCCGCGTCCGATCCCATCTTTCAATATGACGAGCAAGGCATTCTGAGAACACACTTACTCCCTGTGGTCCTTAACCGTGTTCATTGTGCACTCCGCTCATCTGAAAGACTACGTCAGCATAAACGGGTCTTTCAGATGAACAACAGGATTCCTACTATCGTCATCGACGGCCTGTCACCCCCGCCCCCAATTGCCCAGGGCCGCGATCGAAGGAGGACGGGGAAGGGTAAACATCGAGACCCGAACAAAGCGCCCCGGGAATATATTCATAATCCAATTCCGGACGGCGCAGTTGATTCTGAGAAGGGGTCCCTGCAATCATGGTGGCTAGACATTTCGAGCCCAACCTATGCAGACATGAAGGCCCTTGGCAAGGTACCGTTTCTGTTCTGTACTGCAACTATCCTGTACCCACAGATTCTTTAGCTTCTTCACCTTCACCCTCTGACCTTGGAGGATATTTTGCACCAGGATCCCCGCGAGAAAATGGTACACACATCACCAGGTTTTTTCGGCCCTCGGTTATTGACCGTGCTTTCAGGAACTATTCCCAAAACTTGGATACTACTTCATAGTGTTCAAGGCCATTGAAAGCAAACGAACTCGAGATCGACTGGATAGACTCACTTGTCGGAGTGTCGACTCTCTTCCGGCCACGAACCTTGGTGTCACAGGAGAAGATTTGATTTATCTCGTGGTACTGCGTGATGGGAGAGGTATATGTACAGTACGTTTTTCGTTCCTCGAGTGCCGTGCCGTGTAATCTCACTGATGTCATTTAGTTTCACTTCACAGATATTTCAGGTTTGCATTGCATTTCCGAATTGAGCGATTTCGTGTTTGACTTTGCACATAGAACACCTTGACAGAGTAAGGGAGAAAGTTCTCCTTCTCGACGAGAACACAAACAGGTCTTCCGGTAAAGATTTCGTCACCACGTTTGTTTAGTAGGGCTCACATAAAGTCCAGATTGGATAGCCCACGGCATCCTTGATTCGGTCGTGGATTCTTTCTTTCCCTTCGTTGCTCAAATCGACAAGGAAGTCAACGAGATAGAGAAGTTTCTCTATTCCGACCTTGATCGTTCAGACGGTGCTGTGAAAGTTAGTTCTACCGAGCCGAAATCCTCAAGTGATTCTACCCTGGATATTGTTGATGAGAAGAAAGACGACACTTCGATGACTACTTACGATGAGAAGCCTCCTTTCTCCCCCGTGAGAAGTCAACATGTCAAGACTGCGATGTTCCGAGCCTCACCATTGCCGATCTCCCTGTACATCCGGCGGGCGAGGAGATTCATCAAGTCTAAGCTTTTCAAAACTTCGACGGAACCCGGCATCGGAGAACCGTGGATATCGCAACAAGCTAATCCAGCCACTCGCACGGTGTACAGGATGGTAAAGATCAGAAGACTTGTGGCGTCCCTCACCAGGTTACTTTCGACCAAGGCCGATCTAATTGGACAGATTCGGAAGAGACTCGTCACCAGAGGAGAGTGGTCCTTGGATAGTGATCCAGAGTTATACATCCACTTGGGAGATATCCTAGGTCAGTCGTCTCTACTCCTGATAAGACATCACTCTAAGTTTGCACTCCAGATCACATCTTGTCTCTGCAGCAGAGCCTCGCTTACTACGAACAGGTGTCGGCCCAATCACACCCAATATACCACACTCAACTGCAAATCCGGGCGGTCAAGACTAGAGGCAGTGACCGTGCCGTCGTTATCTTAACGGTTGTCAGTATGGGAGTTCTCAGTGTACAGCCTTTGATTGGTGGGTACGAACCAGATACATAATGTTTCTACGGCTGAGTGCTCTCCAGGCGTGCTCTCCTTGAACTGCACAGTTCCATCGAATGGCAAGTTGCCAGAAGAACCGCTCTACTTATTTGGGGCAGTCATTGCATTAGCATTCATCATCGTCTGCATCTATTCGCTGTTTGTTAGGTGGGCGTGGAGAAATGCGAAGAAGCGGACTCAGAAGAACATGTTTTAGGATTATGGTGCTGTTTTCACGACTTTGGTGACCGCCTGCTTTGGGAAACCCCACACATCTTGATACCAAAAATATCCCACCCACCCGTTACCCGCCCTCCGATTCTTCACCAGATGAATGCAGGGAACATCAGCACCAGCCCAACACAGCTGTCTCCGACGACTGGAATCTACGAATCATCAGGAGGGTATGATAGCGTACACAAGGGCGATCCCGTACACCAAAAACCACCCAAACGTGAAATAGATGGCGAGACCCTCACGTCTTTCTAGAGCACTTATTCGGGCAATCTTCCATAGAACGGCAAATCCTCTTTGCTTCTTCGATTCTACCGGCGGACATACCACACATCCCTACACCTGTAGCTTGAGACACAGATACATTCTCCATCAGCGACGTCAACCGAGTCATTTCCCACTTTTTTCAACCTCACCAACCATACATCCCACCTTCCTTTGTGAATCACACATTTCTTGCCTTTGCTATATCTTCATCCGCACTGTTTTCGCTGCAACCCTTGTACTTTCGCTATTGCTCTTCCAGTTCAGGTATGTGTGGTTTGTCGCTGTCGTATTGGTAACGGTGTCCTGACGGAAGGTTTGGATAGCGTTGCATGGTCGACGACGTTGTCAACCCCCCCCCCGACGCTCTGCCTTTTAATGCTGAAGTCGTGAGTTAGTGTGTGAAGATCGTAGTTTCTTGCCTACAGCAAATCATTCTTTCGTTTACAGGGGACCGAAGTTGACCATCTTGATGTCGTCTCCGGTCACGTCGACACCGCCCAGGAACCTGCTGCCGAAACCGTTGGAGGCTCCATTAAGGATATCACCGTCTTAGACATCGTCAATGATACCGTAGATGTCTCTATTATCAAAGACCCTCTCAGGGGAGTATTTGCTATGGACCACCTGACTTACAGTGGCGAAGAGGTCGGAGACCTTCTCGAGACCTCCACCATTACTGAGTTCGTGGAAAGTGCTTAGGGTGTCGAAGTTTCCGTTCTGGATACCGTCGATAACATCACTGATAGTGTAAGTGCCGGATCTCTTCCGCCCACCCTTTGCCGAGAGGCTGATTGGTCGGTTATTTACGTGGTGCCTCAGCGGTGAACGAGAGTGGAAGAGCCAAGTTAATTCGGGTAGTGGGATTCCCTTCTTGGGCTTACTGACCTTGTGGGGGACGGGCCCAGTCCGCGCTGGGGGTCTGATGATTGGAGAGAGGAGGCGAGTGGGGATATGGCTGTTTCGAGAATGTGCCTCAGACGAAGTAACCAGGAAGAACAAGTCGAAAGGAAGACGAGAGTTAATTCACAGCGTTGTACCAGCAGTCAGTGAAACAAAACATCCCTTCAAAGTTTGTACCCCGCCTCCGAACTTGAGGCTGGGTTCTAGTCTAGAGGAGTGAATAAAGATTTTCAATGGGCGATCAGCGCTTCAGCGGCCGATCACACGTTCCTCAGCGCTATTTCAGCATTGAACGAGGCCATCGAAGCCTTGAATCCCGCCAAGATTTCGAGCATCCCACTGACAGCCAAGGCTGTCTTTGGTTCCGTCAGAACTCTTCTTACACTGATCAGGGTATGTCTCCTGTTCTTCTACAACAGCCCGCCCCAGGTTCACACCTAGCTAGGACTCGACGGTTAACGAACTGGATCACGTTGAGCTCGGGCTATCCTGCGCCAATGTCTGTCGAGCACTTCACCGAAGGTTGAATGAAAGGAAAGCGGATGAGGTCAACCAGTCCGTGTATGGCGCGATAAATAAATTGATGGTGAGTTAAACCAGCGACATGCATCTCGAACCTTCACTAGAATGCTCTCGATCTCAGGACCGTGGCAGATATTCAGACGAAACTGGTCAAGTGGGTTAAACGGAACATAGTCTCTCGACCGTTTCACGCGAAGAAAGATAAAGAGACGATCACCACCTGGAAGTTGGACCTCGACGAGATCCTTCAGGCCCTTAGCGTGCGTCCTGTCGCTCGAGTAAAGACCCCTGCTAACTTGTCAGTCCCAGAAGGAACTCGTAAAAAACACGGATATAACTATTCCCGCCATTCGCCACGACGTCACAAACGCCCGCACCATCGTTTCCGGCGTCCGGGAAAACGTTGCGAATACCCGCACCATCAGCCCCGACAGCCATCGTAAGGCATTGAAGACCCCCGAGGATACGCGTGGTCAAGGTCGGAGGGTAAGTACCATTCATGTGTCCGTACTGTAGCTGCAACTGAGTATCACTTAAGGCTACCCAGACTCACGCCAGGTCAGCGATCTTGACCAGAAATAGAACTTGCATCTAACATTTTATCCAGTGCACCTGGAGAATCACCGTCTCCTCTGCCGAGGAGCACACAGGGAACCGCCTCCGAGATTCGTCACGACGTCGTGACCCGCACCATCGTTTCCGAGGTCCAGCTCAATATTACGAGCGCCCACGCGGTGGTCTCCGATATCCATCGCACCGTTGTATAAGGTCAGGGAGGAAGTGATGAACAGCTGTTGGTGGGTAAAACTCGTACTCTATCCATCACCGAATGGTTGCTCACTGCTGCTTAGACTCAAGCCAGGTCAGCGATCCAAACCACCAACGGATTCGTTATCTTATATTCGCTCCTAGCACACCCGGCGAATCGCCTCCCCCAGCGCCGAGGGCCTGCTTCGGACGTGACGAGTTGATCGAGAAGATCGTTGGTCTGGCAGAAAACCTTAGACCCATCGGTCTTATCGGTCCCGGTGGAATCGGCAAGACGTGCATCGCTCTGACCGTCCTCCATCACGATCGCATCAGACGACGATTCGGTGACAACTGCCGATTCATCCCTTGCGACAAATTCACCAGCTCCTGTGCTCATTTCCTGAGTCGGCTGTCCAAGGCCATCGGTGCGGGTGTCGAGAACCCCGAGAATTTGGCCAGCCTGCGTCCGCCCCTATCCTCGAAGGAGGTCTTCATAGTCCTCGATAATGCAGAGTCGATCCTTGATCCTCAAGGGATGGATTCCCAGGAGATCTATGCGGCAGTGGAGGAGTTGAGTCAGTTCGACAACATCTGCCTTTGCATCACTTCGCGCATTTCCACTATTCCTCCCGACTGTGAAACTCTCAACATACCAACGTTGTCGATCGAGGCCGCACGCGACACCTTCTATCGAATATACAAGAACGGTGGACAGTCCGATCTCGTCGGTAACATCTTCGAGCAACTCGACTGTCATCCACTATCGATCACCTTACTTGCGACGGTTGCACGTCAAAACAAGTGGGACATGGACCGGTTGACAAGGGAGTGGGAGACACGGCGAACGAGCGTACTGCAGACGGAGCATAACAAGAGCCTCGCGGCCGCGATCGAACTTTCGCTCGCCTCCACCATGTTCCAAGAGCTTGGACCCGATGCCCGAGCGCTTCTCGGAGTGGTCGCGTTCTTCCCGCAAGGAGTCAATGAGAACAATCTTGATTGGTTGTTCCCCACCATCTCTGACACAACCAAAGTCTTTGACAAGTTCTGCATTCTCTCGTTGACGTGTCGGAGCAACGGATTCATCACGATCCTCGCGCCTCTCCGAGACTACCTTCGTCCCAAAGATCCCAACTCATCCCCACTCCTCTGCACGACGAGGGAACACTACTTTACCCGGATGTCGGTCGGGGTTGATCCAGACAAGCCCAACTTTGGAGAAACACGATGGATCACGTCGGAGGATGTGAACGTTGAGCACCTGCTCGATATCTTCA
>Ga0307512_10006910_pt1 | contig 11353 bp, 18 predicted proteins | sample 14_EM_MG_FD_200267 | JGI IMG/M metagenome (GOLD analysis project Ga0307512, IMG submission 200267) | Populus trichocarpa ectomycorrhiza microbial communities from riparian zone in the Pacific Northwest, United States - 14_EM | ecosystem: Host-associated > Plants > Roots > Unclassified | place... | reverse complement strand
TTGCCCCAAGGTTTATCTGTGCATCGGCTGCGAGCAACTTCTCGAAAAGCGGCTGGAGGACAAGGCGCGCGGTGACCGTAAAACCGCAAAAGGCTGGAAAGCGGTGAATATCTAGAGTCTGTCTCAAAACCTGGACAACCTGTTTTTTCATCGTTCCGGGGATCAGTCTGCATCGCTCGCGTTGGAGAGGGGGTATAGAGAAGGAATATCCGCAGCGGTATCTACTCACATCCGCGGCGTTAAGCTTCTTCTCCTCTGTCCCGCCATTTGCCTTGTTCCTGTTCCGGCTTTTGGTCTGTCGGACCTTTGCGAAGACGAGGCCCAGCAGCCGCGGGCCCAAGAACGATAACACACCAAAACCATAGGCCCTAAGGATCCTGATATCAATTGTCGGTCAGCAAACATCATCACCGCCAAGCAGCTATGTGCTGTGCGCACGACATGAACCCTGGTACAGGAACTCACGGATCAAATCCCCGGGAGCGTTTTGTCGCCTCCATAACGAGTGAACAATCTCCTTTCTTCCTTCCCTCCTCCTTCCCTCTTTCCTTCTTCCTTTCCTCTCCCTTTTCCTCACCCCTTTCCTGCCTTCTTTCCTCTCTTTTCTCCCTTCTTTCTTTCGGTTTTTTTGGTTCTTTCTTCGTGCAGCAAGCAAACAGCCAGTGGGTCGAGGGGTATTCACGCCGCGTGGTCTATCGAACGTCAACGATCCGCAGCTGCCGGGGAAGCAGTCGAGAAAATAGTTGAAACCGTGGGGCAAGTAGACGGGTGGAATAACTGCAGGGCTGACCGTGTACATACACATACAGACAGACCAAGTACGGAGAGCTCAGGGATGAACAAGTATGTATGTAGAGTACATAGTTGTTCGACAGGTGGCGCTTGCGCCGCAAATGTTAAGTCTGAATGAGATTCACTCCCTCATTGGGAACTAAGACCTTCTTGTGCTACCGATAGGACGTTTGGAACGTTGAGCCACAAAGATACCCAGTTGCCCGCCGACTTCTGGAGAACCGGTTACTCGGGCGGATATGGGGCTGTCGAGATTCAGGATTCGGACTCCTCTGTCCCCGCCTCCCCCCTCACGTATGCACCCAGAAGGAAGCGGAATTGTGGCCGCGCGACGGTGTTGGTGGCAGTAGCACCCACCCGTAGGGCTGGCAGTTTGGGGGGTATTGGCTGATGAAAGCCCGTTCAATATTCTGCATTGCTAACCGCACATCCTCCCACACAACCAATTACATGTACGCCTCCCTGGCGAACACCTTCAGCACTCTACACATCTCAACAGCATTGCTTCAGAACGTTGTGCAATTCGCCTTCATTGCGACATCTGACTGTGGAACCTGCCCCAGTACGGCTTGTATGCGGATGAATGGTGGGGGCGGCCGTGATGGCGATGGTGGTGATGGTTCTCTGCAGTCCGGCTCCTTCACCGCATCTCGTCGGTCAATTCCGTTGGCATGTGAAAGCCGAACACAAAGGTTGCGCGGCGTCAGCGGGCAGGGGTTGGAGTTCTACATATCTACATATCTACATATTCTACTGTTTTTTTTTCCATGAGATGGGTTGTGCTTCCTGTCTTGCGGGAGAGCCACGCCCCAGGCACACAGGAATCCATCCATCGCTGATCTGAACGGCGCAGGTTGGAAGAAGGAGGTGACGAGTGTCCCCGGAAGAACCCCGGGGAAGAGCTAGGCTGGGAGGCGGAGATGGGTGGAATGGGGCGGGGAACTCCTGAAGGCTGCATCGGCTGGCTACACATAGATATGCGCACTCATTCCTCTTCCCATCATGATCGCGGACAAGTCAGGCACTCGTGGAACAAGACATATGCATTCTGCTTGTGTTGTTTTATCGGTCAAAAAGCAAAGCGAGAAAAAAAGGATCAATGCGAGGAGTTGGACGTCTGGCCTTCGGATGGGGAGATATGTACCCAGGTACTCTGGATATCTATCGCTAGTTTACGACTTCCTCGTACTTCTTACTTGGGTAAGTACTCACTCGGGCACTTGCGGATATCTAGCTGGGACCAGCAAGAACTCGCGATCGTCTCTACGTCGTCGCTCGGCTTTGCCTATTTATGGCCGTGGTAGCGACGACGGTGACAGGTGGTGCACACTGGAGAGGATCGGCACCAAGGCAATCAATCCATAGGGATTCAGCATAAACTGCTGGTTCTGTCCGGGAACATAGACTACACACATTTCCATCCATATATACTTGGTGGCCGGACTACTGGTGATGGTGGGAAAGAGCAGTGTCTCATGCACCCGAGGGACCGCAGCCCAAAAACAACCAACGATTCTTGACGGTCAAGACGCCAAACGTCGACAAGCTTTACCCCCCTCTCCAGACCTAGACCATCAGGCGGGAGGTCTCTCCTATCAGTGCTCGTCTTTGTCTTCTTCCTCTTCTCCTCTCCATCTACATCTTCTACTTCCTCTACTTTGAATCTGTGCGTCGGTGGACGGCGCTTCCCTATCTTATATACATATACCATTCTCTCCCCTCTCTCTCTCCGCGTCCCCGCCTCCAACACATACTCTATATCGTACCACTCTAGCTACACATCGGATCCGCATACTAAACGCCGGAAACACCGCATATCTATCCGATCCCGGACTCGCCGCTACTCTCCTCCGCGTGTCCATTGTGTCTTACGTGTGCATGGGCATGTCGGAAGTCTCCAGCCCCTCTGGCTCCCATTACCATCGATATACATCACAGCAGTTAGCAACGCGTCCAGATTAGACAAGTCCAGTGGCCCAGGAAGAGGATTAACCAAAAGCAAAACGAGCCAAATTCAACCTACCATAACTACTGCAGGCCATATTCCTTCCTTCCTTCGTTCTCCCTCGTTTTCCTGTCAGCTCTGACTGGATATCGTATCTCCGCTGTTCGATTCTCTGTCTGCTTCCTCTCACCACGTCCCACACTTTTCCGAAGCTCAAGCCGGTGAGCGAGTGAGTGGGTCATATTACAGCAGAGCATCACTCAGAAGCATCGGTATCCGCCTGGTTCAAAAAACGCGCCAACCCGTGCCAATCCATTTACTCCACAACGCCTCCGCCTCCTCTCTTCGTATGCTCAACTCACCTTTACCTGGTCACAACCACCTCAACCACGAAACAACAAAACACATGCACAACAACTATATGCCCCCGGCTCCGCGATCGCCTCCTCTCGACTGGGCCTCTGTCTGTTTGTACACCGACTTCTCTTCCCCAAATATTAACACCAACACCCGAGCTACCCGCTTGTCCATCATGTTCTCGCATGCTATCGGCTGACGATTCATCTTTAACTCCAGACGGACAATCCAGCTCGCTAGGCTCACTAGATGTCCCCTCTCCTCCGCCGCCTGTGGGTCAGCCCCTCCTCGATCCCCAGCAACAGAACTTCTTCGACCAGTTCTTCAACATGCCTCACGACATGGTGCCTTCGGTAGACCCTTCGCATATCTTCGACCCAAATATGCCAAAGGATGCAGCTATGTGGCCCGCCATGATGCCCCGTGAATTCACGCCGCAGATGCACGCGCTACCTAACGGCTCCCTCTTGTCTCCGGACGCGAACAACTATTACGAGAGCCACGTCCCTTCGGCGTCATCTATGGGTGCTTCACATATCGATCTCAACCCATTCACCGACAGTCACGATATGATGCGCTCGCAGAACTCCCATCACCCGATGAGCGCCGCGCCGGGCTTGCTCAACTTCGGAACGGACACAAATTTTGCGCCCAATGGATATCATCCACCAGCAGTCACTGCTGCGCTCGATAAGGATGCGGAGGCGCGCTCGAAGGTCTACTCGGCTCTCACGCGCAATGGGTCGGCAGCCACGACTGCTGTAAACTCTCCAGCTGAAACTAAGGATGACCCGGATGAAGACTGCGACGACGAGGAGTCTTCCTTGGGGCTGGGCGAGGGTGGCAGTGCCTCGTCGCAGTCAGGGACAGGCGTGAAACGGCGCACTGAAGACGGCGGCGATTTCACTCCGTCGAAATCTGCCCGGAAATCGCGGCCCCGAAATCCCGAGCCTGCTAAGTCGAAGTCCAAAAAGAAGCCAGCCCAAAAGCGGGACAACTTGACCAACGCCCAGAAAAGGGAGAATCACATCCACAGCGAGCAGAAACGGAGGAATTTGATCCGACAGGGCTTTGAGGAGTTGTGCGCGTTGGTACCGGAGCTCAAGGCCGGTGGATACAGCAAAAGTGCAGTCCTGATCCAGGCGGCAAACTATCTCGACGACCTGAAGAAAGGAAACGGCCGACTGAGACTGTACCTGCAGCAGTTGGAGGGAACAGGAGGATGATTCCGACAGACCTGAGGCCTCTAGCGATCTTCCAGTACTCTTACGCGGAGTAAACGGATTGTTGATTTTTCGACACGGTAGAGGTTGAGATGGTTCAAAAGGCATGGTTGATGCGAGTATGGCCGGAGTTCCTGGGATTTTCGGGGGTTCATTTCTTGTTGATTTTCGAGATCATGAATCATGCTACACACCTCTTAATGCCTCTTTAAACTCTTTCCCCATTCCGATGATTCTCTGTACGTAGTATGGGGGAACCCTTGGCATCTGTATATGTTTTTCCTTCTTCGGTTTCTTCATTCTGTTACCGGCGTTCAGTGCTGTCAACGACTTGTTTTTTTTCTCTCCATCCTTTCAGATTCTTTGCATCCATCCATGTTACCAAGGATATTCACGCCCATTGTATGCGGTAGTTATGACTCCCTACGTACGATAGTATGAGGCCGGAACATGAACCGAGTCTTAGGTTGGTTCCCCCACTCGGTCTATCCGGATTTACGTATGTAGAATATGCATCTACGGGCCGATGATGCAGGTGAAGCCTACGATCAAGAGCTCAACCACGGCACAGGCACTGCAGGCTGACTCTTACATACGGGTAATATCTGCGGGAGCAAGCATGCGCTTCTCTGTTTCTGGGGAGTCTGGTATCATAGTACGTATCTATGGAACTACGAAGTAGTGTAAGTACAAAGTTACCCTATATTTGGGCTGGAGGTGGAGATATATAGAAGCTATGTCTCTCTGGGGGGAGAGGGAGACCGTTTTGACGAGGTTGACTGCGAGAGAGAGAGAGAGAGAGCGAGAGAGAGAGACTTCATTTAAACGACGAGATTGACTGCATGTATGGTCACGGCTCGCAGCTCGGGTGCTGACTCATGACTGGCACAGTGGTGGCAACCGAACCTCTAACGCTAACCTGGAACGGGACGGGCGTCACTCGACCTTGCGATCTGTTCTGATGCCAACCTTCAAACATTCAGAGAAAGCTGCAACCGCCGCCACACCCTTCCAACCAACTAGGACCTTCTCCCTTACTACAACGAATCATAATAATCCCTCCTCGGTCAACACCCGTACGATGGCAGACACAGCAGCAGCTTCCTCGCTGAGTGCTCAAGAGCAAGCACGTATCCGGCGGGAGCGGCGACAAGCGAAGGTCCGCGAAGGAGGCAGCGTACGGCTCAACCGCATCACGGCGACGAACGGCAACGATTTCCGTCGAGAGGGTATGCGCGCACGCTTCCGACACCTGGCGCCAAACCCAGAAAGAAAGAAAAAAACTGACTGTTCGCTCCAGAACCCGAGTCGTCGTCGGCAAGATCGACACCACCGCCGGGTGCAACGTTGGAAGACCACCCGGATCCCGCCGAGTTTGATATTTCGCTGTCGCGTCCGCCGGTCTCGTCGCGGCCGTCGATCCTCCAGCAGCACGCCGCGGCGCACTTCTCGAGCACGTCGCTGGAAGACGACATCCGTCAGGCCATGATGCTGGACCAGCTCTACCGGCCGCGCGGGTCGTCCTCGAGCACTCCTAGCGGCACTCCCGGTCTCGACGAGGGCCAGGATCCCCTGATGCAGCTGCTGCAGCAGATCTCCGGCGCCGGCGGCGGTCTCGGTGGCATGCCGGGGATGCCGCCGGGAATAGAGAACATAATGGGCGGCATGATGGGCGGCATGGGCGACGGCACGCAGGCGGCGGTCGAACAGAAGGCGGTACGCTCGACGGTTTGGTGGTCGATCCTGCACGCGCTGGGTGCGCTCTTGATCTCGTTCTGGACGCTGAGGTCGAGTCCCATAGCGTTCGATGGTAGTCAGTTGGCCAGAACCGAGAGCGCAAATCTGACGAGGAGTGAGAAGCCGGTATGCAACCTTATCTGTCCCACCTCCCCCATCTCTTCTATCTAGCGACTAATCATATCCTTCGTAGCAACTATTCTGGTACTTCGCCCTAATGGAGCTACTACTCCAGTCCACCCGCTTCTTGCTAGAGAAGGGTCGCCCGCCGCAGGGCAGTCTGCTCGCGAAGGTGGCCGGCATCCTCCCCCCGCCGTTCAGCACCTACCTTTCCACTCTCGCTAGGTACAGTGTCTTCCTCTGGGCGATACTTGCGGATGCAGGAGTCGTGATCTTTGCTCTCGGTATGGCTAGTTGGTGGAACTCCTCCTCGGGCTCGAAGCCGGCCGCTCTTTATGCTGAGTATTGAAAGAATGAAAATGAAGATTATGGACAGAAGAGGAGACGAGGATCACGTATGGCGTTCTTTTTTTTCTCTCTTTTCCTATGGTATCAAGTAGGCATGCTTTTGTGTGCTGGGCTGGCTGAAGGTCCGATGTGTGTTTTTAACGATAATTCGATTCAATCAAATCATGAGTTCTTGAATGAACGTTTTTTTTTGCGATGGGGGTGAAGATGTTTCGGATTTAGTTACTACCGCCACATTCCTACCCCCTACTGTCGGTCGGTCGGAAATTAGGATGGCGATAGCCACGGCTATCCAACGCAGGTACTGTTCTGGGCTGGCCATTGCACGCCGCGATGGGGATGCCTGGTGAGCGAGTTCTCCGGCTCTATGTATAAGGGGGCGAGACGTTGGACGGCCCAGACTCCGCCGGTCCGGATACAGTGTGAGAACGAGGCAAGACGCCGGTATTCCTGCGAGAAATACTTATTGGTGGTTGGCTTATGTGTGTCTCGTAGGCAGAGGCTGGGCGTGTCAGACATGATGCATCTCAACCCCATTCCCCTCCAAATATATACTGGTGGCGATGATTCACATTGGGTGCGGTCTATGCAGGTATCGGGAAAGGGTGAATGTGTGCGAGATGGAGATCGGATGCGAGTGAGACCGAATGTGGGTCCGTTCTGGCGGGCCCTGGCACAGTGGCATTCGTCGTCTATCCAGTTAGAGCACTCTAGAATCTAGCTCCTCTTACTCAATAGTCCGAACCAAGCGCTCGCCGACCGACCTGACGGAACCGCAGCTCGTAACCAAGCGTGCCTTGGCCCACAACCGCGGCAAGCGCCACGAGTCAAAGACAATGGCAAGGCATAGCTTAACCTAGACAAGTCGGTAATTCCATGTGATCGTAGGCCTCGTCGACCGTTGCTGCCCGCGCCCGCATCTTGGCGCCGGTAACTGCAGTGGAGCCCACACGAAAGGCCCGGCGGGTGTGACAATGAGTGCTTCCCTGTGAATCACGATGCCATTCGCGCAGGATTGTAATATCTATGGGCCCCGAACGTTGCTCCCTCCCATTCGCGCACAGGTGCATCCAGCCGACGAGGCTTCGTGCGTAGGGTCATTGCGTCTTCAATCAGGGACTAGTGATAGTCCTGGCATCCGAAGAGACGGAGCGGAAGGCTGTTGTCTTTGGCGGTTTCGAGGCCATTCCCCAGACAGGGCATTTGTTTCTCGCTCGGGTGGCGATGTGCAAGTTGCTACTGGGGGGCTGTGGGTGAGACGAGACGAGAAACACGCCGCAAGGTATTGGCCACTACATTCCCAGCCACTGCTAGCAGTCGTGATCCGTGGTAAGGACCGCTGGAATGCGATTGCGTCTTCTCGGGACAGTTGGCACTCATAGAGCGTCACTCGGCGCTATCAGTCCGATTCACATTAAAGCTGCTGAGGTTGTGTGAGGTCCCCACAGCGGCCAGGCGTCTTTAACCATAACCGCCCAAGGGAACGGCGAAGCGAGGCGACGAGCGGATAATGACGATGATGAAACCGGTGGCGATCCCGAATCGTGGTTGCCAATTGATCATCAGCTCCTCCGCGATCGATTTCTCTTCGAGCTCTAGATCTGACAACCAATTGTACGTAACTGCTTCCAACAACCGGCCGCTTATGTCTCCATAATAGCCGCGAGGTGGGCCATCGACCGCCGACCACCTACTAGGTTCGCGATGTCTGTGTTGAGCACCATAGGTCGTGTGGGGTTGGAGCACCAGCGTTTTGCTGAATGAGAGGTTTGGGGCTAACTATCTCTGATTAGCGCAATTGACGCCAGACGCTACCGAGTAGTGCCCGATTTCCAGAAGAACATCGGGGTCGGAGCAGTGGAGAAGGGGTCTAGATTATCGTAGTTTCGGACAAGGGAGGTTCTGCTGCGATGGCGACCGGCCTGTGTTCTGGACTTCTGAGGGGGTTGACGTTTGACCTCGAAAAGAGAGTGAATAGGAACGGACAATAACGTAGTTAAGCCAAGACCCAGCGGGCACAATCTATCGAGGCCGCGAGGGTCCCATCAGCCATCAGCCATCAGCCATGATCTATGTAGATAGGTCGCATGCGAATGATGAATAAATAAATAAATGCCTAGCACCCACAACTGTCATTGCGAGTGATATTGCTGCTAGATAGATACATATCCCATCTTTGCCCCCATGCACTTTCTTCCGCCCCCGTTCTGTACCTGCCGGGGGGGGTACGTAATTGCTCGTGCCCATCTGCGTGCACTGCTCGCCGTGGAGTGCTGCGGAATTTCTAAAGCGACCACCGTGCGGCTGCCGCCATTGTTCTGCACCCCTCACCATCAAGGCCATCCATCTACCCGACGTCCACCCACCACCACCCCCACTGCCCTCCCCTGTCCGCCACTCCCTCTTTGCATCCCTCTCCTCAACTCATCTCCATCAATCCAAAAACTCCTCTCTCCTCGTCCACTTCTTCCGCCCTGCCCCAAAAGCCCACTCGCTGCAAAGCTCCGCAGCTACAGTGGGAAGACTGCCCTCACCACTGCTGCAGACCAATCTCCAAAGATTTCTCCCCACCATTAAAGATGTCCGAAGGCGATGTCGTTCCCAAGAATGGGCCCGTTGCGATCGATGACCACCAGGTCGCAACGTATCCAGTCCCCTCCAAATACTTTGAGTGAGTATCCCCGGAACAAGCCGAAAATCCACAACCCCACTTGCTTCTCCGAAGGCGTCGAGCGTGAACGCTTTCTTGACGCTGATTGGAATCGCACAGGAAGCACCCTTCAAAGCCCTATTTGACTCTCGAGGAGTACGAGGCCGAGTACCGCGAGTCCATTGAGAACCCCGACAAGTTCTGGGGCGAGAAGGCGCGCGAGCTCCTCCACTGGGATATCCCCTTCCAGACGGTCCGCCACGGCAGCTTCGAGCGTGGAGATGCGAGCTGGTTCCTGGAGGGCCGTCTCAACGCCTGCTACAACGCCGTCGACCGGCACGTGTTCGCGGACCCCAGCCGGCCCGCCATCATCTACGAGGCCGATGAGCCCACCGAAGGCCGCATTGTCACGTATGGGGAGCTCCTGCGGCAGGTCTCCAAGCTCGCCCTTGTGCTCAAGCAGATGGGCGCCAAGAAGGGTGACACCATCGCTGTGTACATGCCCATGATCCCCGAGGCTGTCGTGGCTCTGTTGGCCATCGTCAGGATCGGTGCCGTCCACTCGGTCGTGTTCGCGGGTTTCTCGTCCGAGTCTCTGAGGGACCGTGTGCTCGATGCCGGTTCGAAGATCGTCATCACCACCGACGAGGGAAAGCGTGGTGGAAAGAACATCGGCACCAAGAGGATCGTCGACGAGGCTCTGAAGTCGTGCCCGGACGTCCACAACGTCATCGTCTTCAAGCGCACCGGCACCGAGGTTCCCATGACCGAGAGCCGCGATGTGTGGTGGCACGAGGAGACCAGCAAGCACCCCGGCTACTGCGCTCCCGAGCTCATGTCCTCCGAGGACCCTCTGTTCTTGCTGTACACTTCCGGCTCCACCGGAAAGCCGAAGGGTGTGATGCACACCACCGCCGGATACCTGCTCGGCGCCGCCATGACCGGAAAGTACGTCTTTGACCTGCACCCCGGTGACAAGCTCGGCACCGCCGGAGACATCGGCTGGATCACTGGCCACACCTACTGCGTCTACGCGCCGCTCCTGCTCGGTGTCACCACCCTCGTCTTCGAGGGAACGCCCGTCTACCCAAACTTCTCGAGGTACTGGGACATCGTCAGCAAGCACCACATCACCCAGTTCTACGTTGCGCCCACCGCCCTCCGTCTGCTCAAGAGGGCCGGTGACCACCACATCAAGGAGATGAAGAGCCTGCGAGTGTTGGGCTCTGTCGGAGAGCCCATCGCTGAGGATGTCTGGACCTGGTATCACGAGAAAGTCGGAAAGGAGGAGTGCCACGTCGTGGACGTAAGGAACCCATATCCCCCGCGCTAATACGCAACACCTTGGCTGACATCGTGGCAGACTTACTGGCAAACCGAGACGGGATCACACGTCATCACTCCCCTTGGAGGTGTGCTTCGGTATCGACCCCGCCATCATCGACCCGGTCTCGGGCGAGGAGCTGCATGGTAACAATGTCGAGGGTGTTCTGGCCTTCAAGAAGCCGTGGCCCAGCATGGCCAGGACCGTCTGGGGGGCTCACCAACGGTACATGGACACCTACTTGAACGTCTACAAGGGCTACTATGTGCGTATCTCGGTGGACCTCTGAATCCAACCGGGGATCGGTGTTGACTTTGGGTCGCAGTTCACGGGAGACGGAGCCGGCCGCGACCACGAGGGCTACTACTGGATCCGCGGTCGTGTCGACGACGTGGTGAACGTCAGTGGCCACCGCCTCTCGACCGCCGAGATCGAGGCGGCTCTGATCCACCACCCCGCCGTCGCCGAAGCCGCGGTCGTCGGAACCGCGGACGAGCTGACGGGCCAGGCCGTCAACGCGTTCGTCGCCGTCAAGGACGCGTTCAAGGACACGCCCGAGCTCCGCAAGGACCTGATCCTCCAGGTCCGCAAGTCGATCGGCCCCTTCGCGGCGCCGAAGAGCGTATACGTCGTCAACGACCTGCCCAAGACGCGCTCCGGAAAGATCATGCGGCGAATCCTGAGAAAGATACTTTCGGGTGAGGAGGACCAGCTCGGTGACACATCCACTCTATCCGACCCTTCCGTCGTCGATTCGATCATCAAGACCGTTCACGATGCGGGGAGATCTAAGTAGAGAAGTGGATTTCTTTATTTGTTGGGGGGGGGGGGGGGGGGGGGGGGTGGGGTCGTTTTTT
>Ga0307512_10006909_pt1 | contig 11353 bp, 15 predicted proteins | sample 14_EM_MG_FD_200267 | JGI IMG/M metagenome (GOLD analysis project Ga0307512, IMG submission 200267) | Populus trichocarpa ectomycorrhiza microbial communities from riparian zone in the Pacific Northwest, United States - 14_EM | ecosystem: Host-associated > Plants > Roots > Unclassified | place... | reverse complement strand
CTTGTTGCAAGTGGAGTATAATCGGGATGAAGCGAAAACTGTGCTTGATGATACATCCCGCGGCTGCCTGGAGCGAATAGGCTAAGCGCACAGACCTATCTACCCGACACGTCTCGCTTACCACTCATCGGATCACGTGACGAGCTGCAGCCGCAGCCGCAGCCAACCGTCGACCTGGCGAGTCAGAGCCCTTGTCTCGTGGCCCGTCCGCGTGGTTGGTCGGAACCGCGCCTCAATTACATGACAAGTCGAGTAGGACGTGCCTCATCTGCGTCATCCCATTCAAAGGCAATGCTCCCACCAATTGACTCATCCTCTTCCGTCGGGAGCAAACGCAGAATCGTATCAGTCTTTCTTCCTCTTATATGGTGCCATCAACCATCGCTGTTACCTCCTCACTACTAGTAGCTCCATCCAACTTGTACCTTCATTGCACAGCCGCCCTCGCCCGCCCTCGCCCGCCCTGCACCCTCCCTTCCATCTTCCTTTCCTTCCAACCCTCACCAACCTCCACCACACCTCAGAAACGCTAAAAAGAAAGACAAAACTACAAACCTCTACAAACCGCTGACAGACAACACAAAAATGCTCCTCCCCCTGATCGGCACTATCTGCCTCCTCGCCTTCTCGCCTGTCGTCTACCGCTGGATACGCGATGAGTCGCAGCAGGAGCCTGCAAACCCCAGTTTCGAGTGCCTCTATACTGAGTGGGTGGCGGAGCAGAGACGTCGTACGGGCGGATATTAGCTAGGGTTCGCCCTGTTTTCGTACGGTGTGATAAATGGATAACGGCTGACGTGGCCTGGATGGGAAGGTGTATGCGGAAGCCCGAGGGTGTGCACGCTTTACCGATTGAAGGATACGGAATCTACTGTCTTCGCTGAACATCGTCCAATCTACGCCCGTTGTGCGGCTTGATGGCGTTCAGTGAGAGCAGGGAGCACCCTGCCTTCCATCCGGTACTTTCTACATTCCTTCGCACTTCATACCTATGCACCCAAAGAACCTTAGCAGATACGTCTCCGGTTTCGACATCATGTTCACCACAGTTTCGCTAATGTGTGCATAGGTAACGCACGAATTCGGCGGAAGCTAGCTAGTAGGACCATTTTTCGGACAACAACTTTGCTGAGGATAATTTGCTTCATACTTCTGATGCGAAATACTTCGCCTCTGTCAATCTGTGTGTCGAGCTATTAATGAACGTGTTTGCTGGTGATCGTAATCGTGGCAGTGTCTGTTCGGGCCAGGTACTAAGTCCAAAGGCAGACTTCGCCCGGCACTACCTCACTTCCCAATGGGGATATACGCACCCACTCACATAGTGCCCTCCCCCCCCCTTGACAGGTTTTAGCGGCGCTGGGCAAGTGGTGGAGCGGAGATTTGTATGTAAAGAGATACCACCTCATAAGTCACGAGTGCAATCTCAAAAGTAGGACGCCGCCGAGTACGTAGCGCTAATGGAGTGAGGAGAAGGAAGGAGACAGCGTCGCGAACGGGGCGATGCAGAGAGGCAATCCTGGAGTTCTTGGTGACGACGGGCGTGGGATGATTTGGCCGACTAGTTGGGGGAAGAGCCTGCAAGCGACACCTCCGAGTGTAAGTGAGCAGAGAGGGTTGCGTGAGGAACACCTGGTGGAGGCAAGAGTAGAGAACGCCCTAGCGGCGGAGGAGGAGGAGGAGGAGGTGGTGGTGGTGGTGGTGGTGGTGGTGGTGGAGAGGGAGTAGGAGCAGTAGGAGGAGCGGCCACTGTTTCTCCCGACGCCATCCTTTTATGGCGATTCGGGAGAAATAGAGAGGTACCTAGTAAGAGTGCCATTTCCTTCTTTGTCCTTCCTTGTGTCTTGGCTCTTCCCTCGGTCATGCGTTTTACTCTGAGTGCCCAGGTGGAGGGCGAGGGTAAGAGAGGGAACCACTACGGGCCGCTGCGGACTGTTCGAGATCGGGTTGGAAGGTGGCGTATGTAGTGTACATCAACATAGTCTCCTAATTCAGCGCACGATTAATCAAGGAAGCACGAGAAAAAAAATCAGCAACGAAGGTGATAATATACTGATAAATGGTAAAAAGCATCACGAGTATGCACGGACATACGATAGTCTACGGAGAGCCCAGATCCGTGGCCTCAGAAGCACTGAAATGCTACGCCGGCGAATATATTCCGTTGTATTCCGACATGCTTAGCCATGAATGTTTAGGTGTATATGGCGCGTATCATAACCGCTCCAGACACTGGGGTGGACGTTTTCTTCTCTCCCTTATAGGACCGACCCTCTTCAAGGAGAAATCAACGTAAAGGGTAGCTAGTGGTGTCGTGCTTCCTGCTGCTGCTCGGACATCTTCAGCTACGGGCACTAGACAACGGGGGCCAGTGGCCTTAATATTTGATCCATCTAATTTCATACAGAACACTTCCTCCACTACTAGAACAGCAGGCGCTCAAATTGCCATTTGATCGCTATCCAGACGCCTCCTGATCTCCTCTCCAATCTCATCGTCCTCCATTTCAGAAAGCCCTATGCCTCGTCAGCGTGACACTCAGACGGGGATGCTACCAGACTGGCCGACACTGGCCGACTCTGTAGGAGAGCCCCACCGAGAAACACAGTGCCCTCTGATGTGCTCCCCACTCATCATGCTGACAAAAGCCGAACATAGGTGGAAAGCGTCGTTGTCTCACTGGCAACCCCAATGTTGCCCATCCCGCTGATTTGGATTATGTCGATAGTCTTGAGATATTTTACTCTAAGCTCGACTGCCCTGTCTTCGCAGACTTCGAGTGCAGCACGGCCCCTTTTCGCGCCTGCCGATGCCACCTGTGCAAGCTCTTCGGCCTCTTACACCACCATGCTTTCGCCGACTCTTTGGGATCTGGAATGGCGATGGTATCCGCCACGGCTATGTACCTCAGGGCGGCGTGTGCGGACCGTTTGCCGTGATTGCCGCTAGTATTCGGCGTAGTCTACCGAGGAGTCAGCAGATCTGCGTATGTTCGGAGCGAGGATGGGGCTCTGAAAAATCAAGCCTTGAACGTGATGCTCTCGTCACCGCGTTAGACTGTGAGCACCTGCCGGCACACCTTGTCATTGTCTCGTCAACTTTGATGCGCTTGAGCCCAATCATGAAGGTAGACGTCGTGTGACCCGGGTCGGTCGAAGCCATGGCAGCCTGTGCGCCTTCCTCTTCGTGGCACTGGAAGTGGCTTGGGTTCCAGCAGTGCCCTTTGCCTTCTTCTTCTTCTTCTTTTTCTTGATCGAAAAGACGGTCAAAGAAGTGGATAAGGCTATCGGCTGCAGCTTAGAACGGGCTAGAGAGCGCGCTTGGTAGTGCTGCGGTAGGACCTCCAGTCACTCGGGAAATGGAGGTTCATATGGACAAGATTTGTTGGACTTCAGATCTGGATTGCGAGCATCAAGGTTTTCAACTCCGTCAGTTGCCGTGTGTTGATGTTTTCGGGTTTGTTCTGTCAGTGCTGCTGTTCTCTAGTGCTCTAGATTAGCGTCCTTTTTTTTTCGTTTGTTTTGTCATTAATCTATGCCATTCTTTTATTAGCACGAGTCAGAAAATGTCGGGTGACCCGAGTGAGAAAGTGTGCTTGCAGACATTGGTGATCATTATAGTACTAGCTCCACCACATCGTACATTTAGCCAAACTAACAGTGGAGCCAACCCAAGGTGTGGTAATTGAGCCCTGGTATCTACAAACCGATGCAAGACGTTTTCTTTGGTAAGTTGATCTTTGTGTTGGTAGGATAATGATGATGATTCATTAATCGGATGAATCATCATCATCATCCCGGTGTAGTCTCGATGACTCCCAGCCGGTAGATAGAGTGATACCCTATATCTATCGTGAGAGGTCTCCGCTATGTATAAATGCCACTATTACAGGAACTAACACACACTAGTGCGCTTATGCACTAGCGCTATATCTAATCGCGGTTATACCCAGGGAGAGAATTTTCGTGATGGCTCAGCGTAATCGGGCTCGATCCATAGAATCCGCTTCAGTATCTAAAAATCTATCTAAGAGTTCAGGTTTCGTATGGACAATTTACATTCCTCAGTGCAGGGTTGGTTAGATATGCGAAAAACCCCTCCAAAACAGCTTCCTCATCCTCCACTTCCAGTGCCACGAAGAGGAGGGCACACAGGCTGCCATGGCTTCGACCGAGTCGGGTCAAAGATGTTTACCTTCGCCATGGGGCTAATGTGCATCAAAGTTGATGAGACAGTGACATGATGCTCGGAGATGCTCGCCGTCTGGCGCGGTAGCGAGGTCGGGGCAGTGGACCCCTGGCGGCGTTCAGGAATCCCGAGGGTGACGGACATCGGAAGCGCGCCGCCGGATATTTGGTGGCGTGCGCGTTCGACCAATCGTGTCTGAAGCGCCAGGATGAGTTCGGGTCGACGGTGGTTCTGCGAGGGTGGTGATGGGCGCCAAGTGGAGTTTAAGAAGGAGACGGAGAGCATGGAGGATATGTGGGAGGAAGTCGCGAGGGAGGAGATTGTATTAGGGAAAGATGAACCGGTGGTATTCGGTAGGCCATTGCAGTGGCCGGGTGAGAGACATGTTGGTTGGTTCGGTGGGAAGAGAGTTATCTTCGCATTGCCGGGGGGAGGTATCGCCACCCAGCGCGGGGACCGATGTCCGCACGACCGACGACCTATTTGTCTATATCGATCCGCAGTAATCGACCGGTGGGATATGCCTGGAGAACGAACGGAAAAATCGGGGCGACAGCGGGGAGTCGCCTGCTACTTATATGATAATTTCAGCCGTGCCGAGATGCCGGGGCCAAAAACCTTGACCAGTGCCGATGCCCGTGGAAAAGTCTGAAAAGCTACCGAAGCGATGGAGACAAGCTTTCCCGAGAGGGGTTCGCCGCAAAGCGAGGTTGGGAGACGAGAATTAATACATACACACTGGCGGCCCGCTCGACTGCGTCCTACCGAAGGCCTCGTGCAGCGTGAGGAATCTACCGTGAATATCTCGCCCAACGACTATATACTGTGCTGGAACACGTTATGTTGGACATCTGTGGGAAGGACAGGTGGAGGGCGGCCGGCCTCAGCGAGCCTCCTGCGGAAATACCGCAGTCGAGGTTGGACGGTGGGCAGCAGTCGGAATGGCGTGTATATTGCCATGATCCAAATACGTCGCACGCAATTAACGATTCAACAAAAACAAGCCGTCTATTCCCTCCGCCTCCATTGCCCACCCTTTTTTGGTTTAATCGTACTCACAAACAGCCTATGTAGACTATGGCGGCGACAATACCCCCCTTACTGGGTCGAATAATACTTCATGGTCCTCCTGAGGGCGTTCGCATGAGCCCACATCAAAATCCCCAACTACACGCTTACGGTCAAGCTACCTCACGGCAAGATCGATCCTCCTCTGTTGCCCGCCCCACACAACCGCCCCGCGCCGCAACCGACTATCTTACCAACGGTCGTAAATCACGCTGCCAGGTTCCTCAGGGCAATGTCGTAAATGACTACTAGCCGTTGTGAAGTTCAATCCTTTCTCTCCTACGCTGAGTGAATCACGAAGTACGAGCGCAGCTCTGGCGCCGTCCCAGAACCCTGCATCGCGTCGCCCTGAGCATTTTCTGCTGCGCCACCACGATCCATCGCTAATGCGACGTCCAAAGCCTACGTGTGGCTGTTGCGCGCGAGCCGGACTCAGGTGGATCATGAAATATTATTCGCCCAATATGGGGGGTATCGTGTTAAATAGGAAGCCGTATTTACCGAAGACGTTCGACTTTGGATTGAACTTCAATTCTTTCATGCGACCAGTAATGGACATGGAGAGGGAGGTCGTCTCGTCGCCCTGTTTCGACCGGCCCCCGCCGTAGTCCCCCAAGTCCCCCTCCGTGCCTCTGCCCACACGGTCTTCTGCTGGGCCTTCCCAGTGGGAGCAGTTCTTGAAAAGATGTTCTCTTGTCCGGGTCGGGTATGGGCACCGCCAGCGCTTGGCAGTGGGACTGTCCTTGGTCCACGCCAGGTATTGGCAAGCCCGTCTCCAGCTGGCAGAACCTCGCAGCGAGCCGCCCGTCTGCCTTAGCCGGGAAGGAGTCTGGCCTCTGCCAGTGGGTTTAACTTCCGCCCAGGCCTTAGTTTGACTCGGCGATTGGCCACTTCAGATAGCGAGGCAGGCCGGTCTTCATACCGGACGAGCCAAAGCTGTTCCACGCCCCGGGCACCTGGTTCAGCTGCAGGCAGCTTCGCCCACTCATCCGCCCTCTCGTTCCCAGTTACCCACTTATGAGCAGGGCACCAGCGAAGTTCGATTGTGGCTAATGGCTCCCTCTACCGAATGGTAGAGATATGCTTCCTAGCCTCGGTGGCTCGGTGGCATATACCTGCCCAGGACAGACTTTTCCTTCCAGACTGAGTAAAAGAAACTAGATAGCTATTTCCCAGGGCGAGTGGAGTGATGAGCGATGACGGACTAGGCGAAGGCAAACCTATATTCCCATCGGTTTTTCTTTCTCCACTACAATGCCCATCGGGCGGCCGGCTGGTGGCTAGCAACACCAGCTGTCAACGGCGCTAGTACGATAACAATAAATATCGGCGTCATGGCGACTCGTTCAACCAACCTTTCTATCCACAACTACTACTACTACTACTACTACTACTACTACTAGTACTACGACCGCCATCGTGAACGTGGTCTCCGAGAATATTCTCACAATGGAAGCGAATTGGGGCCTATGGCCGTCACTCTTTGCACAATGATTCATACTACCTGTTAAGGCGTTAGAATGCCTCCGAAAGCTATTACTCAGCGGATAGATGGAAGAGAGATCGCAATAAAAGCTCTGTTCTTTTTTCAACACGCAACACGCCGACTGCATTGCAGTTGACCAGTTCAACCAGCTCTACCAAGGGAACTGACCTGGTTCTGCGCGCAGTTTGGCTCCTTAAGCAGTGCAGTGTGGCAGCGCCCAAATTCCAATTTTCGTACCAGTTAGCACTATTGATAAGTCTGGTGCTACATACCAATCCGCTTTTCACACTACTCCATTCTAATCCTAATACTGTGTATTTCCGTCGTGCCGTCGCGACGATACCAATTTCTATCACTCGCAAGAGAAGAGTGATACCAAGACCCCATAAATTTCGGGTGATAGGTGTCAATTTCAAAAACGGGTGATGTGGGGGTCATTGCCGTTTTAAAAAAGACGTCAAATACAATGGCATTTTAAAGGATTGCCGCTTGTAATTTGGCGGTGATGCTGATGTCATCAATCGCATGCGACCTATCTAGGTAGATCATGGCGATATTTTTTTGGTAAGAACGAGAGAACGGTGCCGAGACGCAACTCTGGGTGAGCTCTAGTGGTCTGTTGCAGCTCAAGTCTTCATTCGCCCTCACGCCTCAACCTTCATGCCGTCTTAGCCAGCCTCTTTATCTTCACCGCAACTGCACCTTCCCCCACCCCACACCCACATTGCGTCCCACTACTTCTTCCCCCACAACTTCCTTCCTGCACTCCCTTCCTCCACCTTTCCACCTTACAACAGGTGGAGCAAAATGAAGACCCGCAGCAAACTATAAGTGTTTCCACTCCCCAACCCCCACCTGCGTCACATACTAACATCCCAGCACTGAGTACCACCCCCCGGCGTGGAAACCTCTCCCGCCGCGCCAACTCCACTGCATCGCGGGCCCCATTCCGCTGCCGACGGGCCGCAACAAGAAGCCGCGTTCGCCGGGGAAGACGCGGCGCATCGAGACGCTGTTCCTCAATGCCGGAGAGGCGGCAAAGAAGCACAAGCAGCTCGCCCTCATCTCGGACTGGCACACGGCTAACCCAGCGACCATCGACGAGCAGGTGGCCTACAAGGCCATGCTCGAGCGGGCTGAAGAAGAGATCGCCGCCGGCCGCCGGGGCGGCGACGGATGGATGGACAAGAAGCCGTCCGACCTGAAGTACCACACGGACGGCTACAAGGCCTGGCTCACCGAATATTTCTTCCCCAGGTTCGTCCGCGAGCCCGCTACCAAGTGGAAGCTAAAGCAGCACAACAAGTTTCTCCGCAAGAGGTATCCTGACGGCTACCCCCACGCGCGGCCCTACGCGGCTAACAAGCCCGCAGAGAGCCTGCTCCAGCGGCGTAGGAAGCGTGCGCTGAAGTCGAGGAAGAGGGGGCAGTATTAATGCCGGCTTTCTTTCAACAGCCCCCGGGCGGAGTCGTGATTCACGGGATTGCACCTGGTATTCGACCACACCAGCGATACTAGCATACCCTTGAGAAAAAAAAGAGGGGTCAAAATAAGTAGCCAAAAGACAGTTTATGGCCATTCTTTTTCTGAACACGTTATCGAAAATGGGCGCCACATGCCGACAGTATTGGAATTTCAACTCTTGTCGAAAAGCCAAACGTTTTGATGCCTAAAATCAAACACTTATCGTTTCGAAATGTCGAACGGGAGCAAATGCTTAGAGCCGAGTCCCCAATTGTCACGAAGCAGAGAGGAGAAACGAGAGGTATTTCTGCTCATGAGTCTAGGTGGATCATGACGAGGCATAGACTGTCCGGGTTTCCCCGTCCCGCGCCGACCCCCGCGGGCGTCTGGCTCCTCCGCCGCGAGCTTGGCCCATTCGTCGGCCTCCCCGTTTCCTGGGGCCCTTTTGTGTGCCGGAGGCTACCGGATCTCGATTGTGATATCCGGCCGGGCCCTCCACAGCATCGTGATGCGCCTCCGGGCCTGAAGCGCGTACCTCCTCCGAGGCCATCCGCCTGGTGGTGGCCTAGTTGGGCATCTGGAAATCGTGACCCTCTCTGGGGTCATTTGTCTTCTCGTAGCCGTTTCCAGCGCCCTGGAACCACGTTTCCCCCCCCCCTTAAGTATGTCGCCATGGACATCATATCAACATTGGGCCGGGGCTTGTAGTGGTGGAATACCGGTTCGCTCCTTCAGTGCAGCTGGATTCACATCGGGACTTACTGCAGTTGGGTATTTACGCTACTAGCCTACTTTGATTTGGGACCAGCTTATCGATAATACCGGCCCCGTCTACCGCATCGTCTACTGTACTTGGTTCGTCACAGGCTTAAGGTATCCTGATACAAGTGGGTCCACTGGTGGGGACACCCCGGAGATTTTAATAAGGCAACGCAATCTAGATAGTAAATTCCAAACACGTCTATCTCTGCCGTCAGTCCGCTGTCCTGTTTGTAGGATCATACGTACTGTGTAGTAGTTAGTAGGCAGATACATAGTCGGGTGTTTTGGTAGCCTTAGCTACTATCTGGTTAGAGCTAGTTGGTATAATGGCAGGTGAAGGTGATCGGGCCGCACTCCGTGCAGTACGGAGAGAGATCTCAGGAATTATCGGCAGAGGATCATCGACAGTGGGGCTCACAAGCACTGCACTGGCGGATGTGTAGTTTGTTGAAGCCATTCGGGGCTATGGCGGCAGCTGAGAATTCGAGGACGGAAGAGTTGATGATGGAGCAAATGGGTGGAGATTGATGAAAAGATGGCTGAGTTGGGGCGGGCAATGAAGGACCCTGCGGAGGCCAACAATCAGGTTGCATTTCTTCGGGGAGTGGGAACAGAACTCGGAGGCAGTACCTACTATACAGCATGCCAGATCATTATACGCTAGATACAGGAAGAACTCAAAGCGTCAAGAGACGCCATTCATTACGCTAACCGTCGCTGCACTCACGAGAACCACTGAAGCCGATACAAAGGTTTTTTTCTTTTGTTTGGTTTAATCATACTAACTAGACTATGGCGGCGTACATCCCTGACCGATTTTCCCGTCCGCTGTCCACGCAGTGGCGGCACGTTGCAAGCTCCCCTTTGCCCTCCGCCCAGGGCTGTCCAAGGAATATATGGTGCGCATTAAGGAAATGACAAAGCGAAAGGTGACCAAAAGAAAAAGAACCGCGCGACCCGTCCTCACTCCTCCTCTGCCGATGCCATGAACGAAGGGGTGGGTAGGAACAGCTGGGGTTCCGCCCGGCCGCCCTGCTCGCCCTCGGCACCCAGCGCCTCCGCCTCCGCCTCCCTCTCCTCTTCCCGCTCTCGGCGCTCCCGGAGCCCACACTCTGACGCCTCGCTTCCCGCGCCCATCCCTTCCTCAGGTGGCACTAGCCTCCCCACATCCGTGGACGAAAGGAAATCCAGCACCGCCTGGCTGCACCGCCCATCTGCCAGGAGGTCCCGGATCTTCCACCGGCTCTTCCACCTCCCGGTCTCCTTCTTTACCTCGGCCCACAGAATCTTCTGCTGCATCCTCCATTCCGGACACACCTTGAAAAGGTGGTCTCGTTTGCGAGGGGCACTGGCATCACCAGCACCGGGCGGCAGGGCGGAGTGCGGACCTTAGCCCAGTGCAGGTACTGTCCGGTGCGTCAGTGCCCTGTCTTCAGTTGGCAATACCTTGAAGCGAGCCTCTTGGTACTCCCAGCAATCGTGCCGTCCGGCTTGTGTTTTTCCGGCATTTTGTACTTCTTCCTGGAGGCCCGGGCCCGGCCCATCGTCCTGCTTCCACCCGTTTTTTCCCCGAAATCCCCCGCTTGAGGTTTGCGAGGGATCGCGGGAGCGGCATTGGGAGAGCCTCCGTCCGGCCCGAATAGTTCAGCCACTCCACCCCACAGGTGTCTGGCTCTTCCGCCGCGACTTTCGCCCACTCGCCCGCCTTCCCGTTGTCCTGCACCCCCTTGTGCGCCGGACACCATCTGATCTCAATGGTGATTCCCGGCTTGGCACGCCGCAGTGCAGCGATGTTGACCAGGGCCAGGCACCTCCGAAGCCATCCGTCTGATGGCGGCTTGGGCGTCCGTGAAAACCGTGATCCGCTCCGGCGTTGTCTGCCTTCGTGAAGCCGATTCCAGCGCCCTTGCCTGCGCGGCGCACTCTGCGTCATGGGCCCCCTGGTTGTAGCTCATGTGAGTTTTAATTCCCACCCAGGTTTGGCCCCTCGTACACACTACCGAGTACCCTGCTGCATCGCTGTCGAGCCGTGACCCGTCGGTGAACACGGTGAGTCCTGGTCGCTCCTTCTCAGCCTCCTCCGCCTTTGCCTCGGACTCCTCTTGTAACAGCTGTGCATCGAGGGTTTCCGGCCGGAGTGCGGGTGGTGCCGGTACACGACGCAGACAAGAGAGCACCTGTTCAAAAACTGTGACAGGTGGAGGATGCAACAGAAGATTATGTGGGCGGAGATACGGAAAAAGACAGGGAGAGGAAAGAACCGGTTTACGATTAAGGAAATGTTCGCGGATGAGCGGTGCACTGGAGCAGTCCTGGATTTCTTGAGAACGACGAGGGTGGGGGCGAGGACGGGGCCACAAGACCCGGGGGGGGAGAGGGAGAAGG
>Ga0307512_10006908_pt1 | contig 11355 bp, 10 predicted proteins | sample 14_EM_MG_FD_200267 | JGI IMG/M metagenome (GOLD analysis project Ga0307512, IMG submission 200267) | Populus trichocarpa ectomycorrhiza microbial communities from riparian zone in the Pacific Northwest, United States - 14_EM | ecosystem: Host-associated > Plants > Roots > Unclassified | place... | reverse complement strand
GCCTCGGCACGTCCATCCATGCATGCGCGAGCGCGCCCATGGGGCCGGCGGACGATCCGCATGCCGTGGTCGACCAGTACGGCAGGGTGCATGGTGTCCGTGGGCTCCGGGTCGCGGACACCTCGATCCTTCCGGCCGCTCCGCTGCGCGGCCCCGCGGCGACCGCCGTGCTCATCGGCGAGTTCGTCGCGCACGCGATGCGCCACGATCTCGCCTGATGATGCGCTGTCACATCAGTTCGGTGACCGGCTCCGTGACCACAGCCGAGGGCGCAGCGATGTCGTGCGGCGGCCTTTGACCGCGGAGAACCAGACGCCGGAGCCGTAGGCGAGGTCGTCCAGGCGACGGGCGACGGTGTAGCGCACCGGGTCCAACTCGACGCGTCCGGGACGGTACTCGAGGGCGACATCGGCCAGCGCGGCCACGGCCACCGCGCGCCGTATCCGCGGTGAGACCGTGCAGCCGAGGGCGGCCAGCGGCCACCAGTGGCGGGTGAGCAGGGCACCGGTCTGGGAGAGGGCACTGACGGCACCGGCCGTGGTGAGGCGGGTGGCCAGCCGCACCGGGTGCTGTGTGTCCTTGAGCTTGCGGGCGATCCGCAGGGTGGTGAGTCCACAGACGGCGCCTGCCACCGGCAGGGACCAGCGGCGCTGGGCGAGCAAGGCGATGGACAGCACGCTCGCCCAGGGAGCGAGGACGGCGGGGGCGATGAGCTCGGGGTGCCGTTCGGCCAGTGGATGCGCGCCCGTGCCGTACGCCGCCTTGCGCTGCATCCAGTCCTTGAGCCGTACGCGGTGCTCGTGCTCGGCGCGGACCGACGGCTCGTACCGTATCCGCCGGCCGTCCTGGACCAGGCGCCAGCACAGGTCGACGTCCTCGCCCACCCGCATGCCCTCGTCGAAGCCGTCCGCCATGGCGTCCACCCGGGCCACGCTGCAGGCGGTGGAGGCCCAGGAGACGGGGGTTCCCGGGCGCACGGCGGCGGGTTCCGCACCCAGATCGAGCGAGGACCGGGCGGACTCGTACTGTCCGAGCCAGCCGCAGGCGGCAGCGGTCGGGAGCCCCGTGATGCGTGGGACGGCCATGCCGACCCTGGGATCGGTGAAGTGCTTGAGCAGGAGGGGGACGGTGTCCGGGGGCAGGACGACATCGGAGTCCACGAAGACCACGTAGGGGGTGCTGACGAGCCGCAGTCCGGCGTTGCGGGCCGCCGCCGGACCCGCGTTCCCGGGCAGTACGGCCAGGGTGGCACCGTGTCTGTCGGCGATGTCCTTGATCAGGTCGGGCCGCCGTGATCCGTCGTCGACCACGATGATGCTCTGGCCCGGGCCGATGCTGGTGAGCAGGCGGTCGAGTTGCCGCGCGCGGTCGTAGACCGGGATGACGTAGGTGTGTCGCGGGTCCGGGTTCGGCTGCAGCTCCCGCACGACCGGATGGGCCATGCCGTTCTCCAGCAGCCGGTCGGCGAGGACGGCGCCGGCCGCGTCCCGCACGCGCACCGACCGGTCGATCAGCAGCGGACGGGCGCGCGCGGTCAGTCGTACGAGCCGGGTGGGGAATCCGCCGAGCAGAGCCCGGCCGTCGTCGATGACGCGGGTGTGGCGGTTCAGCGCAACCACGAAGCCGCCGGGCAGCGTCACTCGGTCACCGTCCCCTGCGCCGGACCGACCAGGCGTCCGCGGGCGTCCACGGTGTCCGCGGCGATCAGCCGGACGACAGTGGTGACCATCAACTCCATTGATTTCTCTCCTTCTTCGGCCGTTGCTCCGGCCGGGTCGTCGAGCACTCGGAAGGTGACACCGCGAGAACCCCGCCCGCGATCAGCTCCGGCACGAGGTCCGCCCGTGGCCGGGTGTCCCCGGCCACCGAGGCGGCGGTCCCTACGTCCTCGGAGGACAGGTGGAGCTTGACCGAGGTCTCCCGGCGCCCGGCGTGCGGATCCGCGCCGGGTGCCACGCACGGTACTCAGGCGACGTGGTGGCCTTCGGAGCGCAGCAGTCCGACGACCGCGTCGAGGGTCGCGGCATGGCCGCAGTGTCCGTTGACGAACACGAGGGGCCCGGCCCACATCGCCAGTGACCGCACTGCCTTTACGAGCACCACCCGCAGGGCCTCGCCGCCGATCGAGACGGTGCCGGCGAAGCCCGCGTGCTCCCCGCTGGAGCCGTAGGGCATCGTCGGGGCGACCGGCGTGTGCCACTTGGCCGGTGCCGCGAGCGCGACTCGCTCGGCGCCGTCGGCGTTTCGCCGAAGGATCGCCGGGGCCGGTGCCCTCGCCGGTTGAACTGATTTGCCGGCGTGTTGGTGGTGGCCGTGCGTTCGTGACCACGGACGGGTGTGGTGGGTGCCGGACTGTCATCAAGGTGTCGGAAGGCAGCCACGAGTGGCACAACTACGGGGACAAGGCCGCGCGGCTGGGCGTGGTCTTCCTCGCGACCGGGCATCGGGGTCATCGGCCGGCGCAGAGCCGGTCACGAACCGGTGGCCGGCTCCGCCCGCAGGCCCCGCAGCAGCACATCGAGGAGTGAATCCACCGACTCGATGCTCAGATCTGCCCGACGGGCGGTCACCCAGTACATGAGGGAACCGAGGATCGCGTCCGCGACCGCACCGAAGTCCGCGTCCGGGCGCACCTCGCCGGCCTCGGCCGCGAGGCGGAGGCGGTCGACGAACCCGGTCCGTTGCACCTGGGTGAAGCGCTCGTAGAGCCGCTCGGCGGTGGCCGGGTCCTCGCTCGCGGCCGAGGTGACGGCCCGGATCCGGCCGGCTCGGATCGGGTCGACGAAGTCCCGGGCGAGGGCGTGGGCCCACTCCCGGACGTCCGAGTCCACCGAACCGCCGCGTGCCGGCGGGGCGAGGTGGAAGGGCTGCGCCTCTTCCATGACCGCCTCCGCCACGACCATCCCCTTCGAGGGCCACCAGCGGTAGATCGTGTCCTTGCCCACCTTGGCGCGGGACGCGATCCCGCCAATCGACAACTTCTCGTAGCCCTGCTCGCCGATGAGTTCGCGGGTCGCGGTGAGGATGGCGAGCCGTGACGCGTCGCTGCGCTTGCGGCCGGGGGTCGGACGGGAGTCTTCGCCGCCGGCTGAGGCGCGGTTTCTGGGCTGGCTCACCGGGCGATTATAGGTCGCCCACGGGGCCCGGAACGGGCCTGCCTTGCCTCTGCGCAGCACCGGCGTTACATTTCAATACGGGTCGACTCGTATAGAAATGAAACGGACCCCCGGCCTCCGCGGCTCGGGTCCTCAGGACCATCGGCAAGGACCGCAATGACTCTCCTCAGCACTCCCTTCACCCGCGACACGACCGCCGACGAAGTACTCCGAGGTGTGGACCTCTCCGGCCGGCGAGCCGTGGTCACCGGCGGCTCCTCCGGCGTCGGCGTCGAGACGGCACGAGCACTGGCGCGCGCCGGCGCCGAGGTGACCCTGGCGGTGCGCAACACCGGCAAGGGGGCCGAGGTCGCCGCGGAGATCACCGCGGACACCGGCAACAAGGCCGTACGGGTGGCGCCCCTCGAGCTCACCGACCTGGACTCGGCGCGCGCTTTCGCCGCCTCCTGGCAGGGTCCCCTGCACATCCTCGTCAACAACGCGGGCATCATGGCCCTGCCGGAGCTGCAGCTCACGCCGCAGGGGTGGGAGACCCAGTTCGCCACCAACCACCTGGGCCACTTCGCCCTGGCCACCGGACTGCACAGGGCCCTGGCCGCCGAGGGCGGCCGGATCGCCGCGCTCAGCTCCACCGCGCATCTGTATTCGCCGGTCGTCTTCGATGACGTCAACTACACGAGCCGGCCCTACGTGCCGTTTGAGGCGTACGGCCAGTCCAAGACCGCAATCGTGCTGTTCGCCGTGGGGGCCGGCAGGCGCTGGGCCGCGGACGGCATCACCGCCAATGCCGTGATGCCCGGCGGTATCCGCACACCCTTGCAGCAGCATGCCTTCGGCGAGGACATGTCGGAGCAGGCGCGGCAGGTCTACGACACCTACCCCTGGCGCACCGCCGCCCAGGGCGCCGCCACTTCCGTGCTGGTGGCCGCCTCCCCGCTGGTCGAGGGAGTGAGCGGCCGGTACTTCCAGAACAGCAATGAGGCCCCGGTCATCGACCCGAAGGAGCTGGAGACGAGCGCCGAGCCGGAGGGCGTCGCCGAGTACGCGCTCGACCCGGAGGCTGCCGAGCGGCTGTGGGAGCTGTCCAGTGCCGCCGTGGCCGGCTGAGGCGAGTGACGCGAGCCCCCGTGTGCGCCCCGTGAGGTCTCACTGGTGTTGACGAGTTCTGGAACTTGAGCGGGCTGTTTGACCTGCGGTTCTGCAGGTGGGGCGAGACCGCGCACTGTCCGGCGGAGCCGTCCGTGGCCGTCGCTCCCGAGCAGCGAGACGAACCAGGTCGCCTGCGGCCGGCTCCGAGCGGACCTTGCAGCGTCGGCGCGGGCGGCGTCGGGACGTCTCAGTCGTGCGCACCTGACATCGACGACCACCCTTGCCAAGCTCTACATAAAATGATTCATTACCCTGGCGAGTGAATGAATACATGTCAAGGGCGAGGAGATGTCTGTGGCCGTCGAGCTGACGCAGCCCGCCGCGGACGGTCGCGCCCCGGCCGGCACACCGCCTGCGGCGGTCTGCTCCCGCAGAGCCGGCGGGACCGGCGAGCTTTGCCCCGCTCGCTGAGAGGGGACTGGTCGCGCGGGCGACCGCTCATCCGCCCCATCGCCGACTGCTGACCGAGTTGAGAGGATCCCCATGCCCGCCCATGAGATCGCCGCTGTCACCTTGGGCGAGGAGCCGATCACCATCGAGCAGTTCGTCGCGGTGGCTCGGCACGGCGCCCGGGTCGACTTCGATGCGGCTTACGTCGACCGGGTACGCAAGTCACGCGCGCTTGTGGAGCGGTTCCTGGCTGAGAACCGCCTGGTGTACGGGGTCACCACCGGATTCGGCGACAACGTCACGGAGGTCATAGACCCGGCGGATGCCGAGCAGCTGCAGCGCAATATCGTGCGCTCACACGCCGTGTCGGTCGGCGAACCGCTGCCCACCGAGATCGTCCGCGCCATCGCGCTGATGGAGCTGGTCGGCCTCGGCGAAGGCTTTTCCGGCATCCGGCTCGAGACCCTGGAGCTGATACGACGGATGCTCAACGCCGGGGTCACGCCGCACGTACCCGGCGAGGGTTCCGTCGGCTATCTGGCCCCGGAGGCGCACATGGCTCTCGTACTGCTGGGAGAGGGCCGGGCCTGGTACGGCGATGAACTGCTGCCCGGCGCCGAAGCGTTGGCGCGGATCGGAGAGCAGCCGACCCGGCTCGCGTGCAAGGAAGGGCTGTCGCTCACCAACGGGACACACTCGGTCACCGCGATCGCCGTCCTGGCCACCCATGACGCCGACGTCGCGGCGGCCACCGCCGACGTCGCCGCGAGCCTGTCGGTGCAGGCACTCAAAGGCTCTGTCCGGGCCTACGACGCCCGGCTGCAGGGGCATAAGCGGCACTCCGAGCAGGCCGCGGTCGCCGAGAACCTTCGGCGGCTGACCGAGTCCAGTGCGATCAGTGCCGAGTTCCTCGACCATCGGCTCCAGGACAGTCTGGCCCTGCGCGCCGTTCCGCAGATGCACGGCGGTGCGAAGCGGGCGCTCGCGCAGGCCCGGGAGGTCATCGTCGAGGAGCTGCACTCCGTGGGCGACAACCCGGTCATTCACCCCGAGGGCGAGGACGGGGTGGCGCTGAGCGGGGCCAACTGCGACAGCACGTACGTCGGCATCCAGGCCGACACCATGGTGAATGCGATGACCGTGCTGGCCAAGGTGTCCGAGCGCCGTACCGACCGCATGGTCAACAGCAACTTCAGCGAGCTGCCCGCCTTCCTGGTCCGGCAGCCGGGACTCGACAGCGGCTACATGATCGCGCAGTACACGGCCGCCGCGCTGACCATGGAACTGCGCGGCATGGCAGTGCCCGCATCCGCCGACACCATCACCACCTCGGCCAACCAGGAGGACACGGTCAGCAACGCCTACCTGGCGTCGCTCAAGGCCTACCGTGCGGCGCGCAAGCTCGGCTACGTCGTGGCGATCGAGCTGATGTGTGCCGTGCAGGCGCTCGACCTGCTTGCGCCGCGCTCGCCCTCGCCGGCCACGAACGCGCTGCGGGCCAGGATCAGGGAAACCGTGCCGACCGTCGACGAGGATCGGGTCTTCCACACCGATATAGAGCACATCGCCGAGCTCGTGCGAAGCGGGGAGGTGCTGCGGGTCGTCGAGGACGTGGTCGGCCTGCTGCGCCGCTGAGGTCGGGCTGGATTCCAAGGGCCGTGAATCTGTGGGCTGTTGGGTCCTGCCAACAGGATGCCGATGCTGATGCCGGCTTTGCAGGTGCGTCGGTCGATCAGGGAGTTGGTGTTTTCAGTGTTCCGCGTGGGGAGACGGAGGAGGAATTGCGCAGGCATACAGCCCTCCTCCTCTGCCTGCCCCTGGCTCGCGGACTAGATGTCACGCACAGATGTTGCCGGTGCCGTTGCAGTCGCCGCCGAAGTCATCCCAATCGTCGTCCCAACCACCGTGGTGAACGGAGGTGATGGGGCTGGACTGGACCGTCGTGGTCTTTGTGGCGGTGTGAAGGGCTGATGGCGCGGCCACCGCGTATCCGGCTGTGGCCAATCCGGTTGCGAGGGCGAGGCCGAGGGCGGCGCTGATCGCGAGTGCTCGTGGCATGCGTATCTCCAGGCGGTTTTGGTGTGTTGCTTTCATGTGGATAACTCTGCATGCCCCTGCGGCAGGTCTCATCTCGGGTGCGGCCAATCGTGTGACTCCTGCGGAATCCCACGTTCTGATCCGCTGCAGCCTTTGGTAGGGGAAGTCCCGCGGCCCGGCACGTTTCGACGGCCATCGAAGCCTTGGCAACTCCCCCTGGACACACCTACGTTGAAGCACCAAGGAATTGACCGCAGCGAGGGGACCCAGCCCTGCGGCCCGACACAATGGGACGTTCTCTGGGTGCCCACTCGAACTGCTGCCACGGTTAGAACCCGGGTAGCGAGAACTCCGAATGCAGCCGATCAAAAGGCTCGTGCCCCGTACAGCTGTGGCTGTCGCCCTTGGAGCCGCCACGCTGAAGCACGGCACGTGCCAGGGGGCCCTGGTGTCGGGGGGATCGGCCGTATCTGCTCGACGGCGACCACGGATCGCCAGAGAGTGCAGTCGGCAGCCACCTCAAGAGGGATCGCGCCTTCGGATGCCCGGAACACGGCCTCAGGTGCAGAGCGGTCAACCGCACCCCGAGCAACGGACCAGTCCCAGCCGCCGCTCGTGCCGGATCGTGATCGCACCCGCCGCGGCCAGCTGCTTTCGGATGGGCTTTTCCGCCGTGGCCTTGTTGAGTGACGCGCACGCAAAAGTGGGACTGGGTGAGCGGGCCGCGCATCCGGTTGGAGATGCGGGTCGCTTCGGCCGCCAGCTCCTGGTCTTGTTCCTGGTCGACCAGGACGGTCAGTTCGGCGGAGATCTTGTCGGTCGGTTGAAGCGGGCGCAGGGTGTGGGGCGTGGTCCGGTCCACGATCACCAGCACGGTGTAAAACGGCCGATGTTCCGGCCGAGGAAGACGCCCACGTCGTCGATGTCGGGCAACCCCATCGTCCTGAACGGGTTCGTGCGGTGCCGGCCAGGGCTTCGGCGTCGTATGCGCGCATCCACGCCGTGCAACCCTGTCGCCCGCGAACGGCCGGGCGTTGCGCCCGCCAGGCGATAGTCGGACCTCTCAGACGATCTCCCGCCTCCCTGCGTCAGGAGACCCGACCCTCGCCGATTCCACGCCACCCGCGCCTGGCCGTTCCGCCGGGCCCGCACCCCAATCCCGGCCCCGGTTGAATGATCTTGTGGCTACCGATCTCCGCTTGTGTCCGACGAAAGCGGCCGAGCTGCCTGTCGGCAGCCGACGCAACTGCCTTCATGCGCCCCGGCGCACGGCGATGATCTTCGGTTCGGTCATGGCCTCCACCGCGTAGCGCACGCCCTCGCGTCCGACGCCCGAGCGGCCGGGTCCGCCGAAGGGCATCGCGTCGATCCTGAAGTCGCTGCTGTCGTTGACCATCACGGCACCGACCCGTAGTAGCTCGGCGACGTTCAGGGCGGTCTCCAGGCCGGCGGTGAAGACGCCGGCCTGGAGACCGAAGGGCGTGTCGTTGGCCCGGACGACGGCTTCATCGACCGTGTCGAACGGCTCGATTGTCAGCACCGGGCCGAAGACCTCCTCGGCCATCACCCGGGCATCGGCGGGCACGCCGGTGAGCACGGTCGGCCAGTGGAACGCGCCCTCACGATGGCCTCCTGCGAGTACCTGGGCGCCGTTGTCGCGGGCTTCCCGCACCCACTCCTCGACCCGGCGTGCTTCGCGCTCGTTGACGAGCGGGCCGATGTCGGTACGCGGATCGGTCTTGCTGCCGACGGCCAGCGCCTCGGTGGCCTTCACCACGTCCTCGACGAACGGGACGGCGATGCGGGCGTCGACGAAGACCCGCTGCACCGACAGGCAGTTCTGCCCGGCCACCCCGAACGCCCCGGCCACCACCGCGCGCGCCGCCAACTCCCGGTCCCCGTCGGCGAGTACGAGCACGGCGTTGTTGCCGCCCAGTTCCATGAGGGTCTTCTTGGCCCCGGCGATGCGTGCCACCTCGTTGCCGCTCCGGTAGCCGCCGGTGAAGGAGACGAGGTCGACCAGGGGGTGTCCGACGAGTGCGCGTCCCGCGCTGCTGCCGGTTCCGGGGACGATCGCGAAGCGGTCGGCGGGCACCCCGGCGTCCAGCAGGATCTGGGCGAACGCCAGCGCGGTGAGCGGTGTGGCCTCGGCCGGTTTGAGGACGATGCCGTTGCCTGCGACGAGCGCAGGGCCCATCTTGTGCGCGACGAGGTTGAGCGGGTCGTTGAACGGCGTGATGGCGGCGACCACTCCGACGGGTTCACGGGTGTACCAGCCCAGGCGGTCGTGGCCGCGGGGGGTGGCGGTGAAGGGCAGGGTCTCGCCGGTGAGGCGGTCGGCCTGCTGGGCCGAGAGCCTGAGGGTTTCGGCGGCGCGGGAGACCTCGCTGTCCGCTTCTCGTACGGTCTTGCAGCCCTCCCGGGAGATCACCTCCGTCAGCAAGTCCCGCCGCTTCAGAACTAGTTGGGCCGCGGCTTCCAGCGCCTCGCGGCGGCGCCAGAGGGGCCAGTCCTCCCCGGAGGTGATGGCAGTGGCCACGCCGGTGACGGCTTCGTCGACCTCGGTGGGATCGGCGTCGGTCACCTGGCCGAGGAAGCTGCCGTCCTCCGGATCACGCACGGGCATGGACGCCTTGCCGTCCACCCAACGGCCGGACCACAGGGCTCCGGCGGGCGGCTGCCAGGTCAACGGCACGGCGGCCGTGGGCTCGGCTACGGGCATCGGCTCGCTCCTCTCTGTCAGTTGGGGGGGCTCTACGCGTCCGGGTAGTGGCACGAGACGAGGTGTCCCTGGCTGCCGGAACTCAAGGTGGGTGGCTCGACGCCGCACCGCTCCTGGGCCCTGGGGCAGCGTGGGTGGAACCGGCAGCCGGTGGGTGGGTTCACGGGGCTGGGCGGCTCACCGCGCGGTGTGGGGAACGCGCTGTTCGCGTCGGGCTGCTCGGGCAGCGAAGCGGCGAGCAGTGCCTGCGTGTAGGGGTGGGCGGGGTGCTCGAACAGGTCGTCCGTGGAGGCCACTTCGACGATCTCGCCCAGGTACATGACCGCCACCCGGTCGCAGATGTGGCGCACCACCCGCAGGTCGTGCGAGATCATCAGCAGGGTGAGGTCCAGCTCGTTCTTCAGCTCGATCAGCAGGTTGAGGATCTGGGCCCGGATCGAGGCGTCGAGCGCGGAGGTGGGTTCGTCGCAGATCAGCAGGCGCGGGTTCAGCAGGAGGGCGCGGGCGACCACGACCCGCTGGAGCTGACCGCCCGAGCACTCCGCGGGGCGGCGGCCGAGGAACGACTCGTCGAGGCCCACTCGGGTGAGCGCCTGGACGATGCGGTGGTGGCGTTCCTCCCGGGTGCCGAGACGGTGCTGGGCCAGTGGTGCGTCGAGGCTGGTCTCCAGGCGCATCCGTGGGTCGAGTGCGGCGTACGGGTCCTGGAAGACCAGTTGCATGGAGCGGCGCAGGGACTTGCGTGCGGCGCCCTTTGTTCCGGCGACGTCGGTGCCGTCGAACAACACGCGTCCGGAGTCGACCGGGGTCAGCCCGAGCATGGCTCTGGCCAGCGTGCTCTTGCCGCAGCCGGACTCGCCCACCAGCCCCAGCACTTCGCCGGGCTCGATGGTGAGCGAGACCCCATCCACCGAGTGGACGCACTGTTTACGCCCGAACACGCTCCCGGGCAGCGGGAAGTGCTTGATCAGGTCCTCTACGACGACGAGTGGCCGGCGTGCATCGGCGTGGGCCGTTGTTTCGAGTGCTGTCATGCCTTCACCGCCAATGCGGGGCGATCAGTGTCGTGCTTCGACGCCCAGCAGCGGCAACGGTGCTCACCACCGCAGACATGCAGCGGCGGCTCCTGGTTCGCGCACTCGCCGGTGATGCCCAGGTCCAGTGAGAGCGGACATCGCGGCTGGAACCTGCACCCGTGGTCGAGGCTGCGGGACTGGGTCGCGCTGCCCGGTATGGCGAAGAGCCTGCCCTGCTCGGACTGAAGCAGCGACGCCTTCAACAAGGCCCGGGTATAGGGATGTTCGGGCGCGTCGAAGACGTCGCGTACCGCTCCCTCCTCGACGACGCGTCCCGCGTACATGACGGCGACGCGGTCGGCGATCGAGGTGACGATGCCGAGGTCGTGCGTGATGAGCAGGATGGACATGCCGGATTCCCGCTGCTTGCGGCGGAGGAGTTGGAGGATCTGGGCCTGGACGGTGGCGTCGAGGGCTGTCGTCGGCTCGTCGGCGATCAGCAGGGCGGGATCGCCTGCGAGGGCCGCCGCGATCATCACGCGTTGTGCCATGCCGCCCGAGAGCTGGTGTGCGTACGCCGAGGCGCGGCGTTCGGGTTCGGGTATGCCGACGTCACGCAGGAGTTCCACGACGCGCGCCTTCGCCTGGCGGCGGCTGAGACCCTGGTGGAGGCGGAGCGGTTCGGCGACCTGGCTGCGTACGGTGGCCGTGGGGTCGAGCATCGCCTTGGGCTGCTGGAAGAGCATGGCCATGCGGTGCCCGCGGACGCGGTTCATCTGCTTTGGGGTCAGCTTCGCCAGGTCCTCGTCGCCGAGGGTGATCCGGCCGGCGGTGACCCGGGCGCCCGGAGGGAGCAGGCCCATCACGCTCGATGCCGTGATGGTCTTCCCGGATCCGGATTCGCCGACCAGCGCGACGATCTCAC
>Ga0307512_10006907_pt1 | contig 11356 bp, 5 predicted proteins | sample 14_EM_MG_FD_200267 | JGI IMG/M metagenome (GOLD analysis project Ga0307512, IMG submission 200267) | Populus trichocarpa ectomycorrhiza microbial communities from riparian zone in the Pacific Northwest, United States - 14_EM | ecosystem: Host-associated > Plants > Roots > Unclassified | place... | reverse complement strand
TGCAGCGCTATGAGGTCAGTTGGACGGGTGGCGGTCGGATGACCGTCGACGGCGGCGCGACGACCGCGACGCCGGCCGGACTGGACAACGACGTGCGCTACACGTTCACGGTCATCGCGGTGAACGAGCAGGGACCCGGCCCCGCGGCAACAGTTGCCGGCCAGTCGGCAGGCGCACCCGAAGCGCCCGAGGCACCGACGTTCACTGCGGGCAACTCGGCGAACGCGTCGTCCCGATCGGTCAACATCTCGTGGAACCCGGTGGGCGCCAACGGGCCGACGCCGACGACCTACACGCTCACCCGCACCGGCGGCGGGACGAAGACGGTGTGTGCCAACGTGACCGCTACGTCCTGCACGGACGACGGTCTGCCCAACGACGGCACCGTCTACACCTACACGGTCACCGCCGCCAACGCCGCGGCCCAGGCCGATCCAGGACCACACACGTCCGAGCCGAGCCCAGGCGCGGACATGGAGGCTACCGCGACCCCTGACCCGATCACTGGGCTGTCCGCGACGCCGACCGGTAACGACGGCCAGGCTACGGTCAGGTTCAACGCACCTGCCACACACGGGAAGACGTCGACAGTGACGTGCACGTGGAGCGGCGGCAGCTGCGGCACGTGGACCTACAGCCCCAACGGTCAGCCAGGCGTGCAGGAGACGGTGAACGGGTTGCCCAACGGGCAGAACGTGACGCTGTCGCTCCAGGCGTGCAACGGCAGCGCAGGCGGCGCGTACGCCGGCAATCCGTGCAACAGCCCGGCGACCACCGGCGTGACCACGTACGGGCCGATCCGCGACCTCGCCATCAACACCTCGGCGAACGGCACCGTCGTGAACTTCACGGTGTCGGTCAACCCGAACGGCAGGCCGGCGACCGTGAACATCCAGACCAGCCGGCAGAACCAGACCTTCACGACCGGCGTCGGCGCGTGGAGCTGGAGCGGCGCGGACGACGTCGGCTACAGCAGCAGCGACACGATCAACGTGACGGTCAGCGACGCCGGCCGTGCTTCGGTGACCGGGTCCCGAACCCAGAACACCCCAGCGGCTCCGCCGCCTCCAGCCAGTGTCACGGTCTCCAAGGGCGCGCTCTGCGGTCAGTCCTGCATCAACCAGGGCTGCGTGAGCAGCTGTCGCTACATCCATGTGCAGACCGCGAACTTCGGCGGCAACGTCTCGTGCACCTTCAACAGCCGGGAAGGCAACGGCGGTTTCGTGACACAGACATTCGGACCCAACGACAACAAGGACTCCTGGAACTTCTACGGCTATTCGGGCGGATGGGTGGAGGTGACCTGTGGCGGTGTCACCGGACATGCCAACTGGTAGCCAGGAAAACGTTGTGAGGAAAGGACATCGATGACCGCGCTCAACCAGCAGCAGGCGGCCTACTTCGCGCAGACCTTCGAGCGGATGGTGGTCAACGTCTCCGGCGCGATCATGGGCAAGGAGCACGTGGTGCGCCTCGCGCTGACGTGTCTGGTCGCTGAGGGGCACCTGCTTCTCGAGGACAACCCCGGCACCGGGAAGACCGTGCTGGCCAAGGCGATCGCGAACACGGTGCAGGGCAGTCACGCCCGCATCCAGTTCACGCCCGACCTGCTGCCCTCCGACGTCACCGGCGTGAACATCTACGACCAGAAGCGCCAGGAGTTCGAGTTCCACGAAGGGCCGATCTTCCGGTCGATCGTGCTCGCCGACGAGATCAACCGTGCCTCGCCGAAGACGCAGTCCGCACTGCTGGAGGCGATGGAGGAGCGGCAGGTCACGACAGACGGCGTCACCAGGCCGCTCGGCAGCCCGTTCATGGTGATCGCCACGCAGAACCCGATCGAGCAGGCGGGTACCTACCGGCTGCCGGAGGCCCAGCTGGACCGGTTCCTCATGAAGACGAGCGTCGGCTACCCCGACCACAACGCCACGGTCGCGCTGCTCGCCGACGCCGCGAACCGCGACCGCGCCGCCGGTGTGTCCGCGGCGATCGGCGCCACCGCCGTGACGCAGCTGAGCGCGGCCGCTGACCAGGTCTACGCCGATCCCGCGATCCTCGGGTATGTCAGCCGGCTCGCCGAGGCCACCCGCGAGCACCCGGACGTGCGGCTCGGGCTGTCCGTCCGTGGCTGTCTCGCGTATGTGCGCTGCGCCAAGGCGTGGGCCGTGGCGAAGGGCAGGCCGATGGTGCTGCCCGACGATGTCAAGGAACTGGCCCAGCCAGTGCTCGGGCACCGGCTGGTGCTGCGGGCCGAGGCACAGTTCGACGGCACGCGGGTCGAAGACGTCGTGGAGAAGATCCTCGTGGACGTGCCGCCGCCGCAGCAGCGGGGGCAGTTCTGATGGCATTCCTCTCAACCATGCAGGCACGGCTGGCGCCGGCGACTGTCATGGTCCGCGTGGCGGTGACCGACGCGGTGGCCCGTGGCCGGGCCGCCTGGGGCGTTGCTGTGCCGGTACTGCGGCGTGTGCCCGTGATCGACGTGGTGACTCCTTCGGGCTGGCTCGTGCTCGCGGGCAGTCTCGCCGCGTGGTACACGGGTGCGCGGCTCGGCTGGCTGGAGCTGGTGTTCATTGCCGCGACCGGGCTGGTCACCCTGCTGCTGTGCAGTGGCCTCGTCGTTGGCCGCATGGCGCTGTCGGTGGCGGCGACGCCCGAGCGGGACCGGGTCGTCGCGGGCCGAAGCACCCGCTGCCACATCGCGGTGACGAACCAGGCACGGCGCCGGATGCTGCCGATCGAGGTGGAGCTGCCGATCGGTGGCCGCGCGCCTGTCACGTTCGACGTGCCGACACTGGCGGCCGGAGGCATGTTCGCCGCGGACGTCGAGCTGCTGACCGACCGGCGTGCTGTCATCCCCGTCGGCCCGGCCACCACGGTGCGTGGCGACCCACTGGGCCTGCTGCGCCGGTCGGTGTCGTGGAGCGAGGTCCGCGAGGTGTTCGTGCATCCGGCGACCACTCCGCTCGAGCCGCTCGGCGCCGGCCTGCTGCGCGACCTCGAGGGCTACACGACGAACGACATCTCCATGAGCGACCTGGCATTCCACACACTGCGCGACTATGCGCCGGGCGACGACCGCAGACACATCCACTGGCGTTCGTCGGCGAAGCTGGGTGCCTCCCGGCCTGCCGGAACGTTTCTCGTCCGGCAGTTCCTCGACACCCGGCGAGCTCACCTGACGGTCCTGGTCGATGGCGACACGAATGCATACGGCGACGCGGAGGACTTCGAAATCGCCGTGTCCGTAGGGGCCTCGGTGGTCCTGCGGGCGATTGAAGACGAGATCGACACGACGTTGCTCGTCGCGGACCAGCTTGAGCGCAAGGGCGGCGCGCGTCGTTCGCTCGACGCGTGTTCGCGTGCCGGGCAGACCGCGACGTCGCTCGCGGATCTCGCCACACGTGGTGTCCGTGTCGCACCGGACGCCACGATCGCGTTGTTCGTCACCGGAGTCACGCCATCGTTCGCCGCGTTGACGCGAGTCGCGGCGCAGTTCCAGCCGGAGGTGCGCAAGTTCGCGGTGCGCGTCGACCCGGCGGCACCGACCGCGTCGGTGGCCGGCAGCGCCGCCATCACGGTGTTGACGTTGCGCTCGCTCACCGACCTGCCCGCCCTGCTCAGCGGAGGAACGCTGCGGTGACGGCTTTCGACAACCTCTCAGCCGTCTCCAGCGCGCCCTCTGCCAGGGCACGTGGTCAGCTCGTGCCTCGGCGCGCCGATGTCGTGGACGCCGGCTTTCTGTTGGTGCTCTCGGCTATCGCGCTGTCCGGGTTCGCCACTACCTACAGCGGGTGGAGCTACCTCGCCGTCGGACTGAGTGGAGTCGTGCTCGGAGTGCTCACCGGGCACATCGCGAACATGCTCGACCAGCCGGTGATCACCTTGGCCGCGTTGACCGTGGCCACGTTCTTCCTCGCGGGCGGCGCGGTTGTGCTCCGTGCACAGGCCATCGGCGGAGTACTGCCCAGCGCCGGCACCATGCGTGGGCTCGCCGACGGCAGCGTGAACGGGTGGAAGCAGTTGCTCACCACGCTTCCGCCCGTCGATGGCCGCGGCCCGCTGCTCGTCCTGCCCTACCTGCTCGGGCTGCTGATCGGCGCGGCCGGGTTCGCCGTCTCGAGCAGGCTGCGCCCCGCCGCCGCACCGGTCGTGGCTCCGCTGCTGCTGCTCGTCGCGACGATCCTGCTCGGCACGGGCGAGCCGGCGGCCCCGGTGCTGCAGGGCGGCGTGTTCGCGGCGCTGGCACTCGCGTGGATCGCGACGCGAGCGCGCAGGCTACGCCCGCCGGCCCGCGATGGTTCGCGGCACCTCGTGCGCCTTGGCGTCGCCGTCGCGATCCTGGGTGTGGCAACAGGTATCGCCACCCTGGTTGGTCCCAGCCTGCCCGGCGCGGGCGGCGACCGGGTCGTGCTCCGCGACCTCGTGACCCCACCGTTCGAGATCGGCGCGTACCCGAGCCCGCTCGTCAGATCGGAAGACCAGACACTGTTCACAGTGGACGGACTGCCGGACGGAGTGACCGTGCGGATCGCGACACTCGACGACTACAACGGCTCGGTCTGGGGCGCCGCGGACCAACCGGCGACCGCCGGACCGCGCAACAGCTACCAGCGCGTCGGCGACCGCATCCCCACTACCGCACACGGTCGCACCGCGACAGTGACATTCACCGTGTCGCCCGCGTACGCCACCGCCACCGACGCCAGCGCGTGGCTGCCCACCGCGGGCGCCGCCACGTCGGTCGCGTTCACCGGCCCGGCCGCGGCCGGGCACACCGAGAACCTGCGCTACAACCTCGCGACATCTGCCGGCATCGTGGCCGACCGACTCCGCGCCGGCGACACCTACACGGTCGACGCGATCCTCGAACCCACCGGGATCCCCAAGGACGCACAGCCCTTCGGTCCGTCCACGGTGGAGTCAGCGGCGCGGGCGTTCGTGAGCTCGCGGGCGCAGAAATGGGCCGGGGACGCGACGAGCGTCACGGATCGGCTGCGAGCCGTCGCCACGTATCTGCGTGAGCACGGCGCCTACAGCGACGGCGGGCCCGGCGAGTCCGAGTACCTGCCGGGACACAGCCTCGGCAGGCTCACCACGTTCTTCAACGCCCCGCGCCCAGTCGGCGACGACGAGCAGTACGCGGCCGCGTTCGCGCTCGTCGCGAACGACCTCGGCATGCCGGCCAGGGTCGTGCTCGGCGCCACGCCGAAGAAGGACGGCGCCGTGCGCGGCAAGGACGTGCACGCCTGGGTCGAGCTGCACCTCGCGGACGGCCGCTGGGTGCCGGTGCCGAACACCGAGTTCATGCCGGACACGTCGAAGAAGCCGGACAAGCAGCCGCCGCAGGAGTTCGAGAACACCGACGCGTCGATCGTACCGCCGCCGAACATGTCCCATCCGCCGAGCACGCTCGACAATCTCGCCCAGTCCGACCCGAGCACGAACCGCGCGGCCACCGCACCGGAACCGGGCACCGGCGGGCTGCCGGCGATCATCGGCGTGCTGCTGCGCTGGGTCGGCCTCTCGCTGCTGGTGCTCGGCACGCTGTGTGGCGCGATCATCGGTGCGAAGGCGATGCGGCGCAACAAGAGGCGCACACGCGGCCATCCCGCCGTCCGAGTCGCGGCGGGCTGGCGCGAGGTCCTCGACCATGTGCGCGACCTTGGCATGGCAGCGCCACGCGGCGGCACCCGCTGGGAACAGGCACGGTCCGTCGCCGACCAGCGCGTCACCGGGCTCGCCACACATGCCGACGCGGTCGTGTTCGGGGCCGCCGAACCCGGTGGGGTAGCGGCCGACGAGTTCTGGGCAGCCGTCGTCAAGCTCCGTGCACAGCTTGGCGGGGAAGCGGGACGCTGGCGCCGTTTCCGTGCCGCCGTCAGCCTCCGCTCGATCCGCCCGAGGACGACATGAAGATCAAGTTCACGTTCCAGCGCCACGGCGGTGCCGTCGTCGACATGCAGACCACCGTCGACGCCGCGACGACGGTCGGCGACCTCGCCGCCCAACTCGTGCGTGCCGACCCACACGGCCAGGGTACGGCCGCCGACGGCGCCACTCTGAGCGTCGTCAGCACGGACCGGCGCGCGCTCGATCCCGCGCTGCGGGTCGCCGACAGCGGGCTGCACTCGGGCGCCACCGTCGCGCTCGCGCGCGGTGGTCGCACCTTCGCCGACCCGCAGGCCCCACCGGCCGCGACCGTGCGAGTCACCGCGGGCCCGGACCAGGGCCGCGAGTTCGGCCTGGCGTGGGGGACCGCGGTGATCGGCCGCGACCCCGGCTGCGAGGTGCGGCTCTCCGATCCACTGGCATCCCGGCGGCACGCCCGGCTCAACATCACCGACGTCGCGGAGATCGTCGACCTCGGCTCCGCGAACGGCACACAGCTCGGCGGTTCCGTCGTCGCGAGGACCGCGTTGCGCGCGGGTGATGTGGTGCGTGTCGGAGACACCGAGCTGACCGTGCACGTCGCACCGGCGTATCCCGGCACCGGCAACCCCGGCGCGTTCGTGCGCTCGCCGCGACTCGACCCCCGCTACGTAGGCGTCGAACTGACCGCGCCGGAGCCGCCGCAACGCGGGCAACACATGCGCTTTCCCATCGTGTCCTTGCTCGCGCCGCTGTTGATGGGCGGCGTGCTCTACCTGATGACCCGGTCCCTGGTATCGCTCGTGTTCGTGGGGCTGACTCCGCTGATGCTCGTCGGCAACACCGTGGAGGCCAAACTCGCCGGTCGCTCGTCGTTCCGCAAGGCCGTCCGCCAGTTCCGTACCGACCTCGACGACCTCGCCGGCCAGGCGCGGAGCGTGGCCGCCGAGGAAGTCACCGCCCGGCAGCGCGAACATCCGTCGCTCACCGACTGCGCGAACGCCGTGCGTGGGCGTGGTCCGCTGCTGTGGACCCGACGGCCCGGCGAGCACGGCTTCGTGGAGGTGCGCCTCGGACTGGGCAGGCGGCCGTCACGTAACACGATCGAGTTGCCGGACGGCCGCAGGTTGCCCCGCAATCTCATGGCCGAGCTGCGTGCCGTCACCGACGAGTTCGCGACGGTCGACGGCGTTCCGGTCGTGGCCCAGCCGGCCGAGTACGGCGCGGTCGGCGTTGCAGGGCCCCGGGCCGCGCTCCTCGACACGGCCCGCGCGCTGGTGATGCAGCTGGTGGTACTGCACTCGCCGGCCGAGATGGTGCTCGCCGGGTTCGCGTCGGCGCAGAGTGCGGCGGCGTGGGACTGGCTGAAGTGGTTGCCCCACACCACGTCCCCGCACAGTCCGCTTCCCGTGCGGCACCTGGCGGACAACGGAGCCAGCGCCGGTGTACTGGTCGCTGAGCTCGAAGGCATCCTCGCGGCGCGTGAGAGCGGGGACGCCGAGTCGTTGCCCACCGTGCTCGTGCTCGTCGAGGACGACGCGCCGGTCGAGCGCAGCAGGCTCGTCGCGCTGGCCGAACGCGGTGCGGCGCACGGCGTGCACGTGCTGTGGCTAGCGCCCGAGGTTGAACGACTGCCCGCCGCATGCCGGCACTTCGTGTCCGTAGAACACGGTCCGACCGGTGAGGTCGGCCTCGCGCACACCGGTGAGCAGGTCGCGCCTGTCCACCTGGAGACGCTCGACGGCGCCGCCGCGCTGGAACTGGCCCGCCAGCTCGCGCCCCTGGTCGACATCGGCGCTCGAGTCGATGACGACAGCGACCTCCCCAGGACCGTGTCCCTCCTCGCCGTGCCGGAACGGCCGCTCGTCGCCGCGCCGGGTGCCGTGATCGAACAGTGGACGGCGAACCGGTCAATCGTCACCGGGCCGTACGCCCCGGAGCGGCCGGACCGGCGCCCTGGCACGCTGCGCGCGGTGGTCGGCGCCTCCGCGTCCGGGGTGCTCGCGCTGGATCTGCGCACAGACGGACCGCACGCACTCGTCGGCGGCACCACCGGCTCCGGCAAGAGCGAACTGTTGCAGGCGTGGATCTTGGCGATGGCCCTGGCCCACAGCCCCCAGCGGCTGACCTTCTTGCTCGTCGACTACAAGGGTGGTGCGGCGTTCAAGGAGTTCACCACGCTGCCCCACAACGTCGGTATGGTCACCGACCTCGACCCGCACCTGGTGCGCCGCGTGCTCGCATCGCTGCACGCGGAACTGCTCCGGCGTGAGCTCCTCTTCCACCAGCACAACGTCAAGGACCTCGCCGAGTTGGAGCGCAAGGCGCCGGCGGATGCGCCACCCAGCCTGGTGATCGTGGTCGACGAGTTCGCCGCGCTCGTCACCGAGCTGCCCGAGTTCGTGGACGGTGTCGTCAACGTGGCACAGCGCGGCCGGTCGCTCGGTGTCCATCTGATCCTCGCCACCCAGCGGCCCGCCGGGGTGATCCGGGAGAACCTGCGCGCCAACACCAACCTGCGGATCGCGCTGCGCACCGCGGACGAGTCCGACAGCACCGACGTGCTCGGGACACCGCAGGCTGCGTTCATCGACGTGGCCACCCCTGGACGCGCGGTCGTGAAGACCGGACCGGGCAGGCTCGTGCCGTTTCAGGCCGGCTATGCGGGCGGCTGGACCAGCGAGCAGGCGCCACCGCCGGAGATCGTGCTCGAGGAGTTGCGCTTCGGTGCGGGCCGGGCCTGGGAGCTCGCGGTGAACGAGGAGGTTGGCGCCGATCCCGGTCCGACTGACATCACCCGGCTCGTCACCGCCATCGTGGGTGCCACCAGGAAGGCCGCGATCCCACCACCGCGCCGGCCGTGGCTCCCGGAGCTGCGCGGAAGCTACGACCTGTCCAACCGGTCACTCGTACGGACCGATCGCCGCGACGACGCGCTCGTGTTCGGTGTCCGCGACGACCCGAAGTCCCAGGCGCAGCCGCCGGTCGAGTTCGTACCGGACACCGACGGCAACCTCGCCGTGTACGGCACCGGCGGGTCAGGTAAGAGCACGTTGCTGCGCACACTCGCGATCACCGCCGGCTTCACCGTCCACGGTGGTCCCTGCCATGTGTATGGCATGGACTTCGGTGCCAGAGGGCTGGACATGCTGTCGGGTCTGCCCCACGTCGGCAGCATCGTGGCGGGCTCGGACCACGAACGGATCGTCCGGCTCATCACCCGGCTGCGAGACCTCGTGGACGAGCGGGCGCTCCGCTACTCGCAGGTGAACGCGGGAACCATCGGCGAGTATCGCGAGAAAGCAGGCGCGCCTGGAGAGCCACGGATCCTGCTGCTGCTCGACGGCGTCGCGGCGTTCCGGCAGGCCTACGAGGCAAGCGACCGCAGTCGTTGGTTCGACATGCTCGTCGGCGTCGCCAACGACGGAAGGCCAGTCGGCGTGCACCTGCTGCTGTCGGCTGACCGCGCCACGGCCGTGCCCTCCGCGCTGGCGCCGGCGATCCAGACCCGGGTGACGCTGCGGATGGCCGATGTCAACGACTACGCGCTCCTGGGTGTACCGACCGACGTCCTGCGCGCATCATCACCACCTGGACGAGGTTTGTTGCGTGGCGCCGAGATTCAGGTGGCAATGCTTGGCACCCAACCGGACATGGGCTCGCAGGCAGTGGCCATCCGCCGGTTCGGTGCGGCGATGGAACGCGCCGGCGGCACTGTGGCACCGCCGGTGCTGCGGCTCGAGGACAAGATCTCACAGTCTTCGCTACCCGAGGAGATCGGTGGCTTGCCGGTGCTGGGCGTGGGTTCCGCCGAACTGGCGCCCTACACCTTCGACCCACACGGGACGTTCCTCGTGATGGGTCCGCCGGTGTCGGGGCGCACCACGGCGTTGCACGCGTTGGCGGTGGCGTTGCACCGATGGCGTCCGGACATGCCGCTGTACTACTTCGGCAGCAAGCGATCCGGGCTGGCGACGTTGCCGCTGTGGACATCCACGGCCAATGGGATCGACGAGATCGCCGACCGCGCCCGCGAGCTGACGGAGGTGCTCGCCGCGGAGCCCGGTCCCGCGGCGGTGTTCGTGGAGAACCTCGTCAACTTCCACACCACGGCCGCGGATGTTCCACTCGCGACGTTGGTGCGGCAGTGCCTGGAACAGGACCTGTTCGTCGTAGGCGAGGGCGAGACAAGCACGTTGGGCGTGGGCGGCCAAGGCCTGATCGGCACCCTCCGCGCAGGCAGGCAAGGCCTGGCACTGACACCGGCGACAGACGACGGGCTGACCGTCATGCGCACACCCTTCCCGCCACGGCTCAACCGGGCGGACTTCCCACCGGGCCGTGCACTGCATGTGGCTGCTGGCCGCACATCCGTGGTGCAGGTAGCGCTGCCAGAAGAAGAACCACCGGCCGGCCGGGAACTGGTTCCCGTCTCCGGACCGGCTGAAGCGGGCCTAGTGCCCGCCTACCCCGCAGGAAACTGAGAAAGGATGAACACGATGGCCTTCATCGGAATGGACGTCGAAGCGGTCCGCACACTGGCCGGCCAGCTGAACTCCAAAGCGGACGAGATCGACACCATCACCTCGACACTCACGAGCCAGCTGAGCTCCACACAATGGGAGGGCAGCGACGCCGGCACGTTCCGCTCCGACTGGACCACCACGCACGTCAGCCAACTCACGACGGTCGCCAACGCCATCCGCGATGCGGCCAGCAACGCCATCCGCAACGCCGAGGAGCAGTCGACGGCGTCGTCCGCGTGACATAGCCGGTCGGGCATAGGCCTGCCTCTGGTGCAGGCCACTGCAGAGCAGCTCGCGGGCGCGATGGAGTGTTGGACGACCTAGAGGAGGTGCGCCGACCCCAGCGCGCCCGCGATCTTTCTGTCTCGTGTGGCGCCGCGCTGAGTAGCGAGAGTGGATCGATGATCTCGCCAGTCGGCTGTACCCAGCCGGCACAGACACGCCTTCGGTGTGTGTTGGCCAGTGGGGTATTCCCTTAGCAATATCAACTCATCGAGCGGCTGGGACCGGATCGTCCACGACGGGCCTGCCGGGTGAGCGGCGGATGAGTCCTCGACCAGAACGGCGCGGCCCGCGCTATGCCATTCCTAGGCTTCGCGGTGGGCCGCGATGGGAGAGTCGCACCGCAACTTCTGATGACCGGCCTCGGCGCATGGTTGAAACGGCAATGAGCGGCCGTACGACCGGCGACAAGACCGGAACCTAGGTCCACGATGCCAGGCAGCGCTCCGCGTCTGCGCCCCTATCGGTTTGATCATGGTCAGCCGCCCGAAGGCATGCCGGCCGCTGCCGAGCTGCCCAACACCACGTCCGTAAGACGGCGCGGCTGGACCACCTTATGTGACCTATGTGACCAGCGGAGTGGGGAGCCAGGCTTGGGTATAGGTGTCCGTAGATAGGCGGTGTCAGGCGGATACTGCCGGACAGCCCATGACCATAAGATGAACGCATTTGACCTG
>Ga0307512_10006905_pt1 | contig 11360 bp, 10 predicted proteins | sample 14_EM_MG_FD_200267 | JGI IMG/M metagenome (GOLD analysis project Ga0307512, IMG submission 200267) | Populus trichocarpa ectomycorrhiza microbial communities from riparian zone in the Pacific Northwest, United States - 14_EM | ecosystem: Host-associated > Plants > Roots > Unclassified | place... | reverse complement strand
AATCCGCCGCCACAACCGTATCCGCTGTTTCCAATCCTGTACTTAAATTTAACCATCGATGCATCTCTGGTCTCCTTTTACCCTCAACGGTTCGAAAGCTGCGAACAAACACTCTCCCACGACTCCCAGATCTATTTTTTACGCGCCACATCGTAAGTTAGATTAGGTACATGTTATATTCTAGCCCAGTACAAAATAGTCCTCAAATTATTTGAGCTAGCTCAGTTTACTCTTTGATTACATAACTTCTCGGCCGGTGAACCCGAGTAAGGAGTTCCCGAACCGAAAATTAAGCAGTTATATATATCAATACGCATGTAATGTCGAAGAGAAGAATTGCGCCGGATCCTATAGAAGCTTCGATCCATGCAAGGAACAATTCGTTTCCGAGTAATATTTCGACACATTGCTGGCGACAGCCGAGATGGGTGATCGCAACAAACGGAGTTTCATATGTATGGTAAGTATGACGTCAGACCCAAAACCACCCCTGGTTTCTAGATCTGTCGTTGTGAATTTTGTAGAGTCTGTTCCGTGAGGCCTTCTAGTTCACAGTAGGTCACTCCCCACTATTCCTCCGTTCCTCTATGTTCTCTAGTTAATTTCTGTTACTATATGCAGTACTCTATGGCTCCACCCAGACATGTAGAGGATATATATAGATACATCGGTGCTGAATTAAGATTTACTCTTACCGAAGGGTCTATCCTACCAAATCCTTCTAGGCCCGGGAAACCGGGAGTGGCTGGCCGTTAGTCTCCGATCTGTAGCTAAGCAAGGATTGAAACGGAGCCGGGGTGGTTTTCCCGCGCAATTCCGCCGTTCTAAAAATACCTTCGGCCACCGCCGCTGCCGCGGGATGGAATTTACGCTGTACAGTGCAGTTAAGCCCGGCGTCTTCAGTAGTGCGCGCAGAAGACTGCAGTCGACTTCAGACCGTCCCGTTTGGCAAAAACGGAGCAGCTTTGGTCCGTTTAGGCCCAAGAAACTTACAAGAGCAGTGCAGATTTGGAAATATAGTGGTGTTTATTTACGCAGAAATAGCCCCCACCGTTTTTCGCAGGTTATGTATGGGGTTCGATGTAGAGCTGGTGCTGTTGGGATCGGGTATACACCTGACCCATATTAAGGATGAATCGATGATCATGAGATAGTCTACTTACTCGTGGTACGAGAAAAGAAGTGGGACATCCCATTTCTGACTAGCTACCACCATAACAAGGAATTATTAAGAACACCACATACGCTATTGTAAATACATCGAAATGTTTACCAGAAACAGTAGATTCACTATGTACTGGCATCAGTGTTAGCCTCTATCTCCTGGTCAACACCTTGTTCTCACTGCACAAGTCAATAGCCGATTTAGATGTCCCATTTCTCGTACTCTGAGTACTTTACTATGTAGAAACTGAGGCTAAGCTTATGGACCAACCAGCTGGCTGCTGGTATGCCCGTGCCGTTAGTGGGGCTCTGACATATAACTGCTTCCGCTGGCAGCCGGACCCTCGTTGCGATGGCAACCCAGGGATGTATTGATAGAGCTCTCAATGGTTCTTCGGGAATACAATCCAAGCTACGAGTTGTGTGAGGATACAAAACTGCCACCTCAATTTTTCATTGCACCCTGCACTATGGAGAGAAAGGATCGGAATTCCCCAACACTGTACAGTATGTGCTTTATTCGGCTGCCGAAGTTGCCTTGCTTGAAGTGACATTCCGTAGCTGAAATCTTTCTCAGTCACGCGTCCAGACCCTTGTCTACCAGATCTTATATGTATTTTTGTAGCTGTGCTAGAGTACTCTACATGTTTGGTACTAAGGTACATAAGTTCATCGTCGGGAGCCGGCATGCAAGGTAGTACAGCGGTGAACTGCCCGTACCATAGTTCGGTATCTAAACCCCATTACAGCGACGTATGACGTCTGTTCTCTACATGTAGCAGTAGCTCTCAAGATGCGGAATTGCATTCCTCTTTCGTCATACACAAATCCATATAAATTCCGCTCCCATCCACCTTCAATTCTCCTTCCCACCATCCACTCACATTCGCTTTCCACTACCCACCACAACCACACACTCGCTTCTTTACAAACCCAAACTCGCCAAAATGCAGTTCACCACCCTCCTCGTTGCTCTCTCCTCCGCCCTCCTCGCCTCCGCCGGCGCCCCCGTCCAAGTCGCTTACGACACAAACTACGATACCTCCACGCTTTCCCTCGCCTCAACCTCCTGCTCCGATGGCTCAAATGGTCTCATGACGGCCGGCTACACCACCCTCGGCTCGCTTCCGAATTTCCCAATGGTTGGCGCATCGGCGGAGGTGCCAGGATGGAACTCTCCACAGTGTGGAAAGTGTTTTAAGATCAACTATAAGGGGAATAATATCTATGTTACCGCGGTGGACCATGCGGGGACCGGGTTTGTGCTTAGTAAGGCGGCAATGGATGCCCTGACGGGTGGGCAGGCCACCGCGATTGGGAGGATTACAACTGGCGCGGCGTATGTGCAGGTTGCGCAGAGTTTCTGTAAGATGTGAGGGTTGAAGGGGAAGATAATAGGGTTGTTGATTTGGGAGGTGGGGACATAATGGGATTATAGATTTGGATGGGGGGATGGCGGGTGAGCGTATAGATGTAGCATGGATATAATATCGACTTAATTTCTCTTATAGTTTATTTAGTATGACATTGGATTCGATTTCTTCTACCACAGCCTGTGACTTTGCACTCGTACATGTGCAAACCCGACCCCAACAACTCCCATCCGACCTAGCTCTGTTTCTGCACCCAGCAATCACCCAGCACTCGCAGAATTCCGCACCAATCCGAGGAAGTACGGGAAATGGGGTCGAAATCGGAAACCGTTGTAATCCTTGCACATAAATTCGGAATCAAAGCCAGGATTTTCACGCAACAGGGGTTTATGTAGAAGGATTAGCAGGACCCTTCGGTTGCGGATAAATCTTAATTCGACACCCATGTATCTATATTTATCGCTGTCCGGGTGGGGCCGTCCGATGTGAGTACATAATGGTAAAGGGCAGGATGTGCGTACGGGGACATGCAAATTAACTCAAGAGCGTGGCAGGGTGGTGACGAGGAGTGGTGAGTGAGCCGCTGTGATCCAGACCGGGCAGGTAGAGTGAAATAGTGCACGCTGCACCGGATATGTGCTCGTATACAAACCCCAGGGTCACTAAAACGGCAAAGGTAACTTTAAATAGTACGTACAAGGACGCGTTCGATCGTAAGGTATCTTAATGACTTATTTTTATAACGAGGTTTTGGCTTTCTCAACCAGAAGTATGAAAATGAAAGCTGCTAGCCATAGTAGATAATGGCAAGTTGTGTGACAAAAGGGTCATCGAACATGATCCGTTTCAATTACAACTGCACGTACCAAGATATTAATTTATTTCGATGATTGATATTACTCAGATTTGAAGGACCCAAACGGCTACACACCAAACATGTCCCAATCGGAATCATTCCAGATCCATTCACCGAAAGTCTACCTCTTCAATCGCAGCCAGTGCCCTAGAAATCATTGTAAATTTGTGTTCCGTCCGGTTGGTGAACCGGCTAGTTTGCGAACTATTAAAGTCTATTTCGCAACATTTTGCCTAGTTCACCAGCTATTTGCCCGGTTCGTGAACTGGAGAAGTGTTCGCGAACTGGAGAAATATTCGCGAACTAGCCTTTTTGGCGAACTCGACACATTCTAGTGAGTTACTTTACTATACGGGCTCTCTACGTTGTTCCCAAATCTACTTATTACTTACAAGGAGCTTGACTGAAAATCGAATTCAGCTTACACAAGAGAGCACTCTAAATAAACACTTCCTATGTATACCTACCCATCAAACCTTTATCCTTCCCCTCAATCCCCACTGTCATCTCTTCTTGTCTTCGTTATTCACGATCTTAGACCTTCTGTTGGTATAGAATGCCATTACATTGTGATATGGGCGCGAAGCTGGGCAAAGAAGCAGTTAGGTTGAATTACATATACATATTACTTAGCTAGTCAGTTGTAGTTACAACTTTGATTCATTCGCCTTATACATTAAGGAGTTCACATTTCGACCATCCAGTTTAAAAACTAGCCACAAGTTCGTGAACGAGCCTAAGTTCGCGGACCGGCGTGGTTCGTCAACCGTACGGAACATTTATGTACCTAACTCAAGTTTTTGAATATATCCCCCTAAGTTATTACCGAAAGAAGGTCACTCATTATCACTCACTTTCGCTCAATATGTATGGAACTAACCATTTCAGTGGTTATCGGGCATGACTGGATCTCCATTCATTGGAGGTCCTAATTTTGAAGCGGCTCAAAATTACTTGAATAAGCAATTTTTCAAGCAATATTCAGCCACTCAGAATTTTGGTACGTTTTCTCCGCGCCTGGAGTAGTTTCGGCTAAAGAGAAAATACCCTTTGGCCACAAGAAAGAATATTCTATCTATTTGTCATTTTTTACCACCTGATAGCCGGAGAATCAGCTCATGCTATCGCGATCTCGATCGGCATCACCAAGACTTTCTCTAAGGCACTGTGGGAAAACACCATTCCAATGACCTTCTCGCCAATCAAGTAAAACTAAAGAATGGTATCCCAACGCGTCCAGTATCTAGGTACCTAGCACACTATTCGAGCTGAAACAGTATAAAATCCTCCAGATGGCAACAGGGAAGAAAAAATATCAATTGCCGGCCAGACGGTTAAGCCAACATCAGGCACCCCGTTGATGAAGATAGACCTGTGTTTTCATGCTGTAATTAATCCGGTCGGCATGGGCCCACTCCATATCATAGAAAATATCAGGGGCTTCAAATTTTGCAACCCTTTTCACATTCGCCGTCCCGACCCGCTTCTGCGACATTACTATGTGCTGATCGCCGTCGATATGCACCTTCGCCTCCTTGACGAAAGGCTTCCCAGAAGGCCCCTCAGAGTCTCGTGCGCGGATTGGCCTTCCCTGCATATGCGCATCCATATACAACCACACCTGCACCTTGAAATGGTACCTTTTCTGATATAGGTACACCGTTGCGTTCGGTGGGACAGCAATCATAGCTTTTAGAATAAGCGGCGACTGTGACCGTGCTACGGTGCCTACTTCCAATGTCGTTTTCTCCGTGTCGCCACAACCATCGATATCAATATCCAACTCCACGGGACCAAAAGTCCCCCGAAAGTCCCACACCTTCTCGACATCGAGTCCGGAGACGATCGTGAGCTCGTCGGAGGAGAGGTAGGATTTCTCAAAGTGCTGCTTCGAAGTGGTGGTGTTCGTCCATGAGTGTAGTGGGAACCATTCGAAGCCGAGGAAGTGGAAGTCGACGATCTTGTGCAGCGTCTCGGACATCTCGGTGTCCTTCCAGTAGGTGTATAGCTCGGTTTCTGACTGATAGACTATGGTCTCATTCGGATCGCGATAGAAACGGATGTTCGACATGATTGTGCTCGCGGATTGCCGAGGGAGGGACAGTTGTCAATTGCAGCGCTGGGGAGTAGGTTTGCGGAGAAGTAACGCGGGGCACCCACTTTCTTTTTATGTTGTGGTGGTGGGTGTGTAAATGCATGCCGATCCAGTGTAGTCAGTTCCGATTGGATGTACTGGGCAGTATGCAGCCAATCTGTATAACCCTGAGAGTATATAGTAGATCGAAAGTGCAGGTGTCTAACTGCAGGGATAATATATCAGAACTTACCGAACAGCTCAATCGCTGGTCAAATACCCCACCTGGTATATGGATCGAATCCGGGATAATCCGGGTAACAATTTGTCTTACTTTTTAGTAAGCTTTTTGGATGCGAATCAATTGCCACCACACACTTAAATATCGCAGGAAACAACCCAACCCAAGTTCACAAACTAATTCATATGTCCGCCACTACTACGTTAGGTTCGGTGACGACATCCGCTCAAAGAGTAACTACTTTCTGTCTCCCGCGAGATATCTTGGCCACCTATTGCTTCACTGGATTTTTCACACAAAGCACTTCGTCTATTGTTCAGAAATACCGGTAGATCGGTAATCCTAGTGTTTCACAGCTAGCCCGTAGGGATTCCGACCCTTTCTAAGAGGACCGATTATCGAGTCTGAATTATCAATCCAAAGACTCGCCCAAGCCTACTCAACACCATGTCCACTTCTTGCATGGCATAGTTTCCTCCGCCTGTGTGGGCCTAGGACGAAATCTAAAAAGATGGCTCGAGACTGGCCCTGGTTGTGCCGCAGCAGCAATGCCACCATCACTGATACTACAACATTGAAGAGCCTGACAATGGGCAAGACAAGCGTGTAGAGTGATAATTGAGGAATAAATTTGCACCGATATCCCTTACAGGAACAAACTAATATAAAGTTATTGCCACTATCGCAGCACTATACCGTCATTAGGTTTTCTGGCATGCAGGTTGCAGGGCGTCATGCACATGCGAGGCTAGTAGGCAGACAAATCTGGACGCTCATTAATGTTTCATTCGGAGGGCCTAGGAAACAAAGTTTCAAGTCTGTTCCATGTTCATTCTGCGTCAAACCTACCCACTAGGGCTTCTATAGCTACCATATCATTTCCCATCTCCCCCGCTTTATGTCTCCGAAACCACGTCTCTTCCTCGCCGATGGCAGGTATCCGAGCAGTCGCTTTGGTCCTGTACAACAAAAGTCTGTTCTTCTGTGGCGACCGCACAGTCGGCACAGACTCCCAGCTTTGGGAGTTAAACAATGAGGAATGGTGACTATCGATCTGATGACTCCAGAGAAAAGAAAAAAACTACAATACCGGGGATTCCCGCATGGTCACCCACTGCAGTACTAACCCGGCGATAACGTGCTTGAATAGGGCTGAGCTGACGGGAAGCCTTACATTCACGTTTCTATGATCGTAGCTACTTGGCAAATGATTTACAAATTTTGAATAAACCAGTATGATAATTATGAGGAATCGACCAACCTAGTAATGATTCGCATAGCTCTAGCCCACGTAAGTCTGGGTAGTCATCCGGATTAACATCTGCAGATATCTGGCGGCTGAGCCTATCATTTACGCCGGCGACGCAGGCGCACGCGGGAAGTTTTTCAACCATCGAGCTTCACATGCACTAGACCCTACTAGATACTGGCAAGAAAAAACCGAAACCTTCATGTAAAGATTCAACGTGTCTGGTGCATTGTGAACCCGAAATGGAAGGTAAGTATCGAGTGACCAATGGTGACGTTAACGAACTACTCACGTTCCATTCTGCTTTTACGCAAGCCAAACTCAACCATCTCACAACCAACACAGTTACTTCATCTTACAGTTATCACCTCCCACAACTGGACACATGGTCACTAACGAGCGCCCCCTCCCCTCCCCCAGCGATGAGGAGCTTCTCTCGAGAATAGACAACGATAACACAGCGACAGACTCAGCATAACGTGCAGAGCAATTGGAGCTCCATCTTCGGATGTACGCTGCTTTCGCTTTCGCACACATTAGAGGCCGTCTGTAACCCAAGTTCCGAAGTTCAAAGGCGTTTTGGAGCTTGATTAATCGTGGGACTTCGTCGTGGCCATTATTGTTGTCTATTTTCTTTGTTGCGAGCCGTGCCGGCAGTTTAGTTGACATGGCAGGTACTTGTTTCCACCTTGAACTAAAAATTTTGAACTTAAACTTCGTTTACAAGTCTCTATTTAAATAAAAACTCCGTGACAGAACCTCGGTGCATTTACGAGTAAATGTGGGGCTTTTCATGTCTAAAATCTAATCGGATCGAATCGATTGACATCTTGTTTCATCCCCTGGTCTTGAATTTATATGATGAGGATCAATACTTAAGTGGGATCTGTTTTGTGACTGTAGAACTTCCCCCCGTATGGTTTTCCCATCTTCTAATCCTCTTCTTGGGTTACGCCTTACATAACTACTAAATTAACAGTATGCGGAACGAAGGGTACAAGGTCCCTAAATCAAATAAATTCCAAATCTCCGAAGTAAAAATTAGTACAACGTCGAATGCCTTAGTGAAATGCTACATAATCGTTAATTGTGGAGGAACATGCTTTCGATAAAGTTCCATTAGGTTCAACCCTAAAGTTGACTCTAACCGAGTGAGGACGAGAGTCCTACAGAAACCCCAATATTGAGAGCTAGAAACTTACATTGACGTTGTAGAAGACCTTCCTCATGTTTGTAGAATTCTGGTACCTGTACTATAGATACCGTTCATGCGTGTGGGAACTTATGAACTGTCGGTTTCGAAAGCCTATGCTACGTACAGTAGCGTCGAATAAGTGAGGGAACGTGCAAAACTACAACTCTGGCAAAAGTGACCAGTATTCAACAGCAACGCCCAAGTCGATGCAACAAATAAGATATTATGTTTCTTTGATGTCTTCATATTATATCTGCTATTCAATCAAAGTTCCAGGTTGCAAGGGTAGAATTGTGGGGTTCCCGATCAATGTGGTTGCCATGCGTTCCCTCACTTGTTCGACGCCACTGTACAAATCGATGGTACTATAGTAGGTTTCCTATTCAATTTATGTACACTGCACTTAACTTCATCCCACCTCCCGTCTGTCACCTCCACCATCCCCGCTTTTCTCGATTTCCCCCCTTATAGTCCCATTGCCTTCTCCTCTTCACTCTTCAGAGCCCTCGCTTCCTTCATCACTAGAGTCATCATCATCATCACTCTCGCTGGTTTCACTACCAGCTTTCTCAAACAGCGTAGCTTCGCCGGTGTACCAATGGACAGCATAAGGAATGACCTTCTCTTTAAATTCCTCGCCGCGAGCACAGTCATCCAACAACCACTCGATGTTTTCCACGGCATTCTCGTCTTCTGGGGACGGGGTATCCGGTGGGGAGAAAAAGTTGAAAAATGAATCTGCCATGTGAAACTCTGATTCCTCACCTTCTCGGATTTCGCCCGTGACTGCCACAAATGCCCAGTTAGCCGGCGTAATTGTAGGGCGCGTCCACTCGACTTACTGTTATTCATCTCACCAATCTCAACCTCCTCAAAGGTAAGATTTTTCCCACGTCTCCACAAAATTTCATCCCCCGAAGTCTTGCCATATGTCAACTCGCCGGTGTAGTCGCTCCCTTTCTCGTAGCGGTAGGTCTTGGTAAGAACCGCATTTGTGAAAAACTTATTCTCTGAGAAATGGAACGAGAGGCAGAAGCCCGAAGATGCAGGGTTGAGATATTTCATCCGGATGTCCGTCAGATGCCGGAGGGCAGGCTCGTCCCTAGGTGTGATTATCTCAGCAATTGAGGGCTGGTTCTTCATTGCTGATAACCAAAACTCTGGGATACCTCCGATGACTGCCGACCGTTCGTTATACTCGGACTCGAACTGGTCGTAGAATTTCTGTTCCAGTTCCAGCGCCTGATTTTGGAACTCCGCCACAAGAGTGGTATGGCCAGTGTGGATATCCAAGAGGCGAGTAACTTGTTGACGAACAGGCTCAGATAGCGCTGCGAGGAACTTCACCGAATGATCGCTAGGCGTGGGCTTAGTGATTGGTTCGCGAGGTGTGGGTTCGGCGTCTAGTTTATCCCCAAAAGGATCATCCCCGAGACAATCGAAACGGTTCGCATTACCGCTGATTGGAGATCAGATATCTCAGTGAATGATCCTTAACCAGCAGTGGGAGAGGTGGACCTACGATTTTGCGGGATTCCCTTTGCTGGTGTGTTCGTACATCTCTGTTAATTCTCGGAATGAGTGTTGTTGTGTTCGGTATAGATCAAGGAGTAGCGGTGTCCTGCAGTGTTTATAAAAGAGGCTGCTGTGAAAAATTCTCGAGCAGGGCGTGAGGACAGCAGGCACCCGATCAGCAACGGATCGAAATACAGCACTTGCGCGTTCTATCGTTTCCCTCCTCCAATAATAACCAGTAGCACAGTGATATGCGTCACACGATCCACACCCCCGATAACCCTCGCAATATCAAACAAAGAGTGGTGTAGCTTCGTGGCAAGGCGGACGAACGTAATCGCTGAATGACCACAGCTTCACCACTGGGCAGATCAAGGTATTGGCTGAAAGACCAAATAGCAGATAACTTATTGTGTGTAAACATCGTCAGAACCCACAAATTGAAAGACACGCCAACCTACAGTATGCAAGCCACTACCACTTGAAGATAAGGCGCGGTGAGAGATGCTTCTCTTGCGGGGTAACATTGTGATTTGTAGTACTAGTGATTTCTCTCTTGTCGCACGTCTTGGATCAAATTTGCCCACAAAGTTGGAAAAATTCAATAATATTGCTGCAGTTAGAGCCCGGCTCACATTACTCCATCGGTTCCAAAACACCTTTTATATCCCGTTACCTCCCCGAATCCGTCTCCATATCAGCCGCGGCACTCTGCTCCCACTGCCTCACAATACTGTTCAATCTCACGAGTTGTCCAACTCGAAATCCAATTTCCTTGGGCAATATCGTTTGCTTAAGCACTACTGCAATATCTTAGAACTCTTCCATACCACACAAAGCACACACTCCAGGACGCGCTTACTATAAGTTAATTCATCTACTAAGGTACGCGCCCAACAATCTCCACCCCCTCCTCTGAAATAATGAAAGAGCAAACTAACCCCAAAGATAGGTTTTCAAATGGCCGAGCCGGTCGCTCTCGTAGCGTTTGTAGCGATGAGGCTTCTCATCGAGCGCAACAACAAAAAGAAGGAGAAGAAGAGATTGAAGGCTGAAGCGGAGAAGGAGAGGTTGGAGGCTGAAGAGAATGCGAAAAAGGATAGCGAGAGGAGAAAGCGTAAAATGGAGGATAGGGAAGTTGAGCGTAAGGAATTGAAGGAGGATCGCGAATGGCAGGCGAGAGTTGACCAACAGAACTTCGACAATGTACAGAAGCAAGCAAAGTTGGAGCTCGAAAAACTGCGGGAGAAACGCATGGCGAAGGAGAAGAAGGAGAAAGAGAAGGGACAAAATAAAAATAGGAAGCCGAAGGCAGGAAAACAGATGCCGTCAAATAAGAAACTCGAGGAGCTTAAGAAAGTGGCGCAAAAGATGAAAGATGAGGCATAGGCGGCAAGCAAGCGGGACTGAAAGTGAAACTGAGTGAATTTCTGCACTAGTTTCGGTTCACTAAATTCATTATCTGCAAATTTATTCTTTGTATGCATGGTGGGGGTTCGTTGTATTTGTTCAAATAGTGATGATAGAGAAGCTTGATTGTATATAATCTAAGAGTGCCACAAGGCCATATATATATGAGTACAAGTGTGAATGCGTGCGTACGCATCTATGTATAGACTCTTCAGGCCGACAGTAATCTCCGGTCATACGAGGCTCATCTCTGGCCATACGAGACTCATCTCTGGCCACAGAA
>Ga0307512_10006904_pt1 | contig 11360 bp, 14 predicted proteins | sample 14_EM_MG_FD_200267 | JGI IMG/M metagenome (GOLD analysis project Ga0307512, IMG submission 200267) | Populus trichocarpa ectomycorrhiza microbial communities from riparian zone in the Pacific Northwest, United States - 14_EM | ecosystem: Host-associated > Plants > Roots > Unclassified | place... | reverse complement strand
GATTATATGATGTCCTTTGGTCTGGAGAAGATTGCAGAGTCAGCCCCAGACTTGATAGGGCCAAAGACGAAAGGTTGGGTTGAGCGTGTTCACGAGCGGTAGGCGCTGCAGTACTTAACACCTAAATATCACCCTGACATCCATTCGCATAGACCCGCATACAAAAGGGTGAGTGCACACGTTGATAGAGAGCTGCCGAGGGCCAAACTATAACACCCATATCCTGACACGGCAGGCCACTGTGAAACATGAAAGGCCAAATTAACATAGACTTTGTCACATCCGCAGTTTCTTGGTATTAGTCTGTCTGTCCGTCTGTCCGTCTGGGTTCGCTTCATTTTGTTATTAACTTTACCTGATATGTGGCTTTAAACCCGTCGGCGTTGAGGACAAATAACTTCAGAGTCTCAATTGCCGACTAGAGGCGAAAAAGTGACGGACTGTAATAGAGAATAAAGAGTAATCTCCGATGTCCCCGGTGTGAGCTTCAAGGGTGCAGGGTGCAACAAATCGGCAATGGAAACGCGCCTCGGATCTGGAGGGTATTTTGAGGGAAATGGTTCCGTTTCAAAGTTAGCCGAAAATCCATGCCATTGAAATCTACAAGATTGATGGATTCAAACCGCAGGGCTTGCATACCGCTATAGTACTACCACAATGTCTGTCCTCACAGAAGGGGATGGTCCTCAAAGATGTTTGGCGGTCGGGTTGGTGAGTATGTAAACGTACAATATTTGAATAGGTTCATGCAAACAACATGCTAATGGTGACAAAAATCGTACAGATAATGCGACATGGGAAACCGACACAAATACGAAAAGCTGTGGATGTTAGAAATTTGTAAGGGATATACCATGGGTTAGAGATTCACGAAAACATGGATGCGACTTCATAGATGGTGTCTAGATGGGACCCGCTATATCCCAATCCAACGACATATCAACGTCCCCGTCCTGGGGTGCAATCCCCCTCTCCACTTCCGATCGGCTTCCAGTCGCCGCGACATCGGTGTGGATGATGGCTGCCGCATAATTATAATCAGGGAGGACCATGCGCACGTGCTCGTGAATCTCACGGGCGATGTCGAGGGTGCTTCGGTCCGCAACACGGGAGGGGCCTGGCTGGGAGCCTGCCCGTGTACCGCGCTCCCGACGGGTGGGTTGGGGGAAGCGGACTCGCTGGCGACAGACAGGACAGGTGGTGGCGCCCCTAAGCCATTGCTACTCCGAAGTTAGCTGGGGTGCGTGTGACAAGTTGGGAGCTATGGCCTCACCTGCAAACAGTCCTTGTGCAGCCAATGCGGGCACTCAGACAGTCTCATGACTGGGTCGTCCTCTTGGTACTGCAGATGTCGGGTTAAAAAGTGAAGGGAGCCAAGAGTGACTGCTATGTGCTCACATCGTCCAGACAGATAGGGCAACGCCTGTCGCTCTCGGCATTGCGCCACTCTTTGAAGGTGGCACTTGGCAGTGAATTGATAACGTGGTCTGGGGTGTGTCGCGGTCGTACTTCACCGATGGTCGCGGCCAGAGACAACAGGTTCTCATAGGACGCGTCAAAGTCCTCATCGCGCTGTGGGGAATCACAAATCAGCGAGTGAAGACCTCACAGAGCGCCCAACGACTCACGACGTAGTCGCCAGCATTGCGTCGGGCATAGCGACCTGAAAAACCGCCCTCTCGTGGACCGCCACGGATCACCCTTTGGACCCGATCGATAACGGGTTCACGTAATGCCCTGCGAGCTGCCCCGTAGCGTGAGGTCGATGATGCCCTGCGCGCGCCAACGGGTCGCTCATCCTCAGATACGTTGCGCCCTGGCGGAGGCAGTGCCGATTGATTGACACGACGGCGACGTCCGCGAACAGGAGCATCCGCAGGCGGTCCGGTGCTTGGTCCCGCAGGATGGACCTCACTACGCATTTCGCTTTCCCACGGAACTGGGGCGTGGGTGGTCCAAACAAGTGGGCGGGATCCGCGTGGCGCATCTGCGGGTGGCTCCCTGGACGCCACACGCCCAGGGTCCATGCTCCATGGCAGGTTGCCGCGTGGTTCACGTCGTAGTTGTTGCCCATCCGTGCTCTGGAATTCCCCACGCATGCGCGCCAAGCCACGCGTGAGAAAACCACTATCACCCGGGGAGGTTGACATGCTAAAGATTGCATCATCCGCGTCTACGGGGCTCCACAGCTCCAAGGTACCAGGCCTGCGGCGGCGGTCACGTTCACGCTCGGGAATTGGGAGTGCATTTTGACTCTCGGGAAGGGGAGGTGCTGCTGAATCAACCGAGTGAGGTAAAGAAGGCCTGGTTGCTCTCGGTCTCTGCCAGCTACGACGTCGTCGTTCTGCTTCCGGATCCACACGGTAAGACTACGGAGGGATCAGCATGATATTCGGGATGATGCTAGAGCAACGTACAGAAGGTGTCTCGATGTTGGCTGGGGGTGTAGGTGATGACCGCCTGTGGGGAAACTCAGGGGCGAATAGCTCAGGATCAAGTCTCAACGGTGGTAAGGTTGGAGCACGCGATGAGGGGACCAGTCTTTCTTCAGACTGTAGCTCATCCAGTCGTGAGCGCAGTCGATCCATCTCTGCCTGTCGTTCCATCATCATCTGTTGATCCTGCCGTACGTGTCTCTCCAAGCGCTCGAGGGTCGCACGGAACGGCCCATGTTCGAATTCCTCGATATCTAGGACCCGAGATGGACCGGTAGAAGTCGTAAAGGGCTCTGCGGCGGCAGGCCGTCGAGTCGTGTTCGAGCGCTCTGGTTCTGGGGAAGCACGATGCCTCCTCAGCCCGGCATTTGCGCGCCGACGCGAAGCAGAAAGAACGAGATCCTCTTCAAATCGGCTTGTCCATGGGTTATATGACACCTCGTTTACGCGGTCAAGACCAATAGCGTCCGGGCGACGATGAGATGTTGATTCAAGTATTGACGACGGAGCACGTGAGGTGAAGAGGGCCGCAGCATGACTCGAAAAAGGTACCTCTGACGACTCGTCCGGCCTGAATACATCGGCATCGATGGCCGTCATACCCCCGACTTCCAGCGGTTGCACAGATTGATAGGCCGCTGGCGGTCGTCGTGTGCTCAGATCATGGGATGCGATGTGAGATGGTGGCTGGGGATGTTGCGGCCACATGAAGTCTCGCATCGAAATGGAGGGGTGGTCTATCGGCGGTCCGTCACTAAGAATAGCGCTTGAGTTGGATGTATTGCCCATGTCGTGCTCGTGGACGAGACCGTAGTTTAGTTCTGTACGAGGAATGTTCCGCCACCATCCTGGGCCGACTTCAGTAGTAATGGTGTTGGGTTCGGTGGCGTGAGGCGCACGTGTGAGAGGTGTGTCATTTGCTCCGTCACCACGCCCACCGCCAGTACGAATGGATGAGGGATGTCGAGCATAGTAGTCGGTGTAAGAGGGGCGCCGCCAGACGGGGTCTATTTACCACATTTGGTCAGAGTCCAAGGATAACAACTGCGTGGGGCACCTTAGGGAAAAGGCACGTCACTCACCTGGGTGTGTCGCCTCGTTTGAAGGAAGTGAACTCCGCCATGGCACCTGACGCAAAATTGAGGTGTCTCTTTGAATACGCGAAGTGGGCATCGCATTCTCTTCATTCAACCAACGGGATGGCGTCGGAAGGTCTAGCTCGTAGGGGCTGTCTTCTGATGATGTGAACTCAGGATAGTCAGAGGACCAATCATAATGCGCAGGAGACGCCGAACCTGTGGAAGAGGGTAAGAATTTTAACTGGATTAGCGCCATCCAACAGGTACAACAAGATATACGGACTCGAGAAAACACCGGACCCCGGGCTGCGAGATCGCCCGGCGCGACGCTCGCTAGCATAACTAGTCCTCTGCCTCGCGCGGCCCAGTAGTGTACGAACGGCCTCCGCGAAAACGGGTAGCCTTGGAGAATGAAATGGCCAGAGTTCGTGCCTATTGGGTCGCCCCGGATCCTGTGTACGAGAGCTATTGACAGGGTGGGTCGAGTTCGGTTCACCCTGCAACGACGCCATGGACGAGAAGGAAGGGGGAGGTATTCGACTGAGAGGCGTGTGGGCCTCCTGGTCGTCCATTGACCTTCTGATTCTACTAGCCAGAAGGGAAGAGTCGAGACGAGACCTGGGGTGATCCAACGATCCTCTGTCTTGCACGTTAAGACGACCACTAAACTCGTCATCAGAGTCATCAGGGAGGGAACCCATTCGGAGTGGGGGCCACAGATGCATGGTAGAATTTCTTGAGACATTTTCTGCCATGTGCCTCGGTGTGGAACGTCGGAAGGGTGGGGCAACACGGGGCCGTTCTGAGTTATCAGGTGGTGGACTCTGATGGCGACGTCTGAAAGTGGGACGATCTATGCTTGGAGAATTTGGATTCTGTTCTTGGAAGAAGCCCATCATGTCTCTAAATTCCCCAAACTCTTCGAAACGTAAAGGTGACATGTCGGAACGGTACTGATCGGGAGATGTGGCTGATGGTGGTGCGGTGGGTGGGGGCGCTGATGTGGGTGCTTGTGCAGGAGTAGACGAGTAACTCAAAGAATCTACTGAGGGAAGGGATACTGCAGAACTCGTGTGCGAATGGACGTGTTCGGTAGGGGAAGAATGGGTCAAGGGTGGCAATGCGGAGGAGTTGACAGGCGCGCGGGGAGGAAGTGGTGAGGGACGAGAACGAATGCTGGAAATCTGGCTATCAAAGGCACGAAAACGTTCCATGGAGATGCGAAATTGGTCATTTTGTTCAGTTCCAGAATTTGTAGAGGATAACGGATTCGACCAGACTGAGGTAGTCGTTGGTTGGACGGGAGAAGGTCCCAGAGGTGGTGAATCAAACAGTCTTGAGGAAGAGTGGCTCAGTTCGCCACCTAAAGCGGAAGAAGGAAAAGCTGGGACAGTCTCTGGCGCCTGTGGATAGCGCGTTGCTGCCGCCTGGGGCGGGGCGTCGCTGTGGTTGGCAACAGGGTGGTGGGATGAACCGGATGATATAGTGTGAGATGAACTAGAACCGGGAGAGCTGTCCACGACGTGGGCTTGTTCCACAGAGTTGAGGGTGATGCTACTACTGCGGGCCCTCTTGTTTCTATCAGCGTTACTTGGGCCTGGGCGATGTTCATCTGTGAGGCTTGAGCTGGCCGCAGCGGATGAGTCGAGGGGTGATTCGAGATCGAAACCGAACTGTTCAAAAGAGCGCTTAAAATTGGAGGCAGACTGGGGGAGGGAAAGACGGAGTTGAGGGGGGTCCGAGGAGGACATGATGGATGGAGAGGACAATGGCGTTTAAAATGTGTCGTTCTCTCATAAAATATTGTATTGGACCCAGCCAGCATCGCCTCGCCTTTCCCGCCACCAGCCACGGCTTTCGCGGTAACAGCCGTGTTCTGCTCCCTTCCCTTCAGCTTTTTTTTCTCTCTTTCTCTTTTAACAATCTAATCTTATCCCCAACTGCCATCATGAGCCTATCCCGCGCCCTTCTCGTCCCTCTTTCTCGTCGTCCCATTCTTAACACCCTCCGTCTCTCAAGGAGGTACATCCAGTCAGTCGCACAAACCGACAGGGTCTGTCCCTCGTCCTTCTCCCTTCTCTTGTACTAACAATTCGCAGGAAACCATTACCCGACTCTTATACTCAATCGGAACCAAGCGCGAGGTCGAACGTTACCTTCGTATATTCTCATCCTCTTCAAACCCTTCCCAACCTGCAAAGTTTGCCGTAATAAAAGTCGGCGGTGGTGTTTTGGGACAGCTTGACGAACTTGCTCTGAGCCTCAGTTTCCTTTATCGTGTCGGCCTATATCCTGTCATTCTCCACGGAGGAGGGCCCCAGCTGAACGAAATCATTGAACGCGGCGGAGTGGTGCCAGAATACATTGACGGTATTCGCGTAACAAGTGCGCTTTTTCTGCCTTTGCCCCCTTCTCCTCTCATCCTTTCAAAGATGCAAAAACCTTACAAATTGCTCGCCGTGTATTCTTGGATGAGAATTTGAAGATTGTTTCCGCGTTGGAGAAACTCGGAACGAGGGCTCGTCCTATAACATCCGGCGTCTTCACCGCGGACTATCTCGACCGTGAAAAATACGGTCTCGTTGGCAAAATTACCCGGGTTGACAAACGCCCTCTCGAGGCATCCATCAACGCCGGCGCGTTGCCCATTCTCCCCAGTTTAGCCGAGACCGCAGACGGGCAAATTCTCAATGTCAACGCCGACATTGCAGCGGGAGAGCTCGCTAAGGAGCTCGAGCCTCTTAAGATTGTCTTTCTCAATGAAAAAGGCGGCCTCTTTCACGGCATAAGCGGTGAAAAGTTAGATGTCATCAATCTCGACGAAGTAAGTCGCACTCATGGGCCATCCCTTTCCACGGTTGTGAAACATTGTTTTCAGGAATACGCTGATCTCATGAAACAACCCTGGGTCAAGTACGGAACAAAGCTGAAGCTCAGGGAGTTCAAAGAACTCTTAGATCACCTTCCTCGTTCCTCATCGGTTGCCGTCATCACGTCAGACTCCTTGCAAAAGGAGCTCTTCACTGATAGTGGAGCAGGCACCCTTATCCGCCGTGGGTACAAGCTGTTCAAACACGATTCCATCGACTTGCTCGGTGCGGATCGCCTGCGGCAAGTTATTCGTGATCGTGATCTAGACGTTCTGTCGGACCAGCAGAGCGTCACCGAAGTGCTAAATAATCTCAAAAAAACACCATACACCCTTTATGGCGATGAACCCTTGGACGTTGTTGCTATCGTAGCACACCCAGAGGGTGAAATCCCTGTCATGACAAAACTTCTTGCCTCGCGCAACGGTGTTCTCAACAACGTCGTCGACAACGTCTTCAATGCCGTGCGTAGGGATTACCGCCGTCTGTTCTGGACCGCACATGCAGACGACGAGAACCGTGCATGGCACTTTGAGCGCGCGGACGGTAGCTTCACTCGGTCGGGAAGGACCTTATTCTGGTATGGTATTCAAAGTGTTACCGAAGTTGAACGAGTTATTAGGGAGTTTGAAGTGAACGGTCGCATTGACCGTTCATACCTTCCAGTTGGTCCATCTGCGTCTCCCCATCACCCTCCCGCCACTCCGAGTGGCAAACAACCATACTCGACTCTGGCACGTCGTATGCCAGGGTCTACACGAAGCTACGCGACGTCTGCGCGGTCAAGTACCACAGAACACAAGCGACTTGCTCTAATCGGGGCGCGAGGATACACGGGACAAGCGCTGACATCCCTCCTCTCTGGACATCCCTTTCTGAACCTTACACATGTCTCTTCCCGCCAACTTGCAGGCTACCTACATGAAGGATACACGAAATCGCCCATCACATATTCCAACCTTTCCGTGGAGGACGTGCAACGGATGGAGAAAGATGGAGAAGTCGATGCATGGGTTCTTGCGTTACCCAATGGTGCCACGAAGCCTTTTGTTGACGCTATTGACCGTGGCACCGCGGAGCGCAAAGGGGGCGGTGAGGAAGGTAGTGTCGTAGTCGATCTTGGTGCGGACTATCGCTTTGAGAGTGGGTGGACGTACGGACTCCCTGGTGAGAGTTCCCCATCAATGTAACATAACTCCAAAGTTTGAATGTCATTATGTTTTCTTGCTGTTAGAGCTGTATTCTCGAGATTCCATACGTGCCGCGAAGCGAATTGCCAACCCCGGCTGCTACGCCACGTCAACACAATTGTTGATCGCGCCCCTACTCCCTTTCCTCGCCCGTCCCGCCTGGCCCTCTGTGTTTGGAATATCGGGTTACAGCGGGGCAGGGACAGTTACAGGTGGCCAAGATCCGAATGGGCGGCCCACGAATATCCCCAAAATTAGTGCCGAGGACCTCAATAGCGGCGTCCGGCCGTACGCTTTGACGGACCACATCCATGAGCGCGAGGCAGGAGCGCACCTCTCACGTCTCTTACCACCTGGAGCAGAAAGCATGAAGGTCGCGTTCGTGCCGGCTGTAGCGCCGTGGTTCAGCGGCATCATTTCCATGCTGAGCATGCCGCTCAGTCAACAGCTTTCGGCTCGTGAGCTCAAGGCACTCTACGAAAAAAAGTACGCGGATGAAAAGCTTGTGAGGATCCAAAGGGATACTGTGGAGGTCAAGGATGTGTGGAATCAGCACGGTTGGGTAGTTGGTGGCTTCCAAGTACACAGCCAAGGTGATCGTGCAGTTGTGGTGGTAGGTGCCACTCCATGCTGTATTGCCGTGTTCTCGAAACCTAATCATGTTTTCTAGGGTGGTTTAGATAACCTCCTAAAGGGTGCTGCGACCCAGTGTGTCCAGGTAGGACTTGCCCCTATCTAAGCGTAGGCGGGATGTCAGAGACTGACTAAACCAAAACCACTGTCCAGAACCTCAACCTCGCGCTAGGATACGATGAGTACACTGGCATTCCTTTTGTCAACATAGAAGGATCCTAGGAATGTCCTTCCTTGTTGACGTTCGGTGGGAAAAAACAAAAAGGTGCACTGGAGAGCCGCATCCATGTATTTGTTTAAAAATTGCTCCTGATTCGTTCCGGTGCCACGTTGCGCCCCTCCTGTTTTATTTATATTCCCTCCCACCGATATATGCATCACACGGTGGTTATTCCACAACATTGTGTTATTAAAACTCGTGCTTCGATACCCTACCCGCGGAAACCTCAATGTGTTCGTCGTCCACAGTGCGAGGCTAATGCCAGCTCCATGAAGTCGTGCCTGCCATCATGTGGCCATGTTGGGCTCGTCACCTTGAGGGAAACAAAGAAGCGCCCCAGCCGAGAGGGTTGACGTTATCCTCCATTCTGAACTCACAGCGCTTGCTGTAACCCATAACAGGTCTCATATCAACTACCAGCCGTCTGCCCACCCAAACAGCCCAGCTTGGCCATTGTGCTCCAACATCGTTCAACACCACCGATAGCACTCCGGTACCCGAAGAGACAGTTGTCGCTACACTTCGAATCAGAGGGCTGACCCATCGATCTCAAATTCCAGCGAGGGACAGCTACACTGACTATAGGTGAGCTTGCACACCACCGCAACGTTATCATATACAATATCGACATCTACCCTCCCTTTGATCCAACAAGCGACGCCCTGTGCTACCGAACAGGCTCTATAATCGGCTTGGCTTAGACTTGGCAGCTTGCAGCGTACGCCGCCCATTCTAGGATAGCGTCTTCGACACCATCACCAAGACTGCTCATTTTGGCTCTGGATATTAGGATACCCCCTTCCCCGGCCCCACCTTCTTACCCGTCTTCCCATTTATTTGTAAAAATTCAGCCGCAAATATGGTAGACCGCGTCACCCGCTACCAAAATGCGATGAACCAGATCCAGGGAAGGAATAGATCTGGACCGCCTCAAGCCGTCGATATACCCGACAATACCCTGGAGCGTCACGTCAAGGCTGTGCGTCCCGTTCTATCGCATCTCTCTGTCCAGTTTCTCAAGCCCATGACTCACGCAGGTTCCCCCACCTAATACGGCTCGTCCAACCGATGAGCAATTTTGGGCGATTGACCAGCATGGGCGTCGAAAGCCAAATGTTGAATTCTTGCGAGACCACTTCATACATGAGGGTCGGCTGACCGAAGACCAAGCCTTGGTGATCCTCCGACTAACTACGGATCTGCTGTCATCGGAGCCAAATGTGCTCCACGTGAGGAGTCCAGTGACGGGTATGTTTGCCCTCATATTCTCATATCCGTCTACTAAGAGTTGATTGTCGTTTTTGTGTAGTCGTCGGTGATATACATGGACAATACGTGAGAGATCACCGCTTTCTCCTCGCATCTGTCATTTCCTTGACGTCATTTTCCTAGTATGACCTTATGAAGATATTTGAAGTTGGCGGCAAGTTGACGGAAACAAACTACCTTTTCCTTGGCGATTATGTCGACAGAGGCTGTTTTGGAATCGAGGTCGGTGCAAGGTTTATGATCGAAATCAGGAATTGACATTGGCCTTGGCTAGTGCTTGCTTTATCTGTATACTCTAAAGTTATGGTATCCTGACCGTCTGTTCCTCATGCGTGGCAACCACGAATGTCGACACCTCACCGAGTATTTCACCTTCAAGCGCGAATGTGTGTTACTACTTCTTTCACTCCTGCCTACCATTCTAAGACTACGAGCAGGCCTGCACAAGTACAGTGAAAGGGTGTATGATGCGTGCACAGAATCGTTCTGTGCGTTACCCGTCTCCGCCTTGTTGGACGAAAAATTCTTCTGTGTCCATGGCGGTATCTCTCCGGAACTTAACACGATATCGGACATCGACCGAGTTCGTATCAACTTTGAACCACCGTGTCATGGTTGGGCCTGACTGGAGTGATTAGATAAACAGGTTCATGGAGCCTGCGTCAGCTGGTTTACTCTGCGACTTGCTGTGGTCCGATCCGGTCCCAAACTTCGGACACGAGGATGACGCGTCTGCCCACTCATCGCCCGTACCTCCTGGTCAATTGTGGGGCCACAACACAACACGTGGCTGCTCTTACTATTTCACGTGCGGATCATGGTTCCTCCTCATCAGCCGTTTCTCATGCCGTAGCTGTTCGTAGGTACGAAGCTGTCATAAAGTTCTTGGAACGAAATGATCTGCTAGGTGTCATTCGTGGACACGAGGCTCAGGACCACGGGTATGTACAATCATCAGATTCGACTTCGGTTGCTAATTCACCATAGCTATGTCATGTTCCGTAAGACCCCAACAAAGAAATTCCCGTCCGTGATCACCGTTTTCTCGGCACCAAATTATCTCGATGCATATCGTAACCGAGGTGCCGTCCTCAAATACGCGAACAAGAGCATCACGATTCGGCAGTATCATTCACGCCCACATCCATATTGGCTACCGAATTTCATGGATGCATTCACATGGAGTCTCCCATTCGTTGGAGCGAAAAGCACGTTTTTTCTTCTGCCACCGTGTGGGAGGGGTTATTCATACCATGAACAGTCATCGAAATGATGCTTGCAGTCCTGTCTGTATGCTCACAAGAAGAGCTCGAAGGTGACATCTTTTCAGAAGATGAACAGGCTCTTATGGATCAAGCCACGACCCCTGAAGAGCGCCACGCGAGACGTGAGCAAATCAAGAATAAAATACGCGCTGTTGGACGTTTGCAGGTCATGTTCCAAAATCTCCGGTATGGTGCTGCAATCAACGTAGACGTATCTATCACTCACGTGGTGGTCCACATCCAGCGAGGGATCAGAGAATGCCTCCGAGTTCAACGTACCCGGCCCCGATATGGACGGCACGTTCAGCAACGCTCCACGCGACGGAATGGACGCGTTGGGTGTGCAAGGGAACCAAATACGGCGCTATATCCACAGCTTCGACGACGCGTGAGTGTTGC
>Ga0307512_10006903_pt1 | contig 11360 bp, 14 predicted proteins | sample 14_EM_MG_FD_200267 | JGI IMG/M metagenome (GOLD analysis project Ga0307512, IMG submission 200267) | Populus trichocarpa ectomycorrhiza microbial communities from riparian zone in the Pacific Northwest, United States - 14_EM | ecosystem: Host-associated > Plants > Roots > Unclassified | place... | reverse complement strand
GTGGTGACTGACTGGGTGAGTTGGGGAAGGGTGTAAGACGGTGTGAAACATTTATAGGGTGGACGGCTTACAGGAGGAAGTGAAGCGTGGTGAGTGATGATGATGAAGCGTGAGAGGGCCAAAAGATGTCTTGCTGAAAAGGGGGAATGAGAACACGCCTCTGGGGGCAGGATGATGGGGAATAGAGCGCGAAAGGATGAAAGTAGGGGACGAGTTATATGGGGAGGGGGGAGGGGATGAGCATAATAGATTGTGAAATTTGGGGATGATATTCGGCCGTGTTAAGAGGAACGGGGCGGACGGTAGCAACCGGTTGTGGAAGGACGGCATCTGAGGCGTCTCGGTGTGTGACCGACACGGAACGTGTTTCGACGACGGACGGCGTTCCTTTCTTTTTGCAGATTCGCCTCGCCCTGACTGTTGGGTTCTGGCCGCCGCCGCCGCCCCAAGCCGTTGTTTCCCGCGGGTTTGGTTTTCCCTTTCTCTTTTGTATATTCCTTCGATTCCACTCCCTCACCCACTCCCTCGGCTACCCACTTTGACTTTTTCGCGCCAGCAGCGAATATTGCGGTCGTCTCTTTCACCTCGCTTAATCCCGCCCCTCACGCTCCGGTCACGAGTCCTTACGCGAAATGGATAAGTTTAATATCCAGGTTTCCATAGCCCCGTTCCTGGCTTATTATTGTATTCAAAATTCGTCCTTTCCCTCGCTTTTATCTCCCACTTGGCAAGTTCTTTCAAAACTCTGCCGGTCTCACGGCTGCTGTGCTGCGCGCGTCAAAGTGATACCATTCTGGTATCCAGGGAACCATCTCGTGATATAAAGTACCAAGCCAGGACGTCAAGCAAGAGTCCACTATTGTAGTGCCGTGCCATTGTACTGATTAATTACCACCGACTCTTGTTGTTCCCTTCTTCTTGTTGATGGGATCCCAACCGCAGCCTGTACTGTCGTGCCCATACAGCTCTCGTGCACATTTCAACATTCCCAATTGCACACAAGTGACGTCATCAGAGCGGACCGTATACGTACGACCCTGTGGTTGTACGATCGTTGTCCAGGTAGCGTCTTAAATTTGTGGTTGTGTTTGATTGGGGCGCTTGGGTAAAAGTTGCTTCCTCGGCCGTCCTCAGAAGGGTACCTCTCGTGAGCTGCTCTGCATTTCCATTCATCCTGGAGAGTGGCTGAATGGAGTAGCGATATCACGTTTGTGATAGGCACGCAAAAGGCCTAGGGCAGGAACAAGTACCGGCGGGCAAGTCAACAAGTGCCAATGTGGATGTGGATGTGGCCCTTCGATCGGCCTGTCCGGTCCGGGGGTGGGATGGACTTGTGTTCCTGACGTCGGGTCCCATGTCAAGGCTTTTTTCGGCCAGTGCCAGTGGCCCTAACATAAGAGCATGACCACAATCTATCCCAATTCGACTGCCATCCCGCCTGCAATGGCTGGCCCAAACACCCATCTAGATGCCAGCCAACGTAGCTTCGACGTCTATGAAGCCTACCAACGTGCCCTAGCCGATGACGAAGTGAGCCTACATACTCTCCTAACATCGACGGGAACCCCCTGTTCTCATTCAATCATCCAGATATCACCCCCCTTGGCAGCGATCCTTTCTCTCACGGAGCTCCTCACATGTTCTGATGGTAATGCCAGGCACCACCACCTTTACGAAACCTTTCCCAGCCTTACCCTCTCCGTCCTAGCGGGCACAATGTTTGAACTCGTTCAGGCCCTCAACGATGGAGCCGAGTCCCTTAAAAAACGGGTACCAAACCCCATAGGTTTGACCGCGGGTTGCGAACTTTTCATCGGATTCGTGACTTTGTTTCCACATGAATCGGCGGTGAGCCAATATATTGTGCCGTTTAAGTTATCTGTCTCATGCGACCATGAAAGAATTTCTCCGAACTGAAGAGGGAGATTGTCCACCAGGGGAAAAGCTACACATCTCGTGCTGTCAATTTCCGCTCCAAGATTGCCGAACTTACGCTTGGATTCATCAAGGATGACTCTGTGGTACGCTCTGCATATATGGGGCGTCTTGGTGTTCTCCTGACTCACCACAGATACTTACCCACTCATTCTCGAGAGTCGTCACACAAGCTCTTCTCCATGCGCATACCCGCAAGCGTATCTCCGTCTATGTCACCGAAGCTCGGCCCCGCGGCCTCGGGTGCGCAGACTCCCTCTTTCGACCCCGCTGGATACCCATGTTTTAATAGCCTCAAGACCTACGATATCCTGACCGCAGCAGGCATCCCGTGCACGGTGGTGCTTGATTCCGCGGTCGCTTACGTCATGGATAAAGTCGATTTCGTCCTCGTTGGTTCGGAGGCAGTTGTCGAGAGTGGTGGTTTGATCAACGCGGTGGGGAGCAATCAAATGGCCATCATCGCAAAGGCGCAAAACAAACCATTCTACGCACTGGCGGAAAGGTGGTTCCCACACGCATCGTTGCGCTCCATGACGAACTGACAGGAGTCGATCAGCTACAAGTTCCACCGGTCGTTCCCGTTATCGCAGTATGACCTGCCGACGCATAATTCCAGGATTCTTTCCTTTGCTCAACCGACGAAACGTCCTGCGACAGAACAGATACAGGCGTCGGCGCAAGTCACCGATGCTCTAGATCGCACGACTGCCTCCGATGAATATATCCCGATATCTGCACCGCTATCAACGGCATCGCCACAGCGAACGATGACGTCGGAGCAAATAAGCAGAAACCCTGGCGTCGACTATACTACGTTTGAACCGGTTCCTCTGCTATCTTTCCCGCAGTCTGACGGGCGACCACAGACCAGATTTGATCTCCCTCGTCTTTTCAGACGTAGGCGTTTTAACACCGGGGGGTGTGAGCCAATACTTAGTTGGGATGTTTGCGGGTTTATGACTGCTATATCCGACGATGATGATGTCGCTGCGTGTTCAAGTCATGACCAATACAATTTCAGACTTATTTTATGGGAGTTGGCACTCAAACTCAGCCATCGAAACCTGAATTTTGGAACTTGCCGAGCACTTTCAAGTCCGTGCGCATCCAATATGCACAAATCCCCACTAAGGCGAGTATCCCCCCACGAAGGGCCTCTTTTGACATTTATACGCGCTCACCGCGTATGAACCAATGTTGGGGGCTTCACTTGCCTATCTGTGCTGATCCACTGATACCTGGATTCCGACGGTTATTTGAAATGTTTGTCACCTTACGGCCAAGTGCTTTGGAGATACTCCGACCGGGAAGGTGCGGGGAAGACATGCTTGTGCATTTAGGGATAGAGAGCATTACTCCGTCATACCGAAGAAACCTCTTTATTTTGTCACCTTATGATGACATGCTGGCAGGTGCAGGTGCAGCCCGGCGGTGCACTTATCTGTGCCTGGTCATCATTGGACACGACAACGCGAGGTCTTATTACCGAGTACCGTCTTCCGCGTGTAGTTCCGACACACCCTTCGACCATTTGGCACCTCACGGCGACGCAGGCGAAAGTGCTATCACGAACGCGTGTTTTGCCTCGTGAAGATACGGGTACCCAACCCCTGACTCGTTGCCGCGTTGGGGGGGTAGAATCACTTAAACTTTTGGCGATTTGCCATCGCATGTCGGTGGCAATTACGGTTACGGATACAGATGAAAGAGATGGAATGCTTCGGTTTATTCCAGAGGATGAGATCCCCGCGAGAGCCCTCTGAGATTGCTAGTTATGACACTCCTCGATTGCAAAGCAATCGAAGAGCATGATACCATCTAATGCGCCCGAAACGTACTACTTGATAGCGTCCTGTGAGGAAGCCGAGTTCTCGGGTGGGTGAGTTGTCTGGGGATTTAAGGCATCTGTGGCCGTCGAGGAGAGAGCCATCCACTTTCTCCAATATGTGTCACTGGAGGAGGTGAGCAAATACTCCTCTTTGACGTCGTCGCGTATACTCACGAGGGCCCCGACGCAGAGTCACAAATACCTACATGCGCTGCAAGCACGACGTGCAATTGGTGAGTGAGCTCAGCTACTTGGACCTTTGCTTGCAGGCCGTCTGACGTTAGTTTCTCCTACAGCAAGAGGAGGAAGTGAGCGTTGCGCTGTGGAATTGCCGTCTCATGACGAATCCAAACCGATTTTTTTTCAGATTCGGTGTGAAAGTCGTTGGTGCAAATTTAGTCTGGCGCACCCCACTGATTGTGGGGCGCCCCATTGCCAAAGAACTTGCAACCAATTGTGAGTCCTCGTTCATCATCCGGTGACGGCGGAGTGATCCGTTGGCTGACTCGGGCATTTTTCACCCAGCCGGTCGTTCCCGCAGCAATACAGTGAGTGGTACGTGTACTTCGTGGGGGCGGAACCTAACAACTCGGATTCGCAGATCCGCAAATCGATAACTGGTGCCAATCCTGTTGGGAAAGTGGATTGGCTCGTCGTTAACCGCTCGACTGATACGTGGTCATGTGTGCTTATCTTTGGTGTGGGTCATGTCCGTTGCTGTAACCAATGACTTCCCGTAATCACCGAGGGGGAACCTTGGATAGGCAACAATGGGCAGTATGGGTTGTTTTCGTTAATTCTGAGGTTTGGACCGATGGTATCGATATAGAGAAATCATGTGAACCTACTAATGACTGAATGATTGGCCACGCACTATACACGACTCCTTTTTTTTTTGTTGCGATCAGAGATAAATTCATGTCGATATGAACACGTCCTGAGAAGAAAGGAGAAGCTTGAAAATTTTTCGTTGGAGAGTTTCGGAGCGGAGAGGCGACTCTCACACACACGAACACGGACTGGCAAAAAGGGGTGTCGCACGTGGCAAGTGATCGTGCGTGAATCGAATCGAGGATCGAGGTCGGATAAGTTACCGAGTACGGGCTGGAGCACTACTGCGTGTCAAGGATGCAAACCACTACGTCCGAGTCAACTGCTGCCCATTCACAATGGCTCTTCCCGATCTCTACTCTTGCTTGCACTCCGACCGCTCAAGAAAGATCGCTACACGAGGAAATGTATGACAGGTCGAGAGGCATCGAATTCTTGTATCGTCTTGGCACATCGATTGGCCTGTTCGTCTGCCTAATATTTTTCACCCCCCCATCCCGTCGATGTTCAACCCTTATCTCCTCGCAGCCATTCACCGGGTCTCTTCACCGCCGCTACGTGGTTCCATCGTTTCTTTATGCGGTATTCCATGCTCGATTTTCACCGACAAGTCAGTCTCTGTGTGCCACATCTAGTCTCGTCCCCCTACCCCGTCACTAATACGTCATTAGACAATCGCGGCCGCCTGCATATTTCTCGCTACCAAGACAGAAGAGTGCGGAAGGAAGCTCAGGGACGTAGCTAGGGTATGCCAGTCCAAGGCAAAGGGAATAGATGTCCGTGACATACCCGAAAGTGGACCAGTTGGTTTTTACTTTATCTTTTCTCGATATGTGCTAGGGTGAACCCAACTTTTATCTTTATTTTCTTTTTGCTTCTTCCAGGAAATTGATGAAGTTTCGAACCAGATACTCAACGCAGAGGAGGTCCTCATGGAAGCGCTTTGCTTTGACTTTGTCATCGACAGCCCGCATGCCGACCTCGTCGACTTGTTGGACACCCATGACGTAGGGCAGCGGCTTCAAGACTACGCTTGGAGCATCGCACATGACTCGTCAGTCCCGTCCATGCCCAGCCTGTATTCCGGCTATGACGCATCCGATTTTCAGGTACCGCACTCCCCTTTGTGTCCTTTGCCCACCAAAAATCATCGCTGCCGCGTGTTACATCCTCGCTCAACGGATCGTCGATGGCCCGCATTCGCTGTCCTTGGATGCTCGCGTGTCACCATCGGCACCATCGGCGTCATTACCCACTCCTCCGACACATAAGGCCTCTTCGCCTGACGCTTCGCGGTTCGCGATAGAGTTTTTTGGTCTCAAAGGGGATGAACTACTCTCTGTCGCAGGTGAGTACGTCGTGCGCATGCCGTCGTTATCATGAAATGGATTCATGTTGCAGATGCCCTGGCGATCCTCCTAAATTTCTACGAGTACCAAGCGGCCCTCGGCCTAGCCAATTACCTCGACCCGATAACAGATGTAAGCCCCCAACCCCCTTTTTTTTTCGCTTGGGGATGTTCATCTGTCCACCAAGGTACAGCCACCAACGGTGACATCGTATCAGATGCGACTTTACCCGTCCTCCGCGGATCCCGCCGAATTTGGTACCGCCCCAGCTCAATCGCAATCATCTGTCGTACACAATAGTACACCAATCTCAGCCCACGGCGGAGGCAGAACGCCGGCTCAGACTAACTCGGCTGAGGAGGGTCTTGAGAAGTCCGATTAGTCTGATCCGTCCAGCTTGCATGTATTGATGCCCTTGGCACCTATCATCTACAGCTCAGTTGACATTAATTCAAGTCCTAACTCCCACACAACCGAGAGTATATGTATAGTGTGTATATAAATTATAGCGCTCTCCTCAATGGTGAGGTCGGGGTCTGGCGAAGTGGTGCTGGTGCAGGGTTGATCCAATGACCAGCCCTCACAGTTGCCACGGAGAGCGATGACCATTGACTAGTTGCCTCACTAGCAGCATCATCAATTAAGGGCCTCTCGCCGGGTGTTTCTCCCTCCCGAGCTTCTTCACAGGCAATAAGCCAGTCCCGTGGCTCATAGCTTTGACGGGCCCTCGACGGACGGTAAGTTACCGACCTGTCAGAGTCGACATGCGAGATGTCACTCTGGGCCGAAAAACTCCACCCGGATTGTAAATCTGGGAGACATTAGTGATGAACACCGTCAAAACCTACGTGGATCGTACCGTCGTCCTTCCCACCCCAGGCAGACTCAGTGTCAGATTGATCACGACCGGTGTCATACGCAACAGCGGACCCTCTGTCTAGTGTTTTGGGAATCAGACCTCGCTTAATGTGCGTTTCGGGGACCTACTCAAGAGTCATCAGTCGAGTAAGCACAGCGCGAGAGCCGCCCGGGGGTTCTTCGCCATGACATCATAGACAACACACGGGCATTCCTCGGATGGGAGGACGCGCTCACTACCCACCTCGGGACGATGATATGTACCGGGCTCATGCATAGACGATGATATCCAGTATAGCAAGTGCTCGAGTATCGTTGGCGCACTGCCCGCGTACGCCTGAACCTCCCCGATGCGAGCCACACTCCAGCCTAGGACAAGGGGTGCGCATAGATTAGGATCTCCGCAGAATGGATATCCTCGACGACATACCCTTTGAGAATACCCCGAAAACCCAGCCGTAATAATTGGTGACGACGAAATATGGGCATTCCTTGGCCGCACAAATGTCGTAGATCTGTGGCGCCGCACGATCAGGAAAATAAGATGGCACACTTCCGACGGATGGACTAGCCTTTCCCCATATGCGCTGGTCATCATTGAAGCGTGCACGCCCTGCTTGGCTGAAGAGGGGAAACTGCATGTGTAAGGTCAGCGGGATAAGTTCAGAACCCAGTAGGGCTGTTCGATCTTGCCTCTTTGCAAGCAGCGAAACATTGCAGATCCGTCGGGGTCAGTGCCCACGGAGGCATTGCCAAAACCATCGCGGTCGCTTTCCGCCCGCTGGTGCTGGGAACGCAAGTCGCCAGCTCCCACGCGTAACACTTGAAGTGCGCGTCGTCCATGTCACCGTTTTGAGCGACGAAGGACCAGTGTCGGGAATTGTGATGCACGAGATGCATCGCGCGTTCCGTCGTTTGCAATGGCAGGTAGACGAGCCAGGACGCGAAGCTGAAAGAAAAGCAAGGGGTTGTCAGAAAGGTTCTTGAAATCTGCCGAGTCGTTCGGAGGACGTCGCGCACCGATCCAAGTCAGTTGGAGGAATCATAGGTGGCTGCGGGATATCAAACGTCGGATTGCAGGGGATGCGGATGGCATTTCCTGTCTCCGAGTCGAGATCTCCGTCCTCCAAAGGGTAGTCTGGGATCACCTGGCTTGAGTCTATCATTATTTCGGTCGCGTGAGTGCGCTCGTGTGAGTAGCGATGATGGTGAACGCATACATTTTGGCACTTCGGTTTCCACTTTCATCCCAAGAGCTTGGATCGATTCTAGGCGTCTGTATCTTTCCGGCCGTGTGGTAAAGCCAATATTGTGGCTTCTGTGGCCGGATGGTGGAACCCGAGGTGCATTGCGAGGGATCTTCATGAGGGGAAGAATCGCCTGAGAAAGGTAAAGTCTGAGGTTCTCTGTAGCTGGTATGCCAATATCTCCAGGGATGCCCATGTTTTTTGCGTTGGCGAAAATTGTAAAACTCGGAGATAAATGGTCACGGTTGCGATGTTCGCAAGCCTGACTCGAACAGACTTTATACTCAACCTTGACGATTAGGAGGGCATAAGGAGGAGGTCGACGATCACTCGAGACCAAGTAACCAGTCCGCAATACAACATTCAGCAGCGCTTCGAGAATAAAGACATCACTTGTAAAACGCCCGAGTCGTAGGTACAAACGAGTCGGTCTCAGACACACCAACCGGGCCGGACCGGACACGTGGTCGAAGAACAAGAAGACACATAAGTAGTTCGAAACTAATACAAGGAATAAACATATGGAGTGGAGGGCGATTATGACTAAGATAGCGTAAGGGGGGGTGTAAGTGCAAAAAAAAAGGTTGTGGTAGATGAGATATGATGCGCTGTGCGATGTATCCTTGGGTGAGCGTCACGATTCTAATTCTGATTCAGCTTCCGATCGCTCTTTCTCTTTCGATCTCTCTATCTGTATGCAGTCTGGACATGTGGTTGGGCTAATCCGGATAGGATTTAGGATAGGCGTGTCCATTGTTCGCTTGCACCTGCAAGACTTCGAGGTACAATCTACGAACTACGAGTCAGGAAAAACAGGCCAAAAATGGGCACTCGACGTACCAGTAGGATGGCGACAACTGAAGAAGCAGACACAACGCAGACAGTCGTGGCGCCGCGTAGACATCGCCTTGAAATGGAGACATGTTTCGTGGAATCGTCCATCGATGATCTAGAGTCCAGTGCTCAGCATATCGCAGGAGTCGAGGGTGATGTGTCTTACATTATAACACATGGTAAGACCTGTTATTCAGTTAGTCAGATCTGTTGTACTGGACGAGGATTGGCACACTATGTTTCTCGTTGTCCTAAAAGGCCCCGTACTATATAAAGTCTAGCTCAAGAATCCGCGGCGAGGTAGAACCACAGCGAGGACGGACAGGTCCCACATGCTGTGCGCACATGCTGCTTGCCGCCAGGACATCGCCAGCTCGTAGAGAATTTCAGCAGCCGAAATTTTAATGATTGCGGACATCAGATGCGGCCCTCCGTTAGGAAAAAATTGGGTCGAGATGCAAACCAGCACGTGCAGGCGATCGGATGTTCAGTCATCATAACTCTGCCCTGCACCACATCGTGTGGCCAGCGCTGGAGACAGTGAGAGAAAGTGTATGCATCGGTCATCGAGAGATTGGAGTGAACAATCGGGAAGCGAAATGGACTGGGCAATCAGGCGAAATAGTAAATTGCTTTCGATGTCCCGTTCAGCGTGTGCCACACGAGGCGGCTGGGAATGACGTACGGTCAAGGAGTTGATGGGTTCAAGATAATGGTGTAAGGGTCAGCCTGCGTGCAGGAAGGGAAATCACGGAACCTGTCAGCATGGTAGCACAGAGTTGAAGGGACGGAGACGGGCTACAATTACGTTGAGTACGCATGTAGCATGGCATCTGAGGCACGAGCTATCACGAAAAGGGGGACCGAGGTGTCGCTTAGAGCAGGCAGCTATTCGCCGTATCTCGAGAAATCTCGTCATGCACGTTTCATGTGAGGCTCTGCATCAAGTGATCGCGACCACGAAGGAGATGCGCGCTGGCTTTCCCGGGTGATCAGCAAAGGAGACACATGACATGGCGTGGCCAATGATTTAGAGCCGTAAGTTGGTGTCTATGTTGGACCGCATTCATAGTTCGGTGTTTACGAGGGTAATAAAAAATTCATTGTATCTGTCCATTTGGAGCAACAGATGCATTCGGCGCAGGGCGCAGCATCGTGGATGAAGGGTGATTGAGCGGTAGAAGGCAAGGCAGGACAGCCGAAATTGTAAGCTAGATCTACGCGCCTCGAGCACGTATCTGGTTCACCTGTTGAACCTTTTTCCGCACCTAGAAAACGTTGATCCATGGTACGTCACTCCATAACAAACTTGCCCATACCTCGTGTGCAAACCTTTTTCGCCAGCGCTCACTGCTCAATCTCCTCCGCTTATAACCCTTCTTTTCGTGTCGTGCGGCTAGCCTGAGTTCTGGGACAACCCTGTTCCTCTGCAAGGTGTACTGGAGTATATTCAGTGCGTCGGCAACGTTTCCGTTTTTCACGTCGACACTCCTTCCTAGATTGATATATGAGAAAGTCGTGGAGTTTGAGAGAGGGGAAGGCTTTACCGGCATAAGGACCTTTGGGTGGTCTCAGATTTGGCATCCTGTTACGACTCTGCGTAGTCCAATTCACGTCTGGGGACATAGGGTGTTCTTGTGGCCTCATTTCCACCCCTTTACTGTAAATATCACCTAAATGACTCCAGTTCGCAGGTTGGGATTGGTTTGACCACGGATAAGCTCGAGAAATGGGAGAGAGATGTAAAGCGGAAAGTGAGGACGGAGAACATGATACAAAAGTATGGGATCTACGGAGGATGGTCGACGTGTGACGAATTAATTGAGAGAACATCCCCGAGCTGAGTAGTAGGACTGTAGAGTAGGAGGAACAGTACTGTGAGACGAACTCAACGCCGCCGCCGCCGCCTCCTTCAGTTGGACGGCGGAACCCGGTCCGAGTTACCGCTAGATTTCCCCTGTGGGCGTCTTCGGGCACCGTCATGTCGTCGGATATCATCCTCGAAGAATTCGAGGTACAGTAGTGGACCTGTTGTGGTTTTTGATCTTACCGTGTTACCCCTAGGTCCTAGAGTCTATCTACGCCGATGAACTCATAAGTCCGTATATATCACGTCTGACATAGCCCGTCTCGCTGAAACCCACCCAAGAGCTGTCCGAGAAGGAAATAAAAATCGATATCGAACCGGATAGCCTCGATGATGGGGAGGTTTCTCGTACGTTGGTTGCCGTCAATGCGAAATTTGTCTCAAATCCTCCTCTAGTCAAATTAGCATTGACAGTACTCTATACTGATAGTTACCCGGACGAATTACCTCAGCTCTCCTTGGAACCACTAGAAGGGGAGGTAGAAGAGGAAGAGATAAATTCCTTGCTTACAAGTGCTCAGGCCGTCGTGAGCACACTGGCCCGCCTACGGCATTTATGCGTGACACTGATACCGGACACTAGGGGGAGGAAAACATTGGGATGGCGA
>Ga0307512_10006902_pt1 | contig 11361 bp, 8 predicted proteins | sample 14_EM_MG_FD_200267 | JGI IMG/M metagenome (GOLD analysis project Ga0307512, IMG submission 200267) | Populus trichocarpa ectomycorrhiza microbial communities from riparian zone in the Pacific Northwest, United States - 14_EM | ecosystem: Host-associated > Plants > Roots > Unclassified | place... | reverse complement strand
CTTTCTTGTCCTTTTTGTCTTTCTCTCACCTTTCATTTGTCAGCGGGGACGAAGGGTAGCGGGGGGGGAGCTCCGCCATCTAGCCGGCTCGCCCGGAGGCGGACGGGATATCAGGGTCCTGTCATACTCTAATTAGAGTCAATACAGTATGATTAAACAAAAAACAAACAACAACGACTAAGGAAGCCACCGGGCCAAATCCCTAGTCAACCTATGGTACCCAGACATATACACTTCCACGCTCCGTGTCATGATATTATTTGTACACCACTGGTATTCAGATCAGGCTCAGGTCACTAAGGAGATGTAGAGCGAATCAACAACTGCGTGTAAATTTCTCTATCTATCACTACCGCAATTGCAAGTAAATTGCACGAAAAGGCACACAGCTCAACAAACAAAGTGCCTAGGATACAACAAAGTATTAGACACCAAATGTTATAAATAGCAATTGCCAAACTTCGAAATACAAAGATAGCATAATCCAGGCGCCCGTTAATCAAATCCCGTACAATGATTATTCGTTAACTTCGGAATCAGCCCCCTCACCTCCATACTCCGAATCGTCGTCATCGATGTTTGATTCCGGTGGCAGCCTGTTCGTGCAAGTGGTAGACCTGCAGCCACAGCTATCCCCGCAAACCGAATGTTTCGCCCTGCAAATGCATCGGCTATCGTTGCAATAACCATGGCATGGGCAAGGAATATCCTACGTAACTTCTGATTAGGCTGCTGTGTCCGTTTGCCTGAATAGATGCACTGACTGTTGGGAGGGCGTCGGGAGACGGTAGCTGTCTACGAGGGGCAGTTATATCTTTGCTAATGCGGTGAGGGTCACGTCCACGCGGCGCCGTCCAGAAACCTAGCTCGAAATTTGGTCAGTATCTATATCTCTAGTTTTATCAGGGTCTTTTTGCGTACCTTTTCGCGCTCTACGAACTGGGCGTCGAACATTCACGCTAGACTCAATAATTGTCTGTAGAACTTCTGATTCATTCTCGCTTTCATTATCGGATACTGTCTCACACGCAGGGTGGGGTCTAGGGGGTGTATTGTTGCCGACATTCTTTCGTTTTCCTAGGACATTACTCAACTTAATCAAATCCTCCCTGAACTGATCTTTAGGTGTAGACGCGGCAGCGGCCTCAGTATGCCCCTTATGGTGTGCAATTTTTCTGTCTATCTCTCTGATGGGTCTGGAATTGATATGTTGGAAGTTCTATTCCATGTTTATCAGCAGTGTTCATATACACTTTGCTAAACTAGAATTTTCGAATCAATTCGACTATACCTCTCCGCTCAATTGAAATGAAGTCTCGACTAGCTGCATCGATCGCGGCACTCTTGCATCAACTGCGCTGGAGGTAGTGGACAAATCCTCGCGCACAATCATCGGATTGGTGGTGTCATTCAGCGGCTGCCTTAGTGTATCCCAAGTTACCTGGCGCGTTCGACCTGCAATAGTGTTGTCGTAGGTTGTTGTTGATGGTGTAGTGCTGGGTGTTTCGACGTTTGTGTTTGCGATCGTATCTTGGCTGAAATGTGATGCTGAAGCAGAGTATGTTGTCTATCATCTCGTTAATGAAAGTCCTGGCATCCTCTTTCTGATAAGTCAAACCTGAGACGAGTCGTTATATGCAAGCTTACTATCTGTGACACACCTGTCCATGGTTGATATTAAATGTGGCATGGTCAATCCAAACGAATGCTCCGAATCATCCTTCTTTGCAACATCGGGCTGGGCTTTATTGCAGTGGAGTAAATTATACTGCAAGAAACCATTATTTCGGGCATCCTATTTGTAATGTTAGTTCTGATTGCTTGCAATTTCCTGGTAGACTAACATCATCGATAATGATTGGGTTATTCACGTCAATTTCTTTCGGCCCCGGATAGATACCGTGCAGTCTAGCATGGTCTTTTGGTTCGTTATAGTTGTTTCTACCAAGGACATTGTTCTTCTGGTTTATAATATTAGCACGAAATCCCCTGTAACTGTTGCGACTTGCCAATAATCCATTCCTGTCATCATCCCTAGCGCCATTGTCAGGGCCGACTCCCGAGTTTTGGTACACAGGTGAGAGTGCTTGTGGGTATTCGAAAGCAATACCAAGTTGAAGGTTTCTGAGAACCGTTTCCAGGGCGTCAATGTTACTCTGGATGACATTGCTGTTTGCTTTCTCATTGTGTAATGCGTCATACTTCTCCTGAAGCTCTTTGACGGTGTTCTCTAATGCTGCATAGTTGCTCTGGAGTATGATATGGTCAGTTTTCAGATCCTCATTCGTATCACAAATATTCTTCTTTGTTCTGTGAAACTGCTCCTGCGCTTTTTGCAACTGCGCATTCGCCTTCTCAAGTGCAACAATGCGGATCTTGAGTTGAGCAGATTTTGCCTCCATAAGCAGTCGTTCTCCAGAACTTAGCTGCTTTTCATTGTGATATCCACGGATTATAGATTCGTGTTTTTCTATCATATCAGTAAGCTTCTTTTCCTGTTTAAGCAACCTCTCAATCTGCAATCTAAGTTCCATGTTGTGCTGCACTAGGTTTCTGTTTGTGGTCTCCAATGCAGTAGTCCGTTCATTAAGGAAAGCATTGTGCTCTTGCAGATGAGAAATAGTCGTCTCGAGGTCTATATTGGTCAAGTTAACCTCGTTGCAACGACCAACCGCAGCCTGGAGGTCACGGGTAAGGGATTGGTTTTGTCTGGTGTTATTCTGGTGCTCAGTGCTGACAATTTGAAGCGGTACTTCGAGTTCGGCCATCCGTGTATTGAAAGCATTGTTTTCCATCTTAAGAACCCGATTGGTGTCGAAATCGTCTGCGTACTTTCCGGGATCAGGGAGAAAAGTATCTTTAGTTATTGCCGGTTGTTCCATTCGGCGAGTGAGTAGGAGACGGAGTAACAGAGACGGAGCAAGTCTGGAGGTGCTTGTCGATTGCTTTGTTATTTTACGCCAAGGAAACAGTGCATGGCAGAGCCTCCAGCCCATTGGAACCTTTCCTTCTGTAACATCCTTCTGCGTTCCTACAAACATACATTCACTCTATCCTTCGCTCATTTTGATACAACGTCAAACCATGCAATTGCATATCGTTCATCTATCTTTTGTTGAGATCAATCGAGTACGAATAGAGATATTGAATTGACTATCGTACAAAAGTGATTGTCTAAAGAGCAAAGAGAGAGAAAGACAGGCGAATATATATGGGAAAGGAGGGCATACTCGGCGAAGCCGAGTATGACATCCGGAGACCGATGCCGGGCATCACTGCCGGGGCTAGCCCTACTCCTCGGCATGGGGGCTGGTGGCGGCCCATGGGGGCCGCAAGCCACCGGCCTCATGCCCGCAGCCTTAGGCCAAACACCACAAAAGCCACCGGGCCAAATCCCGTGCCAACATCTTTCATTCTCATCACCATGATGGCATCCCTCACGTTTTCTTGTGCCGACAAAATGGATTCGAGTGGAATACTCTCTAAATCGATGCCTGTCACCTGTACCACCTCCATGTTCTGGTCTCCTACTGTTGCCCAAGTCCAGAATGCCAAAGCTAGCATCCTCGGAATGACTGGAAACCCCATCTGCTACCAGAACTCTCCTGGGATCTCCTGCACCGTGCTTGGAACTTCCGGGTTGGCCTCCGTTTCACTGTGTGGTACGGATAACAAAATCTACTCCCTTTGATAAACGCTGAACTGTGTAGGAGCCCAGGGAATTAACATGCCATGCCTCCAAGCGGCCGCTTTGGTTGACCCGATTTTGTACGTGTGCACGACATACGGAAAAGTTGCTGGGACATACGATTATAATGTTGGTGGGGTGGTGAAAACGGTGAAAGTTAATTGAACGGGTTCCTGTTCGGTGGCATATCAGATTTACTATTTGCCGTTGTGAATACTCATAGTACGATGATTTCGTTGGGTCCAACAAAGTCTCGGAAATGATGCTTTGATTCCTAATATTGGTATTCTTTGAGGGCTCAATTATACTAGATACAAAGTTCAATTGACACTGCAGTGTTATTTCAGTAATAGCTTGAAGTGCTGCGCATAGAGATAACGTACAATTCAAGTAGTTATCCTCGGGATTTCCATATCCCTTCAACTTCATTCCCTGTCACAATACCGTGTTGCATGTGTACTTCGATCGTGAGTCTCAGCGCCGTCTGATGTCTTGTATGAGAATGAAGACTTGTATGGAGATGGTGGCTATATGAGGATATACATCAGGACTAGGGTAATGCTTCTCATGTCAGATAGAATATACGCGTACGCATATGGAAGATTGTACATATGCCCTCGATATAGATCAGTCAATCAATCAAGTCATTCTAGCATCCAGAGTAACATGCGCAATACCATGAACGACAAGTGACTTCAAACCTGGATATTATCACATACCAGTATTCAAGCGTTATGTCAATTTTCCAACGGCGCATGGCCATCGTGGCATCTAATGTTCTAGTCCAGTCACGGAGGATGTCCCTCCGCGGAGTGACCGGTCCATTCACGGAGTCCCACCCTCCGTGACTGGACTGGTTTTTTCGCAGAGTGTACCCCTGCATCCAACCTCCGTGTACACTCGGTGAATGCTCTGCACGCATATATGCTCACGCAAGTATGCATACTCAGCTGGCCATATCAAGCTGAATTTAATCAACGCAACTAATTGCATTCAGCCCAGCGCAACTACGTGCATTCAGCCCAGAGAAATGATGGAGTTCAATGCACAAACAATGGTGTTTTGTTCAGCGCAATATGGTTCTTTCAATCTTAAACGGAAAACAACACCACCTGGACGCAGTCACAATCAAAAGCGACTTCGGGAAAATACACAGCGAGAGGCAACAGGGCATACATACTCCACTTCTGTTCATGATATCAACAAGAACGCAGAGGGAAACGATGAAAGTGATTTGACAGAACGGGATATTGAAGAAGGAGAGGGTCTTGAGGAGTACAAGGATGTAGACGAGACGGAGGAAGAGGAGAAGGAAGAGGACGATGTAGAGGAATAGGGCAACGAGGAAGAAGAGCTGGTTTCAAATCAGGATATGGGGCACAGTGCAATTGTAGTTGCACCACGACGTTGAGTGTAATTAGCAGTTTGTATGTATGCTCCGCGAATGAACCAGTCCAGTCACGGAGGTGGGGTACAGGGGTACACTCCATGAATGAACCGGTCTCTCCGTGGAGGGACATCCTCCGTGACTGGACTAGAACATCTAACAATTGGACCTTGGCTCTACAACCTTTAGCGAAATGCCTTCTTTCATACAGTGGCATCTACATTCTACAGTGCTAAAGCGATCACCGGTTTGAAACAAATTTAACTGTTGAGGAAACAGGCAACAGTCACGAAAATTCAACATACTCCATCATTTCTAGCTAACATCAATCATACCCTTAGACTCAGTGATACTGAAGCGTCAGATGTTGAATTGTGCGAAACGGATGAATTTTCTTAATCTATGTAAAGGTAGAACCTATGCTTTATATACAACGAGAGTCCGGAGGTCCCGTCGGTGGCCGACGGTGTCGATCGGCGTTGCGGGTAGAGTGTTACGAAATGGAAGTAGTGGAGAACCGTGTGCGTGTATTCTATGGTACAGAGAAGAGAGAAGGAGAAAGACTCGAGATATATACAGGAGGCATCGGCCCCTGCAGCAGGACCGTGTATCAGACCTGTAACATCAGGTACATCTGTAACATAGAGTGTTGAAATACTGATTGCTAGAAGCCTTAATTGTACTTTCTAAGAGGGCCACAAGGCCATATATATACGGTACGAATATGTACGTACTCATCTAAATGTAGAGACGGCTGAACTCCGTCAGCCCGTATGAGAGCTGAGATCTATTTATGCAACATAGAGAGTAGAGGATGGCAAGAGTGAGAATATGTGTAGGGGTGTACTGATTACGGGATTCCTCCGGACTATCACCCTCACTATCACCCCAAGACATTTTACCGCGGTTACGCGGCGAAGATGCCAATCTTATCTGTACTTTCACTAGAGTCTAGAAAATATAATCTATGTACCATAAGATGAAATATTTCAAGCTCACAAATGTGCAATGGTTCAAACAGAAATGTATGTGGTTGATTACATTTGAAATAACGGATTATGGTGGGTTTAAAGATAGACAGGTTGAGGGATACAGTAGCAGAAGCGGAGACAAGATGATAGTGTGGCTGCTTCGGAGCTAAATGCCTAAGTGACAAGATGCCCAAATACCCAAATTCCCAAGCAGTCAAACGACAAAATGGGCCAACTTATGGACTATTGTGCTAACTTGCCCAAATACCCAAATGTAGCATCCAACAGACCGTCCATTGGATGCCATACACTCAAATTCCCAAATGAAAACCGAGTTTAGAAACCTGCATTCTTTGCAAATTTACATTTGGTACTTCATTCCTTTGAGAGTTGCCAAATTACCGAGATCCCCTTTCTACAACAGTAGGGTCAAGCAGATTCCACACAGACTCTACAAGGGTAAATTTGACTTCCCCCTGAATTGCCATAGAGAATATCAAAGTTATGCATTTTGAAAAATGAAAAACCCGGTAAGCAAGCGCGCGTAACTGCGGTGAAATGTCTTGGGGTGATAGTGAGGGTGATAGTCTGGAGGGATCTTGACTGATTACTCTAAGACCTTTCGTAACTTTGCTCAAGGAGTCATAATAATATCGGAAACAAACATGACCGAATAAATAAGCTACTTAGAGCCATACGCGACCCGAGTGCCGTGCATAAGTTAGATGTGCTAGATGTCGACCGGTTTTGAAGTGAGGAGTAAGGTAATTAAATTTCCTAGACAGCAATCAGAACTAGGGTATGAATTATAATTCAGAGTGAGTTACGTATCATCATCGAAGACCTACTATTTCCCATTTCTGAGCTTTGAAAGGTGCCTCAGTATCCTCCTGCCACTGATGCTTGCGATCAGTGTTTCTACGTGGCCTGGTAGGTTAGTAGACTTTTTAGCGGCCTGCAGATCGGGCGGGCTGGGCCAGGCTACTTAGCAACACTGTTTGCGATGTTTTACTGCCTGTGGGCACGGACGAAGTACCTTGGGGGGGTATAGGTTGTCATATGAGGTGTCATATTAACGAACCCAGGAATGCCGTAGCTGCCATATGAGGGTCCCAGTGCCCGTGCAATTTGTTCAAGCTCTAGATGCTCTACTGGCAATCGTTCGAGTTCTGGAATCTTTGATTGGAGTATGGAAACTCGCCATCGACCGGTTATTGCGCAACATCGACGATAAATACTGATACTGAACACAATCGACCGAACTATTGGTGTATGCCTCTATATGCTAAACTTGAGATATATGGGCCGGTTGCCTTTGTGACTCTCTACGGAAGAATCTTGTTCGTCAAGTGTGAGTAATTTCCAGGTTACAATAATGGAGATAGGTATGGACGGGCAGATGGGGATAAGAAGGCGTGTCACTGGCATTATGCTGTCACTGGGGCAGTTGAGTGTATATTGTGATTATTATAGGGAGCTAGGACATCATGTTCCAGGGCGCACGTAGCACCACTCATATTGTCGCCACCGCTTATTCCTTTTGCTGCCTCACTTGCAGAGCATAGAGTTTCTTTAGGCCCAGTATATCAGTCGCTCAGTGAATGTCGCATTCAAAGATTTATGATTTGAAACACTGCCAACGCAAACAGGTATTTGAAACCCAAAGACGTGGCAAGTGTATTTTAGAACGTACTCCAAAGTCAGTTCTGAACACGAATTGCCGTTGCACATTTTGCACTGTCATCGTTTGATTAAAATTACCCTACCATCTAGGGCCCCAAATGCAGTATGCAATAATGGTTAAGTTTTTAGTGCGAATACCTTTCCATACCACCTGTAACGTCACTGTGGACCCGGTACAACACTACTATCTAACATAAACGACTAAGCAATCACGATCAACCCTTTACTCCCCATCCATGCCTACCACATGGTCACAATCCCAGCACCTTTCAGAGATCATCACCGACAGCAGCGAGCAGATATTAATGGACGACAACTCACAACAGGAACCGGAATCGTCTTCATCACGACATCCACTGACTGCATTAGTTGATGGGACTGATGGTTCTCTCACAACATGTTACGCAGTACCCGCAAACACGCCGCCTACCCTCCAGCATAGCCCCACGATGTCCACTGGAACAATCTGGGTATTGCAACACGGCAGCTTTGTCAGTATGGGAGGTAAACGGAAGTGGCGTTGTTCCCATTGTAAAACCTCCTGCCAAAGCATATATTCTATCTAGAAGACTGGACTGACTATAACCAGGTCACCATATTGGCTCGGATCAGGTCCATAATATTTCAATCCATCGTATGCGGCACAGGATCCTCCAACCACTTCCTAGTGACAACAGCACGTAGGTACGGTCTATGCACAGTCTTTGGCACAAAAAGACACCTTTTCAACAGAAGCCGTCTAGCAACGGCCTTCGAGTATTCTAACTTTGCCTGAGCATTCGTCTGAAGCCGGCGTACAAAACACAATTTCTTGTTCTATGGTTCCCAAAAGAAGCGCCATACGACACAGGAAAAGGAGCTGGGTGCGGAAACACGGTAGTCACGACTCAGTCCAAGGAACGCAGAAGTGGCGGTGTTATTATTGTGCTATAATCCCCTTATTCGCGGCTAATTTACATCTCCGAAACTAATATGACTCATGTCATAACTACTTACAAGTTGATACAAGCTTCCTCCGAACGCACCTCATAATACAACACAAGCTCTCTCCGGATAGCAAGAAAGTAGCCACCGAAGCTAATGTAAACAGTATAGTACAATCAAGCTCCTCCACATCAGTGACACCGCTTCTTGATACGTCAAATACCGAAATCAATTCTTTTCATGCTCTTCAGCAAGAGTGTGAACGTCTTCGGGCTGAGAATACACGTCTGTGGCTCGTTTGTGGGCAACAAGATGTAAAGCCTTCAGATGAACTTCCAAGCGGTGAAATTGAAGATCGCACGACAGCAGTAGATATTGAGGTTGCTATCTTTACACCTTTCTGATATCTTGTCGATTAATTATTAACCATACCTGACAAGAAAATCCCTCGTCTATAGTGTCCTGCTCATTACGAAATACGTATGATCAATTGCACTTACACAGAACGGAGTCGGGGAATGGTACAGTCCGAAAATCGCTAGCATTGACAAGATGGATGAATAGTGTGCCGCTATCAGGACCAGATCATGCATATCATTCGAGCAGTACGGTATTGGGCAAAAGAAAGTCAGCAAACGAGGATTTTTACAAACTTCTTCAGGTGCGCAAATCACAAACGACGAGTATACAAAGTCATGCCTAACAATAATTGCAGGACGGAATTGCTGAGGAATGAGTGTAAATGACTGTTTCAATTTTGTGCCGGTGCAAGATCGAACAGCAATAATAACGAGGACTAACTGAAGAAACTAAACGCCATCATATGGGATATTCTGCGTTATATTCGATCGTTGAGATTCTTTTGCGATCGAATACCTGTTATGTCGTAAGACTATTGCTGTTATAGAAATCAATCATTGAAACCCTGTTTCCTACCCTATATTGTGCATATGCTATTGGACCTTGTGGTTGATATCCAGGCATCGGAGAGAGCAATCAATTCGCTTCCTGTTCTCTCCCTCCGACCAACAGGTTGAATAAAAGCCAGGATGTTTGTAAATATGGATATTGCAGTACGACACAATGAATAAAGGAAAGAGCACCTACAACAAATACTACAATTATTACGACTTTTTCGCTCTTATGTCATTACGATACTAATGAGATCATGCAAGGAACAGATCTATAGCAATGTCATGGGGCTCAGTACAGTGCAATAGTGCATCACTTCGAGAGTCGAGAGTCGAGATAGACTACTGATACTCGTGTATAAGTTCTCACACATTCTACCGGCAATTTTACACCAACCTCCTGTCATCACCAAGTCGAATACATGCTAAATATTCTGTTACTGGATCCACCAACCAGGTTATCACCCTAAAAGTCCCCTTTTTGCAGCCTGAGGTAATATAATTATCATCTGTAAGTCATCAGTCAAGAGGCAGTGTTCCCAAACGGCCTGGCCGGCCGCTACCTACAAATGCCAGTGAATACTTACAATGGATGGTAGCATTTATGACCGGCAAAGGTGATTATAGAGTCACAATAACAGAAACTCCAGTAGAGACCAGGCTTGTACTGCTACGAGGGAAAGGGATAGAGAGGAGATAGATAGTTTCGTTCTTAGGTTGATAATTATTTTAACTACGGTTCATGTAAATTTGTCGCAGGTAATTTTGTGAACAATAAATTACTACTCATACCACCTTCATCCGTGACGAAAGTACAGTTACGGTCACGGAGATCTGAAATTCCCACGCAGCTGTGTGGAGTGTAGGTCGCTGCCTTCGTCTCTATTTTCTTTGTTTCTGTGGGTTACCGTTCATTTCAATCTGCTTTGTTTGTTAAAGGGGAAGAGGTGTAGAAGAAGGGGAGCTCTCTCATCTAGCACCGTGCCGGTTATCCGGAGGGGGGGGGTAATCGGGTAGTGCCATACTCTGGTTATAGTAAATGCAAAATGATGAAAACAAACAAGAAAATACAGGGATCGGGTTTTCACTAGGTTGGTTCAGGTTCTCTCAGACCCGGAGGACCCAAGTGGTTCTGCCCTAGTTCTTGTGGATAGTTTCAGTATTCGATAATAACAGCGAAAGTCCGAAGAGATCTATTAGAATCTCAGAAGAAGTATACGAAGAAAAAGTATTGCAAATATAATGATTTCAAGAAGTGTTCGAAATAGAAGCATAAACTGAGAAGAGGATTCGAGAGGAGATATTGTAGTATTCCGATCGAAGTCTGAGCAAGTCTAAAGAACTGTTCTCTAACCGGAGAAACAGTATCTATATATACAATATTAAACAAGTGATTGTCCATGACCACGGTCGCGGATCAATAACCAAAACAGGTAGAGAAAAACTCTGCAACTGTACATAAATACATAAGAACCGTAGAGAATATAACAGAACAATCTAGGCGCGTTCTTTTAAGATAAGCGCTGATAAATCCATCTTCCAACGGAACCAAAAAGAAGGTTCTAGACAAGTTCTAACCGGAACTTTCTAGACAACCTAAAATTAAAAAGATAACAAAAGTATTAAAAGTTATTAACACACCACATTGTTCTTATCCGTAAAGTACCATTTTATCGTAAGGAGAATACTTAAGAAAGTACAAATATTAGTAAGAGAAATGTAGATACTTCCGTATTTTCAATACCCCTTCTCACTTTGATCCAAATATCTTTGAACATAAGTGGTCATTAACATATC
>Ga0307512_10006901_pt1 | contig 11362 bp, 6 predicted proteins | sample 14_EM_MG_FD_200267 | JGI IMG/M metagenome (GOLD analysis project Ga0307512, IMG submission 200267) | Populus trichocarpa ectomycorrhiza microbial communities from riparian zone in the Pacific Northwest, United States - 14_EM | ecosystem: Host-associated > Plants > Roots > Unclassified | place... | reverse complement strand
GTATCAATTTCAGTTATTGACGTTTCCCCGCAGCGATTGAATAGTCTTATGTTGACTTCAGACCTCGATGTCTTGGTATTAACCTTGACTCTCATCCTTCGGCCTTCCCAGCAATATTCCGCCCAACCAGCCGTTGCACAGGCCCTCAACATCTCTACCCATCGCCTTCAATGTCTCACTCGTCGATGGAACAACATCCGCGAGGCTGGTGTCACCCTTGTCGACCTTGTCACCGAAAAGGGTTGCTCAAAGATTGACACCCTCCCGCCAGATGCTCGCGATGTCCACTTTACCTTCTATCGAAAGGAAGGTATCGAAGAGAAGCCACAAGAGAAGCCCGTGGAGCCTATCGCTGACGTCGCCTCCCATACTACCTCTCACGCCACACTCCGGAAGCCAACCTCCGCTCCAGCCCAACTACAACCCCCAACCCAGACAGGGGCTGTCAGCATATTCATCGACAGGCACACCCTCCAGAACAGTTCCGTCATGAGTATCCTGGCGGACGCCATCGGGACGTATAATATCCCTGACGATGCAAAATTCGAGTTGATGTGCAGGATTCGGGTCGCTCAAGCCCTATGCCATGGGAACGACAGCGATAGAGAGAAGCTTGTTGTCGTGCGAACCCTAGCGATCGCTATCTTCTGCCATACGCACAATGAGGCTCAGGCATTGTCCACCCTTTTCCTCCCAGAGCCAGACTTGACGACACATCTGGCCGAACTTCTTCAATTGGACCGTGGCATCCCTATTCCAGTTCAAACAGCAGCTATCGCAGCTCTTGATGGCGCTGCCAGGTACCGGGGAAAAATCCAAGAGGTCCTTGCGGCGGTGAATGCCGGGGTGAACCATGGAACCTTGATGTCTCTTCTCCGCAAGACCGTCAACGATGTTGCAAGTCCAGAATCCACCATTCCGCACTCCTTTGTCGAGGCGCTGTTGGCTCTCGTGACTTTCTTGGCATCCCACGCCGCTGGTGGGAACATGGTCGTTGCGGCTGGTTTGATCCCGCTTCTGATTCAGATAATTGACAACCGCTTACCCCAGAGGCTAATGATGGTCTCGAAGACGATGCAACTAGTTGACAATGTCTTATATGGGTTCACAAACGCGTTCCAGCTGTTCTGCAATAACCGCGGCGTAGAGACCCTAGTGGATAGGATCGAGGTCAGCACATACGCAACGGGGGGTCCATTTTGCTAAAAATTACTCCAGCATGAGGTTGAATCAAATATCGTGGAGTTTGGCGGCGACCAACCCGCACACGAAATTCCTGTTTCTTACGGTTGGGAGATTTCACTCCCCCCCCCCGGTGTAATTCTGATTTTGTGCAGGAAAATTGCCCGTTGCGCGCGCGGCTGTCCTTAAGCATATTCTTCGGTCAATGCATCGCATGATGCAAACGTCTGGGACTTCCGAAGGTCTTCGTGGTCTGATCGACTCTACACTTCTCGGGTCTGTCAAGAAGATTATTGGATGCCGGAGCTTATTTGGTCCAAGCATCTTGCCTTTTGGTATTTTATGCATTTCCCGTCATAATTGCAGCCAGCTTATGAGATGTCCCACCCAGCCATCAACATCATGGCGACCTTTGTCCACAATGAGCCAACTTCCCTCACGATCATCCAAGAGATTGGGCTACCTGAAGCATTTTACAAGGTTGTGGAGTCAGGGGTAGAGCCCTCATTTGAGGTTATTCAAGCCATTCCAAATGCGCTCGGTGCACTTTGTCTGAACCAAACCGGGCAAGACCAACTCGCCGCCCGTCCAAGCATCATTCCTGGTCTTCTCTCGATCTTCACCTCCGAGCGGCATCTGCGAGTTCTCCAAGACAAGGAGAACGCCGTGTTGATCGGCACATCTATCGACGAGCTCATTCGGCATCATCCTTTCCTGAAGACCGCCGTCTTTGAAGGCGTGAGGTCGATCCTCGGACAGATCGAAGATCTCGGCAAAGTTTTCGTCGTTCCAGAGGATATCCGACATTTCTACCAACTCATCCCAAATCCCGAGATTCCGCCGCCGGCGCAAGATGAGGCCGGTGTTGCGATGGACGTTGACCGGTCACCAGCCTCAGTCCCTGTTACCTCTTCGGAGGACACAAATGCCCAGGTTGAAGAACCAGAGAAGGAAGGCGCGTCTCAGAAGAACCCCGAGAACCATGATAACCAAATTGTCGCATTCATCGATGTCATCGGAAGGGTACCATCTTCTTTCGTCGCTTCACGAACTGCATTCTCACCTACCTTAGTTTTTGGAAGGGTTATTCCAGCACCCTGTACACTGCAAGGATTTTGTCGTAAACACGGATGGTCTCGAACGCATCGGTCGCTTGACTGGACTGCCTTGTCTGCCACACGACTTCGCGAACAGCATCGCATCTGACTCTCTCGTACAAGTCATTCGCACCATGGTTGAGGCTGCAACAAACGAGACCCTAGCTTTCCTCGTGAAGTTGGTAAGGGAGTCACTAGCTGAGACGGAAGAATTTTGGAAGTTTGGAGAATCCGCATCGACTTTTTTGCCCCTGCTGGAGACCAACGGTAATATTGCATTCGGAGTGCCATGGAAAAAACTAACAGGATCCACAGATAACTTGGAGGAGATCAACCAGCGTTGGAGGAGCATCGTTGCCCTCAACATTCGCGTCACAATGCTCTCCGATCTCTACTCCACTGCGGGTTATTCTCACAGCAGAGGCTCGGCAAGTCTCCTCCAGGCGCTGATCGGTCGAGGCACTCCGGATGTGATCACAGGACTTGGGAATTTGCATCGTGCATGCGTTTGGGAAAGTATCGTGTTCAAGAATGGCGTGGGCGTGAAGGATTCGGATCCGTCGATGCCCTCGTTTTTGAGGTTACCACCAGATGGTCAAGCCGATGACAACCCTTTTGTGCAATCGCCATTTGGCATCCCCACGACCGAGAACCCTACATCAGACACCAACCCGATAGAGAGGACATCGTCAAACTCGGCTGGGGGCAACTCATCACAATCCAAGGCCGGAAAGGAGAAGGATTCGCCGAGATCATTGAATATCAGGGCCCTCAGTCACGCGCTCAACCAGATTCCGAGTTCCTTGACCCCACTATTCCAATGTACAGTCTCCGTATTCTATTTTGACTATTCTCACAATTCGCTTTAGCCATCGTCAAGCTCTTCTTTACGCGTCGTACTCCAGATGCGAGTACCAAGCAGAGGATTCTCGACACCTCCACTCTTGTTGCCGGTGTCATTGACAAGCACCTGACTCCCAAGGTTTACGGTTCGTTCGGCTTGCTCCCCATCTTATCAGCTGGGACTCATGCAATGTAGATGATGATGTTTCGCTGTTCACTTACTACACGGTGATGTTGGGTTTAGCGAACATCCTCCTTGTCGATGGTCAGTATACAGAGGTCCACCCAGGTACTTTGCTAACCAAGTTATAGAACGGACCACGCAACACACTCTGCACACCGTCTTGCTTGTCTCTCTTAACCGCATCGGGGGAATCAAGTCCATCTTCGACATCAGCCGGAGTTTTATGAGCTCCATTGAAAAGACGCTCGGCATCAAAGAGGAGGACCGTACTGAAGTCCAAAAGGAGGAATTAGTTCACGCGTATGGTGGTTTGAAGGTCGCACTCCACTTGATCCACCCCTTGATATCCTCGAAGCCCCTGTTCGAAGCCGGTCAAACCTCGTTCCTCAACATCAAGGAGCGAGGTAGGAACGACGACTTTGATCCTCACGATCTTCTGGTAACCCTCCGACTGGCCGCTTTCCCCCTCCTCCGCGATTTGTGGAATTCCGCGTGGTTGGTTCTTACTCCCCTCAGCGTTTGCAAGTCTGTCGTCCAAACAGTACTGGAGATGCTGAACAGCGACGGGGAAGAGCCATCCCCATCTGCTTCCAGCAGCGGAGACGCACCACCCACAAGGCAGGGTCCAGACGAGAACCGCATCCGTCAATTAACAGACATGGGTTTCCCACGAGCTTCCGTCGAACGCGCGCTGTTGCGAGCACACAACAATGTTGCCGCCGCCACAGACCTTCTACTCTCCCAGCCATTCTTGTTGATGGGCGACCCAGAGCCAGCAGAACAGAACCTCGACACAGACTCACACGAAGACCAAGATTCCGATGACACTGAGCCAGGACCATGGGAACGTGCCACCCAGGATGCCGCGAGCACCTCAAGTGAGGCTCCTACGGTTACACCCGAGGCGCGTCGAAAGGAACTTTCCGCAGCTCGTGAAGAGTTCGCTGCAAGTATGCCCCACCAGGCACTGCGATTGCTCGACGACCACTCCTCCTTAATGTTCGACGTTCACAGCGTATTCACAGTCTCCAGCGAAGGGACCCAGGAGCGTTCCATAAACCTTCTAATTGACGATATCACCTCCTTCTCCCCCGCCGCTTACGATGTACAGGAGCAGCCACTTGCTGTTCGTTGTCGACTTCTTGCTGTGATTTTTGGGGAGGTTCAGCCTTCGGTCATTCGGAAGGTGGCAATTGAAGGGAAGAAGCTGATGGACATCCTTCTCGCTCTCCTCCTCTCTGGACCATCCAGCACAGAAGAAGGCTATACTACTCCTAGCTGGCTTGCTGCTCACCTTCTCCTCACTGAAGCCTTGCTCATTCTCGGGGAAGAACCAAGGAAAATCTCACTACCCAAGTCTGACGAAAACTTGGAGCCGGATGCTGTACCCAAAGAGGAGTTGCTCGCTGGACCTTCCTTCGCTGACGCACGAAATATTCTTTTCGACTTCTGTTACCGCTTGCTTTCTTTAGGTACGATCTCAAGAGACGAGCAGCTCTCTTGCCTCCGTTTACTCGTGGTGCTCACGAGGGATCACAACTTTGCCACCGACCTGGTAAAGCGCGGCGGCATCGACCTCCTGCTCAAGTGCTTGCGTACAAAAGCGGACCCATTTACGTTGGCCGGACCCCACTCATACATTACCACTATTCTTCGACATATCATCGAGGACAAGAGCACGCTTGAGCACATCATGCAGCGTGAGATCAAACGCTTCATTTCCCATCCCCGAACGCGACCTGTGGACCCTCTGGCCTTTGTTCGTAGCTGTAGTGCAATGGCACTCCGCGACCCAACTGTCTTCGTCGACGCCACCAACAAGGTATCCCATCTCTACAATCCATTAGCTTCCATCCAGAACATTGCAGTCAAGAAGGACAACCAAGAAGACAAGTCGGCCCCCCAGAGGAGCACCGAGGCCCCTAAGGATGCTGAGATGCAGGTCGATGAACAACCGGCCACGAACACAGAGTTTTCGGAGTCCTTAGAATCGGTGGTTCATTTCCTCGTTGCAGAGCTGATGCGGATGGCTAAGCAGGGCTCGGACCAGTTGATTGCGATTCCCTCCAACTCTCCTCCAAGCCCCACAGATGCTTTAGCAACTGCGCTTCAAGCCGCTCACACCTCTCCGGCAACGGTTGAGGCAGCTGAGAATAGCTCTGCGAACAAGGGCGAAGGGGTGAACAACTACACGTATACCTGCTTCCTTATGCAAGCCTTGACGGAACTCCTCTTCTCGTACGAATCTTGCAAGCTCGCCTTCCTCTCTTATTCGCCGAAGAAGCGATCCCAATCCTCAAAGGACACGAAGTTCAGGACCACTGCGTTGCACTTCTTCCTATCCGACCTTGTCTCTTTTGGAACCCTTGATTCTCAGCCGACTCCAGAGGCAAGACGACGCATCATCCTCTGCAATTGGGCTATGTCTGTTCTGGTCGCTCTCTGCGTCGATCCTGCTGGCGGCCACGATCTCAAGGACGTGCCGGCGGACCTTGTCTCCGTACGGAAGTTTGTGATCGAGGCGATCAGCAGGTCGATCAAAGACCTCCCGCTTACTGCAAGCGTAGAAACCCGTTACGCTCGTCTATTGGCCATCACCGACTTGTGCTACCGGCTCCTGACCGTCAGATTTGGGCCTGGGATTCGAAAGACCCCGGATGAAATCCCTACGCATATCACCAAGGTCATGCTCGAGAAGAACTTCGTTGCCAGTCTGACCACAGCATTGGGGGATATCGACCTGAACTACCCAAACATCCGCACAGTAATTACGTCCGTCCTGAAACCGATGGAGTACTTGTAAGCCATTGCTGCTTTCCCTCCTTGACGAGCCCTTGTAATATGCACATTTAATAGGACCAAGGTTGCGATTAAGATGAGCCGAGCCTCCGGAAAGACCAAAGACCTTCCTGACGAAGATGTTCCTGACTCTGATGCGGATTCGGAGGTCGAAGGTGTAGCAAGCAATGAGGCCCGCGAAGAGACCCCGGACCTTTATAGGAATTCATCTCTTGGAATGTGCGTGTCATTTGATATGGTACACTACCTCAACTAACGGCACCACGCTGATGATCAGGTTTGGCGGAGTAAGCTATCATGACTAGAGACCCAATTCGTAGTACTGAATCTTGCACCAGGAAATGGAGGACGTGAACTTTGGACCTGATGAAAGCATGGATGACGATGAGATCGGTGAAGACGAAGATGCCGAGATGGACTTTGGAGAGGATACGGGGAGCGAGGACACCTCTCGTACTGATGACGATGACGATATGGATGAGGAGGAAGACGATGAGGTCGAAGTAGACGAATCGGGTGAATCAGAGGGTGCCTGGCAAGACGAAGAAGAGGACGAGACGGACCTTGTCGAGAACGGCGAAGATGGCGAAGGGGATGAAGATGGCGATGACGATGACGAAGATGAAGAAGTAGACAATGGGGTCATCTGGCCAGAGGTATGTTTGTCCCACGTGCATTTACCTTCTGGGGGCTCAGTCCCGCACAGGGAGTCGAGCAAGTTCCAGGAGAAACGGATGAAGGTGACGACGAAGAAGGAATCGGAGGTGCTTTCTTATCTTAAAAGTTTCTTTTGCCGTGCTGAATCCGCGAGTACAGGAGCTCCCGTGATACTCGGAGAAGAGGAAGAGGAAGATGAAGATGAAGAATGGACTTCCCCTCAAGACGGGTACGTCAGTTATCCGCAACCCTCGCTCGTTCTGACACTCGCACTCTAGGGAACTGGGTGTGCTTGAAGCACAGGACCCCGCTCCCGGACAATTCCCTTCGATATTCGGTATCGGTAACCCATTCGCAGATGTCGATGGAGGTGGAAGAAGCGGCTCCCATCTTGTCTGGACGAGTGGCAGGCGAGGTACCGTTGCAGCCCGCCCATAACAGTAAACTTACTGATAACTGCGTTCTCTAGTTGTTGACGAAGCAACCGACATCTTCGGTCGGCCCCCGGGTACTGGTTCTGCCCCAGAGGCAACGACACATCCCTTGCTCCTTGATACATCTGGCATCCAACGGGCTGCAAACCAGCAATCGCGAGTTACCCGGCGCCTTAACCGAACATTGATATCTGATCTTCAGCCTCACAACCTTCTCGCAACTTTGGAAAGTCTGATTGGGGGCTCAAGCACGATCCAAGTCCTGAACCAGCTCCTCCATCAAACCAGACCTGGTGGCCCAGATCCCCTTCAGCTGGATGTTCCCGCCGGCGCCCTACTACATATGGAATCTCATCTTATGGCGCAACGTGGAGGTCGTGGACATCTATCAGCTGTTCGCGTGGAAAGGGCTCGTGGAAATGACCCCCGACGGGAAGAACGGGACTTTAACCCTTTGGGAACAATTCAGAGGTGGTCGGAAGAAGGGAAGATATTATACGGTAAACATGCATCAGATCGCCTTTCGAAGCTCGCAGACCACGTGGTGTTGAAGATGCTGCCCGCCGCCCTCCAGGCTGCCAAGGAAGCAAGGGAGGCTAGAGAGAAGGAAGCTGCAAAACTCGCAGAAGCCGAGGCGGAGGCGGAGGCCAAGGCTCAGGCTACTAAGAAGGAAGAGGAAGAAGCAACAGCCACCGTTGATACGGTTACCGAAACCCCCGCACCACCTACAGAGCCGCCCGTTCCCGCCCACACCGACGCAGATGAGGAAATGGCTGACGAACCCAGCGCCGAACCCATTGTTGAGCCCACTGCTGAACCCACTGCCGAACCCCAGCATCCCGCAAACGAGACAACGGACGTCGCTTCGGACATCCCCAACGAAGAACCTTCCACCAGTACATCAACCGCCCCTCCTGATGCGCCGACTTCCGCCCCTGCACGCGTGACTGTTATGATCCATGGCAGCCCCGTCGACATCACAGACACAGGAATCGACCCAACCTTCCTCGAAGCACTCCCCGACGACATGCGCGAAGAGGTCATTAACCAGCATGTCCGGGATCAACGGGCGGCCCGAGTCGAACGTCCGGCGGACTCGCAGATTAGTACCGAATTCCTTGAAGCGCTGCCCGCAGATATTCGAGCAGAAATTCTTCAGCAAGAGCGCCTAGAGCAAGCACGAAGGCGAACTGAGGAAGTGGTCGATCAGCCAGTGGCAGTTCCCGTTGCTCCTGCAGAGCTGGACAACGCCGATTTCCTCGCGAGCCTCGACCCCCAGTTGCGTGAGGTTGTTCTCCTCGATCAAGACGAAGGTTTCCTCCGTACACTGCCGCCTCACATCCTCGCCGAAGCCCAGGGTTACCGAGAAGGTGCGCATCGTCAACACCGACGTACGATGCCCACTGTCGCCGTCCGCGGTGGACCTCCTGCTTCCCGTCCTCCCCCACCTCCCCGAGATGCCATTCAGCTGCTTGAGAAGAATAACGTTGCTACCTTGGTCCGGCTCTTATTTTTCCCTCAGGTTTTGAAGAAGAACACCTTGTTCAAGGTTCTTCTCAACCTTTGCGAGAACACCAAGACGAGAACCGAATTGTTCAACCTTTTGCTCTCCGTTCTGCAGGAGGGTAGCGGGGATGTCGCGGCCATGGACAAAAGCTTCGCGCACATGTCTGTCCGGAATTCTAGATCACCCAGCGCCAAAGCACTCGGGAAGCAGAGAGCGATGTCAGACACGTTCAATCCCCTCAATCTCCCCGGTGATGTTGTTCCTGAGCTTCGGGCGCGTCGCTGTCTCGAGGCCCTGACTTTCATCGTCGATTCCAATGAATCCTCTTCCCTGTTCTTCCTGACGGAGCACGAGCTTCCCGCTGCACTCCGGAAATCCTCGAAGAAGGGGAAAGGAAAAGAACGACAAACCCACTACCCAATCGTGTCTCTATTGTCACTCCTGGACAGGGAATCCCTTCTCAAGGCTTCCTCGATCACAGAATCCATCGTTGGTCTCCTTGCCTCGGTCACACGCCCTTTGACCTCCCTGAAAGAAGAGAAGTTCGAAGATCCTTCTACCCCATCGAGCTCACAGCCCCAGCCACCGTCAAGCCAACAGTCGACACAAGAGCCACAGCCCCCAAGTACTTGTAAGTTCATTTTCCCTCCACACACACATACCTCACCTGACCGATTGGGACAATCAGCCGAGCCTGGAGCAACTGGGGTTGAAAGCTCAGGACAAGCTAAGACGGACGCGGCGGAACAAGACAAGACATTGCTGACCACTCCTCCGCAAATTCCCTCTCCTCTGTTGCAATCGATTGTCAACGTCCTCACTATTGGAGAATGCACCGGCAGAACGTTCCAACAGACTCTAGCGCTGATCCAACACGTATCTCACATTCCGGATGCTCAAGACACGATTGCTCAGGAGTTGAAGCTCAGGGCCCAGGAGTTTGGGAAGTCGTTGTCCTCCGACCTGGATGAACTTTCGAAGGCATTGCAAAGTTCAGAGGCGGAATCGGTGGCGGGATCTGTTGCTTCTCGATTTGCCTCCTCCTCCTCTGACCAGGCCAAGCTATTGCGGATCCTCAAGACCATCGATTACATGTACACTGCGAAGTCGCCTACTCCTTCTCCCGCGGAAGGTTCCCAACAAATCCAGAAGATTTACGAGACCTTCAAGTTCTCGTCCTTGTGGAGAAAATTGGGTGATTGTTTAACGCTCATCGATAAACCGGAGTTGGATCACATCGCCACCATCCTCCTTCCACTGATAGAGTGTCTCATGGTCGTATGCAAGTACGTGGGATCCAAAACCTCGCCTACTGGTCGGCTCGTTCGTAGTGCTTCTCTCCCTCAGTCGCCTGTTCTTGGATCTTCCGAATCCATGGAAGATCTATTCGTGGCCTTCACGGACAATCACCGCAAACTTCTGAACATCATGGTTCGCAACAATCCGTCGCTGATGAGCGGCTCCTTCTCCCTCCTTGTCCATAACCCCCGCGTCCTGGATTTCGACAATAAGCGTAACTACTTCAACCAGCAACTGCACCGACGACCACACGGAAGGGAGCATCATAGTGCGCTACAACTCAACGTCAGGAGAGCCCGAGTGTTCGAGGACAGTTACCAGTATCTGCAACGCAAGACGGGTGAACAGATCAAGTACGGGAAGCTAAGCGTCAGGTTCTACGATGAGGAGGGTGTTGATGCGGGTGGTGTCACGCGTGAATGGTTCCAAATTCTTGCGAGGCAGATGTTCAACCCCAACTACGCTCTCTTCCAACCATGTGCTGCGGACAGGCTAACATATCAGCCGAACCGAGCCTCCGCCGTCAACCCCGAGCACCTTTCATTCTTCAAGTTCGTCGGGAGGGTCATCGGGAAGGCCATATTTGACGGACGACTGTTGGACGCGTACTTTGCTCGAAGTTTGTATCGCCAGCTCCTCGGAAAACCTGTGGATTACCGGGACGTCGAATGGGTTGACCCAGAATACTACAAGTCCCTCGGTTGGATCTTGGAGAATGACCCCAGCCCTCTGGATCTGACCTTCAGTGCCGAGGCGGATGAGGTAAATAATTTCGCCATCCCCGTTTTTCATCCATTCACCGATTGGCCTTAGTTCGGTGTCACCAAGATCGTTCCCCTGAAGGAGAATGGAGAAAAGACCCCTGTCACCGTGGAGAACCGCAAAGAATTTGTTCAACTGTCAGCTCAGTATCGGTTGTATTCTTCGATCAAGGACCAGATTGAGGCGCTTTTGGGTGGATTCTACGAGATCATTCCGAAAGAACTGATCTCAATCGTAAGTCCCTGTTACCTAATTGTAGTCCTCACCCTAACTTGATCCATTCAGTTTAACGAACAAGAGGTGGAATTGCTTATCTCCGGGACGCCGGACATCGATGTGGATGAGTGGCGAGCTGCAACTGAGTACAACGGATACGCGAGTTCTGATCCTGTCATCGTCTGGTGGTGGCGAGCACTGAAGTCGTTCAACCGGGAGGAGAGAGCCAAAGTTTTGAGCTTCGCGACAGGAACCTCGCGTGTGCCACTGGGAGGGTTCGTGGACCTGCAAGGTGTACAAGGAGTACAGAGGTTTTCCATTCACCGCGCGTATGGTGACCCATCTAGGTTACCCCAGGCGCATACCTGTGCGTGCAAACCCT
>Ga0307512_10006899_pt1 | contig 11365 bp, 12 predicted proteins | sample 14_EM_MG_FD_200267 | JGI IMG/M metagenome (GOLD analysis project Ga0307512, IMG submission 200267) | Populus trichocarpa ectomycorrhiza microbial communities from riparian zone in the Pacific Northwest, United States - 14_EM | ecosystem: Host-associated > Plants > Roots > Unclassified | place... | reverse complement strand
TAGTCATCACCAGTGAGCACTTCATTCACTAAGTCCTTTCAAAGGACTATCTACTTGTGCACGCACTACTTCTATCTGTATCACTTGTGCACATCGCACCTTTAAGGCCTTGGACCTTAACAGGTCTAGAGTCAAGTTTGAAAGAGAGGGAAAGGAAGATTAGGTAATAGGGAGGCAGTCTGTGACAATCAGTTAGTCGAAAGGGGAATGCTAAAAGAGCACTTTGACCATTGGAAAGGGGGACATGCAGCGTGTTCGGGGATGCAGGATTCAATTGTCAGGGTGATGCATGCATCATTGTTTTTGAGGTAACCTGGCATGTTGCATTGGTGTGGAGGTTGTCACGTGGTCAATGGTGGCCGATTCTGAGGCCAGCGCGAGTCCTCACCTTACACCAATGTGGACGGCTGTCGCACGAATGCGAGCCGTGCAGCACTTCAGGACTTATCCTGAATGTAATTCGCGAGCCCTTGCCAACGAGATCGTCATCACGGCCATTTCGGCGCTTTCTTTAGCCGTGCTTTCGCACATTCAACAAGTTAGGAGGATACTATCGTCTCGTCGTCTTAATGGTAAGTGCACGACGTGATCTTGATATCAAGCGACTAACACAGTGCCGATGCCTCGAATCGACGACAGGGATTCATGCACCGTAATGAACGAAATTCACCCAGCGTTCCAAAGTCATCCCGCCCTTTCTCCGCAGGTTCTTCACGGCATCTCGAAGCGCTTGTGCCGTTCTCTCGTAATAGCGCGCTCCTTGCGTCTCCTCTGAGAAAACCGACTTGTAAAAGTCCCTGGCCAGGTCTCGTCCATCTATATCGGCCATTGCCCACATCGTGCCAACGACACTCCGGAATCCGCAGAACTGCATAGCTGCCGTAAGATGGAGCACCTCGCCCGACATACTCTCGTCGGTTAGCTCCGCAGTGTGACAAGCGGACAGGAAGGCGAACTCAGCGTCTGGAAGCTGAGATTGCACAATGTCGAGCAACTGAAGGCGCTTCCCTCGGTGAAGCTTGAACGAAGTCTCGAATGGCTTCCCCGGTTCGAGAATCCCATGGCACACAATATGAGCGAACGGATGATCCCGGAGGCGGGCCAGCACGGCATCAGGTGTAGCCTTTTCCGAAAGGAGAGTCGTCACCTGGGTATTTGTGTCTTGTACGACCTTCATCTCTTTCAGTGCCTGTGGCATATTTTCATCCAGCTGAGCGACGAGAAGTATTGAGGGCTTGCCGATCACTTGCGAGCCTGGCTTGTGGGACTCGATGAGAGCGGAGAGGGATGGGGTGTATGAAGGGATGTACACGTCCAGGAAATATCGCGGAGGGCCCACATCTGACGGGATTGGACCCATTGCGTGAAGTGGAAGCGAGCAAAAAATGGATGTTGGGCACCACCATACACGGGACTGTTCTGGTACATTTAATTCATTCAGCCTTTTGATCACTGGCCGACCGACGAGGTCATAGAGTTCCTTGAGTGTAGAGCGTAGAGTGTTCTCGAATTTATCTGACTCGAGGCCTTTCCTTCATTCTCGGAGTAGTTGATCTTGCAATTTGGCCGCGCGGGTATGGAAGTCATCGGATGTAGGAATGAGGGAGGGTGGAGAGTTGTGGAGAAGAATGAGGGTGTCGGCGCTCTACCCGCCATGGTTGATGATGATGACCGGGCCGTGACATGCAGCCCAACGGAGAGTATCGAAGGGGGGAGGCTTCAAGAAGTTGTTAAAGACCGGCAGGGCTTGAATCTGCGAATTAAGGCGGTCCCGGTCGTCCAAAAGCTTCTGTTTCTGCGCCTCAAGACGACCAAACAGATCAACATCCTCAGGGTCTTTGCGTCCAGGTTTAAAATTGTCGTGGTGAGATATCAAAGGTAAGCCTCTCCAGGTCCCTGTTGACTGCGGCAAATTCGTCTGCTCAACGTGAGTCAGCCAACCGGATTTGATACATCGAGGTGCGGAGGCCACGCAGTTCGGACCACAGTAATGCTCTTCCTCGCTCGAGGGTCTCGATCGCCTCTGTGAGTCGACCAGTGTGGATCTGATAAGATGCATAGCCTAACGGTACCGTCTCGAAACTACGGTGCATCGTGACAAGTCGGGAATACTGTACGTCGAGGGTTGGAGCTGTTGCAAGATGGATTTGCACAGATGAAATAGCGCAATTGTACGCAGTCGAGGCGGAGGGGTGCATGAACCGGCATGCCATCCATACCCAATCCCACAAAATCGGGGAGTGGCGGATTAAGAGAACATTTTCATGCATAGCTGCCATTGCGAATAGTTGCATGAGTTCATCCAAGTCTTCTCTGCGATGGAGCAGTTCAAGACGGGCTGATAAAGATGAAATGAGATTGAGATGTGAGCGGCTATGGTGCGTTGGTGGGGCTGGGATGTCCAAATGGTCTTGAGCGGCTAAAATTGCATCGTTGAGGTACTCAATTTCATTCGCGCATTCAAAAGCACGGTGAAAAAGGTCGGGTAGGGCGGAACGAGCGATGAGGCCAAGAATACTGCCAGGATACGAAACAAGCAATTGTCGACAATACTTGATACCGTCTTCGATGTTCACTATATCGGTAAGGTGTTCGATGGTAATAGGCTGAAGTGCATCGAGGTGTTTGTCTAGAGTTGCCCCTGGACTCGGAAGAGATGTGATATTCTTCAATTCGGGGAGAGAAGTCAACAAGTCCCAGAAGGATGGGAGCATAGTAGATCCAGAAGTACCGGACAGCGCGATTTGAATATTCGCAATACTAAAGTCACGGAGGCGCAATTGTTGAAGGTGAGAGAGGACTTGGATGATCCTAATACGGTCAGGATCTTCAGAAGGTGCCTCATTGAGGAAGGCACGATGGCAGTAGATCGCCTGTTCTAAATGCTCCGGCTTACCATAGATGTGAAACTGGGCCAAGGTAAATTGGAGAGCCAATTGCAATGCCCTTTCCCGGTGTGGACTGGGGCTATCTCCGGGGTCACGGAGATTGATGATCTTGTCCAGGATGGCCATGCCCTCTTTGAAGTCGTCGCCCGAAGGTGTTATACTGAAGCGAATAAGGAGAGATTCGGCAAGCGCAATGGAGGCTTCATGTAAGTCTTGCCCGAATAGGCGCGTAGTTGCTTTTCGCAGGCAACCAATGACTTTCTCGGGAGGAATCTGCCCTTGGAAGGGTGTATTGACGTAAGCTCTAACAGCTGTCACAAAAGGAATAATGGGGCTATTTGGGGACTTTTTCGAGATATAAGAGTCGAGGAGTTCGTCACAGAGGGCCGCCATCTCTTCGATGTCCTTGTCCACATTTCCAAGCCCAGACACCACCCGGACTATCAGCGCATATACAAGATTTTCTGTGACAGAAAGGGGAACCTCAATGGGGGCTTCACATTGTTGTCTATGTAGATAGCGGAGATACATGGTGCACCACTTGATGTCTTCAGCTTTCCCGGATTCTTCACGTTGGGCGCGAGAAAATAGGGCGAACGCAAGGGAATGGAATATCTGAACAATAGTCAGGTCCTGATGTCGTGTATAAGTGGGAGGTGGGAGGAATATCGCTTCTGTGAAGCCGAGGATTGATAGGTCGAGGTCACTGGCATCTTGTTGTCTTTTCAGCAAGTAGCACCACAATCTTGCCCTTGCCAGATTTTGAACGCAGTGAGGGCGGGCAGGGTTAGATATCGATGACCACATCCCGGAAACGACTTTGTGAAGAATACGAATGTGCATGTCAAGTAAATGGATATCGTCTGAAAAGATGGAAGATAAATGGAACAATGGCTAGCTAAAGGACGGCTCGACAATGATCCCAAACTCACCCTCGGAGAATTTGTCGCACATAGTCAACACTCGAATCACGGTTTCCTACATGATGGCTTGGGAAGTTGTATAGAAAAGCGACAGAGTTGTATGGAAAGTGCGCCGCAGACCGAGAGATGGTTGAATCGTTGGCGAGCAGGCTCTGGTAGAGCAGCCTAGAGCGGCGCAGCCCGGCCGTAGCCCATGCTTCGAATTCAACACGTGCAGCCCTGTGCAGTACAGCCACTTCGCGCTTCGCCGGCCGAACGCATTCTTAACACGGAACACGGTGTAAACGTGTGGTGTGCGTGCATGGGTGGTTAAAAAACCCGAGTTTTGCAAACTGTTCAGCATCATTTTCGCCTCCCAATCAATCTGTATTTCAAATTTCGATACATTTTCAAACTTGCCGCTCTACTTCTCCCAATCATATCTAATCTCAAGACAGCAACGTCGGGGCCGATCACCATTTCCGCGACAGAAATGGGAGAGGGTGTCATAACTAACTCACTCTAGTGCGGTAGCTTGTCCAATGGGGCCTTTCTGCTTCTCTTTATTGGCATTGGCCTGATCACGTCAGCACTTGTCACCTGCATGCACTGCCTTTGTAGGCCCACCAGGGCAGAACACTGTAAACCTCTCTAGTGCTCTGTCTGCATCTGGACCGACATCACTTGTGTCCATAGCAAAGTTTGGTGTCTGTTCACTGTTCAGAGAAACCATCAGCTTCTGTTCTTGTGCAACGCTGGCATCAGATCGAATAAATGCACCTTCAAGGTTGCAAGATGACCCAACACAAGATGTATAGATCCGTTGATGATCAGACTATTACAAATGTTGTCGATGTCTCGGATAATGTCATCGTCGTCATTGTCGCTGGAGTCTCGATGTCGGTATCTGAAGAATGTCTCAATGCTGCCAATGACATTGTAAGCAAGAATAATGAAACGTAGACGAAATGTCCATGCATGAGTTCGAAGAAAATGGAAGGCAGTAACACAGTAGAACCAAAGCGCACTCGAATCCGAGAACGCGCGATTGAGCGAAAAGTAAAGCGGGATGGCGGGTGTTAACCGCTCGACCGCTGCGAAGGGGGAGAAAGAGTGGCGGATGGCTCTGCATGAGCCGCTTGACCGATGCTGGGCGATGCTAAACGAGACGAGACGAGATGCAATCGCAGGAAAACGAGAGGGGGGAAAACACGACGCAAAACCGTGATGCGCACAACTGAGGTACCGGGGACCTGCCTGCTCACGGTGCTGCGCGCGGGTTTTTATGGGTCGAATCTATCTACTTACAGTCCAGGCTACCTGTCCGTAACTACGAAAAAGATTGTGAAACAGAAAGAAAAGGAGTGATGACAGCAGCGCGCGCGCGCTGCCCTGTGGCGTTGGTCGAGTCGGGCGAGCGGTGCCGGATGTGTCGGGCGATGGTCGAAATAGGCGAATTCTAAGCCCAGCGCACATGCATGCATTACAATAAGGTTTTACAAGAGTCTCATACTGTGTCGCCCTTGCTATGGGGGAGGGGGTATGCAGCATGGGGAATCCCAATTGGTCGGATCGAGATCGAGCTCGGTATTTGGCATGTCAATTTTTGGGATCTGGGCATGGATATGGACTGTGGGTTCTGCCATGACTGGTGGAACATCAATAGGGGCAGGGGCAGAAGATGTTGGAGCCTAAGAATTGTTGCCAGGCTGAGGATTGAACATAGGCTTCCTGAATATACTAAATGCTCTACCAACTGAGCTAGCCTTGGGGTGTCAATCTGGATTGCCTCTTTGACTTCTCTAATCAGAGACTGGCATCGGGGCAATGTTATCCCTGTTATAGGTGATACCGGTAAAGTGTGGATGTGATATTAGTATGTTTACAGTAAACCCGCATCGCAAAGCTAGAATCTGGCACCTGAAGTTGCCAACTTGCGTCAAAGTTCGATGATGACCCTATTGCTTGGAATTTTTTACTGGTGAAGCGCTCAGAAGTAAATGACTGATAGCGCCTCATAGACTGTTCTCTTTTTATTATCAGCGATAGCCATTAGCATTACTAGGCGAGTTTAAATGATGGGCTTGACGAGTGGCGAAGCTCGACGAAGCCTAGAGTGGGTGTGACAAATCTAAAGATACAAATGCAGTAGACGAAACCCCTCAGGTTAGCCCGAGCCCTTCACAATCGAGCGTTTTTGGGTATTTTCCTGAGTGCCTGTCGGACGCCAAGGTCGCCCATGACATCCTCTGCACCGCCCAGGATGGCGTCGTACGGCGACGTGCGATGGTACTGAGGGGCGGGGTTAGCAAATACGGCGAAAATGAACGGGAGGTGATGGTACGTACGTTCTCGATTAACTTGCCCATGCCAGTCTGAGTGACGGAGCGTCCTCCAAATATTTGCGCTGCGTCCTCAGCAGTGGCGCGCCCAGTATACGTTACGTACCTTCAACCAACCAACTCGGTCAACCCGTCGTAAGACTGCTGATGGATGCGAGAGGCTTACTGTTTCAGGAGAGCTATAGTGCCAGCAATCTTGTCGGACTGTTCTGCGTATGACATCTGTCCGCGGGTCAGACGTGATGCAGATAAAAGGCAGGAAACGTCGAAAAATGAAAGGGACGAACGTTGTTCATCTGGTGTGTTACATTCTCGAGCCAGCAATGCGCGGACTCGACGCGTGCGATCATTTGAGCTAGCTTTGCGCGAACGACGGCTTGGGCATGCAGCGGTTTGCCGAATGCTTGTCGTTGCTGTGACCACCTGTGTGAAGGGGAAAGCGCTGATCAACATCGAAAAGAGATGGGAAGGGATACGGTTCGCGCGAGACTCACTTGAGGCACTCTTCCACAATTACGCGCTGCGTGCTCAAGCCCATGGAGAGAATCATCCATCGCTCGTGGTTGAAGTTGCTGAGGATCACAGACATGCCCTTGCCCTCCTTACCGAGCGTGTTTGACAGTGGAACGCGGACTTTGTCGAACGTCACAAACGCTGTGCCTGCAGTAGCAGAATACGCAGTCTTGATCGGCTTGGTGGAAATCTCGTCCGAGCGGGGAACAAGAATGACGGTGTATCCACCATCCGTCTTGCAGCCAACAGTGAAGTAGTCCGCGAACGTGCCATTCGTGATCCACCTGTTCGCCCACGCATCAACAACGAACAGAGCGCTTGCCACCTGCCAGTGCAGTAAAACAAAAAGACGCACTTTTTCGTGCCCGAAATGACCCACTCGTTACCATCTTTATAAGCATACGTTTGCATGCCACCGACATCGCTCCCCGCAAATGCCTCGCTGATCGCCAGACATATGAACTTCTTTCCCGCGAGGACGTCCGGAACGATCTTGGCTCGCAGCTCCGGAGAACCAAAGTTGAGGACGGGAGGCAGACCGATAACGCCACCAGCAAGCAAACCATCCATGTAACCCCGTGTACCACAGCGCGCGAGTTCCGAGTTGATGATGAGCTAGGCCCGCGGTCAGATTGAATGGAGATGACAGATAAGAGAAGCGAGAGGGTCACCTCGTGAAAGTGGTCAAACTCCTCCGGTGTGATTATGCCGCCCAGGAGCGTCTTTCCCTTCAGATGCTTTCCTGGGCCCAGACGCATGCCGATGATATTTGTTTCCCTGCCCACCAGCCGCGCGTGAGCACGGCACGCTGTAAGCGTATATCAAACGCACCCAAGTTTGTCCACGACCTGTTGTGAGATACGCCTCCCGTTTTCTTCACAAGCGATCGCGTCAGGTAGGACGACCTCGTTGACGAACTTGCGCATGGCCTTTTGGAAGCGCTTGTGGCCCTCATTGTAGTATGGGTTGGAGAAGCCGGGCATGAGCCAGGACGGCTCTGCATAGGGTACTTGGGAAAGGGCGTCCCCTGCGAGCGGCTTGATCTGCGGCTCCTTGCCCTTGATGGTACCGACCTGTAAGCGCGCGTACTGGGGGCGGTAGAGTACCTCCTGCCTGTGGAGGCCGAAGAACGCGTTGGTGGCGTCTTTACCCGCTACAGAGCATCACGTCCGAGTCTATGAGTGCTTCAACGCAACAGGGTAGTGAATAGGCGTTACCTATTGAGTCGACGAGAAGCACGGCCGCACCTCCAGGATGCAAGTTGGCGAATTTGGACACGTCATACACCCGCGAGTCGACGATGATCCACTGGAAGTGACAATGAATTGTTTTACTGAATGTATAAAGTGGTCATATAAAGAACATACGACATCGCCCTCCTTGTCATGCTAGCCAAAGCGTCAAGGTCAGTCGCAGCCGTTGGCCATAGGCCTATGGTAAACTTACTTGAGCAACTTCCTCGATGGTATACTCTCGTTGTTGCTTTGACGCCATTTCGCGGTACGATTGTAGTAGCACTTGTGGGTGCTACGGTGATACAAGAGGGGTATATAAAGCGAGAGGTATGCTCGTCGGCGAAGTCTGGGACCGCCACGGCTTTTCACATGGGTCAAGCAGCCCTGCGCCAACTGCTGGGACCCCTGGATTATTACCGACTCGGAACGGGCCGCGCGCCTAAGTTTGGTACTTGCAGTCACATCGCACCTTGCCAACGACCAGCGGGACGGTTTCGGATCTCGGGTTGACAGCCCGAGCCTGATATGAGGACTCATATACCCTATTTATCCTTTCTTCTCGTTGAGATTTTCATGCACGCATATGACTGCCTACTTAAAGCACCGCGGCATTCAATCTGCACCTTACTCTTTCTCCCCAAAGCCCCAGGTCAGTAGTATTTACGTTCACCTCCCATTCTTTCCCAAAAGACTGAGCTCGTCCCACTCACTACAGATTATATCTCTGAGCCAACCAGCTACCAAACGCGTCCAGAAACCTGAAGACCTCACAGCATGAGCACCCCGAGTGACACATCCCCCCCACAAGACGAAAATTCTTCCCTCGCAAGAGCGGTGACAACTAGCCTCGCTGGTTCAGAGTGTTGCCCGCATCACTACGATATTCCCCTTCTCAATGACGACGGGAATAATTTTGGGTCCTGGAAGTTCCGTGTCCAGTTGGTCCTCAAACTCCGGGACCTTTGGACAGTAGTTGATGGCACTTACATCGAGCCCGACGTGACTGTCGACCCGACCGGATCTGCCAATTGGACCCGCAAAGACCTGGAGGCCCTCGCGCAAATTTCGTTCACGTTGAGGGATGGGCCTCTGACTTACGTCCTAGGTGCCAAGTCTGCCAAAGAATGCTGGGAGAGACTGTCAACTCGTTACGAAGGCACACAAAACACCGCCATCCTCGTGGAAGAACTATTCCTCACCACACTATCCGAGTCCAAACCACTTGAGCCCCAGATCAACAAGCTGGTGCGTGCGGCTCACACCCTCAACACCCTCGGTTTCGGCCTTGAGGACAAGGTCCTTGCATATATCATCGTGCTTAAGCTCCCCGACTCCATGGCGACCTTAAAAACCATCCTTTCCGCCACCGAGGCATCAGAAATCTCCACTGAGGCAGTTGTGTCGCAAATAATCCTTGACGAGCAACGCCGAGTACGCGCATCGGGCGTCGGAACCATTGCTTCCTTCGACAAGGCTGCTAAGAAGGGATGGTCAGCATCGGACGATTGCGAGAAGAAGTGTACTCACTGCAACAAACGCGGGCATGACATCAGCGAATGCCGCAAGCTTAAGAGGGAGCAAGAGTCCAAGGGAGCCCGTAACTCATCCGTCTCGAGCACAGCCGCTCCTCCCGCTTCAGCAAACATCGGTCACGCTGCTTCTACACCCGGTGATAATACCGGCCATCCTTTCCTTGCCGCTGATGTCGAATACACTGGCGTCGCCATCGTCCTCTCCGACACCGAGCACGTTCCCTCCACGACCTCCTCCGAGTCCACCGCAGACCATAAACTCAAGCACCAGTGGATCATGGGATCCGGTTACACACGTACCATGTGTTCGAACCGCAGCTGGTTCTCCGACTTCTCCCCCTTCGCGTCGCCCGTCATAGTCACCCTAGGTGGTCACAGCAGGGTCCTTACCACCGGCACTGGCACCGTCCCTATCCGTATGCGGGCCGACATGCGCTGGCACTCCGCAGAATTGCAAGATGTTCTATTCGTCCCTGACTTGAACTGCAACTTACTCTCCGTTGCCCGGCTTGCCCAGCGTGGCGCCAAAGTCCAATTCCTAGGAGATGGGTGTCAGTTTTACGATCGGCGCGGCCAACTCGCCTGCGAAGGCCACCTACAGGGCGACCTCTACCTGATGGATATGGAGCCGACCAGTCCTAAAGCTTCTCGCATTCCTCCTGGGGGAGAGGATTCCGAGGACTGAGGCCATATCCCAACAGAGGCCTCACGGGCCATACTTGTGGGTGGATGTCACCGTCATCTAGGAACCAGCCCAACAAGGTCCATCAATCGTTTGGTCATCGGTGGATAGGTGGATAGGATACAGTAGCACTTTCAGTTTTAACTCTTGCAAACGGCCAGAGACTCCCAGAGTATTGTTCTCCACATTGACAAAAAAAAAAGGATAACGTAGCGTACGTGTAAAAGGGCGTTATGTATTACATCTGCGTGATAATGCCGTCAGTCCATCAAATCGTAAACGTCCATGTCCATGTCCATGTCCGTTTCGTAGTCTACGTCATGTATAGATAGGATGCAGTGGTGGCAGCCTAGAAATCCACCCATGCGGCCGCCAGTAGCAGTACAAAAGATTGTCCTTCGGGGCTATGAGCACCGGGTTGACTCCGAGAGGTCCACGCATTGGGGTCGACGGTGTTGATTAGCCATCCGTCATCGTCTATGCTGGCGAACACAAGGTCCAACGCTTCCATCGCAGCCGTATCATGCTTTGTGTCGCCCGTGAGCGTGCTATACCGGAACGTCGTCGCTGCGAGGAGGGCCGTCGATGCCGAGTCAGCGAACGAGTCCGACTGATCGACGTAGTTCAGGAGCGTCCCGTTTTCCTGCTGCAGGGTACCAGCACGTTCAGTCGAAATCTCCGACAGAGGGGGAACACCGCAGCGTACCTGATATCGCCACACGCCCGTGAGTATCTCGTCGACCCAGTGCGCTAGATCGCTTTGCTGCGATTGCATCTGCGATGCGAAATTGGACCGCACAATGGTGGCCAAAACGCGCATCATGCCCGCTGCCGCCCAGCCATTCCCTACATCAAAAGCTTTTTATTAGCACTCCTCCCCTTTCTCTGCGGGTTTATGAGGGAAACTTTGCGTACCAGTTGCCCAGTGACCGGAGTCCTGCGAAGATCCCTGGGCTATGTGTCGCCATAAGCTCACATCCGAGTCGAATAGAGCATCGCGATACAGCCGAATCTGATCGTATGCGATCTGCAACAACGCAAGGCCCCCGCCGTTGCTCTGCAACGCACCAAAGTACGCGATGAAGGGGGGAGCCATGTAAATAAAGTCTGACCTGGATTGCGCGACGCGCAGAATGCAGATATTAGTGGTCCCCGGCCACACACGGGGCATCGGAAAGGGGAGAGAATCGACCATGTTCGAAGAACGCACCAAAGTGCGACTTCGTTTTCCCGGTGGGATATGGCGCCCGAGGCGGCGCGCGACGCATTGC
>Ga0307512_10006898_pt1 | contig 11366 bp, 15 predicted proteins | sample 14_EM_MG_FD_200267 | JGI IMG/M metagenome (GOLD analysis project Ga0307512, IMG submission 200267) | Populus trichocarpa ectomycorrhiza microbial communities from riparian zone in the Pacific Northwest, United States - 14_EM | ecosystem: Host-associated > Plants > Roots > Unclassified | place... | reverse complement strand
CGGCTGCAGGGAGGACGATCTTCTTGATGGTCTCGCTACATGGAATCTCATCGATCTCAGCGACGTTCTGCCGAAGCGGTCAGGAGGCAGGTTACAAAGAATGAGGTCGGTATACACACCTGACGGACGAATCTATCCAAGAAGACTTGACCAAGTGCATGACGGTGGGCGTGCCATTCAAGCGTGTGGACTTCACGGAAGGAGTGGAACTTCTCAGCACCTAGCGGATGAGTAAGTACCCGTTAATGATAGAAAGAGGATGAAGGAAAGGTACTTGTTTGTTCCCTGAGCCGCTTCTTGACGCGTTCAGATTTTCCTTCACCATTGTCATCTACTCCTAAATGGACGTTCATGAAAGCAGCGATGGACTTGAGAGCGGAGAAATCGTGAATGGGAGGGGTTCCAGAAAGAACCCAGTGCCTGTCTGCGGTCAAACGTGCGATCAAAGGAAGTTGTGGGGTATCCTCGAGATACGTGTACTCGTCAATGACTTTCCTCGCCCAGTGGAAGATCTCGAGAGGGGGTGCTCGTGTTTGTTCCCAGTCTTTCCGAACCCCAGAAGTCTTCAGCTTCCAAGGATCGAAATCCTCCCTGCGTTTCTTCTTAGGCTTCTGCTCGGCGTTGTCGGTCTTACGCTTCTTGGTTTTCTCGGCCGGGGCGCCGTCATCCACGCTCATAGCATCGTCCTCCGAGGTGGCAGCGGAGGAACTGAGCTTGGAGGAGCTGGCCTTGGATGCTGTCTGTTTCGGAGGTTTAAACTTGGTGGCAGGGGTCTTCCCTTTTCCTTTCGACTTCTTGGGAGGGGAATCTTCCTCGCTGTCCTCGGTAACTGCATCATCTTCTGAGTGGGCCGCGTCGGACATATCAACGTCAGAGCCCTCGTCGGCATCGGAGTCGACAATGAAATCCTCGTCGTCAGATCTTCGAGACCTTTTCAAGGGGCGCTTGGCAGATTTTGTAGCAGCTGATCGCTTCGACGGGGCAGGCTCGTCATCGTCAGGATCGTCGGAGATGACCACCTTCTTCTTTATTGCCGCCTTACGTTTCCGTGGACCAGAATCCGAGTCGTCATCGTGGGCTGGACTAGAACTTCGTGCGGAGATGGTCTCTGGTTCACTGGCTGCCAGAGATGTAGGCTTCTCGATAACAACGCCAATGAATTTATCTTGCAGTTTCTTGAGGGACTTTTTGGCCGGCTTCTCCGGATCGGAAACCTTGAGGGTAGAGAGGGGCTTTGTAACTTCTTCGAGCGCCTCTTCTTTTTCTACAGCCTCGCGGTAATTCTTTCCCTTCAGCCGTTTCTTCTGAACAAAGACGGCTTGAGCGGCTTCTTGTTCTAAGAGAAAATCAATAGGGAACACTGTCGGGGCAGAATCGTCCACAAACCTCTTCGTCTCGCCGCTTCTATCTCTTTCAGAACTGCAGCCGCACCCTTGGTCCTCAATCGCTCCACTTGTTTCTTCAGCCCCTTCCCGATATTATCCAAACACGTTTCCATGTATCGACCCGCGGTCTTCGGCAAATCACCGGCTGTGGACAACGTGCTGAGACTATCCATGTACGCCTCAGACTTGAGGAGGTTCGAAGCAAGAATGACCACGTCGGCTTCGGTGATGGTCTCGATCGTTTGCTTGTTCCAGTCGGCCATGGTGCTGACGACAACGGTCTTGAAGGCGGAAGCACCCGTGAACTTCTTTACTTCGGAGCCCCACTGTCGGGTGAGGTGCGGTGGGACGATAACGAGTGTTGCCTTCGTTATCACTTTACCGAAGATCTCTTCTCGTTTGGCGGCCTCCTTCCCGATCATCTTCTGCGTGCAGTCGATGAGAGCGAGGGTAATCGCGGTTTTCCCGTATCCAACCTGATCAGCCAAGACGCCACCACGGACGAAGACTTCCCGCTCCACACGGCCCTCAGCACGCCAGCTTAGCGAAGAGATGACTGCTTCGGAGATTTCCTCCTCTGTGAACGGTTCGACGTCTGGGCTCTCTTGCTTGATCATCCACTCAAGAGATCTTAGCTGTTCCACTCGAAGGGGAAGCTTGAAGTGTGGAGGTTGCGTGTGCTCCTTATCCTTCTTGTTGCTGAGGAGGGTGAACTTGGGGAGATGGATTTGGGCGGCAGGAGAGAACTCGGTATTGAGGCGCCATGACAGGGTTGGAGCCTTCTGGGTGCGGCCATTGCCCTCGATATTCGGAAGACGAGAAAGGGCGCGATGCAATAAGGAGGGGATATTGATTCCAATCCTGAGCGTTCCGATGCCATCAGCCTGATCGAACTTGAGCTGGGTCACGAATGGTGCTGGTCTGCGCTTGAGCCTTCGTTCGTACTCTCCGGCCTCAATAGGGTCTTCGATAGCCACGGTCTTGTTTTTCGAATTCTTGATCCAGGAGAGTGTCGGTGGCGTTGGGGCGCACCTCTCGCAGCGGTCCTGGGTAGTGCTTTCGACGTAAGACTCGGCCTGTTGCCAATCTGCAAAGTGACCTTCGACATTTCGAACCCGTTCAATCAACCATGAGATCGCCTTGTAGGTTGCACGCTCGTGAGTTTTGTCAACCTCTACCCAAGACCCCCGCGGCCATTCCGGTCCAGCTTGGTCCTCAAGGGGGACATGACAGACCAAAACTGCGCCCGCGTGCTCACATCCTGCAAGGGAGGCGTCGATGGTGAAGTTCTCGGACGGGACAGAGAAAGTGGCATTCTCCTCATGAGAGGGTTAGAAAAATCACCTTTCAGTGCCGGGGAAACTCGTAGAAGAATTGGACAAACCTGTAGGGCCACCTCTTTCGACTTGGACCACACAGACAATACGTGAGCGTCAACTGTCGGGTGCTTGCCGTCCACGGCGGTGATTTGTCGCCACTTGGGATCTAGGGTACAGATAATCGGACGCGTCTCCCCAAATTCGTAGCGGATCTTGGAGATTGAGAAGAGGTAAGGGTCTTCCATGGGGTCTGCGCACCGAAGAGGATCGAGGAAAAAGTATAAAGGAGGAAGATCGACTTCATCCGCCGTTGGTTCCTTCTTGTGTAATCCACTGTTTGCCGTCCCACATCGGTCGAAGAGGGTATAGAGGCCGGCAATGTCTCGTTCTAGTACACAAGCCTCGGAGTCCTCGTCAACGGAGATCCGCAACTGCGAATAGACGCGTCTCTCCTTAAATTCGTCGGCCTGGAGCCCAAGCTTCGACTCCCAGGATGGAACAAGAGCTGGGCGAGTCTCCTCATCTTCGCTCTCCACGCCAGCGATTGTGAGCTTGAGATCAGTCCTGTGAGGAAGCGCAAACTCCCACTGTCCTTCCAGTAAACCGGCACCAGGCTTCGCAACACCAGAGGTATCCCTCTTGCAGATCAACCGGGCAACCGCGGTACTTTCCAAAACCTTTCGAAGGTCGGAATTCGCAGGCTCGCTGTCTTTGGCTCGAGCGAATAACCGCCACTCCGGCTGCTTCGGGTGGAGGGCCAGTTCGAGCGAGCCCATGGGAGACCTGTATACAGCTGACCAGACTTCTTGACGCTTGAGCTCGACAAATCTGAACTCAGAGTTCGTCGCCTCAACCACCGCGTTCCTCCATTTCGGCCAAAAAGCTTCCTCATCGTCGTCCTCGACGCTCAGCTTCTCCCAAAGTTTCTCCAGCTGCGACTTCTTCACACCCGAAAGGGTGAGACACATTGGGAAAGTGGACGTGAAGAACTTTTCGAATTCGGATGGATGAACCCTGGGAGGGACGTCTGTACCGAACCGGAGTTCCTGGGTGTTGTGTTCTGGCCGACCTCCGCACTTCTCGCATGACGTGGAACCGCAATCGACGCATCGCCGGATCACCCTCGTTGTCACGCCTCGTCGACCCTCGCATTCGCAGAGGCGAGCACTTCGTTCGGCGAGGGTAAGGAGCTCTAAAAGAGAGCAGTTGGTGGTGGTCGAGAGATCCAATGACTTCTTCACAAGCTGTTTCTCTCCTTGGATGTGAGCGGAAATATCTTCCGCCTTCGCAGAGGTTGTTTTGTCGACCTCCATGGCATCCTCGTCTTCGACCTTGGCATCATCGACATCAAGCATGTCCTTTCCGAGGATAAGGGCTGCCATCATGCATGTACCGACAACGGTTGACGACATGGCATTCCCAGCGAGGTCAGCGAGGTTGTCTTCTGTCTCTCGTGTGAGGAGTAGTTCGTCGATCGGCAGCCCTTGTAGTGAGAGTGCTTCCAGGCCGACCATGGGGCCACCTCGGTTGGTGACGTAGGGGATCATCGAAGGGGTGAGACATGGGCATATCCCGACCTTGTTGGTTCCGATTGAGCGGTCGACGTTTTGTGACAAGTTCCACACCTGGCTGTGAAATCGGGGGGTTAGAAAGGGCCATGCGAATACGATACTGGACGTACGTTTTGAAAGAAGGGTCGACTCCTTTAACTGCAGCACGGAGCATCGAAATGTCTATAAGATCCCAAACGCGTTCCACTTGTCCTTGCGCCCAGTCTGCCCAGGCGAAATCCGGCACCTTGCAGAATCCGCCTGAAATTTTTTGAATCAGTGGTTTGAAATTTGCGCAGAGACCGGTACGAACTTTCATCCCAGCTCGTGAAAGGACGCTTGTTCCCCAACTCTTCTTCCACTCGGGCACGCTTATGGCGGGATTCACAACGATTCCAATCCGTCCGCCCTGTTCTCCTGTCTCCGGCGTTGAAACTCTCGCGTACAAGTTTCTCCCTGGCTTGGGAGACACGAGGGTCATCCGAAGGAAGGAGGAATGCGTCCAAGGTAGAGGAAGCTGGACGCTTCATCTTGCCAACGAGATCTAGCCATTTATCTGGGATCCTAGACTTCTTCCCATTGATAGCGATAAGATAGCCTCGTGTCCGGGTATGAGGGATGTAGTATTGCTTTGTATCGAACCGTGTATTCCGGGCGCTGTACCCGATCTTCTCGAATTCCATCACGACCTTATCCCAAGGTGCGGAACAAACGTTCTCGAGGATAACGATAGGAGGACGGTGATTCTTTACCCACCCCAACATGCCGCGGAACGTGCGACCGGACTCTCCGCTTGCAGATATATCCTGCTTCTCGTTGTTGAGGTTTGAATAGTCGACGCAAGAAGTTCCAGCCACAAGCATGTCGACGTTTCCCGGAACTGGTACTTCAGCGCCATATGCGGTAGTGCTGGAGTAGGGGAAGGAAAGTAAGGAGACGATAAGGTATCAAGATGGTAGTGCTCACGCTGTTTGCCGATCTAGTTCACAAACATCTCTGAACAAGATCGGTGGTTGGAAGTTACGCTCGATATAAGCCTGCTTGAAAGGCTCGATCTCGCAGGAAAAGACGTGTTCGATTCCAAGGTTTACCCCGTATTGCGCCTCAATCGATCGGCGAATCATTTCGAGGGCAAGCAAGGGTGACTCGGTTCCCGAGCACATGGTAGCAACACGGAGGGGTCTACCTCGAAGATGCTTCGTGACCGACTTCATTTCAGGCGTACGCGCGACCATATCCGAGAAGATAGTGGCTATGTCATGAATAGGAGGGAGATCCGAAGATTCTGAGCTGGTGTTCTTCGAAGAGGCAGCGGGACGCGTGTCATCATCGCTGGAAGACGTGACTTCATCCTCCGCGAGGACGGGTTTTGGGTTTTTGCCTTTGGCAAAGGAGAGAATAGAGGTCTGACCCTTCAACAAGGATTTCCCCCCTCGAACCATCGTCGTGACGGTTCTGGGTTGAGTCAAGGAGGAGGCGTGGCGTGACTAATCACGCCAATTCCATACAGTGTACACGCGACGCGTCGCGCGCTTGGTGACATGGGGTGCACGTGACATAATCAGCCTTAACCCGGGTCCTTACCTGCAATCCCAGTCTGATTCCCGAGGTCGCCTGTGTCGGCTGGTACTGATGGCCTCACTGAGACAGTGGTTTTCCCAGGATTCCTTTGACTGGGTTCATCGAAATTATCTCATAGATTGGTTTGTTTTCTGTCTTCAGCGATGGGGGCATGATGGCCTGACGCTTGCTAGGGCTTTCGTCTTCGCCTTTTGGCTCGTCTCGCATCTAATATCACTCATTCCAATATTCGAACGTGATATACCACTCAAGGACGAGTCAATTACCCACAAGCATACCCATGAACAGTAATTTCACCTTCCATTTTCCTCTGATCAGGGCTCACGAGACCAGACTATCCTCAGGAACTAATCGACTCGCCTCCTTGTTCGTACCACTCGCTATCGTAACGGCCGTTGGGTTGTTCAAGCGATCTACGATACACCTTCATCACTCCTGGTTGTCAGCACTCGCAGGAAGGTGTGTCTGACCATCGTTGTTGGAATTCTGCCCCCATGTCCATTCCATAGCGGCCTCACCCGGCTTGTGACGGAATTCTTGAAGAACCGAGTCGGTTTGTATTCTCGCCGCACAACCTCTCGCGTCCGTGACTTAGTCCTCCTTTCAGGGAGATTGCGTCCCGATTTTCTCGCACGATGCCAATGGGATAAAAAACTTAAGGCGTGCACAGGGTAATTCTTGCTCCTCTTGATCTGATAACCCGACTCCAGTTGACCAATCGACCCACCAGTTCACTTTCCTCCGTGCGAGGCGGTCGAAAGTCTTTTCCTTCGGGGCATTCCTCAACCGCCTTTGCTGGCATGACATTCTTTGCGCTATATCTGATTTCCCAAAGCACAGGATATACCTCCTCGAAGCTCTCTCGACTTTTCATCATCATATTACCCTTGTTCTACGCGACATGGGTCGCCATTTCCCGAGTCGAAGACCATGTGGGTATCATCACAACCTGCGCTTATTTTCTGGGGGTTTCTGACAGTCTTCGCAGAGGCACCACATAGAGGACGTAGTTGTCGGGGGGATGATTGGCCTTGTTTCCTCGGTTGTGTGCTTCCTCACGTACTGGCACAACCCCTTCTCGAAAGCCTCTTCGTCTCCCCGTTCCGTGTACAGAGAGGTGGGCGAAGCGATAGAACAACCCCGACGCGACGAATACCAGCTCGTGCTCGGGAACGAAGTGTAATCGAGTCAGAGAGAAGTAAATTACCGGCGAGAACCTGAATGTACAACAAAGGATACAGCGCAGGAACAGAATCATGAACGAACAAAAACCCATCGATCACCAACTTTCTGCATCTTCCCTGTCGAGCCCACACTTCGTTCACCGGGGACAGGACTGTCCTCTTTCTCCGGACCGGCAGTCCCACCGTCGGGTTTTTCCTGGCTCTCTGTCTCTCCAATGACCCCAACCCCTCCATCACTCCAGTCCATCTCTCCAGCGCTCCAACCTCCCGAACCTTGTGCTCCGTATTGATCCTGTGGCTGTCCCGCCTCGAAACCACCCACTCCCGGACCCATTCCCATGCTCAACATCATCATGAATTGCATCAGCACCTCCTGGGTTGGAGTTACGCCATTGGTAACTTCCCATGCCTTCCCTAACGCCTCCCACGAAGCGGGGGATGTAAAGTCGAAGGTGGTGAGATCGAAACTCTCCAGTCCCTTGGTTGCGCTGGTGTCCCCGGCCCTGGATTCGTACGTGGCGATTGGCATTGCGGCCTCTGGCTGCGCCTCGTTCGTGATGGGGGACGCGGTTGCCGAATGAAGAGCAGGATTTTGGTGGTCGGAGGAGAGATCTTGAACGATGGACGAACTCTGCGTCGTCGGGGCAGCCGTTGCCGCAGTGTTAGATACCGGTTGGGTCGCTGGCACCGGAAACGGTTCAGGGTCAACTGAACCGGGTCTGATATCCCTCCCGAATTCATCCTTGCCCGGTTCTTGTGACTTCATAGCAGCTGGTTGTGTAGGCGTCGGGGGTCGGCGTGTCTCTACACCAGGAGGACTCCTGCCACGTTGTTCCCTCCGTGGAATATCCCCACGTCTGGGGCCTCTCGGTGGGGGACTCCTCGACCTGCTTCGTCCACCCCGCATGTGTCGTCGAGGAGAGAGCGATTCCCGGTCATCCCGATCCCTTTCCCTGTATGCCGATCGATCGTCCCAACCTCCGTGATAAACACCCCGTCCCCTTCCCCTCCCTCTTCCACGGCCTCCATCTCGCCCATAATCTCGGTCTCGTCTATAGTTATCATCGCCATGATGTCGACCACCGCCCTGATGCCTTCCTTCGGATTCGTACATTGGGACACTCGCAGGACCATTGTTCCCACGCACTCGCAGATCAGTGGGCGGAAGGTTTGAAGTGCTTGGTCCAGGGCCAGGAGGGAACATACCATTGCCAACGATCGAGGGGAGGGGTGGGATCACCTGACTGGGAGGATTTTGGCCTCCAGCGCCGTCTTTCGCCGCCCGAGCCAGCTGCTGCAGTAGAACGAGCTGAGTAACATCAAGCCCAGCGGTATTCAGCAGCGCAGCACTCTGGACTGCGTTGTTATTTGCTTCTGTTTGGCTGGCAACAGTGAAAACGTATTCGATCAGATATTTCCGCCGGAATGACGCTCATGAGCATGGACTCGAACTCACGGATTGTCCCCGCTAGGTTGGGTCGCCGCTTGGGTCAAGAGGGCCAGTAGTGTTGACTGGAGACCCTCGGGGCCTGGTGTGGTCGGGGTCGCGGTAGGTGGGAAGGCGGTGGGTAGTGGGGGTTGGATATGCAGCGTGGGGACGTGATTCGGGATTGGCGGGGTGACGCTCGACGTGGGTGAGCGATTACTTCGAGGATCAACCGACATTAAATTTTCGTTGGGCGGCTCTAACGCAAATCAGGCAACAAAAATTCAGTTCGTATTCTCATTTCTAAGACATGCGAGAAGTCGTGTGTACGCCAAGCAGATTCGATACTTAGCGACCACGACACCGTTGGGCGGCGATATGCACCTTTTTGATCAGCTGCCTTTCCCTTGACTATATCACCTAACCGCTTCAACATCGCCGGCGGTAAGGCGTTCGCCTTGATCCAAATATCCAATATCTTCTTCGTTTTTTCCTGTACGCACATAAGGACAAGGCCCAAGGCAAATGGATCGCGGTTAGATTAGTTTCCAATGTAACGATGGATATCAGGGAGGATTATGATAGAGGAAACGCTGTGGGGTCAGTATGTCACATCACGTGATCTACGGTTGTTGGTCGTGCCTACACTCGACCATCCGGTCCGCGGGTGAAGTGATGGGCGTGTGTAGCACAAGATACGATGATAGCTATGCGGTCGGAGAGGGAGGGGCCGATAAGGCGGCAGGGTCACGGACGGATACGCGACGCAGATCGCAGCAGCCCAAGGCGGGTGACACGAGCGACGGTAGAGAAGCTTTGTTGTGGAGGGTCAGGAGTGTTGAATGAACGAACTAACCTGAGCCTCTGGAGCACCAGAAGATATCATATCTTCGAACAACCCCTCAACAATGCCTTCGATCTTCGCCAGGAAAGTTGCCGCGTTGCCCTTCCCCGCGGTGGAGTCAGCGACAACCGAATGCTTGACGACGTGGTTGTGAGCAGCCCGGACTAGGGCATCGAACACATATAGGCTCGAGACTTTTTGAGACGCAGCGAGCCCTTTATGAGTCTTGAACAGAACCAACACCAATTCCGTGTCGTGCTACACGAGAAGAAAGGGGCGCGATTAGGCAGAGGAGCGGTGCAAGAAACGCTGGTTGACGCACGGACAAGGATTTCATAGCGATTTCTGTGAGTTTTGTCATTTTCGAAGCAGAAAGTCTCTTCGCCTGTACGACCTCCTTTAACGTCGCTTCGAACATCTAGCGACCCAAGGTGAATACACCAAAACAAGAAGCAAAAACGACGCAGAAGGACATTGTACCTGCACGGAGGCCATCGCGAGACTGTAGCGCGTCACGCGTCAGGGTCGGACTCGGAGCGGTGGACTGAGGATGAAAAGGGGAGAAGGGAAATCAGAGGCTATTGTTGTTTGTGATTGTTTGGTCTCTGGCCTGCTGCTGTCGCTTGGAACTGGAAAGCCTGGAATGGAGATCGGCTGGGCGGGGGACCGGTTGGGTGGCCGGGCCAAGCTTCACTTTCTAGTTACGTACTCCTTCTGCTTGCCTTCGACGCAACATCGACGAGGTTTGCGAGATCCGATACCCATGTCGAAACAAGGAGCCTACCAACGGTTCAACGATTTCCTTTACCTCGGGGAGAGAATTCAATGATAAGGAGTATTTCATGCGCAGACCGTGCCCCATATCCCCAGAGAGACAATTTTGGCATTGCGGGAGAACTGTCTCAACACTTCAGCTTATGTTTGTCAGGTCATAAGGGCATGTTTGAGCTCCAACTATTAACTAAGAATACGTCCGGCGGGCATGAATCCGAGCAGTCAGCCCCCACCCGCAGGCTTCCCATCAAACATGACAGCACTGGTCCAATGGTGCCAATAGTTATCGGTAGGACATGGATCAGCAGAACATCACCGGAACCGGGGCGGGGGGCTCCAGCATGTAGAAACGGTTCTGGTATTTCCCTAAAGGCCGTTACTGAGACACCCCCTGCGCAAAACCTGCCTTTTATCGGCAGTGTGCCGAGAAATCGCGTACAAGATTATGTGCATCCATGTCTCCATACAATCATGTAGCGACACACCGGCCGAAACTGCTGCGCGACGATCCAAGCTGGTGTCATTTGAGAAAATGTCGTGAACGTGCTTCCTCCAACATATAAATACCTAGGGGATTTTCAGATGAGGACATCTCAAGAAGTTTCGTCCCCTCCTACGAGATCCCAGCATCGAAAGTCTGGAGCATGGACGGCCCCTATTTCTCGCCTTGGGTGGGCAATAGTGAAAAGCCCGGCCTTCCGATCGACGCTCTGGCGGAGACTCTCCAACTGGGGCTGACGGTCCCGGAAGACTTTTTTGTAAGTAGTAGCCTCGCAATTTCTTTCTTAAGGCGCCATTACATTCACTGTAGTCCACAGATTTCAGGTTCGAGGACGACATTTTCTACAATACTCACTTCTCACGTGCGTTCGCACCAGCGACCAAGCCGAAGGGTGGGCGGGCGGCTCCTTCGCGCAGGTACGTCGAGTTATCAACTGTGGGGGACGGGTATCGATTAACGAACAGCTTGTTCTTCGTCGATACACGCACCTAAAGGGATACGGAGGGTTAGAGCGGGGGGAGGAAGGGGAACTCTTCCCCTTTAGCACACCCGACCAAGGTCTACTCCAGGCCACGCCGACCACTTCCACCGCTTCCCCGCTTCCCACCCTGGGAACGACATTACAGCTCACCCCCACGATTTACCCGATGACACAACAGTACGCCCCGACCAACTTCGGGGGACCACCTGTTGGACGGCCTCAGGATGACCTCGTGGGTACGGGAGGGTGTACTCACCCTAGAATCAGTAAGTATCAACTCGAATACCATCCCGGATTGCCACCTCTTCACGTCCCTAACG
>Ga0307512_10006897_pt1 | contig 11367 bp, 7 predicted proteins | sample 14_EM_MG_FD_200267 | JGI IMG/M metagenome (GOLD analysis project Ga0307512, IMG submission 200267) | Populus trichocarpa ectomycorrhiza microbial communities from riparian zone in the Pacific Northwest, United States - 14_EM | ecosystem: Host-associated > Plants > Roots > Unclassified | place... | reverse complement strand
AAAACAAGAGCTTTATATGAATCTATAGATGGACCCGCTGGGCGACCCGCTGATAACCCGCCCAATTCGGACGGGTTGAGAGTTTGCCATCGAACCGTACCCGAATTGACGGTTCGGGTTTATTGACAACCCGGACCGCCAATTTGGCAACGGTTCGGGTTGGACCCGGACCCGGACCCGAACTGACGGTCCGGAACCGTTGCTAACACTACCGGGGGGACGGGAAACATTTAATTTTCCGTCAGACGGTACAAGGTTCAGTCAGAGCCGTCAGAGCCGTCTGGAACACCCGCGTGTTTCTGACGGGAACTACAGTTGTTGCTGATGAGCATACACTCAGTACAGCATACACCCAATACAGCATTCACCAAGTACAGTGTCCACCAGGCACCATGTTGAACGAGTACAACATCAACCAAGTACAGCATCCACCAAGTACAGTGTCGACCCAGTACTGCATTGACCATGTAGAGCATAGATCAAGTATGGTATCGAGCAAGTCCTGCATCAAGCAAGTCCAGCATCCACAGTGTTCAGCATCCAACTGATAATTAACTGTGTACCCTTCATTCTCACTATGATGAGTAGATATCTAAATGTAGCTTCAGTTTCCAGCGTACGTCCTGACAGATTAACCACAACCCAGGAGCCCACGATTATCCCTCATATGTAATTTCAACTAGTCACATTTCAACAGTTGCAATTTGCCAAGCTGCTGAATGGGGTCTCAACAGCTGTTGTGTCTTGCAATCAACCATCTCCAGATCAACCAACTCTGAGTACTAGTGTAATCTTGCTCAATGATTATCTTGAATTGCATCGCCAACCACCCAAATTCATGGCCATGGAGTGCATCTCTATGTCCACTAGATCTTCGCATCAATTTTATCTCTGTACTCTCTTGATCACTCCCTTCATGTGCATTACTATGTTCACCTGTTAATGGCCAGCAAGAGAATCTCCAAACTCACTCCATTAAAGCCTGCAAGTGCATCTCAGAGTTCACTTAATTTGGTGCTCTGAGTTCATCTGCAACCTCACTTCAATTAAAGCCTCCAAGTGCATCTCTGTGTTTACTCAGTTGCCAGCTTCAGGGGCACCACCAATTGCTCTCAACCACCATCTACAGCCAGTCCAGATATACTCTCATTAGTTGGAAAGTCATATAGATACATACATGAGAAGACATACAAAATACAAGAGTATTGAATATTATTTAACAATAAATTGTACGTATGATTTTGAGGCACAACTTCAAAGTTCCCAAAGAATGTCATTTGTGCCAGACTACTCCACCATGATTTGAGGTGCTCCTAGGCTAGTTGCTCGCATACCTATGTACTCCACATGATGTTACTAGACCTTCTATATTCTGGCAGATTTGTTGCCATGGCTCTCAGGTGTACCTGAAGGTCACTACAATGGTTCAGCTAACTCTGGGATTTGATCACCCTGGGATACTAGTTCAAATATTTCTAAACACTCCCAGAGCCTCCCAGGGACAAAAATACATTTTGCTGATAACACCTTATCCATTTGCCCACTGAAAAAGCAACTTTGCAAGCCCTATATCAGATCTCTAGAATAAACATAACAACTATATTCTACATTCCAAATTACAAGAGTATAGTACTTTTTCTGAACAATATATGGCCTTCATATGATATTTGATTGATGCTATTATTGGCTAATTTAGAGTCTGTGTATCAGTTCAAAGTAAATCATACTATGTGATGGACAGTGACTCATGACTATTTAATATCGTGGAATTAGTAATAATGCCATCAAATAATTTGTATCGCATTTGATATTTCAACTATTAAGTACTGCCACTACAACACAAAAATGTAGTCTGGAAGTATTGTTAATACTCATCAGAGATATCGTGACCAGTTCAGATTTTCTGGAATCACTTCTCTCTTGGTTTTTTCAGCAAGATATAACTTCACTTTTGTATTAAGTGGAGTTGCAGTCCCATACTTCTTCACCATATAATAGTATCAAACAATTAAGTCAATCAACCCTCTCAGGCCAGGACTGCACATACTATGTGTATATTGATAAACATTGAATGTAAGGAATTATCGAATAGTAGAAAGTATATACAATATGTAAGTTGTAACAAAACCTGTATTGATTTCTTCCAGCTGATGAACTGCTTGTGTTGGGTAGGTCAAGCATTTTTTGTCATTATCGAAGTGTACAATAGTACTGTTCTTGGTATATAGATTGTGATTTTATTTGGCTTCCGATTGGACAATATCTGAGAATAGGAAACATTAGGTGCTATATCTGTACTGGTGGTGCAGTATCGGTTGCACGGCTAAATATGCCCGATATTGTTTCATCACTTCGATATCTCTGACTTCCCGTAACTTCAGTTGATCAGAAATCCTGACGTATCAGACCACTACATACCTTGGTGAGTTGGGTATCATCATCAGTGTCAAAGTTGAGGTATATACTAAATATATTACTATTCTTGATGTTCCAGTGATTGTCCTTGAGAATGCATATTAATCATTGTAGTATGCTGAGTATACCAACTGGTGGGTATGTTTCGCAAGAGTCCATTCAGTTATATCCGTCAAGCAGTAGTAAGGATTTCTACATATTACACAATGAGAATATCAATCAGTTCTGAAAAGCAATTTCGATCTCATTGGCTCTGATGTAAAGTTATTTGTTCACAGTTGTTGCAAATTGGCAGAGGTGAAAGTTCTGTGTTTGATGATGGAGTGAGTATTTTTCATAATTGAGTCTTCCCATTATATCTGTGATAAGCTAAGATAATTATCATGACGTCAGAGAGGATCACTATTGATTGTATTTGATGCATACAGTCTATATATCAGTTTAGAAATCGTTACTGGTACTCTGCTTCTTGACACAGTGTCAGTCATTAGAGGAACATTCTTGCTATAATAATGATCAATTGGAATAACTTAGTGTAATATTCTTTGTGTGATAAAATTGACAACTAATGGAACAGGATACTAAAGCAATACAATGTTTGGAGAGTGAATGATGAATCCATTTGATGTGTGTGTATTAGCATCTTGACCTCGATAACAAGGTGTATGACTGAGGTCATCACATTTACCTAAGGCAGATGGACTTGGATTGCCATATCCATTAATACTACCCTCAATATCGCATACAATAATGTTGTAAATGTAAGGCAACTAGCAGTAGTGGATACATGGTTGGAAGGAAGCTAGCACATTTGACAAACCCAAGAGAAGAACTCAGTACTTGAACTGGCCATCTAAGGAGGGAAATGTTGTCTTATATTTGTCGGTATTCTTATTTGTGATCAAATTGAAGACATTCTGGACGTCAAAGTTTGTGAGGATCGAAACTTCACATTACCTCTCAAGCATCTCAACGATGGGTAGGAGTGAATTTCCGTTTTTCAAAGACATTGTACAGAGAGCATAGCAGGCGATACAAAGCTTGTGGTGGTGTTAGCAATGGGCCCGTGTACCCTGCAAGCGGTCTGGGTTCGGACCGCAGAAACAGGTTGGTTCAATTCCAGACCCGTCCAACAACCAGACCTGACGCCTCATGGCGGGTGAAACCCAGACCCGTACCAATCAACCCCTGGGTTTTGCCGGGTTGGGCTAGGCCGATCGGTACTACTCTCCGGTTCTGCGTTTCGGGTTTCACTATTTATTGTCACATTCAGATATGCTACTCTCAATTGCAAAATATTGACGTTGGTACATCACTATGAGTTTTCGGTGAATTGGCTGGCGTGATGATCGAAACGAACAGAGTTGCACACCCTACCACGTCCTGGATATGAGCGTCAACAAAGGGTCAACGATTGTTGGTTGTGTATTTTGGGTTATCTGGGGGGCGACAGGTTGTACAAAGTCATAAACGCAGTATTGGCTGCCTCTATATTCAACAGAGACAGTGAAACGCTCCTTACCACATCTTGAAAATGAGCGTCAATCGAACATCAATGATTTTTGGTTGTGCAGCTTCAGTAATGGAAGTGGGAGTTGATTACAAGCATTCATCGACAAGGATATGGCAGTATTTATAGGAAAATATGTATGCGATATTCCCGCCACATCCTCCGGGACAGTAACAACTTATTTCATGTCCAGAGCCAACACTTAGTGTGCTTGAGCCTTTTGACATACAAAAACAGTCAAAACGCTGTATATAGAAAAGAACGGCCACATCGAGCTGTGATTAACTGTGATGCAAGGGCAACAATCATTGATGCATGGTTGACTCTCATATCCAAGATGGGGCAGGGAGCATGTCGCTTTCTCTGTTTCCTTTAAAGGCGGCCAATACTTGGTTTATGACTGTCTGCAACCAGTTGCCCCCTTGATTGCCCAAGATACACGACCAATAATCATTGATCCTCCATTGACGCTCAAGTTCAAGATGTGGCAGGGAGGGTATCGCAGTCTGTTTTGTCTATAAAGGTGGCCAGAAATTCTTTTATCACTTTCATCATTCTATCTGTGGTCTGATTACCCAGTACTCAAGACCAAAAATCGTTGACGCACCGTTGACACTCATGTTAATGGTTGGTATAGTGAATATCTGCTGCCGTCGATAATTATATAAATATATATTTGGACTCATTGCTTGCCTATCTGTCCAATTGAGACTCAACCCGTCGGCAAAGCTGAGCCCACTGATATTCTTGCACAGCCCAATCTCATTCTATCGAAATTGATATATCTCTCTGAATATTACATTTTGACTGCTATAGTTTAATTTATGAACAAATATCCTCATGCGACTGCTCAGTATTCTCCCATAATATTACTCTAGGTGAAATTCTCGGTCAAGCAACATATAGAACCTGGTGAAAACACATTGACCCAATCAGTCATACATTTCTTGGTTCCCTTACTCCTCCTTGTTTCCATTGCACGGACAGTCATCAACCCCTTTTCAGCCTTTTGCATTGACCTCCATGTTGGCCAAATCAATCCAGGAATCTTCGGTGCAGCACTCACAACCCAATGCTCCGGGCTGTCCGATGCCTCAATACCATGGTCCGGGGCTATATTGCATTCATTGTTGGCCTTGCAGTGCTCGTCGCTGTCATCTGAATTATCCAGATCACCATTCGACCGAAACCAATTTTCAGTGTCGGAAATGCTTTCCGGTGCACTAAACTCTTCACTTTCCACTGGATGACTGTCGATTCGTTTGATTCAGAAGACATTCAACATTTGAGTTTGGCCTCCAGGGAGGTCTTTTGCAGACAAAGCTGGTGGCAAAGGTGATCTTTCTGACAATGTAAATGCAGCTGCACCATCATATTGAAAGTTTGACCAGAATGCTTTGATGATCTCTTCGGCATCTGAAATGTATCCTATGGCAGTCAATTGCTTGATTTGAGCCCAGAATTCCTTCTGTGTAGCGCGTAGATTCTGGCAGCCATGCCACATCTCCAAAAGGTCGTGCACCTTGGCCATTCTGTGCAATTTTCATTCCTCCGCCTCTTTCTTCAATCTCAAGTCGGTTTCAATATCCGTGTTATCCAATGCAGTGCAATTGCCCGCCAATATTCTGCAATTGGCTCCAGCAAACTGCCTTACTATGACATTTTCCTGAAGCGTCTTGCCAGTGGTTTTAGACTGTCTCCTGCCAACAACGTCTCGCCCAAGGGAAAAACTGGCCTCAACTATGACAGAATGTGGTTTAATGGAGACTATGTCTCGTGCCACATTGAAGAGATCAGAGTACTTTGAATGCGTTTCCTCTTGCTCGTGCCACCAGTCGGTGATATCCGGTAACCAAAATGTGCTGCTAACCTCTATGGGATCGGAGTGGTAATGATTACAATTTGGATTAACTTACCGCCAGTTTGTTGGTACTTCAGGTGGTGAATTCAAATAGAGTCTAGCGGCTGTCGATAACCATGCTGCACAATCATTTCATCTGCGTGTCGTTTCAGTCACGCTTTTATGTGTTAAGTATTCTTCATAATTGCTGGACAAATCATATGCATCAAAAGACAATTGACCATATCCAGATGCCTCTGCAGAGTGGAAGTTATTGCGGTGCGGGACATTTTCGGGTTCAATGACGGACATTCATCGATGTTTCCCACAGTATTCGTTCTCCACATACTTCAGAAAGATGTCCTGGTATTGGGTAGTATATGATGTCTCGTCCTCAGGATTCATATCCATCGCCTTGACCCACATCTCAATTGATCGCAACTTCTGGAAAGGATCAACGATATGTGCCCAAATGAGAAGCATACCGGTCGTTGGAGTGACTTCATCATAATCTTTGGACAGCTTCTGGTATCCAACCTTCACGGTGAAGTATAAGTAATCCCTCGATTGTGTCTTCTTCTTAGCCAAAGCTCACATAACACCATCTATATGATTGAACATGTCATTGTAGACAATGATGACATGATGCAGAGTGACTGTATGCCATTTCAATATACACAGGGTCCAGTAATCGGAACAGCCTTACAACATCCATTACATACTTGACGATTGTCCATTCATCCTGTGTTGTGAAGAGTGGCCAGTAATCGCTGTATTTTGGATTCTTGAGCCACTCGCAGGTGAATTCTCGTAATCGGTTCCCTCGCTCAAGCCACCCCAGTGTTGAATTCCACCATGTTTTCACATCCATGATAGGTAGTACTGCTATTCGTACTTTTGCCTTTTGTCAGTCAATGAACTCATTTTAACGACCAGCTGTCAGAGTAATCAATACAGCAAGCATTCTCTGCTATATGAAGGTCAGTTTCATATCTTTCAAAATGTCTTGAAATATGTACTTTCTCAATTATCTTTGCCAAACCTGGTTGCATAGCCAATACCATGTGGATTCTAGCATTGCCCTCTTTTCCCAGTCTTTGACTCTTCCCAATGTCCGTGCTTTCATTCTCACCAAATTGTTGATCACACTGATGGGCTTCCCAAGATGTTGTGTGGCCATTTACACCAAGATTGCTCATGAACGCACCCAAAGCAAGCTGAACGACATGCGCCATTCATGGTTTGGGGTTTCTCATTGCAGGCCAGCTGATTCCTGAGGCCTCAGGGGTTTATTGTAGTTCCCAAGTCATCGAGGAATTCGAAGAGGCATTATCTGTTGTAATTCCAAGTAAACGGCTGTTAGTACGCTCGAAACGATTGAGAACTTCCCTCAAATGTATGGCTTGCCTCGCTCGGGTATGTTCACCAGTGGCCAAGTATTCTTAATTAACATTCAAAATATGACGAGAACAGGTTATCAACCTTGTCAAGTGCAAGCTGTACTTCTCGGAATACCCAATTTCGATCCATATAGTAGGCTATACCCAATGTTTCCGCTAGTATGTTTGTGGAAGTCCACCCATCACAAGCTAAGCAAACATCATTTCTTGATGGCAATTGCTTCTTAATTGCATCCACTGTGAGTGAGTATTCCCTCCGGCAAATGTTGCTAAGGGTGCTGGCGGATGGTAGCATGAGCTCGCCACGTGATGCGTTAATGACTGTCACAGCTTGAGGTTTGATATACCATTCCATTGAATGTGTGCCGAAACAACTCCTAACCTGAGGAAGCGATTCCAGGTATCTTGGTGAAATTTGGCAGTTAGGTAGTCCTTTGCTGCCAGTTTGGAGTGTCCTGTCTGTCAATTGGGTTAATAAAGGTAAGATTGAATTGTCGACAATGAATTTCTTTTGCAACCTTACCATTGAAATTCCACAAATGCCTTGTCACTTCAATATGGTTAACGCAGTTTCATCAATGGTTGTACTGGTCAATTTAGAAACCTCTGACTCTGTTAATTTGTTTAACTTTGCAAAGTGCGCTTTTGCCAGCAAGTGTTTCCCCATGGAGCTGGTACCATGTTCTGATGGATGGCGAAGAACTTGATGACAAACGATACATATGATCACAGGGCTGCCTGTCTCCTCAATTCCGCTGTGCAAATAGAAGCACCATGAAGGTGCATGTCTAGAATTATTCCATGCAATGGGACCCCTCGAGCCGACATCCATTGAAGCCCACCAAGCATTGAATATGATTGGTAAAGTAAGGTTGCTCAAATTGCGAATGACAACACATTCTTGTTTGCAAGATATCATAACCTCTAGCAACAAGGTATTTATAGATTAGGAATCCGACATGGTTGTAGGATTATGAAAGTGGTGTAACTCCAGTTGAGAGACTGTCAAAAGTTGTATTATTGTTGAGTAGAACGCTGGTGCTTAAATATTTACTCTTGGGCTACACAAAACACAAAAGTGAAACCTGCAAGACATTGTATGCATAGTTGTGGCGTTGTATGCAGGGGCAGACCAACACGACTGACCGTTGAAAACTCTATTTACGAACGATGCAAGCCATTTCATTGCTGTGAATCTTACTGAGCCCCACCTAACTTGTTGCCACTCTGTAGACACTTATGTTTAGAGGGCGATAGCGGAATTGTTAATTGCATTTTCACGGACAAAGGCGGCCTATATGTCGATTTTGGGTGTATGTTGATGCACAGCTGTTGGGTTTTGCAAGTTGCATGACCAACAATCATTGATGCTACGTTGACACTCCGTTGACGATCAGTTCTAGGACATAGTGGAAATGCTTTCACAAGCAATTTTTCCTAGGAAGGCAGCCGGTAGTGTGATTATGGGTTAAGGTCGCCACACAGCCCTTCAATTTTCCAACATGCAAGGCCAAAAATCGTTGACGCTGCATTGACGCTCATTCTTTGGACACAGTAGTGATGTTGTCGCAAGCATTTTTGCCTAGAAAGGCGGCCGTTATGACAATTATAGATAAATATCACCACACCACCCTTACATTTTCAAAGATGCAAGGCAAATAATTGTTGACGCTCCATTGACGCTGATTTTTAGGATACAGTAGTGATGTTTCCTCCAGTGTTTTTGCCCAGAGAGGCGGCCAATAGTTCAATTATGGGTTAATGTCTCCGCACAGCCCTTGACTTTTCCAATATGCATGGCCAAAAATCGATGACGCGCGGTTGACGCTGATTGTTAGGACATAGCAGCGATGTTGTCCGAAGTATTTTCGCCTAGAAAGCTGGCCGATATTACTATCATGGATTAATGTCGCCGCACACCCTTCGGACATTGAAATACTCAAGGGCAACTATTGTTGACACTCTGTTGACACTCATTTTTGGGACTCAGTAGCGATGTTACCCAAAGCGTTTTTGCCTAGAGAGGTGGCCGATAGTTCGATTATGGGTTAATGTCGCCCCACAGCCCTTGCATTTCCCAACATGTAACGCCCCAAATCTTTGACGCTCCATTGACGCTAATTTATAGAACATAGTTGCAATATTGATGCAAGCATTGTGGCCTCGAAAGGCGGCGGACAATTCGATTATGAATCAATTGTTCTCCACCGCCCATAGGGTTCACAAAATGCAAAACCAAAAATCGTCAACCCTCCATTGAGGTTTGTTTTTCGGACATAGTCGCGATCATGTCGCCGCATATTCGCGTTGAATGTCAGCCGATCTTTTGATTATGGGTTAATTTCGCAGCGCAGCCCTGGTATTTTCCAAGATGCAAGGACCGAAGGCATTGACAGTCCATTGACGCTCATTTTTAGGATGGGCCGACGAGCGGATTGTTTGCCTTTTCAGCTATAACGCCGACCAACGGATTCACTTTGGAAGGACAAGAGCATAGTGCCCTTTGATTGTCGAATGTGTAACACAAAAAATCGTTGACGCTCTGTTGACGCTCACAATAAACACATTGAAAGAGCCTTCATACAGCCAATCATTGTATGCAACGACTCGCATATTCATCATTGACATCCAATATTGCGTTTCTAAATATTACAATTTGCATCCAGAAGCTTTGTGGCATCTCAATTTCGGATGAACCTCTATCCACATTATCTGAGTGAGTAATGACATGGACCAATTACATTCCTGCGCTATCAGCCAGCAATATACAGCATTTAGATCATTTCACTAGTTTTTGATTGATTTGGCTCGACCTCCTCACATTTCCTCATCCAGCTTCTTCTCCTCGATTTCTATGACGTACCATAAGCAGGCTTAGATATCTCAACCATGTGCACCAGGTCTGGGCGGAGAGTTATGCAGTTGGATGTGTGGATAAATGCAGCAAGACAGTCGTCATTCAGACTGATTCATATTAAGCACGGACTACTCCTTCTATGACTCGTATGCCATCACTCACTTAAATTTTGTTTGTATATTTCGTCCCTAATATAGCTTCTGCTTTCTCACTTATCCGTAACAGGCAGGATGGTATCAAGTGTCTTGGCTGTCGATCAAGCTGATTTGGAGTCTAGAACTTTCCCATGGCCTGGATGGCCATTCCACACACCCTGATGAATCATCATGTCTCACAATTTGGTTACTGAAATCAAAGAAATGCTGAGACGTAGCAAAATTGGTAAACAAATTGCTATTCACTGAGATATGACATTAAAAACCCCAATTTGCCTATCTATTTCTCCGCTGACACAGGAGCTGTCACCATGTCTCTGTCCGAATCCGATTTCTATATGGAACTAGCTGGGGAGGCTATATGCAGGGGTAGAAGCTTACGGGTTCGACAGGCTTCGCATTCTGAATAGGAGATGAATCGGGCTCCGCGGTGGGCTCAAGCCCAGCTATACATTTTCCCGACAGTGGCTTCCCAGAACCAAGCCCAAGTTGACCATATCCTAGTCAAGAAGTCACTTGCGGCATTTGCGATATTCCGGGGACAATAGCAAGACAATCCATAAGCACTCGAAATGTTGTCTGTGCAAGTGAAGCTGCATCATCAGCCATTTGCGGTTAAACAACCACCTGAACCTTGAATTTGGACCTGCCGTACTTCATATCTCTTTCACGGATGGAGTCGGCGGCATCCCCGCAGCCCGGTTGTGTCAATGTGTTTAGCTTCATCTGCTTCTGCCAAAACCTCGCCATGCTTTGCTGTACCGGTTTGGAGATTGTGCTCATCACCCAGCCCAGTTTGTCAACATCGCTCTGCTTGCCATGCTCTGTGTCGACATCATCATCATCTTCCCCTTCCTCCCCATTGTCAGAACATTCAAGATCGCTCAGACTGTCTCCGACAGCCACATCAGCAAAAAACATTTCCGTCCGGGCGGAATGGCTCCGTCAGAGTGGATGCGCTCCGGCAGAGCCGTCAGAGACACCCCGGTGGCGGTTTACTCCGTGCCCGGCGTCAAGACCACGCGTCGCGTCACATATCGCCCTCCGATCGCCGTTTCGCCGTTTCTTCTCGCTCTGTCGGTCTCCTATTTTAAACAAACACTCTGGCGTTGTGGCCAACTGTGACCATACATCGGAATGGGTTCATTGGGTACACACTTGCATCGGGATTGCAATGCAATGGGTGACGC
>Ga0307512_10006896_pt1 | contig 11370 bp, 8 predicted proteins | sample 14_EM_MG_FD_200267 | JGI IMG/M metagenome (GOLD analysis project Ga0307512, IMG submission 200267) | Populus trichocarpa ectomycorrhiza microbial communities from riparian zone in the Pacific Northwest, United States - 14_EM | ecosystem: Host-associated > Plants > Roots > Unclassified | place... | reverse complement strand
ACCTCAATTTCAAAAGCATTCTTAACCAAACACATTAAACTACTTTTTCTTCAACCTCAATTTCAACCACAGTTTTAACCAAACACCTATTTTTTCAAATCAATCTTAATTAAAAGTACTTTTTATAAAACAACTTTTTTTAAACCACAACCACAACAGCTACCGCAATACCAAACACACTCTAAATGCTCCTTTTCTTATTCTTTCTGCAAACATGCTATCGAAACCAGAAAGTGACATCTTCAATTTATAATAGCACCATTGATGAAAGATGTTCATGTTCCATTAGTGGCTGTCCTTTGAGAAAATATCTCAGTGTAATTTACTGGGCGTGCTTTAGTGATTTAGGTATGGGTTTGTTTTTTTAGTGAGTGCTGCAGCTTGCTCACTAATTTGTCTTGCTTTTCTGGTTCTATGTGCTGTTTAACTGGGATTTATCTAAAAAGGTGCTGGGATTTCTGGGGTAAAGACAATTCGATCTATTAGGTGGGTGGATTCTGTATAATTTACAAAAGAAATAGTATTGCTTCTTCAAGCAGGGTTTGGGGGCTAAATTAAAGAAATTTTTTTATAGGAGCCCAATTTTTTATATATATTATTCTTAGGGTTAAAAATATGATTTGCTGAGAGGCAAGTCTTCGTGCCCTGCCACCACCGTTGGTTCCGCCACTGAGTTCAAGCATGGATTGTTTCCCGGTGTCATTAAAATTAATCTTAGGCGGAAAGGACCCACTAATTTCACTTTTACCCAATCAAGCACTTTAAAACATTATTGGATAGAGCTTGTTAGTGCTACATGCAACGTTGTTATATCCGCATGCAATTATGCATCAACTGCTTTTCTTTAAACAAGATTAAATTCCTGAATTAATTCAGTCAAACTAGATTTAGTCTTTAAATTTAAATTTTTTATTTAAGTGCCGTAAGTTATTATTATTTTTTTGCAAAATTTTCTTTTTTTGTAATTCAAGGAAAATAAGATTTGATTAATCTATGAGTTATGGATAAAAAAACGAGACTCAAAATCCATTGTAATTAATTTACATAATTCATGATCAATTTTTTAAAAATGAGGTTATAATAATCCATGCATGCAAGGATGAGAAAAAGAAAATGGATTGCATCTCAAACCTGAAAACACAATAAAATACTTCATATTTGAGCATCAACCAATAATTGAAGGTATGTTTTTCTACGTATAGGCGTCAACATAACTTTACAGAGAAGATATTGTAGGATGAGTCAAATGGCTGCTGAAAAAGTTTCTTCAAGCCAGACAAGCGGCATGCTCCTTTGCAGTATAAATAGACCACTACAACTTCACTAGTTAGCATGCAAGTCCTACAGATACACAAACACCGAGACGGCATAGAGAGAGAGATGGCAGGCATTCAGCAGCAACAGCTAGTAAATGATACATTGCCAGCATCATGGGATGGATCAAGCAAACGAACAGCAGCTGTTAATGTGGAGGGGCATCCCCGACCTTGTATTGATCATGAGCTTAAAGACCCAAGTCACCAGGTCATATTTGTGTTTAGAAAAAAGATGTTTAAATTGATTTCTAATTAAATTTATTAAGCTTATGTTATCAACAACATGTCTAAATCTTTTTTAATGACTAGAAATCTGGATGGAGGAAGTTTCTATCATATGTAGGACCTGGTTTCCTCGTTTCATTGGCTTATCTTGACCCTGGAAATTGTAAGTGCACCTCTACTCATATTCTGTGTCATGAGTTATGTACTGTATTTGGGGCTGCGTTATTTATACGTAGTTTTATGGTGGCATGTAAACAGTGGAGACTGATCTGCAAGCAGGAGCTAATCACAGATATGAGGTAATTAAGAGAGACAAACATATAAAAAAAAGAAAAAAGGAAGAAGAAGAAAACATAGCATAATTTTCTTTGGCAATGAGAAAATCAGCATGCATGCCTGGATAAATTCACTAACCGGCCAGTGGTGATGGTATCATTTGGTATCTTCAGCTGCTATGGGTAGTGCTTGTCGGATTGATCTTTGCTCTCACAATCCAATCACTAGCTGCAAACCTTGGTGTCAGCACCGGTAAGACATTTAAACATTTGATTATCTCAAAGAAATTAGGAGAGAAAGAACATGTTATATCCTTAACCGTACGTGTTCTAACTTGGTATTAATTCCACTGTACTCTTAATTAGCTTAATTAAGGATTTATCATTCTTTCAACTAGTGTTGATTATCAAATTAATCCGGCGTGGGAATTTTAGGAAAGCACCTGTCGGAGCTATGCAGAGCTGAGTACCCACGACATGTCAAGTATTGCCTGTGGTTGCTAGCAGAGATAGCTGTCATGGCTGCCGATATCCCCGAAGGCATGATTTTCTAACTCTATTATTTTAAATTAATCCTGGATACTAATATATGTCATTAGTTGTTGTTGAATGCTATTTTGAGACACATATACATCTCAGTTTTGGTTTTATTCTCCACTTTTAGCTAGACTGTTAAAACAAACAAGTTGAATTGCAACCGATCAGTAATTAGAGAATAGCTAATAAATTAATTTCTAACCTAGAATTTCTTATTTTTCATTACAGTGATTGGGACAGCTTTTGCCCTAAACATATTGTTTAATATCCCAGTATGGTTTGGAGTTCTATGCACTGGTTGTAGCACTCTGCTACTCCTCGGCCTGCAGAAATATGGTGTAAGTTATATCATTAATAACAAATATATACAAACTATAGTGGTGGTTTTATTTCTAGCCTTTATTCTTGGCATGTCAAGTCTTGAGTCTTCATGAGTTCTTGGCTGTATATGCATTTGTGGTTTCAATACACGAATGTAAAGTAAAAATGTTTATGGTTACATGTGTGCTTTTCCTATTTTTAGTGCTTTAATTATTATTTTGTCAGTCAACTATTCCAGCTCAAGCTTTGTTCCTATCCAAAACAAAAATGGTTTATAGTTTATTATTACAACACAACTACAGGTAAAACAAGTTGTCTTCCCTGTAATCTGCAAAGCTTCTCGTTATCATTGGCACCAAAAGATTAATCAATTGATGAAAGGTTCTTACAGGTCTTGAAGAAGAAAATTAAATTGCATTTCTACTCTCTTCTGAGATTTTCTTTCTTAAGAAAAAATTACTTTGTGTCCAGGTGAGGAAGCTAGAGCTGTTAATAGCAGTGCTCGTGTTTGTTATGGCAGCATGTTTCTTTGGAGAAATGAGATATGTAAAGCCTCCTGCAACTGATGTGCTTAAGGGCATGTTTATCCCCAAGCTGTCAGGCCAAGGATCCACTGGCGATGCCATTGCCCTACTCGGTGCCCTTGTCATGCCGTAAATTCGATCCTCAAATATGACTACATTATTAAAATATAAAGTCCAAGTTTTTCAACTAATGGCTCTATTTTAATGCTAAATCACTCACTTGTCTGTTTTCTCTAACAGGCACAATCTCTTTCTCCACTCTGCCCTTGTTCTGTCTAGGAAAACACCAAACTCTGTCCGTGGCATTAACGTAAGCCAAACAGCGAAACAGTATTATCTTGTAGAGACATTTGTTAAGGGCGGTTCAGGTTTGTTCACCTGAGATCGACCTGTGAACGTATAATTAGTAAATTCAAATATCACATTTTTAACTTCGTTCAGTTTACTCTTACTATTTTTATTATACATATCGACTTAATATTTTGCTCCTTCATCTTCCAGGATGCTTGTCGCTATTTCCTGATAGAGAGTGGGCTCGCGCTGTTTGTAGCATTTTTAATCAATCTCGCAGTCATCTCCGTATCTGGGACTGTTTGCTCAGCTCAAAATCTATCATCTGAAAATGCGGATCGATGTGGAGATCTCACCCTTAACTCTGCTTCCTTCCTTCTTCAGGTTAAAATCGCATAAAAAGAATGGTTACCGATACTCATGTTCAAGTGTTAAGTTCTTACAAATAACTCTTATTTTGATTCTGGTTTGGTTTCACAGAATGTGTTGGGAAAATCAAGCTCAAAAATTTATGCCATTGCTGTATTAGCTTCAGGGCAGAGCTCCACTATCACGGGCACTTACGCAGGACAATACATCATGGAGGTCTCTATCGACAAAAATAAATAAATTAAAACCCAAGTATTTGAGCTTGACTATTCAGAATTTCTTTAGATGGTAAATAAATTACTTTCCGGCGGTGTAATTTTCAGGGTTTCTTGGAACTTAGGATGAGAAAATGGATTAGGAACCTAGTGACTAGATGCATTGCCATTACACCTAGTCTTATTGTCTCCATTATCGGTGGATCGTCAGGCGCGGGTCGACTAATCATCATTGCATCGGTTAGAAAAACTGATTACGTCAAACTAATCTAGTTTTGTATTTATTTATATCCATTTTCAAATGTAATTAATTGTCACAATATTTCATTTGGCTCTGCAGATGATTCTTTCTTTTGAACTGCCGTTCGCTCTTATCCCACTTCTTAAATTCAGTAGCAGCACCACCAAGATGGGGCCACACAAGAACTCAATCTATGTAAGTTATTATTATTATTTTTTTAAAGTGCAAGTTGTACTTTATTTAATTTATTTTAACTTCTTAATTACTTAGAACTACAGTGTAAACCGACCTGCTAAATAAATTAAATTTCTTTTTTACATAAATTAAGATTCAACAACTTCTTAATATTTATATACTAATCATTTTCCTTGTTGTGAACGCAGATTATAGTGTTATCATGGATTCTGGGTCTGGGAATTATTGGCATCAACATTTATTATCTAAGCACAGGCTTTGTGGGTTGGCTAATTGACAACAATCTACCAAAAGTTGCGAACGTTTTCATTGGAATTATAGTATTTCCTCTGATGGCAATCTATATCCTTGCAGTAATCTATTTAACCTTCAGAAAGGACACTGTGGTGACTTTTATGGAGCCAAATAAGAATGACCCCCAGCAACAAACTAACATGGAGAACGGACTAGCCAAATCTACCGAGGGCCCGGAGATGGTGGATCGTGCACCATATAGAGAGGATTTAGCTGATATCCCTCTGCCAGAATAGAGGGTGTTCAGAGCTAGAAATCCAGGTTCCTTCGTTACTGCATGACAAGACACAACTCGTAAAATCGGGGTTAAAAATGATGTGTTATATGAAGCCTTCTTGTTGAGTTGAAGTTACAAGTCTTACTAATACTTCATCGCACCCCTTTTTGGGTCCAAAAATAGCAGGACTCCTCGCCTGTAAATTTTATGGAATGCTCTTGAAGTTGTAATGTTGAATTTTATTTCGGTAAAAATGGATCGAGGCCATTATCATTGCCTTGAACAGTCAAGTAGTTTCGGGTCGCGATCAGATATGGAAGTGTAAGTTTTTGTTTTCTTCTGTCTCCGTACAATATTGAGGTTTCCTTGATTTGACCTCAGAATAAGATCTTCTCCCATATCTAACAGTTCAAGTGAGGTAGCTCGTCTATGGTTTCTCTGGAGGCGTCATTGCATTATTATAAGGGACTCCCTAGGAATCTCTAAATTTGATAAAAACTTATCTCAGATTGCAAACGTTTAGCTAAAACTTGATAGAGGCCATGTTCGTGTTCAATTGCAGAGGACATTCTGTTAAGATTTAAAAAGTGTAATTCAACCTGCATAATCTCATTTAAAATATACAGAATTCCTTGCAATTTTCCCAGAGAAAATGTTCTTCCTGTTTTCCTTTAATTTCTCCCTGGCTCTTTTTCATTAAACCTTTTCCTGTTTTTCCTTTCAATCCTAATTAATCTAGTTTCGGAAGGCATGAAAGAGTTGAAAAGAAATGAATTGAGAAAAAACTTAGACTTTGTACATAATTTTTTTTAAAAAAATAAAAGAAACAAAGAAAGAGAACAATCTCTTTATTAGTTTATCAAAATACCAAAGTCTTGCTAAAAAATAAACACTAGTTATAGGCCTAAACTCTATTTTTCAAAAAGAAAAGAAATCCTAAAAAATAATTATAGAATTTATCAAATATTAGGATTCTTAAACTAGATAAGAAAAAAAAAAAGCTGATGCATTAGTGCCAATCCATGCAATGCAACAATCAATAGGATTGAAAGAAAAATCAGAAATGAATTGAATGAAAAAGAGCTTGAAAAAAAAATCTATATATGTATGAGAGAAAAAAAAAACAATCTCTATCTTAATTTATTAAAATATAAAAGGTCGTTAAAAATAAACTAAATAACTATATTTATATTGATCCTACATAAACTTTAATCTTTTAAAAAAATCTTAATAAATAATCATAAAATTAATATAGAATCTCACTAGCATTAGGGTTTTTAAATGAATAAAAAATAAAGTTTATAAATGAAATAAAAATAACTAAAAAATATTTATTTTTTAAAAGGTTAGAAGGCAGTCACATCCCTCTTTTCCTTTCCTGGAAAAAATGAAAAAAAGGTTGTCTTTCTTAAATAAAGCAAGATGCTTTCGGATTTAAATCATAAGAATTCTTCCCACAATTTGAACATGTCCCTTTGGTTTAACTTGGAGTCTGACTTGTGACAAAACGGCATGTGGTGCCAGCTTCTTATTGGTTTGGAGTTCCAAACAAGGGTTGCTATTCATTTTGGTAGAAACTCGGTATTTTAACAAGTTTACCTTCATAAAAAAATGTCAAATCGGTTCCACCCCTTGATCTGCGCTATAAATAAGAGAGCAGTTCATTGAAGATTTAAGTTAAATTGTGAAGACAATGGATAGTGTAAGAGAATTGATTTTATGATCATATATCCAAACCCAAAAAAACCCCTTCTCTCTGAGAGGTAAAGAAAGTGAAAAGGAGAGATGGCAAGCTCACAGCAGGAACAGCAAGCGTGTGAGATTGCTCCAGCATCACGGGGAAACAGCAATCGTATAGCAGCTCTTAACTTGGATGGCCAGTCCCCACCTTGCATTGATGATTATGACCAGCAGGTCAGTATCATTCTCTCATTTTCGGGCTTCTTTTCGACTCACTTTCATATATTTTGGTAAACTTGGAAGGAAAATCACTGTGTTTCTTTTAATCTACTGTTTTGACGAATATTATATATAGAAACCCGGATGGAGAAAGTTCCTCCCCTACGTCGGACCCGGTTTTCTTGTTTCATTAGCTTATCTGGATCCTGGAAACTGTAAGCCTCTGTCCTCTGTCTTCAATTCTTCCTCTGCAGAGCTTTGTGCGTCTCGTTAATAAACTAACGGTCTCATGCGAACTACTTGCAGTGGAAACAGATTTGCAAGCAGGAGCCAACCATGGATACGAGGTAAAAAGAAAAGAATAAGAGAGAACGCTTCATTGATTGAGAGAATTAGCACACAAAAATGTGGACTGATAAAAGGTGATCATATCTGATATTTTCAGCTGTTATGGGTGATCCTTATTGGTTTGATCTTCGCTCTCATAATCCAATCCCTTGCTGCAAATCTTGGTGTGAGCACCGGTACGTAATTTAATTAATTACTGAAGTGAAAGTAACCAGCTATAGTTTGTTTCTAAGCAAAATTTCATATAGTTAAACTAATGATGCATTAGATTCTATAATTTACTACCAGTACTAGCATTTATTTTTGTGCTGCGGCGTTGGGTTTTCAGGCAGACACCTAGCTGAGTTGTGCAAGGCTGAATATCCAAAGTACGTGAGATGGAGCCTGTGGTTGCTAGCAGAGGTAGCTGTCATAGCTGCTGATATACCTGAAGGCATGTATAAATTCGACTACCATTAAAGATTTCCAGGATAGAAGTTTAAATTTTCAACAGGTTATCACAATTTATACAGCGCATTATCTAACCTTTTTTTTTCGAATGTATATATGTTCGGACAGTCATTGGAACAGCCTTTGCGTTAAACATACTATTCCACATCCCCGTATGGGCAGGAGTTCTCATGACTGGTCTTAGCACTCTCCTGCTTCTTGGTCTCCAAAAATATGGGGTAATTATTCTAGAAATTATTCACTGAATGAAAAAATAAATAAAAAATCTCTCTCGTATATTTTCTTCTAAAAAAACTACTCCTGGAATATGTAAAATCCATGCTTCTTGACTTTCTCAATTTCAGAGAGTATTTCCATTACTGTTGATGCCATGATTCACCAGCTTTTACATGATGGTGTAAATTTGACAAATAAATGGGATGATCTTAATTAAGAGGAATTGTTTATGAATGTGATTGCAGCAATAAATATGACCTCCGATTTTCCTTGTCGAAAGAGACGAGGACTCTTGCCTCGTTTCTTAATCTGATAATCATCGTCACCAGCTATTTCTCAACTTGGACGTTCTCTCATGTATAAAATTGCTTAATCCATTCAATCGTTATGAATCTTGTCGATACATGGGTGTGAATTGTTCTATGATGCCAATTCTATTTTTTATTTTTCATTGCGTCGACCGTTTCAAAATAATTAGAAAAGAGTGTTTACTTTCATAAAATAACTTTTAATGTTTTTTTATTCTATAAAAAAATAGAGAGTTGGAAAACATGTTTTCTTAAAAATCAATTTTCATTTCCAGTCAATAATACCGTACCTGCTACACTACGTACACAAAGTCCATTAGTGGCGGCCTTCCGTATGATCAAAAGGACAAAAAAATAAAAAATAGTGTCGACATTTTGTACGCTGTTGTCGTTTCTCAATTCCAGTCCTGAAAATTAAACTAGAAGCTGCCACGAAATCTTTTTTTTTTAATTTCAATAAAGACACTTGTAAGTTATTCCTACGTACAGATTACCACGCCATGTTTTCTTAAATCTCAACTCTTTTATGGGTTTTGTCTGCTGGCCAGATCAGGAAACTGGAGCTGCTGATATCAGCGTTGGTGTTTACAATGGCAGCATGTTTCTTTGGTGAACTTAGTTATGTAAAGCCTCCAGCATCTGGTGTGCTGAAAGGCTTGTTTATCCCTAAACTGTCAGGCCAAGGAGCCACTGGTGATGCCATTGCTCTACTCGGTGCCCTTGTCATGCCGTGAGATTCCACCTTCTATAAATAGAAGTTTTATTATAATCATGGGGCTGTGCTGCCATTCTGCAATTGTTCAAGTGCCTAATTTTGATAGTTACATCACTAACATCCATTTTTTTTCCTCAATAGGCACAACCTCTTTCTTCATTCCGCTCTTGTGCTTTCTAGGAAAGTGCCCAATTCTGTTCGTGGCATCAATGTGAGCCGGCACTAAAAACAGATGATTAAATTTTATGTTTTAACTCGTGATGATATGTTTGGTGAGGTGTAATAAAACGTGATGCTCGTTATTCTATTTTGTTTTTTCTATGTACAGGATGCATGTCGATATTTCCTGATAGAAAGCGGATTTGCACTATTTGTAGCATTTTTAATCAATGTATCGATTATCTCTGTATCGGGTACTGTTTGCTTGGCCAAGAATCTCTCACCTGAAAATGCTGATCAGTGCGGTGATCTCACCCTCAAGGGTGCTTCTTTCTTACTCAAGGTACAGATGGTTATAGTTAAGAATATCTACGTATGCACACGAAATTAATATTAATCGTAAGATCTGAGGGATCAACAATTGCAGAATGTGCTGGGAAAGTCAAGTTCGACCATTTATGCCATTGCGTTATTAGCCTCGGGACAAAGCTCTACAATAACAGGCACTTACGCTGGACAATACATCATGCAGGTTCATAATATTACCATCTTAGTGTATGATTCATACTTGTGAATATTTCAAAACTTGCAGGTTTATTTTTTCGGTATCTAAATTTCTCAGGGTTTCTTGGATTTGAAGATGAGAAAATGGCTTAGGAACCTAACGACTAGATGCATTGCCATTTTACCAAGTCTCTTTGTCTCAATTATAGGTGGATCATCCGGGGCAAGCCGGTTAATCATCATTGCATCGGTAGAGAAAATGATAATTATGTTTCCACAAGTCATGTTAATTTCATAGTCAAGCTAATTGTTACTGTTATCTATAATTTATGTTTTTTTACTTGTTCAGATGATATTGTCATTTGAGCTCCCATTTGCACTCATCCCACTTCTTAAATTCAGCAGCAGTAACCCCAAGATGGGACCGCACAAGAACTCAATTTATGTAAGCTGTATTTTTAAACTTTTTTTTTTCTCTATTTATATAAGCTCTTCTGATTTCCTTCGATTGAAATCATGTCGCAATGTCTCCTCGAGTGGTCATTTGTAGTGGAATTTGCAACCGCAGCACCTGATACACCGCTCATTTACATTTTTGCAGATAATTGTCATCTCGTGGACTCTGGGATTCATGATCATTGGAATCAATGTGTATTATCTAAGCACGGGATTTGTGGGCTGGCTGACTCATAACAATCTGCCCAAAGTTGGAAATGTGATTATCGGGATCATAGTCTTTCCTTTGATGGCAATATATATTCTTGCTATCATCTACCTAACCTTTAGAAAAGACACTGCTGTGACATACATTGACCCAGTGAAGAATGATCCAAATCTTGAGGCTAACATGGAAAATGGGCAAGGAAAATCTAACCAGGAAATGGCATTCGGTCGGGTACCTTACAGAGAGGATTTAGCTGATGTCCCACTGCCAGAGTAGTGGGACAAATCAAGTGCGCCGGTAGCCATTATCATTTTTCATCTGTGAATTATGAGATTGAGCTTGGTTATTAGAGCAGCTAAGGGTTACTGGGTTCCCTGTTCCATATCCACGTACGTATATCATGCCTTGTAGGCTTATATCACTCACGCCACTAGCCTTTCCTGCTCACTTATCGCTTTACTTTTCCAAAGACCACCACTGCAAGACTCCTTTACAGAAAAAGGAAACTCCTGTATAATTTCCATGAGATGTTCAGGACTTCAGGTTGTCAATCCACGTTTTATATCTATGTAGTTAAAGTACTTGCTACCCTCACGCTTTGTTATTTTTTCCTTTCAATTTCCTTTCCTTTTATTTATGGTCACAGGCACATGGCATCGATAAATGGAATGGAGTTTATTTCTCATCTGTGTATTGAATGAGATTAATTTTTTTTTTAATCTAAAAAAAATATTTAAGTAAAAATATAGTTTGTTCAAAAAATTCAAGATGATATTTTTTTTTTAAAATACTGAGACAACAATATATTAAAGCAATATATTAAAATGATCTGGATTAATTTGTCAAATTTATAACTCACGTTATGAGATCATGATAGCACAGTATAAAGCAATTCGAAATAGATTATAAATCTTAATTTTCAATAAACTCAATATTAAATGATAAAATTGATAACATAAAAAAAACACAAAAACAACTTAAGTTAACATGCTAAACCTACGACCTAATTCATGAGACCATGATAACACTATAAAAGGTAAATAAAACAAATTACAGAGCCTAATTCTCAATTAATATAATGTTGAAA
>Ga0307512_10006895_pt1 | contig 11371 bp, 12 predicted proteins | sample 14_EM_MG_FD_200267 | JGI IMG/M metagenome (GOLD analysis project Ga0307512, IMG submission 200267) | Populus trichocarpa ectomycorrhiza microbial communities from riparian zone in the Pacific Northwest, United States - 14_EM | ecosystem: Host-associated > Plants > Roots > Unclassified | place... | reverse complement strand
TTCCAAAAGCTTACCCGCTACCAAAGATTCCTTAACCCACGGGATATGAATGCAGGAAGGCCGGTCTCCCTTTCTGGTGGAGTTAAACCTCTTAACATCATCTGCGTCCCTCACCAGGACGAAGTCGTACTCAAACGACTTGGAGGCAGCGTGCTTCTCGTCGCACACCGCTTCGACATGATCGGCACCCATCGCGATCATGATACTGGGAAGTTTGCGCGTGGATTCGTTCTGCTTGTCGTCCTCAGAGTTGAACTGTGGTTTCATCTCGAGTTCAGATAAGGGATGGGTGTCGGAGATCGCGCATCATGCATGGACTCACTCGTTTGAGACTCCTGGGTTTCCCAGGTGGGAAAAGTTCTGGGCCGATGCACAGAACCGATTTTCCACGTAAGGTAGAGTTTGACCCATGCATGTCCCTGTAGATGTCGCGAAGCTGTTCCGATTTATCGCCCCACCGCAGGTTGACCCTCTGTGACATCAGGCCGTGAGTGTATTCTCCGGCTGGGAGGAGGTAAGTCTTCCAAGGAATGAGGGCATGCTGCCGATCAATGAGGTGAGCACGGCACTCGTGGGTAAGCAAAGAACACACTAACCTGCTCACGACAGTCCAACAGCCACTGTGTCGACACGCAGGGAATTCCCAACGCGAGAGCCACCAGATACTTGGGTTTCTGATTCGGTTTGTCTGCAAGGAGAAATACGGTCTGTACTCCAAGGTCCTTGTGCTTCACGTCAGTCTGACGTGCCACCCAACTCCGATCCGTCTGCGTGGGCGAAAACGGAAAGAGGTTCGCCCAATCGTCGATGACCTTCCCCCCCTTGTCCTTAATGAGCTCAAAAATCTGCGTTCGGCTCTTTTCGTCCGCAGACTTCATCGTAACCACAAATCCGATGCGTTTCAGGAATTTCGAGGTCGAAGTCCCATTGACGGCGGTGGTTTTGCTCGTGGAAGAATTGAGACCCTGGGCCTGGAGCAAGGTGCAAATAGAGTTCTCGTGAACAATCCTCTCCTCCCAGTCTTTGTCGATGGCCGACTCGTGTATCTTGATCGAGCTGGCTTTGACGTCTAGTTCCCCCCCGGTGCTGACCTGAACTCGGACGTACCCCTCGGTATCCCACCGGTCGGTCGCTATGACACGACCTGACTGCTTGTACCCGATAACAAACACCTCGTCTCCCTCCTCCAGTTCGCTCTGACGGAGGTTTGAGATGTGGACCGGGCATTCCGTCCCATCATCGAACCGTACAACATACAAATCACTTTGGATAGGTGATCTGGAATGCACGAATCCGGCGTAGAAATGTTTGCAGAGGGGCCAACGCGCGAAAACGCGAGTACAATCGCTTTGGGCCATGTCCCGAAGTGATCCAGGGAGCGAGCGGATACGTTTAGACCCCCCGCGTTGAGGTGTGACACCCTGTAGTGTCGAGCTTCCGGAGGCAGTTCTGTGAGGCTTCTGGTCGAGTCCGGGACGCTTGCGCTTCCTCGTCAGTGATATGTCCTCAGAAGATTCAAAACCGGCCTCTTCTTCGTCATCCTCCGCAGGCTCCGTCTTAGCCTCGTCGTCCTGAGCAGGAGGGGTGTTACGCCCGGAAGAACCGACGTTGCTGGCCTCCGCAGATTCCTTCTTTCCTCTCCCCCGCCCCTTCTGTTTCGCTTTTGTAGCAGAACCCTTGGTAGCGCTCTTGACAGCTTTGGCGGACGCAAGTTGCTTCGGCTTCCTTCCCCCTCGACCGCGGGTAGCAACAGGGGTGACATCCGCCTCAGCTTTCTCCGCCTTTTCGACCTTCCTCTTCTTGGCTGGGCGCTCGGCGGGGGTCTCTTCCGGTTTCTCTCTCTCTTCCTGAGACGTCATTTAGAGTCGCAAAGATAGGCTAAAACTTGACCGTACTCACCTCATTCTCCGAAGTATCAGGGGATTCGGTATAGATTATCGGACGCTTGTTCCTCGTGCTGCGGCCTCTCGGGGGAAGAGAAGGCTTCGATGCCGCGTTCGCGGCTTTGACGACAGTGGCAAGAGGAACTTCATCTTCAGTTTCCGGCACCGTCACGTCATCGCGAATTTCTTGCTCTACCTGTTCCTCCTCCACTTCCTCTTCTTCCGGGAGAGGCCGAGGCGGTCGCTTCGTACGCTGCTTGACGAGAGGCAGGTCGCTATCCATTGGATCGTCCCCCTGCTTGGTCTCTGGTTCGATCTCCCGCAGATTCGTGCCCTGGGCGATGCGACTTGCATTCCTCCGTTCTGAGGTCTCATTGTCCGTCTCGCCCGACGATTCCGGTACAGTCTCGGGTACAGTCTCATTGTCATTCTCGGCGAGAGTAGTCACCCTGTTCGCCGGTTGGGGAAGGTGCAATGAGGACATGGGTCCATCGGTCATTCTGGATGGCTCCGAGTCAGGGACGATGTCCATGGTCTCATCTTCGTCTATCCGTAGTGGGTTTGGGGGAGGAGGCATGAATTGAGGGGATCGAAGAGGGGAGTCCGAGGGTAAAGGGTCTGCACGGGGTGGTTCTGGAGTGTCCGGGGTTGACCCCGCCCCACCTTCACCTGTGGGTTGAGTTTCCGTGGATTCGGTCTCCAACGGCTGTGTCTCCGGAACAATTTGTGTCGATTGCCCTCGGTTATTCGGCGATTCTTGGTGAGGCAGAGCGATCCCAGGAACCTTTCTCCATTTCTTCAGCTGATTGAACAAACTGCGGTTGTTCGTCGAAGAAGCGACCATGGAGGGCGCGGGGGTCTGGTGCTAGACCTGACATTAGATGAGGGAACGAGGGGCATATAAATGACGTACGGAGTTGGCGGAGGGAGGTACAGTTTCTGAAGGGGCATCTGTCTGTGTCGGTTCTACGGTAGTTTCATTGGCGACCTGTGTAGACGGTTGGGTAGGGACTTCCTCCGACGCCGGCTGAGTAGACTCAGCTACCTGTGTGGGCTCTTCGTACGGACGGGGCTCGTTGTCGGGAAAGTTTCCTGAAGAGCTAGAGGATGAGTCGGGGGATTGTGGAAAGTTGAGACCGCTACGATCGATATAAGGATTGCGGTTGTTGCTGATACACGTGAGGTATTCCATATAGTTCGTGTCTTGAGGGTATCCTGCCGGCTGTGTTTGCGATTCTTCCTGTGCAGGGGCCGTCGGCAGTGTATTCTGGTTGTTGGACTCGTCCGAGCTCGACTGGCTCATACCAACAACGAGTGGCAGTCCGGCGTTCGGCTTTGGGGGAACAGGGGAGAACATTGAGTCCTGCTAGCCATGATAAGTATAAATGGTGGAGATTTGATTTTTCCTTACCTCCGGCGAATTCTCAAGTTGAGATAGCGGAAGCCCAAAACGTTTTGACTTTGCGAGAAAAGCCTCCTGCGGGTTAATAGGGATTGAGCCGGCAAAGGAATCCTGAGACTGTGGTGAAGGGGATCGACGGGCGGGCGTGTGCAAGGATCTACTCTTCCTGAGAGGAGTGACTGGAGGGCGTTGCGGGGAAACAAACGAGACCGCTTTTCCCGGTTTTGAAGGGGAGGGTGTCCCCGGTGGTTCATTCGTGTTGGAAGGACTTTTTGGAGTTAATGGCGGAACGAGGTGATCCAGTGAGGGGGCATTTGGTCCTGGCCCCGTTACGGATGAACGGCTGGTCTCCTGAGAGCCTTGAGAATCTTCACCACCATGACCATCGTGCTGGGTTGGGGATTGGGTTACAGCCAGTCCATGGTAGTGGTAATGGGGTGTGCTCTTGATGTCGGACGAAGTAAGGTTCTCTTGGACGGAGACCTCTGGCTCTTCTTGAGTGATTGGCTTGGGGGTGCTAACTCCGCCATGGAGAGCTTCCCTCACGATCTGGGAGGCCTGTGACTCAGGCAAGAGTGACGCATTGCTGAAGGGCGGAATCGTCACTTTCATGAGAAAGCGCGGGGAGTGAAGGGACTGACATCGAGATCAAAGGTTCCATGCCGGTCGTTCAGCGGGGATCTAACTCCGCTTGTCTAAACCAATTGATAGACTCTCGCTCTGGCGCTCTCGCCCAAAACTCCTTAGAAAGCTAGAGATGGGTTATTGAGAAAGCGTGCAATCAAGAAGGAAAGTCGGTGGAGATGAAGGAAGCAAGAGAAGAGCGCTGTGGCTGAAAAATCCAATCCTGAAATCCCGAAGCCCAAACACACGCTTGTGACCCCGTCACGTGGACGTGTTGAAGACCTGTCACGAAAGTCACGAGACCGCCCATCGCGGCATCGGGCGGTTCGGGTTGTTATTGGGTTATTCCTGTTTCCCTCTAGCCTGAGCTTGCTCCTGCTGCCTTGAGATGGACGATCCTGGTCGTAGCGAACCCTCTGGTGGATTCGGGCCCTTGACTACCAGGCACCCTTCGAGGACATCTCGACTTGCACCGAAACCATCGAGGACGACGAGACCGAATCATCTAGCTCATGCTCCAGCAGTCGCACTTGCTGAGCAAGATGTGGAAGCAAGCGCTCTCCCTGTTCCCATACCGGACTATGGTCATGCACTAGCTTATGAACCCAGTTCTCTGGTTATCAAAGCTGGATTTTTACCTTCTCTGAATCCAACCTCAGTCTCTCCTGATCTATCCCAGGCTACTCTTGTAAACTCCAACGAACCCACATCGCCCACAGCTGATACACTGGTGCCTTCCGCCTCCACTGAAGCATTGGAACCGTCATACTACCCGCCGGATCATACTCATCACGTACAGAAATCCAGTCACACTCTGGTGGCCATCATCATGTCTGTCCTTGGTGGCTCCTTTCTCCTCGTCGCATTCGTCGTTGCTGCTAGAATCCGCTTTAGGCGTAACAGGCGTCGCTACCTGCGGACGCCCTCACTTCCGATTCCTCAGGACACGTTCCCTGACCCACCAGCGGAAGAATCTCCCATCTTTGGCGGAAAAGAGCGATTCTCTACTGGTACCACCGGAAAAGAAAAGTGGACTTGGACCCAGTACCGATCTAAATCGCCTCTCAGGGAGCCCGAAAAAGATCCATTCTCTGATTCGTTTGCAAAACCACACCAGTCTTCGAACACTCTCCACCCCAACGAGCCGTCCGTTAAGAAACCCGGTTTCCTTCAGCGCAGTCTGTCTCACATCTCCGCCCTCTCTGCGTACTCGACCGCGAGATCTGACGTTGCCGGGTTAGTCGCAAACGCGAGCGCCCCTGCGTTTGCTTCTACCACCACCATCACGGACCCCGTCACGGCGAATCCACGATCAAACAAATCCGAAGGGGCTCGAGCTTCGCTACGCCAATCCAGGGATAATCAAGCCATCCGTATCACTGTTCGTGACTGGGATGCGAGCAGCGCAGACGAGTACATCTATGATGGCGTTGGAGATATTCCTACAGTCGCCACACACCTCCCCGTACCCGCTCTCAATCCCTCCTCAACACAGGCGGTTGGGCGCGAGCGCGTCAGAGCACCGTACCCGGTCGGTTCTTGTCCCTCGATCTCAGTCTCGATGAACTCTATCGCCGCCTCTAACATGACCCCTTCAAACACCACGACGGCCATCAACGCCAACCCCTTCGACGATTATTCTCCATATGTCGCCGGACCTTCGACGTCGACAACCGCCATTCGTCAAGAGCGCGATACCAAAGCGTTGACAGTCGCCTTGGGATTGGAATCTCCGAAACTCGAGCCCCAGACCCGAACCGCCTCAGGCCGTGCGAGGACGTCGGTGCTTAGGAGGAGCCATACCCTCGCTCACCATACCTCGTTCGTTTCAGTAGCTGAAAGCTCAAGCAGCCCGTGCCCGAGTGATGATGGGATACGACTCGGGAAGTTCATGTTGAGAGATTACCGTCGGTCTTCACTCTCCTTACCTCGGGACCAAGCGCCACCGTTGCCGCCGCCGGTGGCCCCCCTGAATCTCCGCTCTCATGGGAACTCGACTCTACACAAAGTGGCGGTGGCGGACGATAAGCCTCCGAGGGTGCCCTCACCTCCTGCCCTTCCGTCCTTGGCCCAGATGGCGATGTCTCAGGCTGTGGATTACGAGACGTATAGGAGTCCGACGTATAGCTTATACGATGTGTATGCGGATAGGACCACTGATAGAGAGAGGGACAGGAGGACGACACTATTCTTCGGTGGAAGGGATAGAGGATGATTTTTGAGTCTGTTGTGTTTTTCGTTGCCCGTGTCGATTTGTTTGGCGGTTTCTGTCCATCATTCTAACGCATAGTTTTGTACTTTTGCCCATGCTATCTTATTACCGACGTTCTATTCCCGCGAGATTTGCTCGGCTCTGTGTAACTTAATATACCGTACAGAGAAACTCGGCACCAAGGTCCGCTCCCGAACAATATGTTTGGCGTCGTCGGAACCGACAAACCGCCATTTGTCTGTTCCGAAGTTTTTTGGTAGACATCATGGCCAGCTGCCTCGATAGTGGTGTACCACGGATCTTTGATTTGGTAATGAGTCCGTCCTGATATTGCGCGCGTATATAATATGTATCGGCACATGGTACTCGATAATTTTCGCCCCAAGGGTGAGAAATTGTCCGCTATGAAGTCAACAAAGAGTGATTAGGGGAGCCAAAGATCCCATATGACGAAGGAGAGGGAGAAAAGAGCGTGAAGGATGGCAAAGGACCCGTGTGGGAGGGCAAGCGGGAAGATGATTTGGAGTGGAAAAAAAAAGGTCGACGAAGGAGTGCAACCTGCGGTGACCCAGTGCGATTCTACTCGCGAAGCCCTAAATGTAAAGCAAGGAACGATCAAGGAAGGAGAACAACGAGCTACAGCCAAGAAGTAATCAATGATAGCGAGAGGAGGGGAGGGCACGGTGGACTGGGGAAATGACCATGCAAATCAAACGTCCACGACTCAACGTCAGAAGAGGGGATCGACGGAAGAAGAAAAATAAAAGAGTAGGGATGTGGATGGTATAGATACTGGCTAGAGTCTTGTCTGGGAGAGAGAGTTCTTTCTCACGGAAATGAAGGAGTCATGACTGGGTCGTGAGTAATGCGAGGATGCAAAACGATGGAGGGAAATATAGACGAGAAGGGGAGTCGGGCTGCACTTCATGGCCGGGGGGTGACCCTCGGTCGGAGTGGGGAGTATGCCCTCTTCTTCGCAGATTCACCACCACAGACGGGAGGGAGGGTCGCGGTCGGTCCAACCCAAGGGTCCAGGTACGAGCAGCTCTGGATTGGGACGTACATCCCCATCGTGTCGCTTGGGTTAACCCAGCCATTTCCTACGTCGATCTTTATGTTTGACCCTGAGGATGGGGTGAACGTCGGACCGGGCAGCGTGATGATCGTTCCAGTCGGCGTATAATGAGGAAGGGAATCGATGGGTCCGCCACTGGAAATTGACGTGGGAGGCCACTGTAGCCCGTCACTTTGCACGTTCAAACCAGCGCCCGTGCCTCCTGTCTGCCAAGGCTTCAAAGGAGGTGTCCAGGGGTCGGTATTGCCGCAGGTTCCCGAAGCCTGCCTAGGGTCCTTCGGCATCCAGCCATGCTCCAATCCGAGCTGGTAGCTCCAGGCTGGCGTCTCAACCTTGCCCGAACGTATTGATGGGCCAATCTTCCAAGTCCAGAAGAACCAGTTCTGCAGAGCGTCCATAGATGCCATGGCAAACGTCATGATATCGTTTTTCATTCCGTCGTCCCAGTTCTCCCAATCCGTCCACTCCGTGCAGCTACCTTGAGAAGGCCATGGCCCATCGGAAGAATAGTTTCCCTCATAACGAGTACCCTCGCCCACGTTGTTAAGGAACAGACCGCAGTCCGTAACAGCGTTCGAGAACTCTCCTGCGGTGGTCATACCGAAGTTGGTCAAAGACTGGTTTATCGTCCTGCCCCAGTCGCTACAGGGTCGGTTGGCGTAGGTCGACATTGGGGAGCTGGACTGTTGGCCGAAACATATATATGGGTGCCAGTCGATGGCGACACGGTCGGAATTTTCCATAAATCCACTGTAGTGCGTCAGACCCTGGAAACCCTCGTGGAGGGAGATGACGGGACCGTTGCCCTCGCCAAGCCCGGTAACGTCACGTATGGTGTCATAAACAGCTTTGTAGCTGAGGAACTGTGAATCAGTCTCTCGGAAAAGACGTCAGAACGAAGTCAGAACATACAATCCATCAAGCTGCGTTCCGCCAAGGAGGGGACTGGCCCTAGGCTCGTTGAGAACACCAAACATCACGACAACATCCCTGTACTGTGGTTGGGAGATGAACTCTGCGATGACCCTGATGTAATCCAAAGTCCTCTGCGCGTTGGCGTAGCCCATGGGACCGAGAAGGAAGTTCGCGCTGCCGAGTCGCCCGGAGTGGTTCCATCCGTTCTGTGATCCAGGAACGGCGTGGAGGTCCAGGTTGATGCGGAGACCATACTTTCGTGCCCATTGAATAGCCTTGAGGAAATATCTGATTGTCGGTGGCATGGTCGGTCAGAGAAACAAGGTAACGAAGAGGGATACTGACTGCCAGCACACTCTAGGAAGGAAAGGCTCGTTACCCTGAACCTCGATGGCCCACCAGGGTATGGGGATCCGCAAGAAATTAAGACCAGCGCCGGCAATCTCTGCGAAATCCTTCTCGGTCTACAAACGATAGAGGTCAGGACAAAATCCCGGACCGGGGGAGTGGGTGAACCTACGATGAAAGTCTTGTAGTGGTCCTCTAACTGATCCAGTCCACCATCAGCGGCCATGGCCTCACTCAGTGTCCACTCGTCTACCACAGGGGAGGCATTATTGAGATACTTTTCGAAAGGACCTGGAACACTTCACAGGGAATGAGGGTTAAGAACGTAGGTAACAGACTGTCACACGCACATGAACTACACAGAGAGGGAGCCACCACAAATTCAGTTGACATAGTTGAGAGTGATCGGAAACTTACAGGTTCCAAGACAAACCAACCACCAAGATTGACACTGAGAATGCAAGTGTGAGCACAGAACTTGGAAGTGAAGATCGAGGAACAGACCCGAAGACGCGGTCTTGACCCCATTTGAACGACTGGTTCAGAGGCGGGGTCCAGCTCTGCGCCTGAGCGTTGTTGTTGAAAGGATCGTCGGGATCCCAATACCAAGTGCCTCCAAACTTGTTGGAGTAGGTCATCGTCGTGCCATCTTCCAACGTAATGTTGCTTCCATCTCCTCCCGATTTTAGGATATTGGTGGACGGGGTGGTGTTGTTACCGTCATTGTTGTTGTCGTTATTTCCGTCACTGTCACCGATTCCGGAGGAGGTTTTGCCATCCTTTTTAATGACCGTGAAGTATAGGGCGACGATGATGGCGATTGCAACGACGATCACGCCGACGGCGATTGCGCCAATGATGATCTTACGTTTGGACTTGTTCGGAGGTGCGTAGGTGTCACGCTTCTCCTCAAGATATCTGCCCCTCCTGCCGGGGGAGACGGCACCAGCGGCAAAGTCCGAATCGTGTGGATCGTCTTGGTACGGAACGGAAGAGTAACCGACAGCGGAGTCCCGGTTTACTCCAAGTGGATTTAGGGCGTAAATTGACGACGAATTGTCGCCGACGGAGGGAACGCCGAAGGAGGAGGCGAGAGATCCCCGATTAAGGTCAGAACCCGCAACGTGACCGAGAAACCGTGGCCTCGCGATGTCATCCTCAACCAAGCTGTCTCTGGTGAGGTCTTCTGGATTGAATGGAGGGTCTAGGGGGCGGTCTATTGGCGGTGTCGGGAAAGGGTTATCTGTGTAAGCTCCCCCGGGGTGGTCGACTGGTGGGTCATCCTGATGACCGTCACCGGTGTCGACCGGGTGGTAAGGTGTATTCGGCTGGGAAGACATTTCAACTATAAAGGATTCGAGTGAGACAAGGGGGATTGGGGCGGTGTATGCATGACGGATGGGACGCACGGAGATGAGGAGAAACCCTGGGGAGGGATGGCGGGGAGAACAACGGAGACGGAGGCGACGAACCGATATGGGGAAGAGAGGAGGAGGAAGGAGAGGACGGGGAAGGGAGGCGTTCTTGTTTAGGAGTTGTGATTGACAGGGATATTCCCGCTTCCCACGAACAAACGTGTTTTGTCAGAGGTGTAAGAAAACGTGAAGGGACTACAAACGAAATCTAATCGAGACTACAAACCGGTTTCTTATCTTTCTGGCCCCCTGGTGACCATCACACGCTACGCTGAACGGCACCGCCAAGACGACCCTAAATGTGAATATTTCCTCCCAAGTCACTTACCATAACCGGAACTCCCCAGGAACCTCTCACCTACTCTCCCACGTGACCGCGTCGCGTCGCGTCCTTCCCCCTCATGTCTTCCAGAATCAAGCGAACCTACAGCAGAAGGAGCAGATCCGCTCTCTCTTCGTCTTCGCCCCCTCCAGAGGACCCCGCACCAGAGCCCCCAACTTCTTCGCCATCCTCGACGCCCCCTTCATCCCCAGTCCCACCGAAGAGATCTCTATCCGACGTACTGAGCTTCCGTCCACCCGCAAAAAAACCGCGTTTCACACAGCCCGACTCGAAGAAAACCAAATCATCCTCAGCATCCTCTTCAAAGTGGAAATCAAAGGAAAAATCCTTGATCCAGCTTCACTTCTCTATCGATGCGTCCGTGCTGCGCAAATGTCCGATCTGTGACTTCTCCTACACGAAAGGCGCACAAGACGACGAGGCTCTACACAAATCCCACTGCGCTCGCTTCCAGCGCGGTTTGGAATGGACCAGGGACGACATCAAGGAAAGCGCAAAGCATGGTGTTGTTGAGATCGAGTCTGGCATCCGACTTCGAGACGGTTCGCTCGGCAGAATTCTGGCCGTCAATGCCAACGTTCCCGGAAAAATCGGGTCAAAGGTGCTCCTTTCCGCCTCCTATCTCCCGAAAATAGCACTCAGATATAATGCTCCTTACGTTGAACGCAAAAATATCCACAGCTCGCGGCGTTACTCGAAACCATCAGCCTCGCACTATCATCCCCGCCTCTCACCGCACAAACTCTAGCTGACTCTAAAGCTTACCTCTTCCTCCTCATTCCTCCTGCTTCGAATGCATCAAAGTCGGCATTGGTAGGCTCGGTAAATAACAGGCCACACGCACGCCAGCGTGAGAAGATTGTGGGCTGCGTAATTGCCCAACCGATCGCCACCGCAATGCGGGTGATCGAGAGCGTCGTTCGCCCTAACCGAGAGATCTCAATGGACGCCGGAACTTGCCCAACCCGATGTAATGCACGAGAACCCTTCGCAGACGAAAATAGCCCTACAGATCAACCGCCAACTGCGCAAATATACTCGAAAGAAGATCTGGTAACTGTGGACGCATCCACATCTTTATACTGCTCTCCGGAACCTTTGTCGACTCCACTCGGTATCCCGCGGATGTTTGTATCCTCTTCTTACAGAAGGTT
>Ga0307512_10006893_pt1 | contig 11373 bp, 7 predicted proteins | sample 14_EM_MG_FD_200267 | JGI IMG/M metagenome (GOLD analysis project Ga0307512, IMG submission 200267) | Populus trichocarpa ectomycorrhiza microbial communities from riparian zone in the Pacific Northwest, United States - 14_EM | ecosystem: Host-associated > Plants > Roots > Unclassified | place... | reverse complement strand
GTTCATATTAACATATATGCGTGATAAATATGAATAATTATGCATGCTAAAACAGTAAAAAGAACAAAAATAATAAAAATAATAAAATAAAATAAAATACACAAGAATACATAATGAATAATAAAAAAAAAATAAAACAAAAAAATAAAAATAAATAAATAAAAAATAAAACAAAACAAAAAAAAAACAAAAAAACTTGATAAACACCAATAACACAAAAAAAACATATTTAGCAATAAGAAAACAAAGAAAACAAAGCTTAGTCCTAGGTCCCCAGTGGAGTCGCCATTCTGTCGCACCCGACATCACGGCGGCCCACAAATAATCTTGATTAGGGAAAAAGAACAGATTTCTGGCATCTTGTTCTTTTAGGGGAAAAGGTCTTGTTTGAGGAGTCGCCACCTAGTATTATGGTCACTAGGAACCCTAACTGGTCAACAGAGATTCTATGGTACGGGACTGGTTACGTAAAAGGGAAGATATTATCACCCCTTAAACGTTCTGCCTGAGGCAGACTGCATTGTTGGTTTTGTCTTAAATTGCTAAACATTTATTGGTTTACATTCTGATGATTTATTCACGATATTCCTGACTCTGGCGTCAGTGAATATTCGACTACGGATAATTCCAACTCTGGCGTTGGTAATTATTACGTAGCTATAAAATAAATTTAGATTAATATTTTTTTATTCCTAACTCTAACGCTAGTGAATAAACAAATAAACTAAATTCATTTTATTACGCATTCACATATTTTTCTATTTTTCTTATGTAGTTAAAAAAATAAATTAAATCAATGTTTTTATTCCTGACTCTGGCGTCAGTGAATAAATAAATAAATAAATAAATTTATTTTTCATACATGCACATATATTTTTTCTTGCTAAATAAAATAAAATATAACGAATAAAAATAATATAAACTTAAACCAGTATTTTACTCCCGACTCTGGCGTTGGTGAATAAACCGGTAAATTTATATTATTTTTATTCATGCATACATATATTTTTCTATTTTTCTATTTCTCCTATTTTTTTATTTTTTATTTTTTTCTATTTTTTATTATTTTTGGGGCTGGGCCCAGCTCAACCCACATGGGCTGGGCTAAGCCCAGCCGGCCCAGCCCAGTCACTGGCCCAAGCCAGTGGCCCGACTGAGCTAATTAAGGTGCACGCGTGAAACAAATTCACGCGTGCAATGAGAGGTGATGCCTTAACAGTTGTTATTGTTTGTGCATTTCAAGGCAGTAAGTTATACACCTAATTATTTTTACAATTGCACAATTTCAAACAAGAATGAAAAGAGGATGAGAACGGCCTACCTGCTTCTGGAGATTGCGAGGAGGCTTGCGGCACAGTGATTTTGCTCTCGTCTGTGTATGACCTTCCCCTTTCTGTTTTCCTTTTGTTTCTGTGATGATGAAGGTCACGGCTTGCTGCTTGGGTTCTTCTTTTTTTGGTTTGCAGGGGGGCGATTGAAGACGATGATATTAGTGTTGGTTTTCTGGGTTTACTGCTTGTATTGGTCTCTGTTTTATGGGTTTCTGTCCTCTGTCTCTCCCAGTTTTTCTTTCGTTCCCAGTCTCTCTGTCTCTCTGTTTTGCCTTTTTTTTCTTTTTTCTGGTCGCCTTTGTTCAGCCTTTATAGAGCCAGCAGCAGCCTCGGTGGTGGTAACAGTTGCCCCCCACCCTAAATGCTCCGTAACCGACGCCTTCAATGAAGAAAACGTCCGTGTTAGCTGCCAACGGACGAAACGTCTCTGCCTTTAATGGCAGAGCCGTTGCAGAGTAAAGAGACGGTGAACAGTCGTTGCAAAACGACCCCGTTTTGCTGGCTGCAAATTTGGTCCTTGTAATTCTTTTAATTTTGCAATCAAACCCCTGGTTAAAATATAATTGGATCCTTACATTTCTGCGCCATTTTCAAGTTGGTCCTTGGATTTTAATTTTTGCAATTTAGACCCCAATTAAACCCCAAACTTTGATATTTCTTCGATTAAGTCCCTAATTGGATTAATTAAATTAATTTTCAAGCTTAATTAAGTCTCCAAACTTAATAATTCTCCAATTAAACCCTTGATTGGATTAATTAAATTAATTTTCAAGCTTAATTAAGTCTCAAAACTTATCAATTCTCCAATTAAACCCTTAATTGGATTAATTAAATTAATTTCAAACTCAATTAAATCTCAAAACTTATCAATCATGTTGCCCTCAAACCAAATTTTAATTCATTCTTCATTTTACTTGTTTTTTAATCATCATTATTTTTTTTATCATCATTTTTTTTTTATCTTTTTTAGTAAATAAAATAATAATAATAATTAAAATAAAAATGGTCAAAATTTGGGTTATGACAATTATGATTAATAATAATTGTGGTCGCAATGCGATATGGATATGCGTTGATGATGGAATGAAACATGAGATATGTACAAGATGAGTTGTTGATAACTTGGGACCTCCCGGTATGAGGGAGACTCTATCGAAATTTCGGTAGAAATTCCGTTGCAGTTAAAATAAATAAAAAAAAAAACTCATATTTTTACATACCAAATTGTAGGAAATAAATTTTAAATGCTTACAAAATCGTCAGGCGTTACAGTCTGTGTTTCGCCGATTAGTTCCCTGACACGTATGTGTTCAGCGTATCAGTTCGACGACGAGTCTGTGCATCAGCGAATCAGTTTGCTAACGAGGTTGTGTGGTGCATCGAATCAGTTCACTGAAGAGTCTCTGCTTCTAGGTATCAGTTCCCTGACGAGGTTGTGAAGTCTAGGATATCAGTTCGCTGACGAGTGTGTGCTTCAGCGAATCAGTTCGCTGACGCGGTTGTGCATCCCGGAATCAGTTCGCTGACGAGTATGTGCATCCCTGAAGCAATTTGCTGAGGAGTCTGTGCTTCACCGACCAGTTCCCTAACGAGTCAGTGCTTTGCCGATCAGTTCCTTGACGAGTATGTGCTTTAGGGAATTAGTTCGATGACGAGTCTCTACTTCAGCGAATCATTTCACTGATGAGGTTGTGTGGTGCATCAAATCTGTTCATTGACGAGTTTGTGCTTCAGCGAATCAGTCCCCTGACGTGGTTGTGTGGTACATTGCATCAGTTCGCTGACGGGTCTGTACTTCAATGAATCAGTTCCCTGATGAGGTTGTGAGGTCTAGGGAACGCGTCTATGCTTCAAAGAATCAGTTCGCTCATGAGTCTATGCTTCGCTTATCAGTTCCCTGACGAGTATTTGCATCACCGATTCAGTTCACTAAGGAGTATGTTCTTGGCCGAACAGTTCCCTGACGAGTCTGTGCTTCAGCGCATCAGTTCGATGACGAGAATGTGCTTCAGCGAATCAGTTTGGTGATGAGGTTGTGTGGAGTAGCGAAGTAGTTCGCCGACGAGTCTATGCTTCAACGTATCAATTGCCTAATGAGATTGTGAGGTCTAGGGAATCAGTTCGCTAATGAGTCTATGTTTCGCCGATTAGTTCCTTGACGAGTTTGTGCTTCAGCGAAGCAATTTGCTGACTAGGATGTGTGGTGCATCGAATCAGTTCGGTGACGAGTATGTTCTTCAGCGAATTAGTTCCCTGGAGGTTGTGTGGTCTAGGGAATCACTTTCTTGACGGGTCTATGCTTCAAAGAATCAGTTTGGTGATGAGGTTGTGTGGTGTAGGGAATCAGTTCGCTAACGAGTTCGTGCTTCAACACATCAGTTCCCTAATGAGTCTGTGCTTCAGCGAATCAGTTCGCTGACGAGCTTGTGTGGTGCATCAAAGTAGCTCGCTGACGATTCTGTGCTTCAGCGAATGAGTCCCCTGACAAGGTTATGAGTTTTAGGGAATTAGTTCGCTGACGAGTCTGTGCTTCAGGGAATCAGTTCCCTGATGAGGTTGTGTGGTGTAGGGAATCAGTTCGCTGACGAGCATGTCCATCACTGAATCAGTTTGCTGCGGAGTCTATGCTTCGCCGATCAATTCCCTGACGAGTCTGTGCTTCAGCGTATCAGTTCGATGACGAGTTTGTGCTTTAGCGAATCAATTCGCTGACGAGGATGTGTGGTGCATCGAATCAGTTCGCTGACGGGTCTGTGCTTCAAAGAATCAGTTCGCTGACGATGTTTTGTGGTGTAGTGAATCAGTTCGCTGACAAGTATGTGCATCCCTAAATCAGTTTGCTGAGGAATCTGTGCTTTGCCGATCAGTTTGCTGACGAGTCTGTTCTCCAGCGCATTAGTTGCCTGACGAGTCTATGCTTTAGCGAATCAATTTGTTGACGAGGTTGTGTGGTGCATCGAATCAGTTCGCTGACAAGTCTGTGCTTCAGCGAATTCGTTCCTTGACGAGGTTATGATGTCTAAGGAAGCAGTTCGCTGACCACTCTACACTTCAGCGAACCAGTTCGCTCAAAAGTCTATGCTCCAGCGTATTAGTTCCTTGATGAGGTTTTTAGGTCTAGGAAATCAGTTCACTAACGAGTCTTTGCTTTGCTTATCAATTCCCTAACGAGGTTGTGTGGTGTACGGAATCAGTTCGCTGACAGGTATGTGCATGCCGACTTAGTTCGCTGAGGATTCTATGCTTCACCGATCAGTTTGACGACGAGTTTGTGCTTCAGTGAATCAGTTGGCTGAAGAGGTTGTGTGGTGCATCATATTAGTTCGCTAACGAGTCTGTGCTTCAGCGAATCGGTTCCTTGACGAGTCTGTGCTTCAGCGAATCAGTTCCCTGACGAGTCTGTACTACACCGAATCAGTTCTCTGCCGAGGTTGTTTGGTGTAGGGAATTAGTTTGCCGACGAGTATATGCATCTCCGAATCAGTTCGTTAAGGAGTTTGTGCGTCGCCGAACAGTTCCCTGATGAGTCTGTGCTTCAGCGTATCAGTTCGATGACGAGTCTGTGCTTCAGCGTATCAGTTCGCTGACGAGGTTGTGTGATGTAAGGAATCAGTTCGCTGACAAGTTTGTGCATCTCTGAATCAGTTCACTAAGGAGTCTATGCTTCGTCGATCAGTTCGCTGACTGGTCTATGCTTCAGCGCATCAGTTTGATGACGAGTGTGAGCTTCAGCGAATCAGTTCGGTGATGAGGTTGTGTGGTGCATCGAATCAGTTCGCTTACGAGTCTGTGCTTCAGCGAATCAGTTCGCTGACGAGGTTGTGTGGTGTAGGGAATCAGTTCGATGACGAGTCTGTGCTTCAGCGTATCAGTTCGCTGACGAGGTTGTGTGGTGTAGGGAATCAGTTCGCTGATGAGTTTGTGCATCCCTGAATCAGTTCGCTGAGGAGTCTATGCTTCACCGATCAGTTCGCAGATGAGTCGGTGCTTTGGCCATCAGTTCCCTGACGAGTCTGTGCTTCAGGGAATCAGTTCGCTGACTGGTCTATGTTTTAGCGCATCAGTTCGATGACGAGTGTGTGCTTCAGCGAATCAGTTCGGTGACGAGGTTGTGTGGTGTATCGAATCAGTTCGCTTACGAGTGTGTGCTTCAGCGAATCAGTTCGCTGAAGAGTCTATGCTTCAGCGTATCAGTTCACTGACGAGGTTGTGTGGTGTAGGGAATCAGTTCGCTGACGAGTTTGTGCATCCCTGAATCAGTTCGCTGAGGAGTCTATGCTTCACCGATCAGTTCGCAGACGAGTCGGTGCTTCGGCCATCAGTTCCCTAACGAGTCTGTGCTTCAGGAAATCAGTTCGCTGACGGGTCTATGCTTCAAAGAATCAGTTGGTTGATGAGGTTGTGTGGTGTAGGGAATCAATTCGCTCACGAGTTTGTGCTTCAGGGAATCAGTTCGTTGATGAGTCTGTGCTTCAGCGAATCAGTTCGCTGACGAGGTTGTGTGGTGCATCGAATTAATTCGCTTACGAGTCTGTGCTTCAGCGAGCCAGTTCACTGATGAGGTTGTGTAGTGCATCGAATCAGTTCGCTGAGAGTCTATACTTCGTTGATCCGTTCGCTGACAAGTTTGTGCTTCGCCGATCATTTCCCTAACGAGTCTGTGCTTCAGTTTATCGGTTCGATGACGACTCTGTGCTTCATCTATTCAGTTCGCTGATGAGATTATATGGTGCATCGAATTAGTTCCCTGACGAGTCTTTGCTTCAGCGAATTAGTTCCTTGACGAGGTTATGAGCTCTAGGGAATCAGTTTGCTGACGAGTCTGTGCTTGAGTGAATCAGTTTGCTCACAAGTCTGTAGTTCAGCCTATGAGTTCCCTGACGAGGTTGTGTGGTGTAGGGAATCAGTTCGCTGACGAGGTTGTGTGGTGCGGCGAAGCAGGTCGCCAACGAGTTTGTGCCTCAGCAAATCAGTTTGCTGACGAGGTTGGGTGGTGCATCGAATCAGTTCGCTGACAAGTCTGTGCTTCAGCGTATCAGTTCCTTGATGAGGTTGTGAGGTCTAAGGAATCAGTTCGCTGATGAGTCTGTGCTCCAGCGAATCAGTTCGTTGACGAGGTTATGTGGTGTAGGGAATCAATTCGCTGACAAGTATATGCATCCCTAAATCAATTCGCTGAAGAGTCTGGCTTCACCGATTAGTTCTGTGACGAGTTTGTGCTTCAGCGCATCAGTTTGATGGCGAGTCTGTGCTTCAACGTATCTGTTCCCTGACTAGGTTGTGAGGTCTAGGGAATCTGTTCGCTAATGAGTATGTCCTTTAGCGTATCAGTTCCCTGATGAGGTTGTGTGGTGTCGGGAATCAGTTCGCTGACGAGTATGTTCATCCCCGAATCAGTTCGCTGAGGTGTCTGTGCTTCGTCGATCAGTTCGCTGACGAGTCGGTGCTTCAGCGCATGAGTTCAATGACGAGTCGGTGCTTCAGCGCATCATTTCGCTGACGAGTCCGAGCTTCAGCGAATCAGTTCCCTGACGAGTCTGTGCTTCAGTGAATCAGTTCCTTAAGGAGTCTGTGCTTTATCGAATCAGTTTGCTGACGAGGTTGTGTGGTGCATTGAATCAGTTTGCTGATGAGTATGTGCTTCACAGAATCAATTCCTTGACGAGTCTATACTTCAGCGAATCAGTTCACTGACGAGGTTGTGTGGTGCATCAAATCACTTCGTTGAGAGTCTGTGCTTCGCCGATCCGTTTGCTGATGAGTATGTGCTTCACCGATCAGTTTCCTGACGAGTCTATGCTTCGCCGATCAGTTTCCTGAAGAGTCTGTGTTTTAGCGAAGCACTTCGATGACGAGTATGTGCTTTAGCGAATCAGTTCGCTGATGAGGTTGTGGGGTGCATGGAATGAGTTCGCTGGCGAGTCTGTGCTTCAGCGAATCAGTTTGTTAATGAGGTTGTGTGGTGCATTGAATCAGTTTGCTGACGAGTCTGTGCTTCCGCATATAAGTTCCCTGACGAGGTTGTGAAGTCTAGGGAATCAGTTCGCTGACGAGTCTGTGCTTCAGCGAATCCATTCGTTGACGAGTCTGTGCTTCGTCGATCAGTTCCCTGACGAGTCTTGGCTTCAGCGGATCAGTTCGGTGACGAGGTTGTTTGATGTAGCAAAGCAATTCGGTGACGAGTCTATGCTTCGCCGATCAGTTCCAAAGTAGTTTGGTGACGAGTCTATGCTTCAGGGAAGTAGTTCGCTAACGAGGTTGTGTGGTTCATCGCATCAGTTCGCTGACGAGTCTGTACTTCAGTGAATCAGTTCGCTCACAAGTCTGTGCTTCAGCGAATAAGTTCGCTCACAAGGTTGTGTGGTGTAGGGAATCAGTTCGCTGACGAGTATGTGTGTCACCAAATCAGTTCACTGAGGTGTCTGTGCTTGGCCGATCAGTTCCCTAACGACTCTGTGCTTCATTGAATCAGTTCGATGACGAGTCTATGCTTCAGCTAATTAGTTCGCTGACGAGGTTGCGTGATGCATCGAATCAGTTCGCTGACGAGTCTGTGCTTCAGCGAATCAGTTCCCTGATGAGGTTGTGTGGTCTAAGGAATTAGTTCGCTGACGCGTCTGTGCTTCAACGAATCAATTCTCTGACGAGGTTATGTGGTGTAGGGAATCAGTTCACCGACAAGTATGCGCCTCACTGAATAAGTTCGCTGAGGAGTCTGTGCTTCGCCGATCAGTTCCCTGACGAGTGTGTGCTTCAACGAATCAGTTCGCTCACGAGTTTGTGCTTCGCCGATCAGTTCCCTGACGAGGTTGTGTGGTGTAGGGAATCAGTTCGCTAACAAGTATATGCATCCCCGAATCGGTTCACTAAAGACTCTTTGCTTTGCCGATCAGTTCTGTGATGAGTCTGTGCTTCAACGCATCCGTTTGATGACGAGTCTATGTTTCAGCGTATCAGTTCCCTGATGAGGTTGTGAGGTCTAGGGAATCAGTTCATTGACGAGTCTGTGCTTCAGCATATCAGTTCCCTTACGAGGTTGTGTGGTGTAGGGAATCACTTCGCTGACGAGTATGTGCATCCCTGAATCAGTTCGCTAAGGTGTCCGTGCTTCATCGATCAGTTCACTGACAAGTCGGTGCTTCAGTGCAAGAGTTTGATGACGAGTCGGTGCTTCAGCACATCAGTTCGCTGACGAGTCTGAGCTTCAGCGAATCAGTTCCCTGACGAGTCCGTGCTTCAGGGAATCAGTTCCCTAACGAGTCTGTCCTTCAGCGAATCAGTTCGCTGACGAGGTTGTGTGGTGCATCGAATTAGTTTGCTGACGAGTATGTGCTTCACAGAATTAGTTCCCTCAGGAGTCTGTGCTTCAGCGAATCAGTTCACTGACGAGGTTGTGTGGTGCATCAAATCAGTTCGCTGAGAGTCTATGCTTCATCGATCCGTTCGCTGAAGAGTCTGTGCTTCAGCGAAGCAGTTCGATGACGAGTATGTGCTTCAGTGAATCAGTTCGCTGATGAGGTTGTGTGGTGCACCGAATCAGTTTGCTGACGAGTCTGTGCTTCCGCGTATAAGTTCCCTGAAGAGTTTGTGAAGTCTAGAGAATCAGTTCGCTGACGAGTTTGTGCTTCAGTGAATCCGTTCGTTGACGAGTCTGTGCTTCGCCGATCAGTTCCAAAGCAGTTCGGTGATGAGTCTATGCTTCTACGAATCAATTCCCTAACGAGTCTGTGCTTCAGGGAATTAGTTCGCTGACGAGGTTGTGTGGTTCATCGCATCAGTTCGCTGACGAGTCTGTACTTCAGTGAATCAGTTCGCTGACTAGGTTGTGAGGTCTAGGGAATCAGTTCGTTGACGAGTCTATGTTTCAGCGAATCAGTTCGCTCACAAGTCTGTGCTTCAGCGAATCAGTTCGCTCACGAGGTTGTGTGATGTAGGGAATCAGTTCGCTGACGAGTATGTGCATCGCTGAATCAGTTCGCTAAGGTGTCTGTGCTTGGCCAATCAGTTCCCTAACGACTCTGTGCTTCACCGAATCAGTTCGATGACGAGTCTGTGCTTCAGTGAATCAGTTCGCTGACGAGGTTACGTGATGCATCCAATCAGTTCGCTGACGAGTCGGTGCTTTAGCGAATCAGTTCCCTGATGAGGTTGTGTGGTCTAGGTAATCAGTTCGCTGACGCGTCTGTGCTTCACCGAATCAATTCTCTGATGAGGTTGTGTGGTGTAGGCAATCAGTTTGCTAACGAGTATGTGCCTCACCAAATCAGTTCGCTGAGGAATCTGTGCTTCGTCGATCAGTTCCGTGATGAGTATGTGCCTTCAGCGCATCAATTCGATGACGAGTCTGTGCTTCATCGAATTAGTTCGCTGGCAAGGTTATGTGGTGTATCGAATTAGTTCGTTGACGAGTTTGTGCTTCAGCGAATCAATTCCCTGACGAGGTTGTGTGGTCTAGGGAATCAGTTCCCTGACAGGTTTGTGCTTCAGCGAATCAGTTCGCTGATGAGGTTGTATGGTGTAGGGAATCAGTTCGCTGACGAGTATGTGCATCCCTGAATCAAAGATTTCAATGACAAGAATCAGATTTAAAGGTATCATGTGACGTTTTGAAATAGATCCTAACTTTTGGCATTTTTCACAAGTTTTGCAGAATGCATGTGTGTCCTTGAATATGGTGGGCCAATAAAATCTACATTGTAAGATTTTTGCAGTCGTCTTCTTTGATGAGGAATGACCCCCACATGCCTCAGAATGATAAAATTTAATGACACTGATTACCTCATTGTCGGAAATGCATCTTCGAAATATTTGGTCAGGACAATATTTGAATAAGTAAGGGTCATCCCAATAAAAAAATTTTACTTCGTTCAAAAACTTTCTTTTGTCTTGGGTACTCCAATGAGCTGGCAAATCTCCTGTTGCAAGAAAATTGACAATGTTAACAAACCAAGGCATTGTAGAAATAAAAAGTAAAGATTCATCAGGAAAATAATCATTGATTTGTGTGATGTCAGATGTGGAATCTATTGTCAATCTTGACAAATGATCCGCGACAACATTTTCAGTGCCTTTCTTGTCCTTGATTGTGATATCGAATTCTTGAAGTAACAAAATCCACCGCACCAATTTAGCTTTAGAATCCTTCTTAGAAAGAAAATATTTTAATGCTACATGATCACTAAAAACAATAACAGGTGAGCCAACAAGATAAGATCTGAATTTTTCACATACAAATACTACTGTAAGTAATTCCTTTTCAGTGGTAGTGTAATTCATTTGAGCACTATTTAAAGTTTTACTTGCATAGTAAATCACATAAGGTTTCTTATCTTTTCTTTGTCCTAAAACAGCACCCACGACATAATCACTAGCATCACACATTATTTCAAAAGGTAATGACCAATTAAGAGGTTGAATGACAAGAGCAGAAGTAAGCAAGTTTTTAAGTTTAACAAAAGCTTCTTCACAATGTTTAGTCCATTCAAAAACATTATCCTTTGTTAGTAGGTTACACAATGGCTTAGATATTACACTAAAATCTTTTGATGAACCTTCTATAAAAACCATCATGTCCTAAGAATGATCTAACATCTTTAACAGATTTTGGTGTTGGCAAGTTGTCAATTAACTTGATTTTAGATTTGTCAACCTCAATTCTTGTTGATAAAACAATGTGACCAAGTACAATGCCGTTTTTATCATAAAATGACATTTTTCCCAATTCAGCATAAAATTCTTCTCTTCACACCTGTTTAAAACATTTTCCAAGTTAGTTAAACAATCATCAAATGAATCACCAAAAACAGAAAAATCATCCATAAAAATCTTAAGAAAACATTCAACCATATCACTGAATATGCTAAGCATGCATCTTTGAAATGTGGTTGGTGCATTACATAATCCAAAAGGCATCATTTGATATGCAAAAGTACCAAATGGACATGTGAAAGTAGTTTTCTTTGATCTTCAAATGCAATTTCAATTTGGTTGTAACCTGAATAGCCATATAAGAAACAATAAAATTCATGACCTGCAACTCTTT
>Ga0307512_10006892_pt1 | contig 11373 bp, 18 predicted proteins | sample 14_EM_MG_FD_200267 | JGI IMG/M metagenome (GOLD analysis project Ga0307512, IMG submission 200267) | Populus trichocarpa ectomycorrhiza microbial communities from riparian zone in the Pacific Northwest, United States - 14_EM | ecosystem: Host-associated > Plants > Roots > Unclassified | place... | reverse complement strand
AATTGTATATAAAGAGAGTGTTGATGGCGTTGGAGGATTTCCTTTTCTTCTCTCTTTACTCGTTCTCTTGTATAGCAAAGCAAGTTACGACTTTGAAACAGCTTCGACTCTTGTCTTGTCTTGATCTTCTCGAAACGAATCTCGAGCGCCTTGTTCTGTTCTCCGATATCACATTACTGTTACCAATATCACCTACGCCCGACCCCGCCCGTTACAGCTAAAGGTTTACCCATCACGTATTCCTGGCATGATGACCATGTTTATGCATATGGTGAGCTGAGTGTAGCAGTATGGAACTTCATCCATGCTGGGGGGAACATTGAAATTCTTCTACCTCCACGGAAACCTGAGGAATGGATTGCCAAACATGAAGCGAATATAGAAGCTGCACGAGGTGACAACCTGGGAGTGATGGATCTTGGCCTCAGCGACGATGTGGAGTTAGAAGAGTTCAATGAATCTGTCGTTCATGACGATGATGAGTATGAAGACCATGAGCTGGACAACAGTGAGAAAGAAGATGATGGAATTGTATTGGATAGTATGGGCTGAGAATATGCAATAAGGAGAAAGGATTTATAGGTATATTTTCACTTTCATGTATACCAGTCCGGCCTTCATTATCCAAACCATTATGCATAGCACACATCAGCAACGACCCTAGGTTCCGTCTGAAAAACCCGGGTGTTCCGGACGGCTCTGACGGCTCTGACGGAACCTCGTACCCTCTGATGGAGAATTACACGCTACCCGTCGCCCAGGCGACGGGTCGCATTGCATATGTACCTCCTTTACTTTGTGGTGACGTATGCGCATCATCAGAACGACACGTGTGTTACACTCTTCACAGGGGCTGCAGTTATGCTGAAGCACGTTACACAACACCTGGCGATGTTTATGCCTTTCTCCGGCCGAGTGCCACATTTCACCTCTCCGCTTATTGCTCTATATCGGATGCCGCACTCTCCCCATATATGTTTAGTTTTGAGATGTTATCACTTATTCCAATACAGTCTTCGCTTCGGATACATCGCTTGCTGTTGCATTTGCTTCGCCATTTTCGTATTTTACAGGTCTGAAATATACTGTCCAATCTTCACACTCTCTAGTAGTATGCCCTCAGTCCTCCACATTCTGCGTTGATCCATCATCGGCTAGCGATGCTTCTTCCTCCTCATCCGCATCCGCATCATCGCCATGTCCAATCATCACACTCTGTAGTACTATGCCCTCAGTCCTCCACATTCTGCATTGATCCATCATCGGCTAGCGATGCTTCCTCCACCTCATCCGCATCGGCATCATCGCCATGGTCGCCCTCATACCCATCGACATCACTGGTTCCCAGGTCAAACCTCTCGAGTTTAGTCATGGGCCGTCGTCGCCGTCTGGCAGTGGGGATGCCATCGTGCTTGTCGCTTTCGTCATCTTCATCTTCATTATCCCCGCAGCCACCTGACATCCTGAAATGCAGATCGTCATCCGTGGAATTGTTGTCTATCGTGATGTTTCCCTCCGTGCTTCCGATCTCAGGCTCCTCAAGCGCTACTTCGGAGGTCAACTAGTCAAAAAGAATAGCATTCACAACACGCGCTGCTCCGACGCTGATGACCTCGGCAGGCGAGGTTAACAACTTGCAACCCGTTGCAGCCCAGCATAATGCGTTCTCACCACTGTCATTCCTGTAGTTGAAGTAGTTCGAGCAATCAGGTCTGTCCGCTTTCAGCTTTGACTTGGACGCTTAAGGATGTACACCTGTGTTCTTTTGCCACTCCAAGAGAGGATGGCGCAACGCGGTGCAGGTAAACATGATCAGTGGCGAGGGTATACGACCGTCCTTGTCGTTAATCAAGGAATTATAAAATTCATCAGCATACTCACCTCGGTTATTCGCCCGATGATAGAATTTGATGTAGATAAAGCGCAAGATACCTTCCGCCAGGAAGTAAAGTGGATGCTTGCCATTCGTTAGCAGCTTTCGACTCTCTCTGCGTTCGATTTGGACCGCGTACACCACCTTCCACACGCTCTGCCACAGGAAAATGATACATGTTGTCTGCCAGAAGGGAATCAATGAATTCCAAATGCTCTGCGGCGGATTCAAAGCACTGGAGATCATAAAGCTCTGCTGCGTTGTCCCTTGCTGATTGAATAAAATGGGATTTAACCTTATCGACTTGTGCTCGAACCTGGTACTGGTTTGAGCGTGTAATATCCAATGTGGGCCGTTGCTTCAGCATACCTCTTTCAAGATCTCCTTTGTGCGCGCCTCAAATGCTATGGACCAAATGTTGTTTTGCTGCATAGCGGTGTTCCAGTACTTCTCTATTATCTGCCAGTGTGGGCCTTCAGCTAATGCTTTCGCAACGCGTCGCATTGCATAACTTACCATCTCCAAGTAGCTTGCACTCCTAAACGGCCTTCTGTTCCACATGTAGAGCTCCAGGAGTCTGCCCGGTGCAAATACAAGATGCGCCATGTCTGAGTGACCAACTCGATGGATGCTGCGACTGCCAGAGACCATTGATCGAGGTGTAGACACCACCTGCAGTTGCAATTGCCACTGCCTCTGTCTCTGATTCTGTTCGGTAGCTCGCGTTCGCGGTGGATACGTAATGATCACGCGGGCTTCTGGATTCGGGATGGGGGTAAGCAGGTTTTCAAGACCGCTGAGAGGAGTGGGATTGCTAGCAATGATGGATGCGGAGCTGGATACAATGCAACACGTTGGGTCTGTCTGTATCGTTCCACTGGGAGCTGGTGTGTTACAACTGCTTGTACCTGCCGTGGTGGTAGGAGTGATTATTGACGGTCGCTGTGTAGCGGACGGGGTGGAAGTCACGCGTTGAGTGATATCTGCAACGCGAGAATTGTTCAGCGCAGATGAGGGGGTGGAGTTCTGACCTTGGATTGTAGATGGTACGGAACTCCCTCCTTGAGAAGAATCCCTCTTGCCAGCCGGTATGGATACGCATCTCTTAGCAGATGGAAGTTGAGAATTCCCCGAAGGCCCACGCTTTTATTGATTCTGACGAATAGCAAGACTTCAAACATTTTGTACAACCGGAGTCATGTGAGGGTGAGGGCTTTCGGAAGGCATATTCCGATATAGATGTTCGACGTTAAGAAGGTAGGAATAATATCCTCCGCATGCATATGCAACGGAAGGCGAGGTTGACTCCTATTTGAGCGACCATGGACAGATTCGACAAAAAAGGGAGGCGCAGTGTGGACCATGCTAGACTCTAAACCCTGACAATACTCGGGGATGAGATCCCTTCAAAAGTCTTTAATTATGGAGTTAACTGCCATCAGATTAAACTCAGATTAAACTGAGCATTGATATTCACTGTTACAGCAGTGTCTGAAAACCCATTTGCACCACTTGAAGGGTGTTTATGCCATCTTGGTGCGATTATCATCGTATTGCACTCGATCTTGGCACAATACTTCGAACCATCGATTGTGTATAGCTTCAGCTTCCCGGGGGAAATCCCCCCTTGGCAGAGCTAAACGCATCGCAAAGCGAACAATGAGGTATTCTCTATCCTGTGACATCAGTTGCATGTGCTTTTTCCACTGCTAGGCATTGGTAGCCATGATGGATGGTTGCACAGTTGGGACAACTTGAGAACTACTCAGTGTGCTCCGAGATGCACGAGGTCGGAGCGGTAAAAGTGGTATATAATGCCAAAGCAACGCCCAGCATCGCAAACTGTCCTCTCCGCGAGTACTAAATCTCGTCTCGAGGCTTCTCATTCATGAGGTTCCTGTTGGTTGTGCAAGATGAAGGCTGGGCCATTTTGTGTTGATTAACCAACAAAACACAGGACATGAACCAAATCGCAGGAACCCGAGTATATATATCCCTTCTTCCCGCCTACACCTTGATTCTCTTTTCCTTCCGTATTAAACACACCGCCAGCGTTTAAACACACCGTCAGCATCCTGGACTATCTCGACATCACGTGACTTGCACAAAACAACGCCTCTCGTTCCTAAACACACCCGATAACCTACACAACTTTGTACGTTCACTCCAGGCTTCCTTCCGCTACATTCAACTGTATCATAATGCTAACGCCTCCGATGTAGATTTATTTTTGAATCACAGCGATGGCACCAAAGGGCAGCCACACAGGAAAAGGTACAACAACTCCTTGGGCAAAAATGCCGACATCAGTTATAAATTAATGCGTGTCGTTGGATCGGGACCATATAAAGGAATTCATCCTGGAACACATCCGTGGACTCATACGGATATACAATGTTTGCGGCGTCAAGGATGAGAGGGCGTGGGACCTCTTTTATGATATAATCTTTCTTGATTCAGTCACGACTCGCCACTTTTCACAATTCCAGCTGATGTGGCCACACCGCAGGAGCAGCAGTTCACCTTTTCGGGAATGTTGCGCAGCGTTCCGCTCATATATGGGGCAAATGTTTGACATATCACGCGATCAAATGAACAATTGGAGGTTGGACAACCCCCGTGTCTTCGGAGATCAAGTCAATCGCTCCACTCCGCATACAACCAGCTCGGGAAAGGTTAAACGCAGCGGCGAGCGTTTCTCTTGGTACAGTAGCAATGATCTCAGGGCAAAGATTGAGCCACCAGGCTGCCCGCAATACAAGCCAGGCGACTTTCTGCCCTTTAGACCACTGAATTTGGATGACATAATCGACGAGGATGATGATGATGAGAACTGGGCGGATCCCGGAGCGCCGAGTGGCAGAAGGATCCGTCCTGGCAATGGCAATGACAATGACAATTGCGAGGGTGCGGAGGACACGCAGGGCGGTGAGAAAGGGACCAGGAAAGGGAAGGGAACAAAGGACGGGAAGGGGAAAGGGAAGGTGAAGGGGAAGGGACACCGTAACGGGAAAGGTATTGTTAAACAAACCCCAGGGGGAGATGATATCTCTCGTGCCGTTGCTTTGCAGTTGCAGAAGGAAAGGTATGAGGCAGACCCGGACATGGAGGGCAAACTAGAGTGGGTATATTTACAGCCGGAAGCATCCCCCGCCGTGTCAATTTCCTCAGATGATGATACCCACTCCACCGAGAAGTCGGACAGCGAATATGACTCAGAACATGATTCTGATGTGGATATGCGCATGGAGGATGATGTGGACACAGCGGACGGTGTGGATTCAGACGGCGATGTGGATATGGAAAGGGATTGTGACGATGATGAGGAGGAAGATGATGAGGAGGAAGATGAAGAGAAGGAAGATGAGGAGGAGGTGGAGGATGAGGATGAGGATGAGGAGGTGGATAAGGATGAGGATGATGGCAAACAACCTCGGACGATTGGCCAGGGAGAGATGGTAAATACATCGGCTGACGATGGTGATACCATTGTAGACGATGAGCCAACCGTCTTACCTGAGCAAGGCCAGGAGATGCCCGAGCATACCCCACGGCCACAACCTCTTGCGCCGCCCCCACGGCCACAAACCCCGGAGCCTCCCCCACGAACATGAACTCCGGAGACTCATACCCTCAGTGGGCTGGAGTTTTTGGTGCCTGTGACGCCCCAAAAACCTCGCCCAGCGGTGCCAACTCTGCGAGAAGCTGGGGCAGCCGGAAACACCTTCGATGTCGATGCAGAGCAGCAGCTACTTGGCAAATCGGCAGGTGGCGACAGTCTCCCAGATCTCCCTCTCCCGGATTTCCCGTTCCTGGATGTCCCTCTCCAGGATGTCCCTCTCCCGGATGTCTCTCTCCCCGATGTCCCTCTGCCCGATGTCCCTCTCCATGATGTCCCTCTCCTGGAGGCACGCACGGTTGGCTCGGTAGGCGAGGAGTGAACCAGTCCTCACGTTGCAGAGGAGGCGTGCATTTTGGTTAGAGTCGGGTTCTTGTCTTGTGAGATTCCTTTGTGGTAATCTATTCATCGCAGGCACTAATTAAGGCACGCGTGGAGGTGTTTTGATCATTTGGGTTAGGGTTGTGGGCTTGTTCATTTCCATTGTTCTAATGTATTTATCTCAGGCATTGATTATTACCCGCGTCGCGAGGTTTTTGGATTGCTCAGGGTTTATTTTGTATTTATTTATAGTATTATGGGACATCGCGCATACAGTGTTTTTGCAACTCCTGGCGTGATGGTTGAGCCTCAATAAATCTCTCAAGTATCGTAAGCTTATACCCACACCAGACTGCTCAGGCCCAGCTCCAACTTTGGTACCTGTCTACAGTGAATACTCCACTCCTCCTGTGTCGTCGACAATGCCAGAGAAGACCCCATTCCGTTGCCCTGAATTTTCATGCTGAAAGAAGTTCACCTCAGACAGCTGGCGACTTAAACATATCAAATTACACCATCCTGAACAGGGTCAAGTTGCAAAGAATCTGACTGTTCGCAGCGCGCCCCGATGTGTTGAACCCGCTCAGCGTCGTGAATTCAACGCTAAAAAGATTCAATCGAAGACTTTGACGTGTTTCCCTACCTCGAACACGTTGAAAACATCGCAGACTCGGAGTCTCAACCACTGCCACCTCCTCTGCCGCAGACGCAAACATACCCCGGCGCTGGCGCTCCGCTGAGCGATTATATCGCTGAGCCATGGGAACGCGACGCTGAGGGTTGCCTTGAGACGAACCTACAGAACAATCCCTACTACCCGTATGCGACGCGTGACGAATAGAGATATAGCCAGTGTGGGATCAAGATGAAGGGTATGAAGACGTACTATGACAACGTGCTGAAGGAACAAAACACGGCTCTGCGTTTCCCAACCTTCAAAAACAAGGATGGCGTCTAGAAGCTCGTGGCTAGCATGCCAGATGATCAGGCTCTCGGGGAGTGGGAACTACACACTCTCGACGATATGAGATGGAATGACAATCACCAAAGGCCTATCAAATACTGTGGTCGAGACATCATCAAAAGCGTGAGATGGTTGATGCTGCAGCCAGCCTACGCCGAGCATCTCATTTACGCCCCTCAGCGTTGCTTTAACAGCAATACACCACCGAAACGTGTCTATACTGAAATGCACACTGTGGAGTGGTGGTGGGTGAAACAGGTAAGCTGATATACTAGAGGATAATGACATGCTAATCGAGGTTAAGGCAACGCTCAGACTGGGGGATACACTGGTTCCCTTGATCTTCATGTCCGACAGAATACATCTCTTGAATTTTGCTGGCGACTAGAAAGAGTGGCCTGCATATATGACAATTGGCAATCTATCTTCGAAGATCCGCCAGATGCCCTCAACGCACACTGTCGTAATGGTCGCTCTCCTGCCGATTCCAATCAAGAACTGCAATATTCCTCAGAAGCGGCTGGATGAGAAGCGGCAAACACACAGAGAGCTGCTGAACAAAGTACTCCGGCGGGTGCACCAGCCTCTCACCTGTAAACAAAATCCCAACGCCGAGAGCGGGTATTACAACCTTCTCTGTGCAGATAGCAACTTCAGCTGTTGCAAACCGGTTTTAGCAGCATCGCTTACAGATTGCCCTGAGTATAGCGACCTACATCATCTCGAGCGGCATGTCTGTTTTGGTGTGAGTGTCCAAAGAACGAACTTGGAGATTATGTCCCTTCTGACAAGCAACACCCCCGGCGGAATCACAACGTATATAGAACGCTCAGCAATGCCAACACCAATGCAGCCGATGCCGAACTCTCATCGTGCCATGTCCGCCGAGGATTCAACGTGTTTCGACAAATTCCCTGTATCGTGAGCGACCTCCTGAAGCCCGACCTCATCCATACAATGCAGATCGGCATGCTTGACCACCTCCAGAAGTGGATTTTCCACGTCATGAAGATGCACGAACGGCTTGACAAGTACAATGCAATCTGGATATCCGTGCCTGCTTACCACGACCTCACACCAAAAAATGAGACATATAAGGAAGTTTCTCAATGGAATGGGAAGGAGATGAAAGAAATGAGCCAGTACCTGCTTGGAGTTGTAACCCAGGCTCTATGAGGCGGAAGCCCCGCTCAGCGTCCCGTATTCAATCGCGCAATTGAGTGCACACGGGCATTTTTCGAATTCTATATGTATGCTCGATATCAATCTCACAATGATACAACTTTGAGCTACATGGAGGACGCCTTGCATCATTGTCACACGTTCAAAGATGTTTTCATACTCGGGCAAGCCGGCAAAATGGCGAAGGCCAAAGCCTATGCCCTGAGAACAGAACTCGTGATGAAGCGAAAGGTAGACAAGGAAACAAATGCTGAAACTTGGACGCCATCCAAGACGCAGCGCGAAATGAATGCCTGGCAGGATTATATCAGCCACGAGATAGATGTTTCCAAGGAGTTGGATGCCAACTTCAACTTTCCGAAGATCCACTTGATGTCTCATCGGGTCGAACAGATTCGTCAATACGGAGCCTTGCAACAGTATTCTGCCGAGAGCCATGAACAAGCTCCTAAAACGAACCTCAAGGACAGTTGGAATTCCTCCAATCACAATCCCAACTATCTGCCGCAAGTGATCACGTTTCAGCGTCGCATTCTCTGCTTCGAAATCAGAGAGGTCAATCTCCAAGCCCTTGCTCAGCGTCGGGAGATCAGGGCTGGCGCCTGCAAAGTCCTCCCTTCCAATACTGATGTAACTACCCCCCTGGGCTCCCAGTCATATGCGAAGCCCGACATCATGGGGCCCCAAAACCGCCGTGATGGAAAGCGTCCTGACGCTATGATCAAAGACTTTTGAGCATTACTCGACAATACACATGACACAATGTACTGCATGGCAATATACAGCGGCATGCGGGAGTTTATCAACCATAAGAGTCGTAACAAGACGTATATATCGGATGAACAACTGCACGCAATGGAGCTCTGTATTTGCCATGGTATTTAGGTTCATGTTGAGCGTTTAGATGGTGAACGGATATCTCAGATGTGTCGATGCACAGGAAACCAGAGCTGGCGCGGAGGGGATCGACGGCACAACTGGGAATGAGTAAAGCAACGCCTGGGGAGGTGTTATGGCGCGCTGAATGGGCGTCTCCCGTGGCAACTGCAACGACTATTCAAAATCAAACTCCTAAATGAGGATAGAGCTTTCGTTGAGTACTGGTCAGCCCTGGCGCTCACCACAATACCTGAAAACTCGGGTAACTTGGATCCCATCTCGAAATTTGTACAAATGAGAAAAGCACCGGCAGCCGTTGATTTGCAAGTTTTCAGCGTGGGAAATATTGTCAGCTGCGCGCACGTAATTCAAGAGATAGCTACTACTAGTAAGACAGGAGACGGACGGAACGAGCGATGGATTGTCAATAGCCACATAGATCTGGCCACTTGGAACGATGTGTATAATTAGTGAATAGAGAATTGCATGTTGGGCACAGGTAGAAGGAATGTGAGGAGAGATTTTCGCAGCGTCACCCATCGCAATCCCGTATGATTAGTAAAGAGAGAATTGCATTTTGCACGCAGGTAGAAGGAACGCGAGGAGAGTTTTTCGCAGCGTCAACCATCGCATTGCAATCCCGATGCAAGTGCGTACCCAATGAACCCATTCCGACATATGGTCACAGTTGGCCACAACGCCAGAGTGATCATTTGAAATAGGAGACCGACAGAACGAGAAGAAACGGTGAAACAGCGATCAGAGGGCGATGTGGAACGCGACGCGTTGAATTGACACCGGGCGCGGAGTAATCCGCCCCCAGCGTGTCTCTGACGGCTCAGACGGAGGGCGTCCACTCTGACGGAGCAATTCCACCTGGACGGATATATTTTTTACGGATGCAGTCAATACTGGATACTCTATCAATCTCTGTATCCGCATCTGAATGATTCTTTCCCCCACATCAGAAAATAATGAAATCGGATTCTCAGTATTCTGAGCATTTTGAAATACAAGTTCGCCTTTTCTCAATTATGGATTGTACTCTGGCTGGAAATATACTCAGTAAAATTGTTTTCATATCTTTGCGGGATTTTTAAACTTGGTATAGTATTCCCAAAGGGGTATAGCTTAGTCTGTTACATTGTTTTATAGTCAAAAGTTGGTCTATTTTTAAAAATAAAATATGTAATAGACATACTATTGCTTGCTTAGTAATATTATGAAACTTTTGGTTTATATATCTTCATGACAAATCATAATGAAACTAACCATATTTGGAATACCTCCAGCTATAATCAACAAATAACTGAATATCTTTAATAATATTTTCTATTTGAGTTAGTTTGTTTTTGATTTGTCATTTCGAAGAAGTAATGTCAAGTTTCATTTCATGACTCAGCAAAGTATTCTATGTTCATTACATTTTTCAAAAATAAAAGTAGCTGACTTTAATCAATTAAGAAATGTATCCAACTAGGCTATACCTATTTTGGAACACTATACCAAGTTTGAAAATCCCGTCAAATTGTGGATTCAATATCACTGAGGATGTTTCGTATAACTGGACCTGACAAAATCGACTAAACGCGAACTTGACTTTCAAAAACCTTCAAAATGCTCAGAATGCTCAGAATACCTTTTTCACTTTTTGCTGATGCCGTTTTGGACACACGTATCTGACATTTTAGTAGGTACATATAGTGATCTATTCGAACAATGGGAAAGTATCCCACCAGAGATACAAAAAAAGATGTTCGCTATACATATGGACAGGATTGACGCAATGAATGGTCGGGATCAGAAAGCACCTGCTGCCACACGGTGGGATCCGGAGACGGTAATCGACGATGAGGACGTGTAGTTGCTCATGTATATAGTATATATTGGATTGATGGTCCATTATTGGAATACAATTGATGGAAAACTGACTCATTTCATTCCACGCGTAAAAGGTTCTAAAATCACAAAGAGAATGGCAATCGGTGAAACACATGTCTAGATTCTGATAATCGACCATGAGTCCTGACAAAGATCACGGCAAGTATACCTGCGGACTCTGACAGCTGATGGTGCGCTCTGACAGGATCAGGGCGATAGCATGAGAAGCCTCTGACAAGATCACGGCGACTATACGTGCGGACTCTGACAACTGACGGTAGGCTCTGACAAGACCAGGGCGATAGCATGAGAAGCCTCTGACAAGAACACGGCAACTATACGTGCGGACTCTGACAACTGACCGTAGGCTCTGACAAGTCCAGGGCGATAGCATGCGAAGCCTCTGACAAGAACACGGCGACTATACGTGCAGACTCTGACAGCTGACAATGGTCTCTGACAAGACCAGGGTGACAGCATGTGGAGCCTCTGACAAGATCACGGTGACTACTCTGGCAACTGACCGAGAGTTCTGACCAGACAGTGCGATTGCACAAGTAGCCTCTGCCAAACGATCCATAGTGCAGATCTAGCATACTTGATTACACCATGTCGTGCACAAACACTCTCGCTATCACCCCGAGAGTACTTAGT
>Ga0307512_10006891_pt1 | contig 11375 bp, 11 predicted proteins | sample 14_EM_MG_FD_200267 | JGI IMG/M metagenome (GOLD analysis project Ga0307512, IMG submission 200267) | Populus trichocarpa ectomycorrhiza microbial communities from riparian zone in the Pacific Northwest, United States - 14_EM | ecosystem: Host-associated > Plants > Roots > Unclassified | place... | reverse complement strand
TTCCGTGGCGTGTCGGGAATCGTGGTGGGCGGCTCGGTGCGGGTGGGCGACAAGGTGCGAGTGGTGCCGAGCGACAGGGAAACCACGGTGGCCCGCCTGGTCACCTTCGACGGCGACCTGGCCGAGGCGGAAACCGGCCAGTCGATCACCGTGGTGCTGACCGACGACGTGGACGTGTCGAGGGGCGCCGTGCTGGCGGGGGCCGACGTGCCCGACGTGGCTGACGCGTGCCAGGCCGACCTGATCTGGATGTCGGAGCAGGAGATGCTGCCGGGCAGGCGGTACCTGGCCAAACTGGGCGCACGGACCGTGGGCCTCACCGTCGACGCGCCCAAACACCGGCTGGACATCGACACGGGCACACATCTGGCGGCGAAAACGCTGAAGCTCAACGAGATCGGCGTGGGAAACGTCCACTTCGACCAGCCGGTGGCCCTGGACCCGTACCGGGCCAACCGAGACCTGGGCGGCTTCGTGGTGATAGACCGCCTGACGAACGCGACGGTAGGCGCCGGCCTGGTGAGATTCCCGTTGCGCAGAGCCACAAACGTACACTGGCAGACAATGTCGGTGGACAAGTCGATGCGAGCGGTGCTGAACGACCACCGAGGCTGCGTCGTGTGGTTCACCGGTTTGTCGGGAGCCGGCAAGTCGACCATAGCCGACCTGGTGGAACGGAGGCTCCACCAGGCAGGCCGCCACACCTTCATCCTGGACGGCGACAACGTACGGCACGGCCTGAACAAGGACCTGGGCTTCACCGACGCCGACCGGGTCGAGAACGTCCGCCGCGTGGCGGAGGTGGCGGCCCTCATGGTGGACGCGGGCCTGATCGTGCTGGTGTCCTTCATCTCCCCGTTCCGCGCCGAACGAGCACTGGCCAGGGGGATCGTGGCGGAGGACGAGTTCTGCGAGGTGTTCGTCGACACCCCGCTGGCGGTGGCGGAAGAACGGGACCCGAAAGGCTTGTACGCCAAGGCACGTCGGGGCGAGCTGCCGAACTTCACCGGCATCGACTCGCCCTACGAACGCCCGGACAACCCCGAAATACGCATCGACACGACCGCGCTGTCACCGGAAGAGGCAGCGGACGCGGTGCTGGCGACACTGGCGGAACTGGGAGTGACAGAACTGCGGTAAAAGGCACGGACCCCTTGTCCACCTTGGGGACAGGGGGTCCGTGACGCAAAGCCTTCAGCCCGTGGGACCTCGATCCGCCGATGGTCTTGCCGCGGGTTTCGTCTCGCAGCGGGTGGGGCCTGGTCGGGCCCGCTGCTCACTCCGCAGGGTGGTACGCCATGAGGGGCGCTTGGGGGCCAGCGGCGATGTCCTGAGGGGCACCCATAGGACGTTCAACGCCCTGAAGGGCACCCTCAAGGCATCAAGCCACGTCCCGAAGACGCCCCTCACCCGCCGAGCACTCCTCGCCGGACAAGCGCTGCGCGCCCCGCCCGCCAAAACGGGCTCGACCTGCCGAACGGGCTCGACCTGCCGAACGGGCTCGACCCGCCGAACGGGCTCGACCCGCCAGGCCGGCTCGACCCGCTAGGCCGGCTCGACCCGCAAGGCGGGCTTCGCCTGCCAGGCGAGCTTCGCCTGCCGGGCCTCGCGGGCGGGCAGAACCCCAGCGAAGAGCATCGAGCGAAGAGCGTCGGTGGATTCAGGTGGGACGCGCCGCGAGCAACTGTTCCGCGCGGAGCTTCAACGCATGCGCGACCGAGTCGAAGCCGGCCTTGATCCAGTCTCCGGTGGACTCCATGACCTTGTCGGCGTACTTCCCGCTGATCGTGTCAGTCGTGTGGTACGCGCACCGGTCGGGCCCCAGCTCGGTGACCCACTGGTCCCGGATGGCGAAGATGCCCGGCATCTCCTCACCGGTGTCGTACCGCAGATGACGCGGCGGGTCGACGATCCGGACATGCTCCCGGTTGACGAACGTCCCACCGGACCCGTCAACGGCAGGCAGGGTGAGGTCAATGGGCGTCCCGATCTCGAGCGTGGTCGACACCGAGACCGTGTAAGGGTTCCACTGTGGATAGTTGGCGTAGTCGACGAGCACGTCCCACACGAAGGAAGCCGGGGCGGCGATCTCCACCTTCACCGAGGACACGACATGGGTCACGGCATGTACTCCCCACCGTTGACATCGAGCGTCGCACCGGTCACCTCGGACGCGTAGCGGGACAACAGATAGAGAATCCCGCCGGCACAGGCCTCGTCCGGCGGGATACGGCCGAGCGGATTCCGCGACGCGATCTCGTCATAGACATCCTGTTCGGAAACGCCCCGCTGATCAGCGGTCATCTTCAGGTAGAACCGCACGCCAGGTCCGTCGAGCCAGCCGAGAATGGCCTGGTTGACCCGAATCCCACGCTCACCCAGCTCCAGCGCCAGGTACTGCGTGGCACACCCCATGGCGGCCTTCGCGACCGCGTAACCACCCTCGCCGCGCATGGGCTTGCGGGTGGACATGGTGCCCACGTTGACGATCGAGCCGCCGGAAGTCATGTGCGGCACCACCGCGCGAGTCATCTCGAGCGACCCATGCAGGATCACGTCCACCGATCGGCGTAGCTGCTTGTCCGGTGTGTCAAGGAGATCGTGGAAGCCGGCATGCGAGTACGCCGAGTTCACCAGGCCGGTGACCTTGCCGAAACGCTCCACGGCGGTCGATGCGACGCGGGCCACGTCCTCCGGCTTGCGCACGTCACAGGGAACCGCCACTGCCTCGCCACCGGCGGCCGTGACCTCCTTGGCGACCTGGTCCATGACCTGGCTGGACCGGGCAGCCATCACGACCTTCGCGCCCTCAGCGGCCGCCCGAGCGGCCAGCTTCGCGCCAAGCCCAGCCCCGACACCGGAAACGATGACAACCTCACCGTCGAGAATCACCGAGAAACCTCCTCGTAGAACGCGAAGTCCTGCTCCAGCTCAGCCACGGAGAGCCCGAAGTCCGCAGCGGTGTAGGTGTGCGACCCATGCCGCTGCGACCGGTTGCGCTCCAGGTAAGCGGCGAGCGCGTCACGGTCAGCTGGCAGCCCGAGAAGGGACATGACACGGACGGCCTCACCGACAGGATCCGAGACCACATCCCGAAAACGCACGTCGACGAACCGGTCAGGCCGCCGGTCCCGCACGGCAGCGAACTCGCGCAACGTCGTGAGGAAGCGATCACGCCAGTACCGCCCGATCGCGACCCGGTCGACCTCGTCGCTGTACTGCCCGCAGATCGAGCTGACCATCGACGCGTACGACGGCACGGCCTCAGCGGGAGACCGGTGCGTCATGACGATCTTGCAGCCGGGAAACGTGTCGAGCACGGTGTCCACCGCCGTGAGGTGGTGCGGCGACTTCAGCACCCACGGGCGACCACGCCGCGACGGGTCCTGCCACTGCAGCACCTGCAGCCACTCCCGAAGCTCGCGGTAGGCCGGCGTCTGGTCCGCCGCACGAAACCACAGGCCATAGGACGGCACCTGGTAGAACGAGTCGAAGCTCATCGACGTGAACGTGCGGTCGAGCAGGATCACGTCCTCCTCCGGGCCGTCCCACTCGATGGTGTGGATGTCGCTGAACTCGGGCGTCATCTCCAGGAACAGCTGCGCCCGGTCCTGGGCACGCTTCTTGCGTTCCGCCGCGTCCGGGCCTTCGCCGGGGAACGGCAACGGATACGAGGTCTCCCACGACAGTGTCGACGTCACGTGCGGCGAGGAGGCCAGCAGCCGGTGCATCAGCGTGGATCCCGTGCGCGGCAGCCCGCAGATCTCCGCGGCCACGGTGACGTCCTCGTCGAGGATCGAGGGATGCGACGACTGGAGCTGCCGCAGCCGCAGGCGGTCGGCGAGCAACGCGGTCAGCCGGCGTTGGGTGAGCGCAAGACCCAGCTCGGAGAGGCGGGCCTCGGTCACGAGCGCGGCGACGAGAACCCGCAGTGGCTCGACGAACCACTCGTCGCCGAAGTCGGTGAGGCCGGTCTTCTCCCTGGCCGCGCCGAGCAGGCCGTCGACGTCGAGGGTGGCAGCGGCAGTGGTCATCATGCCTCCAGGTCGATCACGCGGCAGTCCGGCACCGGGTGTGTCGCGGCGCCGAGCCAGCGCAGCAGAGCGGTGCCGCTGGTGTGGCCACAGGTGTCGATCCAGTTGCCCCAGCCGGGATCCCGCTCGGCGACGACGATCGTGAGCCGGTCGCCGTCGAGCTTCGCGGTGTGCTTGTTGACGGTGATCCGCCGGTCGTGGTCGAGCGACTCCATCCACCAGTTGTCGAGCTGGAAGTTCCAATAGGGACAGTCGGGGACCTCGGTCTCGATCACCCACGCCTGCCCGGGTTCGAGCGTCCAGTAGCCGTGCAGGTAGAAGATCTCCGGGTCGCCGCCCGCGCGGAAGAACATGTCCTGCCCGAAGTCGGGCAGCTCGTTGGGGCGGGACATGAACGTCTCGGTCCAGTGCGCGAACGTGGCGGCCGTGCCGTGCACCGACAGCGCCGCGCGTTTGAGTGCCTTGGCGAGGAACGCGGGGTCGAGCTCCTTCGGTTGGGTCGGACCGCCGACCTGCTCGATGTGCCACTGCCCCGGTGTCTCGGTCGTGCGGTCGAGGTAGGTCTGCCGCACCACGAGCCCGGTCGAGTCCGGCGCGAGCGGCAACCAGTTCTTGTCGTGCGGGGTGGCGCTGGCGATGATCTCGACGGTGCCGTCGGGGTTGACGACGAGGTCACGGTCGGACAGCTCGCCGGTGGAGGCCATGGTGCCGTCCTTCGCGTACCGGTTGGCCTTCGAGCCGATGCTGAAGTACGCGATCGTGCCGCGCGTGCCGGTGATCCGGTAGGTGCGGTCGCCCCGGATGTTCGCCGACAGGTACACGTTGTCGGGGTTGTCGGCGCCGATCTTCACCCGGTCCAGCTCGTGCAGCCGGGGAAAGTCGGGATCGGCGTTCTCGACCGTCGAGTAGAGCATCTCGCGGACCAGGCGGGTGAGGTAGCGGTAGCCCTCCGCCCGGTCGAGCGGCGTGTCCGGCGCCCGGTCCCGCAACACGACCTCGCCAGCCTTCTCCAGCGCGCGGCAGAACTCCGCCCACGCCTGCCCGGAGTGGACCTCCTCGGACCCGTCAGCCATGACACCTCCCACGGCGAATCTAGAACACGTTCTACCAGAGGGAGGAGTTTTGGACAATGTTCAGAACCGCCAGCGCTTCCAGCTGGCGGGCGGTGTGGCAGGTGAGCGACCGTTCGCGCCTACCGCGCGGGTTCGCACTCCACGCGGCGGCTCAGTCGTCGAGCCAGGCGATGCACCAGGTGCCGTTCTCTTTGCCCATCTTCAGCCCGATGTCGTCGGAGCTGTCGTCGTCATCGTCATCGTCGTCGTCGCGGTCCGTGGGCATGCCGGCGTAGGTGAGCTCGATCTTCGCCTCGGCGTAGTAGTCGCCCACGACGAGGGTGGCGCCCGGTTTGACGGTGGCCTGGAACGAGTCCCGGCCGGCCACGTCGTCGATCCGCGTGATCTTGGCCGACACCCAGTCCTTGCCCGCCGGGCAGGCGAGGGTCACGATCTGGTCGGAGTGGTTGTCGTTGAGGGCGTTCGCCGCTGCCTCGGCCACGCCCCGGGGGGTGTTCGTGTCCGCCGTCCGCGCAGCGCTGCTGCCGCTGCTGGCGCGGTCATCGCCGTCGTCGCTGTTCAGCACGACGATGAGAACGACGATGGCGACCACGGCGACCACCGTGCTGCCGCCGGCGACGAGCCATGGCAGCAGACTCCTGCGCCCCGGTTGCGACATCGACCGCCTCCCGTTCCTGTGGTCCTCACGATGCACAGGCGCGGTAACCGGTGGCCCCACTCGTCGGTAACTCCGCAGGTCAGCGGGCCCGGCCGTGGGCGTCGTGGGGGAGGTCGGCGTAGTGCCACTGGTGGTCGCGGGTCAGTTGGCAGGCCGTGTCCAGGTCACCGGTGCGCAGTACCGTCAGCAGCTCGTCGTGCTCGGTGGCCACCTCGGTCAGGTCTGGTTCCACCGCCAACAACGTCACGGCCGTGCGGGCCTCGATCTGCAGTGACTCCCACGCGTGTTTCAGCAGGTCGTTGCCCGCGGCGTGGATGACGTGCCGGTGGAACGACACGCTGGCCGCGCCCACCGCCTGCGTGTCGCCGCGTTCCGCCGCGGTGCGCATGGCCTCGACGTCCTCGCGGAGCGTGTCGAGCGGGAGGGTGCCCGCCAGTAGCGCCAGGCGGGTCGCGGTCTCCTCCAGCGCCGCGCGGACGACATAGCTCTCCCGCAGCGTCTGCTGGATGAAGTGGCGCACGAACGTGCCACGGCGCGGCTTCGTCTCCACCATGCCGATGGCTTCCAGCTCACGCAGCGCCTCGCGCACGGGCGCCTGGCTGGTGCCGTACTCCTCCGCGATTCTCGTCTCCACCAGGCGCGAGCCCGGCTCCAGCTCGCCGGACACGATCCGCCGGACCAGCCCGTCGCGGATCTGCCGGCCCAGGGTGAGCCGGGGGAGTGGCCTGGTCTCGGTCATGTGGTCCCCGGGGCTTGACGTCGTTCCAACACGAACCGTAGCGTCTCACACGTATTATCAATTATCGATAGTTTCGAACTGCGCCGGCCTTGACGAGGAGGTTCCGTGCTCTCGAAGGTCCACCTGCCATCCTCGGCGGCGGAAGCGGCTGACCTGCTGCGGGGTGGCGGCTGGCTCGTCGGCGGCGGCACGGTCGTGATGCCGAAGGTGAACACCGGCGCCGTGCCCGTCGACGACCTGATCTCCCTGCGGCACGCCGGGCTCGGCGGCATCCGGATCGAGCAGGACACCGTCCGCATCGGCGCCGCGACCACCCTCGCGGAAGTCGGCCAGCACGACGGACTGGGTTTCCTCCACCCCGCGATCCGCTCGATCGCCTCGCCGCCCGTGCGCAACCTGGCCACGGTCGGCGGCAACCTCCTCGTCCCGCAACCGCATGGCGACTTGGCGGTCGCGTTGCTCGCCCTGGACGCCCGCGTCGACGTGGTGAGCGCGGACAGCACCCGCACCGTCTCGGTCTGCGACCCCGTCCACGCGGACGAGGTCATCACCGAGGTCCGCTTCGCACTGCCGAAGGGTGCCTGGCGGTACCGCAAGGCCATGCGGCGCAAGCACAACTCCGCGTCGATCGTGACGGTCGCCGCCGTGGTCGGTGACGAGGTCAGGATCGCGCTCGGTGGTGTTGCCCCGCGGCCGATCCGTGCGCACGCGGCAGAACGGATCCTCGAGACGACACCCGGCGCGGTGACCGAGGCCGCCGAGGCCGCTCGCGAGGGCATCGAGCCGGTCGACGACGCCTACGCCTCCGCCTGGTACCGCACCCGGGTTCTCCCCGTCCACGTCCGCAGAGCCCTCCTGGGCACCGACTGAAAGGGAACCCATGGCCTCTCGGATCGTGTCCCTGACCGTCAACGACCGCGAAGAGGAGCTGATCGCCCGGCCCGGCGCCTCACTGCTGAGCGCCCTGCGCGACAACCTCGGCCTCACCGCGGCCAAACGCGGCTGCGCCCAGGGGGCCTGCGGGTCCTGCACGGTGCTGCTTGACGAGCGGCCCGTGCCGGCGTGTCTCGTGCCGGTCGAGACCGTCGACAGTGCCTCCGTGCGCACCCTGGAGGGCGTCGCGGCCGACGGGGAGCTCGACGAGGTCCAGCAGGCCTTTCTCGAGGACTTCGCCACACAGTGCGGGTTCTGCACGGCCGGCATGATCATGACCGCCGAGGCGCTGCTGGCCGGCAACCCCGACCCGACCCGGGACGAGGTGGTCGAGGCGATCTCCGGAAACGTCTGCCGCTGCACGGGGTACGAGCCCATCGTGGCCGCCATCCTCGACGCGGCGGAGCGTCGCCGGGCCGCGAGGAGGACGGCCTGATGCCCTACCCTCAGACCCCGATCGACCGGGACTACTTCGCCGGCAGGAACGACTTCCAGGTCATCGGCACCGCCGTGCCCCGCGCCGACGCGCGCGGACACGTCACCGGCCGCACCGAGTTCTTCGAGGACCTGCGCCCGTCCGGCCTGCTGCACCTGAAGATGCACCGCTCGGCCCGGCACTGCGCGCGGCTCGTCCGCGTCGACACCGCCGCCGCGCTCGCCGTGCCCGGCGTCGTGAAAGTGTTGACACACAAGGACATCCCGAACAACCTCTACACGCCGCTGAAGCTCATCGGCGTCACCCCGGACGACGAGCCGATCCTCGCCGAGGGCAAGGTCCGCTACCTCGGTGAGCCGATCGTCGCCGTGGTGGCCGAGACCGAGGCCGCCGCGCATGCCGGCGCGGCCGCGGTCGTCGTGGAGTACGAGGACCTGCCCGCCGTGTTCGACGTCGAGGAGGCACTCGAGGACGGCGCGCCGGTCGTCAACGAGTACCACGGCAACAACTACTTCACCTACGAGGGACATCACTGCCGCCGCGTCCGTTTCGGTGACGTGGCAGAGGGTTTCGCCGCGGCCGACCACGTTTTCGAGTGGCGCTACCAGTCCTCGCCCATCGAGCAGGCGCCCGTCGAGACCACCGGCTGCATCGTCGTGCCCCAGCCCGACGGCCGGTTGCGCATCCACTCCGACACCCAGGCGTGCTTCTTCACCCTCGACAACACGGCGTTGATCCTGAAGTCCGACTTCAACCAGCTGCGCATCGTCGGCGGCACGGTCGGCGGCGGGTTCGGCGGCAAGGTCGACGTCGTCGTCGAACCGGTCGCCTGTGTGGCCGCGATGACCACGAACCGGCCGGTGAAGTTCGTCTACGGCCGGCACGAGGAGATGCAGGTGTCGTCCCCGCGCGCCGCGGAACGCATCTACATCAAGGACGGTGTGATGGCCGACGGCACGATCGTCGCCCGTCAGGTCGTCGACTACATCGACGCCGGCGCCTACTCGCGGCACACGCCGTACGGCACCACCAAGGCCGCCGCGCACTTTCCCGGCCCCTACACGATTCCCAACGTCTGGATCGACTGCCACTGCGTGTACACCAACCGGACGCCGTCGAGCGCGATGCGTGGTTTCGGTGTCACCATCGGGGACTTCGCCATCGAGTCGCAAATGGACAGAGTGGCACGCGAGCTCGGCATGGACCCGCTGGAGTTCCGGCTGCGCAACGCGTACCGGGACGGCGACATGAAGGCACACCGCAAGGTCGCCGAGGGCGCCGCGCTCATCGAGGTCATGCAGAAGGCGGCGTCGCTGGTCGGACACGAGCTGCCGGAAGAGCTTCGGTCGATGTCCTCTCTGGAGGGACGATGACTCGGTTGCGGGGACGCGGGTACGCGGCCGTCAACTACCCGACCGGGATGAACCTCGGCGGCGACCCGTCGCAGGCGCTGATCCACGCCACCACCACCGGCACGTTCGTGATCTCACTGTCCTCAGTGGACCTGGGGCAGGGGCTCAAGACCGTGGTCGCGCAGTGCGCGGCGGAAACTCTCGGCCTGCCCATGGAGTACGTGCTCGTCGACACCGCCGACACCGACACCGGCCCGCACTGCATGGGCACGTTCGCGAGCCGGGGCACCCACCGGGTCGGCAACGCGGTGATCATGGCCGCCACCGAGGCACGCGCGATCATGCTGGACGTCGCTGCCGAGGAGCTGGAGGTCGACGCGGCGGACCTGGAGACCGACGGCTCCGGCTACATCAAGGTCAAGGGCGCCGAGCTCAAGAAGATCCACATCACCGATCTGGCGCTGGCCGCGCATTTCACGCACGGGCGCACGATCTCCGGCCGCGGCGTGTTCATGAAGGACAAGAGCGAGGTCGTGCCCGAGACCGGTGAGATGAACCCGGACTCCTGCCAGGCGCACGCGTGCACGGTCGCCGAGGTCGAGGTGGACGACGAGACCGGCGTCGTGGAAGTCCTGCGGATGTACAGCGTGTACGAGGTCGGCCGCGCGCTCAACCCGGCCATGGCCACGCAGCAGATCGAGGGCGGCGCGTGGATGGGCCTGTCGCACGCGTTGTTCGAGGCGACCGAGCCGTACTACCCGGTCCGCGACCACGGACCTGGCGACTTCAGTGAGTACCTCATGCCCGGTCCCGGTGATGTGCCCGAACAGCACAGTGTCCTGTTGGAACGACCTGCCGACACTGGGCCGTTCGGTGCCAAGGGGATCGGCGAGATGACCGCCAACTCGCCGATCCCCGCCATCGCCAACGCGATCTTCGACGCGTGTGGGGTTCGGTTGGACCACATGCCGTTCACCCCCGAACGTGTGCTGCGTGGGCTAGACGCGTTGCGCTCATGAACGAGACCGAGCTGGCGCAGCGGTTGCGTGCCGAGCGGTACTTCGCCGACGATGGCCTGCTCACGGCCGTCTACCTGGCGTTGACGCTCGGCCGGCCGCTGTTGCTGGAGGGCGAGCCCGGCGTCGGGAAGACGGAGCTGGCGGCCGTCCTCGCCCGCGTGCTCGACCGGGAACTGGTGCGGTTGCAGTGTTACGAGGGCCTCGACGCCGGGCAGGCGCTGTACGAATGGGACTACCCCAAGCAGTTGCTGCACCTGCGGGCCGCCGAGGCGCCGGTGAGCGAGGTGTACCGCGAGGAGTTCCTCCTGGAACGGCCGCTGTTGCGGGCGTTGCGGAGTCCCGCGGTGCTGCTCGTCGACGAGATCGACCGTGCGGACAGCGAGTTCGAGGCGTTCCTGCTGGAGTTCCTCGGCGACTTCCAGATCACCGTCCCCGAGCTGGGCACGATTCGGGCCGCCGAGCCGCCGGTCGTCGTGCTGACCTCCAACCGCACGCGCGAACTCCACGACGCGGTCAAGCGCCGCTGTCTGTACCACTGGATTCCCTTTCCCGGCACCGAACGTGAGCGGGCGATCGTGCGGGCGCATGTGCCGAACATCGAGGAGGCGGCGGCGGACTCACTGGTCCGCGCGGTGGCCGGGGTCCGGCGGCTGGATCTCCTGAAACGGCCGGGGATCGCCGAGTCGGTGGAGTGGGCCCGCGGTGCGGTAGCTCTCGCCGACGGTGGCGATGCGTGGCCGCTGGCCTTGCGCCGGGCACTGGGACTGCTCATCAAGGACGAGGAAGACACCGCACTCGTTCACGAACACCTCGACGAGCTGATCGCGCGATGAGCGAAGAACACCACGGGACCCACCTGGCCGCGAACCACCTTCGCGGCTTCCTGGGCGGCCTTCGGGCAGCGGGCCTGCCGGTCCCGGTGCCGAGGCAGCGCGACTTTCTGCGTGGGCTGGCACTCGTGCCACCCCGCGACGTCCGCCACCTGTACTGGATCGCCCGCGCGACCCTCTCGACCTCCGTAGCGGACGGGGAGATCTTCGATCCGGTGTTCGCGCACTGGTTCGGTGACGGATCCCTCCCCGAAGTGGCCGAAGTCGACGCTACGGGCGCGGAGGAACCGGGTGGTGGCGC
>Ga0307512_10006890_pt1 | contig 11375 bp, 16 predicted proteins | sample 14_EM_MG_FD_200267 | JGI IMG/M metagenome (GOLD analysis project Ga0307512, IMG submission 200267) | Populus trichocarpa ectomycorrhiza microbial communities from riparian zone in the Pacific Northwest, United States - 14_EM | ecosystem: Host-associated > Plants > Roots > Unclassified | place... | reverse complement strand
TTGCTTCTCTGGTCATTCACAACAGTCTTCAGACAACTCCGCAATTCGCTCGAAGCAGGGATTGACCTCCTCCTGCCCTTACAAGGGGACTCGACTTGGAGAGAACTCGATGTGCTACGGCGCGGCTGTATGTAATTCCCTGCCCTTTGTTAAACGTAACCATTGAGACCGATCCACCTAGCGGCTATCCTGAAAACCCTGTCCGTGGTTTCCGATGTCAGGGTTCTCGAAGAGGCGGCCTTCCGAAAATTGAAACAAGAATCAGAATGGGAGTACACCGCTGTATTACACCCACCCAGCACCCCCCCCTCTGAGGGCGAGGTGCCTGAATCTGTTGATGTCCCAGCCAACGCGATAGGTATACGCGTCAGACCAGCCTTACTCTCCAAATGCCCACGGTGTTGGACATTCACCCGAGAGGAACATGATGATCTGTGTGTTCGATGCGACGACACAGTGCGCGGCCTCAAGTAGAAGATTTAGTAGACCGTATTAGAGTATTATAATGATTATCCTAATAGTAAGCCTTGCTCAGTAATGAGGACCGCGTCGGGTGTGCCACGTCTCATGGACGCGAAAATAGCCGCCAGCGAGCTTAACCGTTTAACACCACCACAACGTCAGTCGGGCCATTGCGCATGGTGGCGTACTGCAGTGCAAGATGCCTGCTACGAGTTGTGGGTAGCAACAGAGTGCTAGTAAAGCCACAAAGGCTGATGTCCGCGTTGAGCGTCCGACTTGTCGAGTCACGCCCCCTCGCAAAGTCAAATCATCTGCCTACTGTACAATCGTACCGTCGCTATCTATCTTCATCCCCTGCCCTCATGTCCTCCCTGGATCAAGTCACTCAGGCGCTTGCGGCCCTCTCAATCAAGCCCACAGCAGCAATTTCCCATGCTGCTACAAATTCCCCTGCATCTTGGAAAGACGCGTTATCTGCGGATACCTCATCCCCGAAATCTTTCGAGTTGATCAAAACCATCGTCTTCAAACCCAAAACGGCAAAGAATGCCACCCCCATCCCGGTAGTCGTAATTGCTCGAGAACAAACAGAAACAGCCTCTGGAGCGTTGGGTAAGAAGCTCAACCTCAAAGAGCTTCGCCTCGCCTCCGAGGATCTGTTATCGGAGTTCTTTGCCCTCGACAAGAACTCCCGTACGCATTTTACAATGAAGATTATCACTCACAGTCTAACCTAACCTTGTTTCCACAATGTAGTCTCTCCGATCGCCCTTAACTCCACCACATTCTCCAAGGTCACTGCGGTCCTCGACTCATCGATCGCAACCTCAGAGGCAGTATTCGCCATCCACGCCGGGTCTTCCAGTGATACTGTATTTATCTCAGGAAGGGATCTTGTTTCCTATCTCAAGTCCCTTGAGACCGCCGACGCAAAGGTTCAAGAGATCGACTTCGCAGCCTTAAAGGCCGAGGCCGCTGCTCCTGCTCCTGCTCCTGCTACATCAAAGGGTGAAAATACAGTTCAGATCGCCATCGGCGCGAAGAAGGATGAAGATTTCTCTGCCTGGTACACCGATGTGAATTTACTCTGGGATCGTGTGTATGACTCGCTCTGACTCGCGGTAGGTCCTGATCAAAGCGGATATGTTGGACTATTACAACGTCAGTGGGTGCTACATCCTCAAACCGTGGTCCTACAGCATCTGGGAAATCATCCAGAGTAAGTATACAACTCCTTCGAAAATCGCTCCATCATTGACCACGAGGTAGGATGGTTCGATGACAAAATCAAGGCTTTGGGCGTCCAGAACGCTTATTTCCCGATGTTCGTTTCCCAAAAGGTTCTGGAAAGGGAGAAAAATCATATCGAAGGATTCTCTCCCGAGGTCGCCTGGGTTACTAGAGCGTAAGGTCCAGCCACATGACCATTTTTTATCTCTGATGGAGCCTATCCAGTGGCCAATCCGAACTTGAGGAACACATCGCTATTCGCCCGACGTCCGAGACTGCCATGTATCCTTGTAAGGACACGGACGACTTCTCCGATTGGTTTGTACTGAGGCTCGACAGATTATTCTAAATGGATCAAGAGTCATAGGGACCTGCCATTGAAGCTGAACCAGTGGAACAGCGTCGTTCGATGGGAGTTCAAGAGCCCCCGTATGTCTGTATCGTACGTTCTGCGGAAACTTTCTGATCAAGGTCGCCATAGAGCCGTTCCTTCGGACCCGAGAGTTCCTGTGGCAGGAAGGCCATACTGCTCACCTCACGCGTGAAGAGGCGGACAAGGAAGTCTTAGAGATCCTTGACCTCTACCGCCGTGTATACGAGGAACTGCTTGCGGTTCCTGTCATTCCTGGTGTCAAGTCCGAAAAGGAGAAATTTGCTGGTGGCCTCTACACCACCACCGTCGAAGGGTTCATCCCCACCTCTGGACGTGGTATTCAGGGCGGCACCTCTCACTGCCTTGGAACCAACTTCTCCAATCCGAATATGTTTGATATCTTCGTAGAGGACCCCAACGACCCTGTTGGTAAGGGCAAGATCTACGTCTGCCAGAATTCTTGGGGTCTTTCGACCCGGTCTATCGGTGTTATGGTCATGGTTCACGGCGATGACCAGGGTCTCGTCCTTCCCCCAAAGGTGGCTTGCGTCCAAGTCGTCGTCGTGCCTTGCGGTATCACTGCAAAGACGTCCGACGAGGAACGCAAACGGATTAACGACAAGTGTGAAGAACTCGCTCAGAGCCTCCGTGCTGCCGATATCCGCGCTAAGGCCGATCTGCGCGACGGCTACACCCCTGGCTGGAAGTTCAACGACTGGGAGCAGAAGGTAAAACCTATTATTCATCGAAGGATTACGTGATACTTACTCAATCGAAAACAGGGTGTCCCCCTCCGGCTCGAGATTGGTCCTCAGGATATTGCCAAGAACCAGACACTTACTGTTAGACGAGACACTGGCAAGAAGAACCCCATATCACTCGACGGATTGCCCCAGACGGTGTCTGCTCTCCTAGAGGTCATTCAAAAGGATCTATTCACCCGCGCCAAGGATACATATCAGGAACGACTCAAAGCTATCACAAAATGGGAAGATCTCGTCCCCGCTCTTGACAACAAGAATGTTGCCGTCATTCCTTGGTGTGAACGTGAACAGTGTGAAGATGATATCAAAGAGAGGAGCGCTAGGGCGTGAGTACCCTCGATTTCGTCAATGCTGAGAGCTGAAACCCGCATCTCCCTCAGCGCCGAACCCACAGATGAACGTGCTCCATCCGCAGGCGCGAAATCCCTGTGTATTCCCTTCGACCAATCCAAGTGGGATCCTATCGAACCCGGGAAGACGAAGTGCGTGGCGTGCGGACAGGACGCGAAGCGCTGGACGATGTTTGGAAGGTCATATTAGATACCCTAGTTTGACACTTCCACCACCATCATCAAACGGTTACAGTAGTGTAGAGCAAGTGGTATACTCGTAAGCGAAGATTTCGCAGCTCTTCTCCGGGTGGCTAAAGACCACGACCTACGACACCAAACTGGCTCGAGAAGTATGTGTTACGGAGAAAAGATCAGGCAAAAAGGTCCACAATAATCGTCACGATGCCGAGAACTAGGTCAGGAGGGCGATGGGTGGACGAAGAGTATGGTTAACTCGAGGGAGATAATCGGCCACTGGGATGAACTTACTTATCTCAACACCGATCAACGCGATGACAATCTGCTCTAGCCTTTCGGCATGTTGACTGGACACCGACTCCTTTAGGAGCTGTAGCATGTCTTGGAGTACCTATACGACGCAGAATGGTTAGGGTATTGGGTGGATGTCTACAAACTTCTGATCGAACCCACTTGAACTCGGGTGTTTAGGAGGTTGATCCGCTGGGGAATCTCCAAGTAACTCCTGGCCGCGTCATAGAGGGGATGGAGATCAGGGTACGTCTGTGATGGTCGATATACATTATCGGCTTAGTTTTTCAAAGCTTCCCCCTGAATAACAATCACGTACCCAAAATACCTCCTAAACAAGGTTTCAATGGAGAACGGACGGCAAACGTAAATCTATCAGCAGCCGAATTGAACAAACAAAGGAGGATGTGCATACGGGGGAATCCAAAACGGAGCCAACCGTATTGAGATTCGTCCTGAGGAGGAAGAGCTCACCAATCTGCCGCATGATTTCTGTAAAACGAAGAGAAGGGTAATTATGATATCTCGTTAGTGCCCATATGATGATGATGGGGAAAATGATGGGGATTGCATTAGTGGCGTTGGGGTTAGTAGAATGGGAGCAGTGTTGGCAAAAAGGACGCGGGGCCGGTGGTGTTATTATGTTTCTAACCTTTGTGCGGCATCCCGATCTTTCCCGTTTCGCTGATAATCTCTGGTATGTCCTTGGTCTCTTCTATCGTAGTTGATATGAGCGATTCAAACTGCGCTTCATATCAGTGGCAGTAGGAACGGCGGGGTCATGCAGCCTCTGACCAATGATATCTTGACAGACTGTGCGAGCGCATGTGATAGTGACAGTTTCGTCCTGGGAAAGTCAGCGGTGGGGTGGGACGAACCACAAGCGGCTCACATGTAGCCGGAACCTTTTCGTAAGGTGATTACGTCGTTGTATATCCTGTTCGGAAAACGTCAGCCAGTACGAGCCTTGGACGTGAACCAGGGACGGACCTGCTATAATTCGCATAGTAGAAATTAAGGTCCTCCATTTCAATACCTTCCGGGGCTGCCCATTAGGTTAGCACACGCAGACGGGCGAATGATGATCGATGTCTCAAGGGCGTAGCGAAGCCTGAAGCCAGTAACCGGAAGGGACTTAAACCCGATACTCACCCAATCGTTCAACTTCAAACCGTTTTCTGGGAACTCGGGAGTGAATAAAGTCCGGAACGGAAGGGAAGAAACGTTCACACATCGAAGAGAGGAAACGCTTCTCCTCCGTCTCTGTCATACCCCAGATCACGACAGTGCCGTACTCAAATAAGAATATCTCGGCCTGGGTGGGGGTCTCGGTAAACTTGGTGGAACGCTTTCGAATGTGAGGAGATGAGCCGTTCTCCATTAGGAGATCAGGAGTTCCCAGGAGATCTCCGGTGGGAGGGATCTCGGTGCCTTGGCCGGTTTGTGGAATAGTGGGTTCGTATGAATATGGGGTATAAATCACTTCATCTATGAGGTGAGGATTTGTGCGGTAGGTTTCCCGTCGTGCGTTGAAGAATTTCATCAGATCCTGAAAGCGGTAAGAGCTGCACATTGGGGTGTTAGTCTCCGACCTCATCGGGTGATGATCCAAGTTAATCGCACCTGGCCGTTGCATAAGCTGTAACCCTAGGAAGCTGCTTGATACGCTTCTTCGTTAGCTTACGAGCATCCCTACGGGCTGTACCGGCAGGTATGAGGTCCAATTGGTTATAGACCTGTGCGATATGACGTCGATGGCCTTGTCATCAGAGAAGATGATTACATACCTCAGCATCAGCCTCTGGCTCATCCTCGGCCTCGTCATCGCCTTCTTCTTCGCTCTCACTGCTTTCTGTGCGACTTTGGGATGCTGTGAAGTCGCGAGGGACACGTGGGGATTTAGGGCCAGTCGATGGCTCCGGCTGCTCGGGAAGTACTTTGAGCTTTCCGGCCGTCTTCGTCGTCCTATTTGGGCCGCGAGGCATTGTCTCAGCTACACTTCCGGTCGACCTAGACTTTGAGGGTTGCTGGGATGCCATGCCTCGTTGCTGCCGTCGAGGGGGTAGGAGTGTACGGGAGATGAAGCTGAAGTAGGGTTAAGGTTAGAATTCGATCACACTGGCAGCAACGTGTGATTCTCGATTACATTTCCGACCACTAGCACCTCATTTTCACCCGCCACCCCCGCAGGCGTGTACCCTCGACTTTGTCTTGAATCCCCGTCCGAATTCCGGGGACTGCTTCGAAAGGGGTGCTGAATGTCAGTCAACTCCGCCGCTGGGAGTCATGGTCAAAATTATTACTAGTGAGCTGTCCGGATTCGCCTGGTGGCGGACACATGTTGACCTTCGCACATTAGCTCCGTGCTGAACCTCCCTCCTACCGCATCCGACTATGAGATTAGGGATCGTTACCGCCAGCTATCTATCCAATATCATCCGGACAAACAACGCGATGAATCCGCAAGGGAAATGGCCTCAAAGCAGTTCCTGAAAATCCAAAAGGCATATCAAGGCATGTCCGCTCAAGCAACACCTTCTCAAACCCCATCGGGTATTTACCGTAATTAACGTCTTGCAGTGTTGTCAGATCCGTTTCTCCGGTGCGTACAGTTAACACAGACTATTTTGATCAACTCTCACAGTGCCACCCGACAGCATCGTGTACGACACGCTAGGTAAAGTCTCTCACCCGCGTTTTACCATTCTTGACAACACGTTGCCCTCATGAGCCGTGCGCTCGTTCGCACCTCAATACCATTTCCGGACACCTTTGTTCGAGCGTTCGAGAAAGCATTCTGATCGTGACTGCATTACATGCAAAGCCCGCGGTCCACCCCAATCTTTCTTAATAACTCTGGGCTTCCCTGTTACATGATCTAACGTACTATTCAGGTGAAGATGGTCTACAAATCGAGCTCCCCGAAGGCCTGAATGAACGGCCAGTCGAAGACGTTCGTACCCTCGGTAGAGCCTTCCGCTGAATTGAAAGAGAAAACTCAGTCCCCATCCCTCCGTCAGATCAAATCCGAACTCGTTTTGGTGAAACGTAATGTGGAGGCCCGCAAACTGGAACAGATTGTACGGCCCACCAATAGACTTAGCCTGGGAGTTGATGCGACCTCCTTGTTCCAACGTGATCACGAGTACCCCTCCGATTCGCGCTTCGCCGTCGCTTTGAGCAGGATTCGCAGCGTTAACCTTTTCAACGTTGGCCTTCGGCACAGTGTGCAGGTAAGTACATTATCGCTCAATCATATTTGAAAAAAAAGTTAATTTTTCCGAAGCATGTGATTTCGGAAAAGACGCGTGCCAACCTGACCAGTGTGGTGGCTCTGAGACCCACGCCGGGTGGGAATGCGGGGAAAGGACGAATGCATATCGTTGGCTCGATACGACATTTATATTCGCCACGGCTAAACTTCGAGGTCAGCACGAGTTTTCGTTGATGTGGCCTCGTGTGGTCGCTGAGCTGTTCCTCCACCCTAGTTTTCCACTCCGCTCCTGGCGCGGCCTACGTTGACTTGTAAAGCGAACTACGCCGACGGGGTGAACACAGTCCAGGCCCAGACTCGCATCGCCGCTTGGTCGTTATCATTAGGAAAGGGCGTGGTGCCACCATGCTCTTTGACGTACTCGCGAAGGCTGTTTCCGGATTCGGGGACGGAAGGTGTGCTAACCTTAGACGCGTTGTCTGCCTCGCCGTCGCTCTCGGTGAATGCAGTCGTTCCGAAAAATTTTGACTACACCCCAAAAGCTAATTCAGAAGAAGATCCTTCCGAAGATAACCCCTCCACGAGTCTTCTATCGGGGTATGCATTGGCGAAAGGGACTAGCTTTTATTCCCTCGGTGTCTCCCTCTCTGGATTGATGAGTGGGATCAGGTCGGAGTTTGGCATTATGTTCAGTAGACTCGCACTAGATCTGCGTATCGGTGGCACGCTAGGAGTTCTGGGCCTGTCCTATTGGATTTCTGGAGCATGGAACTCGTCGGACCAGCGAACCGGAGTGGATGCTAACATAAATTCGAGCGCACAGGGTGTAGCTTTGACCATCGAGTATGTCGAGCTCTTCTCTTGTCCATATCTCGCGTCAGTTCGCTGATCGGATGGACGTTCTCTGGGCTGTGTACAGCTTACGCTATCTCGGGCAGAACCTGCATCTCCCCATTGTGCTATCGGCGGAGCATGAGCCACAATTGGCCTTTTACGCAAGTACGGTCCCGACCGTAGTCCTCCTTCTCGGTTATCATCTCGTCTATCAACCGAGACAGCGCAGGAAACGGGCGGCGTAAGTGACCAAGTTTATTCCTCGAGACGACGAGGGACAGCTCGGTTAACCGTCTGGCTTAATAAGGTATAAAGAAAGGCTCCAGAAGGAGGTAAAAAGCTCACCCGAATATCGCGAAGCACTAGAAATTGAGAGGAGCGTTTTACGGGGTGTCGCTCGCCGGCATACTGATGCGGAGCGGAACGCCAATGGTAAGGCAACAGACTGATTCGTTTGCTTCCGGACGTCGAGACCTGATGCTGGACTACTTTGATTTCTTTTCTTTCAATCGCTGGACGTTCTAGGTCTCGTGATCGAGAAGGCGGATTATGGTTGTTCGTTGGAGGAAGCTAGAGATCTGATTATCGATGTGACGACGGCGGTGCAAGCGTTGGTCAATAAGAGCCAACTGTATATCCCGGGGAGACAGACCAAGGTTAATCCTTATGAGCGGAAAGCGGTTGCCGGAAAACTGATGGACTTTGCGGCGGACGCCTAGACTGGTCTCCAGGGTTTCTGCGACCCAGCACCGAACTTGCCTAAAGTGCTCAAGATTTGGTATTCATTCCGAGGACGGAGGCATTACGCTGAAGTCGAGGATTCGATGGTCGTGGTGCTACCATTGGAAGGTGAGATAATTATTATTTCCGTCTAGCACGCAGCGAGACTGATCGACAATCCAGACCACCTGGTGGAATAGGGAAGGGGGAAGGGGCTGGACTGTGAAGGATAGAACGACAAAGGGATATGACGCGGGCTGGGTTGTGGGGATGGTAGTCGGGACCCTGGACGTGAGTGTAGAATCGGGATGGAATGATTGGAACAAAAGATTTCGTAAGATGGGAGAACAGAGAGTGCGTTGAGAATTGTTAAGTGGTTGTCAAGTATGATATACGTCATATACGGGGATTGGGGAATAGTTGGTGGAGGAAGGGGCGGGACAGTAACCACGTGGAAGGATTAGAATGGATTTGATACAGGGGCGCAGATTAGATTCAAGATGGGCGATCTATCGGGTCGAAACTTCCGAGAGAGGATTGGCTTGCAGAATGGAAATGGTCCGTGCACGGACGTAAAGAGGACCGCATAAGCTGCCTGATAACCGGAGGGGAAGGGCAGCATTCGCACGAGCGGTTCCAAACACACCCGAAGCTTATTCTTTCTCACAAACAACAAACCGTCTGATCGCCGCCTTCAAGCGCGCGCGCCCCCGAAAAACCATAAATATAATGTATATTAATTCTACGATCACTTCGGCTATTTCCATTTCCTGATGGCTCTCTCCCTCTCCCTTTTCCTTTTTCGTTTCATCAAAACGCAACGGGCTCCAATCTTGGAAAAAACTCTAAACTCGTTTAAAAACAACGGCGGTCGGTTATTCTCTTCCGTCCCCCCCTACTACCCTCTCCTCCTTCTTCCTTCCAATGTACCAGCAGCCAACCCTATCCGGTGTCCATGTCCGTTCCATACGCGACGCACTCCACATCTTTTACGCCGTTGCTAGGCATGTCCTCCCAATCATCTCTCGTCGCTTAGATCCGGACGAGAGAAAATCTATTGCCCCTGGAAATGTATACGTCTGGGAGGAGCGCAGCGCCAATTCTGACGCTGCGGGGCTAACCATGGAACGATGGTAAGCTCCTCTTTTCGTCTGCTCCTCCTCACGTCCTCACACATTTCGCCCCCCTCCCAGGACCGATGGCATGACCTGGGGTCCAAGCAGAGTTCGAGATGTATGAGCCCTTTGAGCTCCTTGTGTCGATCCTCGTCTCATCGCCCATTCTCCTACAGGAATTCTTGTACTACGAGCCTCGAGAGAACGACAAGCACCTGAGCGCTACCCTCAACAACATCCTCCAGCGGCCCAGGCGTAATACCCCCAAACTCGTCAAACAGACTTACAGTGTGGTAAGCTCTCAAATGACCTTTGCCACACAGAGAAACAGTCCCTGATATTTTTTGGGGTTTTAGTTCGTCAGCTTGCCCGATGACCGACCCCTCGGTATTCAGCGTAAATGGCACATAAGTAAGATGCCACGCTCTCTCTCCATTCTCCCCGAACCAGCCGCTGAATCGGTTCGACCAGCTGCATACTGGAGTCAGGAGACGGTCGACAACTTGAAATCCGTCTCGGAAATTTCAGGCGTAGGAGATATTCCCGTCCCTACGGGCTGGTTCAAGAGTGCTCGCGCGGCTAAGACTCGGAAACACGAGCCACAGGGCGAGCCGCCAGCCCAAACAACTTTCGCCCTAACGAAAACGACCAGTGCGGCCCATCATGCCCCTCGCCCCTTTGGTAATTCGCCAGCTGGATGTCCGCCTTATGAGAACCTTCACGTGTTCCCTTGTACATTTGACACACCGTCGTCATCAAAAGAAGAGCCTATGTACACGCCCTCTCCATCCCACCCATACCACCAGCACGAGTCCCGTTATCAATCTGCTTCTCCTTCGCTATCTCAATCATCGGTCACTTCGTCAGACGATGCATCACCACCCCGATCCTACCCACTGACCCCTCCCCACTATCCATCCCATTCCTCTCTCGACCTCGTCCCCCTCAGCCATCTAGAGAAAACGGTCGCCGTCCCGAGGAATTCGATGGACGAGCATCTATTACAGCAGCTGGCGTCACTGGCGCCGCTGCGGCCATCTCCTGGGGACTTTGGATACTTGACGCCCCCTCCTTTCAGAGGCTAGACCGGTGTCATGAGTCGTTATCTATGGCTCGCGGACGTCACTCGTCCTCGGTTTCGTAATTCGTTCGCGGAACCCGGATGATGGTGAGGTGTAGACTTGGATTTCTGGACGCTGGTCAATCAATCGGTTAGACGAAGCTGGGTATTAGGATGCCCACACTATATGAGCTGAGGCCTTCATTTGATCTCTATTGTCGGCTGTTGTAATTTCTGGAGGGGAGGCTCCATTACGTCTCGATTGTTTATTACCTCGGTCCCTGGGGACTCAGTGGGGTGATAAGGGGTCATAGTGTAACGATGAAGCTTTGGCCTCCCCTCCGCCTTGACCTCGGTTTTGTATTATACTTGACTGTTCCTCTTCGATAGGCAGAGCATATGGACAAATATGTTTGTAGATACATGGTAAATATGCCTACATCCTGAAATGTATCTGTAGTTGGGATTGACGATATCTCACTGCCTGCGCTCAGATGAACGGGAGGAGATATTAAAGAAAGTAGTCGATCGCAGAGTGGAGGGATCCGAGGCTGTTTAAAATAGGCAAAACAAAGGGATGGTCAGGACATAATCCGGTCCCTCTCTGTTTTGTAATGGGGCGTAGTTAGTATTTCCATCAATGACACATCGAACGCCACCATCAACGCAGCCTTTTCCTCTGTTCCAAGGCCCGTAATCCGAATGCTACCATACTTGGAGAGGATTGTATTCACGTGCTTCACAGTGTACGTACTACAGGAAGAAGAGGGGGGAGGGAGGGG
>Ga0307512_10006889_pt1 | contig 11375 bp, 8 predicted proteins | sample 14_EM_MG_FD_200267 | JGI IMG/M metagenome (GOLD analysis project Ga0307512, IMG submission 200267) | Populus trichocarpa ectomycorrhiza microbial communities from riparian zone in the Pacific Northwest, United States - 14_EM | ecosystem: Host-associated > Plants > Roots > Unclassified | place... | reverse complement strand
TTGATCATGTTCTACTCCGACTTTTTTACATACTAACTACTGAAATTAAGGTGTTTCCACACCATTCAGTATGTGAAACTACTGAATTTCAGTAGCTTTCGAGTTTATAGTGTGGAAAGTGATCAGCATCGTTGAATAGCTGGCGTATTTTCTGGGAGTAGTAGGATCGTGGGCCCTGGAACAGAAGGAAGAGTGGGTTTGAATCCAGTATGGCGCAGTGCACATGGAGATTGTTCATACCCACAAGCTGAGCAATGGCAGATGAAGTACGAAGGGCCAGGGTACAGTTCACGCGGTATAATCCTGCGAGTGCCACTGTTCACTTGGTGTCATGACCGTGACAGTGGAATCCACTGGTATGTGGCTATCTACTATACAGATAGAGACCAAATCAGAGTCTGCAAGGCGCTTAGTAGCAATAATTACGCATGGAGAATGCAACGAAAACAGAAGACAGAGCGCTGTTGAAAAATGCTGGCATAAGGGTTTGGATTGCCAGTAGATGACTTTCTCATCAGGCAACGCCGGGAAAGATCCACGCCACGGCTCTCGGAATGGTAGTCGACGCGCTCGCAGTAATTTCTATCACAGTCTTCGACGGCCTCACTCGGCGTGATCGGCGCCCTCTAAAACCTGTTCTGGGCTGCGCGCCGGTGGGCGCAGCCACCAGTAGAAGGATAAATCGTGTGATTCTTTCCCCAGGAAAAGCTATGTGATCCACTGTCAGTGAAGATGCGGGTATGTAGAGGATCGGGTTCCTTCAAAACACATACAGGCGCTCCCTCAAAGCCTCCCTTGAACCCCAGGGACATCTCGTCCGAGTAAGGCAACCGAATACTAAACGCACAGCGACGGATGGAGTTCGAGTTAAATCAGCACACTCGCGATATGGCGCAACCACAAGTTGACCTTCAAGTTCGCTCAGGCTCACGTACCGTACGAATGCCTCGTAAGGCTTGTCCGCGATTCCCATGACCTCCACTTCCCAGCAAATCGGGAAGGTCCCAGTGACAACTTGCACCCTTCCTTCCAGATGCAGTTCCTTCAAGTTCTGGAGCGTGAGGAACAACTTGCTGTTTTGGACGCTGCTGATGGTGAATCCTTCGCCGCAAGGGCGGAACTCCCACTAACAACCGAAGTGGCAGCACGGGATTCATGCACGGTGTATGCAATGCCACCCCGCGTGCAGGTGTGATGCCGAGCGGTCATGATCACAGTGGAAAGGAGAAAGGAAGATCTGTCAGCCCTTCCCGCAACTGAATGTGAAGAGAGATATGACGGTTCTCGCCTGCTGGTTCTCCGATCCATGAAACCGATATGCGATCAGAGACAGGTTGTCCCCGCCAGACAGATCCAGTACCATTCCTGAGCGGACGTCCATTGCGATGTACTGGCCCTGTTCTAACCCCCGTGCCATCTTCTGCGCTGGTGGACTCGGAGATCAGAATTATGTGATGTTCGAGGACAAAGTCGAGCTTGCGGCGCGTTCAAGTTCAGGTAAAATTAAACACGACGCGGCGGAACGATTTTCCATGGCTGACTAATCAGGGTGACCACGCCTGCGATGAATGCGCGGTGCGTGACAGAAACTCTCACTCACCTTATTTCCCTTGCTAGAGGCCAATGTGCGATCCGGAAGTCCAATACATGAGGCATTTGTCTGAAGTAAGTGAGAGTGACATCAGGATCGCGTTTTCGCTTCCCGCTGCACCTTGGATATTGTGACATTTTCATCGTCGAAGACCCTATGCTTGACCCTATGTTCACGGGGGTGCCCGTGCCCGTCCTCCGAATATATGTTAGGTACCTTTTGAATAGCTATCACCTAATCTAAAGTAGGACATCCTGAAGGGCGTGTATGGTACATATAGTACAGTACACACAACCCACCATATATTGGTGCTTGTTGCAACCCCTATTCTTCTCTCATACTTGGGTGTGCCCATGGCAAGTGTGGCCACTGGCCAGCTGAGATCAGTTCGACTCTGGATTTGAATATTTTGAATGTCCGCTCCGTGTGCGAGTAGTAGCCGCGGTTCATGCAAAACGAAGTTGCTCGTTTGTCCATCCCCTTTTGCACCTTGTTTCATTACCACTTATGTTGTCGACATACCTGGGTGATCTGCGAAGCATTGGCTTCCATTCTCCTCTCCCTTATAATCTCCCTGGTTATAAACCCACGCGCGCGTCCTGTAGACAGCATGGAACATTCCCACTACAACACGTCCACATGACCAACATGCCTTACGGCATCACTATTCACTAGGGTAGCCTGACGTGCCGGTCAATGGGATGTATACATGAATTCGAAAGATAACGACTTGTAATCATCAACGTGAAAATCTACATCCCACTGGCGTGGGCTGCACCAAACTGGAACTTGCAAGACACTTACTACAGCAGAAATCAATGGCAGTTTTACGCATGGAGAATACAACGAAACGCGAAGACACTGCAGAGTTGAATCTACTGGCATAGAAGTCGTGGTCACAGTAAGGAATTTTTTCTCCTTAGCCATCGCCTGGAACGACCCGCGTTACGCTCCTTGTCGTAGTCGTCACGCTTGTGGTCGTTATCACGGTCTTCTTCACCCCGCCTCCCTCAACGATGGTCTCATTCGTCGTGATCGGCGTGTTCCCTACGACTTGCTCGTGGCGATTTGCCACTGGGCGCAGCTGCCAGATGGTATGCACATCTTTTCCTAGTAAAAGCTGCGTGGTCCGCTGTCAGTAAATATGAAGTCAGGTTCTTCACAGCACTTACAGGCGCTTCCTGATGGCTTCCCCTGAAGCCCAAGGTCATATGGATCCCGTCTGCGTACGGCAGCCGGATGCTGAGCGCATGGCCAACGAATGAAGTTCGAGTTAAATCAGTACCCTTGTGGCGCAGCGCAACCCCACAGCGTTCCAGGTCACTCAGACTCACATACCGTGCAAATACACCGTCAGGCTCCATACCCGCGGGTCCCAGTGGCAGGATCTCGACGTCCCAACACATCGGCAACGAACCAGGGACGACCTTCGTGCTTCCTTCCAGATGCAGATTACTAAAGTCCCGGACTGCGAGGAACAAGCCCTTAACGCGGACGGTCTCGATGGTAAATCCTGTGCCGCAAGGGCAGAACTCCCACTGGCGTGCGAAGTAGTATCACACGATTATATGCGTTGAATGCAATTGAACGCAGCGCAGGGCGAGAGTGCGACGGCGAACAGTCATGACCACGTCGGACAGTAGGAGGAGGACCAGTCAGCTCTTCCCTCACCGAGAGTAAGAAGGGTGATGAGTCTCGCCTGCTGGTTGTTCAGCCCATGAAACGAATATGCATACAGCATCTGATTATCGTGTCGCTGATCGAGTACCTTTCCCGAGGTGATATCCGTCAGGAAGTATTGGCCAGGCTCGAGCTTCCGCGCCATGTTCTGTGCTGGACGATGGTGGACTTCGAGTTTGGGATTGTGTAATCTTCGGGATGTAGGTTAGTAGTGCTGCGAGAACAAAGTGTTGTCGACTAGATTTCCGCATATTAGTATTATCTTTCTCAACGAGATCAGCAGTGGCGTACTAGTATGTGGCGCTATGTGCACGAAAGTACCTTGTTTGAGGCTGTGTGTATCGGGTTAGTGGAGGGGACTTGAAGGAAAGGAAAAAGAAAATGCGTTGCTTTGTGAAGGATGCACAGGGAAAACTGAAGTAGGGCTGCGGGCAAGAGGTACAGTGTGCGGGAATGACAGACGCCGTTCTTTAACTTGATGCGATCGCCGACAGGCGCTCTGGCGTTGTTGTGGTGCCACATGCCTCGAGGCTGCGCGCGTCTCTGACTTGAAGCTTGAAGCTTGAAGCTTGAAGGCCTGCACATTTTCATCTGCTGGCCAACTCGCCTCTGGACACGCCTTTCACAAACCCTACTCAGACCAATTCCGCAGAGGGGCCAACGACAACAACGTCTGTCCATGCTCCGACCCTACACCACCTCCATCACCTACGGAATCTAATTCATCTTTTGATCGCCTCATGGCCGAATTTCTCTCGCCGCGATCACACCCCCGAGAATCATTGCCAAGACACCAACGTCAGCGGCCTAGACCGAGACGCGGCAGATTCCCAAACTCATCGGACCACGTCCTTTTTTCATGCCCCCTTCACATATCCCCCCGCCGCCGCATCTTCAGAAACCACCCCTTTGACCCTTACGTCTTTGGCACCGAAGAGGGCGGTTTTAAGCTCGGCGCTTTCCAACGCGCCTCTAACCGTCTCCTCCGACCCCTTCCCCCGAGACCAGATCTACCTTGAATGGTGAGTACCTTGACGTGATCCCGCATTGCGTCCCCACTTTTTCTTCCACACACAATTTTCTCCTTATGACGACAGTCGCCATTAATTAACTATACTCGTTTCTATACACCATACGCTCATGTTACACAATCTCCGCGCCTCTACCCTCTGTGCATGTATGTAGCGCCGTAGTATGTCCGATAGCCAAGGCTAAAGACAATAAACTTAAATTCAAAAAAAAAAAAAGACTTGAAGGCCTGTCATAAGAGGATAGGGTTAAACCTGCTGTTATCGCCCATGTCGAAGAGGAATCTGCTGGTATGTCGTTGTTCTCTACAACAAAACTGGGGCCGATGCAAGAAATACATTGAAATACAACACGAGGGTTATGCAGTCGTGATCACCCGGAGGTGACTCCCTCGTCAGACGTCGCCGGGAACGATTTGCGTTACGGGCCTCGCTGTGGTCATCGCACTCGTGGTCGTTATCGTCCTCGTCGTTCCACCCCCCTGAGCGACGGCCTCGCTCGTCGTGATCGACACGGTTTCTGCGACTTGGTCTGTGCGCAGCCGCCAGTAAGTGCACAACACCATGCTCTCCTCCTGCCAGGAAAAGTTATTGCTCCGCTGTCAGCAAAGGTGCAGGCATCTGAAGAAAGCCGAGGGTTCTTAACAGAAAACTTACAGGTGCTCCCGCATAACTTCCCTTGAAGCCCAGGGCCATCCCGTCGAAGTGGGGTAACCGGATGCTAATCACATGGACGAATAATGAAGTCCAAGTCATTAGCATCCTGCCATCATGATCCTCGCGTCGCGTCGCGTCGTGGCACAAGCCCAAGCCCTCACAGGCCTCACCGTGCGAATATATCGCCAGGCTCGTCCACCGGCCCGGGCGCGCTCCTAGTATCCGTCCGTGACCTCCACCTCCCAGCAAGTTGGGAAGGTCCTTGTGTGCTTCCTTCCAGATGCATTCCCTTCAAGTCCTGATGAGGAACGAATCGCTACTATGGGCGCTGTTGGTGATGAACCCTTTACCACAAGGGCGGAACTCCCACTGCAACCGGACGTTGCATCATGCATGCCACACCGTACGACGACGAGCGATCGCAGCCACGGCGGGTAGGAGAAAGGAAGACTGGTTAGCACTTCCGAAAATCGAGCGAAAAGGAGGGATGATCGATGATGGTCTCACCTGCTGGTTCTCCCACCCATGCAGTCCAAATGCGATCAGCGATCGATTGTCCGCACCAGAAAGATCAAGTGCCAACCCCGAGCGGGCATCCGTCACGATGTACCGGCCTTGCTCGAATCTTCGCCCCATCCTTTGAACTGGTAGAATTTCGACTTTAGGATTCTGTGTCCTTCGAGGATAAGATCGAACTTGCTGTCAGGCCAGCGAAGTCGGTGACTAATTATAGCTGACTTCCTTTTTTGGTACCAAATTCTACGTTTATGCTTCACCTTTTTTTGTAGCTATTTCCCGTGACACTTCTAGGGAATTTGGAATTATCATCAGGACCGGATCATGCCATCAATCAAGGACTTTAGGAAGCGACGAAGGGATGTACTCCTGCGGCATTGAAGATTTGGGTTGGTGCAATGCTTTCTCAGGGCATGTTCATGGACGTGACGGCCTGGGAGAGGAATCCACAAGCATGCTGTTATAAGCCACACAACTAGAGCCGAGTTTGGAGCTTGGAGTCTAGTAAGGCACTTGAAAGAAGTACTACGCATAGAAGGATACAGTGAAGACAAAAGTAGAGCGCAGTCAAACACGCCGGTATCGAAGTCGTGATCTCCCAAAAGGTAGCTTCCTCACTAGACTTCGCCGGGAACGATCTGCGTTACAGTCTTCGTAGTAGTAGTCACGGTCGTTATCACAGTGTTCTTCACGCCGCCTCCCTCGACGACGGTCTTATTTGTCGTGATCAGCGTGTTCCCTGAGACTTGCTCGCCTGAGACCTGCCCGTGTCGATTCCCCACTGGGCGTAACAGCCAGACGGTGGAAATATCCGTCCCCAGGAAAAGCTGCGTGGTCCGCTGCCAGTAAATATGCGGAGAAATAAAGTCGGGTTCTTCACAGCACTTACAGGTTCTTGCTGATAGCGTCCCCTGAAGCCCAGGGTCATCTGAATCCCGTCTGTGTACGGCAGCCGGATGCTGAGCGCATGGCCGACGGATGAAGTTCAAGTTCAATCAGCATCCTCGTGGCATAGCACAACCCCACGACCTTCAATGTCAATTAGCCACACGTACCGTGCAAATATATCTCCAGGCTCTGTGTCATTAGCTCCCGGGGTCAGGACTTCCACATCCCAACACGTTGGAAAGGCGGCAGCAAGGGCTTGCGCGCTTCCTTCCAAATGCAGTCCCTTCAAGCCCCGGACGGTGACAATTGACAAACGAGCCACTGCTGTGGATGCTGTCGAGGATGAACCCTTTGCCACAAGGGAGGAACTCCCACTGACAACCCGTAGTAGCACATGACCATGTGCATTTTGTGGAATGCAGTGCGACACATGTGAGTGACGGCGATCGATCATGACCACGGCGGACAGAGAAGTGAGGACCTATCAGCTCCCCCTGGGCCAGGAGAGAAAAGAGCGACGACAGTTCTCACCTTCTGGCGTGTCCCTCCATAAAGCTCCCATGCGATTAGCGTCCCAATGTTTTCATCAGAAAGATCGAGTGCCATTCCCGAACTGATATCCGTTACAGTGTACCGACCGGGCTCGAGTTTTTGCGCCATATTTTAGATTAATAGACTTTGCGTTTGGGATCGCGTGGTCTTTCAGGTGTAGGTTAGTGGTGCTGCCAGAATAAAGCGCTGCCGACCCAAGGGGAGAGTGAGCAGAAAGGGCAAAGGAGAGGGAAAGGGTAAGAAAGAGAATGCCAATGCGCTCATGGGAGGCTTCAAGAACGCAAAAAGAGACTGCATTTGCTACAGTACTTGTATTAGTGCACAGCCCCATATGAGTAGCGTACTTGCACATATATATTACACTGCATAGCATAGAACAAGTGTGTTCCCCTTCCCTACATGTGCATACGGCTCATTATCCAAAAATTGGTGTTAGCTTCTTCAACAAGCTTGACAACGGCGTGGATACATGACAGTACCTTTTTTGAGGCTGTCAGTATTGAATGGAAACAATGAGAGGTGCTGGTGGAGGAAGGTGAAGGTGAGAGAATGTGTGTTGCCTTGGACAGGATGGGCAGGAGTCAAGTTCAACGAGTTCGTTCCCATGGCTGACTAATCAGGTGGCGGCTTCTGACGCGATCACGTGACAGGAACTCGCACTCGCACTCACCTTGTTTCTTCTCGGAGCTCCGTTGCATGAGTTGGACCTTGGTTCACGTGGATTGTGTGGAGCGGACGTTGCTTTGCCTCCTTACCTTCGTCACCTTCGTCCTTCTTGATGAATCTTTCACTTTGTTCGCTTAACCAACTCTGTTCATCACTACTCCATTTTACTTCCTTTTCACTTTCACTTTCACTTTCTTTGTGAGTGGCCACGGATGCATGCTTCGGGTCTGTCAGTCTGATTGGAGTTGATTCCCAGTGAAAACTGGCACTGAGCCAGACCGAGTTTTTCCAAGTTGGACTGAGTTGGACTGAGTATGCTGATGATCTCGGCCTGTCCCAGAAAATTTCCCTTTTTCAGATGAAATCTGAGGTCTTCTGTGCCAAATCTGAGTGATTATGGTTTATTTTCAGTTGTGATCTGTGTCCCACTGTGTTCTCCTGCACTCAACAGAGATTTTCAGAAGCTTCTCATTTGAGGAATTACATGTTATTCTACTGTACTGCTCTGTACCTGTCCAAGTTCATCCAATCGTATCTGCATGCACTGACTGAAACCATTCCACTTTCTCTGCTACTGATCCCAAGGACTTCATGAAGGCGTCAAGCAGGTAGATGTACTGGGGATCTCAAGATAGCTTCATGCAGTGTTGTAGAGTGGTCACAGGTCAGGGCACAACTGGGGGCACACAAAGAGAGGTGGGCAAGTTGTCAGTGAGTGTACATCTCAACTAGTCATGCCAGGAACTACGTACCCAGAATACTCCAGGTGCATCCAACAAAACAATGTCATCTTTGGAGAGGCCTGCAGACATGAAGTAGTGACAGTGCAGTGCACCTGCATCTGTGTCTCACTGTCTTCCTTACAATCAGTTCATTGCACACTGACTGATCAGTGTAACCATGGTGCCAGAAAGGACCATGTAGGAAAGGGGGGATGGGGGGGAGTGAGTGGTCAGAAAAGAAAGTGAGCAAGCAAAGGGACTCACTAAGAAAGCATGTGGCAATAGGTAATGGCAGTGGCATCTCTGGTTTCTGAGCCTACAGGAAAAAGAGAAAAAAACATGTTGCGGGGAGAGAGAGAGGTCCAGGAGCGCAGGTCTGACAACGATGACCATGCCTGGGAATACAAGGACATGTGTGGCTCAGATTGTTGTGATTCAGGCTGAGGGCTGGAAAAGACAGGGGCTGGAACTGGTCAGGATGCAAATAAAAGCAAGAGGCAGGCAGATGTGCTTGATGCGCAGCAATGTAGTGCAGCGACCAGGCTTACCAAGTATTCACTTAGGTACTACTGTAGCTAGTAGATGATCTGGGGGATCGACTCTGTATTGTTAGGGCAAAAGCCCTGGGGTTTATATACATGTGAGGCCGTGACTGTGACATGCATACTACCATATGTGCATATGTGACCTATGTATCATAATAACCACGAATTGGGAAGTGCACCTCCATATCTGGATGGTAGCATGTGTTTGGACTAATGCATCTTCAACACTCCCCCACGTTTAGTGTACCCTTGAGTAGACATAAACAATTGCACATGAGTGATGCAACCTCTATTGGAGTGTGGTCTCCAAAGGGTTCGCATCAGCAGACATTCCAGCCTATTGCTGGATGTATTCTGAGTCATCACTTCAAAGGAAGCGATTGATTGACTCAAGGAGTATCCTTTTCTCACCACTTAAGATCTACCAAATAGGGATACAGGGACGGAAGTTTCTCTCGAAAGTATTCCAAAGGCCTGTCCTTTTGGTTAGATCCTATGGGAGCTAAGACGTTTCTTCAATATGAGACGACCACTCCTCAACAGATCCATTGGACTGGTTGACAGAATCCATATCTGGTTCTGCATTAGTCAATATCCTGATCCCACAGGATAGATGTCTGGTTTCAGTGTTTGAGGACAGACATCTATCTTGTGGAAACTGGGTGATAACTAATGCATACATCTATGCATTCAACCCTGTCCCTGCTGAAGATAGAGATCCATCTATAATGTAGCATTATATACAGAGCCCTATCTCCAACAGGGAGTGCGGCTGAATGTATATTAGTATGCTACTTATGTGAGAGTGAGTATAGCAACTAATGAAGTCAACTTTGTCATCCTCTTGGGGAAGGATATGGATTTGAAGAGTGTCCAATCTTCAATCCATATCCTTTCTTAAGACGATGACAGAGGTAACTTTGTTAACCACTATCCTCATCCCCACATAAGAGGTTTATCGCTAGACTACTTCCCTGAGACACAGAGAGTACTGGAGGATAAGCTATCCTTGTTACCCTCTGTTTTGTTTGAGACGATTCCGAGGTGAGCTCATCCTTTGGAACTCTCTCAGTCTCTGGGAATCTCTCCACTGAAAGGAGTGATTGGATATTCATGCTCTTAGTCTTCCTGCAATAGGGTTGTACAGAGTGAGTGATTTAAACACAATGCTCTACACACCCTTATTGCAGGACTCAGAACATGAATATTTCATCATCCCCTTACAAATCACCTTCTAGGTGAGGTGGTTATAAGCTTTGCTGCTTACACCCACCTCTCCTTGAAGTGATTAGAGAAGAAAGGATGAAACACCATTTCTTAGGTGTTCTGCTTGAAGGATATCCCTAATGTACTTCTACATTTTAAATACTTGTCCCTACTAAGATTCTTTGTAAATATGTTAGCATAGTTCTCTGCTGTCTCAACAAAGTATAACTTCACTTTGCTGGACTCCACTACTTCTCTTATGTAGTGGTAGCAGATATCTATATGCTTTGTCCACTTTTCTTGGACTGCATTGGATGCTATAAAGATAGATCCTTGATTGTCTCTGCAGAGTGGTATGGATCAGAGATTGATGCACAACTCTCCAAAGAGATTTTGGATCCATACTAATTGGTGGCATGTATCAGACAGCGCCATATACTCTGCTTCTGTAGAGGAAAGCGCAATAGTTTTTTGCGCTTTGCTCTGCCAGGAGACTGCAGCTCCACTTATGAGAACTATGTAGCCGGTATTAGATTGTCTAGTGTGCGCAGAACCCCAATCAGAATCAGCATATGTGATGATACCATCTCTGGATCTTCCATATGTGAGTGAATAGTCAGCGGTACCAATTAGGTAGTGACAGATGTAGAGGGCTTTATTCATGTGCTCCTCTGAGGGGTTTGCAGTGAACTGTGACATCTTGGTCACCGCAAAGGCAATGTCAGGACATGTCCCAAGCATTAAGTAAAGAAGGGAGCCAATCACTTGTTGGTAGTGTGATTTACGCTTTGGGTTCTCTGGAGATTCATTAGGAGTTGGTATGTACCCCTGTGGTAGTGGGGTTGGTGCAGCTCTAGCATTATGCATGTTAAAGTGCTCCAGTACTGTTCGGAGGTAGTCCTTCTGCTCTAGGGATATTAATTTCCCTTGGCGATGGATTCTCATCCGTAGAAACTCCTTGGTGTCTCCTAAGTCCCAGCAATCCCATTCTTCCATGAATTGCACCTTTTTGTGATTGGTGAAGTGACGATCTGGACCCATGAAGATTGCATCATTGACATATACTATGACGATGACGCATGGTCCATTTGAACTTGTAAGGATAAATATTCCGGAATCAGACTTGGTTCGTCTGAATCCTAAGCATTCCATGGATCTATCAAGCGCTTTCCACCATTGGAGTGCAGCTTGTTTTAGTCCATATAATGCATGCTTTAGACAGAAGACTTTGTGCTCTTGGCCTTTTACAGCGAATCCTTCAGGTTGTTCCATGAAGAGTTCTTCATCTAACTCTCCATAGAGAAAGGCAGTTTTAATGTCTATG
>Ga0307512_10006887_pt1 | contig 11378 bp, 3 predicted proteins | sample 14_EM_MG_FD_200267 | JGI IMG/M metagenome (GOLD analysis project Ga0307512, IMG submission 200267) | Populus trichocarpa ectomycorrhiza microbial communities from riparian zone in the Pacific Northwest, United States - 14_EM | ecosystem: Host-associated > Plants > Roots > Unclassified | place... | reverse complement strand
TCCATCACCTCAGTCACGCCCGCGTCGGGGCAGGCCGGCCTCACCGTCCAGATCTTCGGGCGGGACCTGGGCCTGCGCGCGGACGGCGCCAGCGTGCTGCTGGTGCTGCGAGCACCTGGCGCGCCGACCGCCAGCGCCACGATCATGATCTGGACCCCGGTGCTGGTCACCGCCCGGCTGCCCACGCTGGCCGCCCTGGGGTCTGGCGGGATCGCCGACCTGCACGTGGAGACCACCGGCGGCATCAGCAACAGCCTGCCGGTCACCGTGCTGGAACCATCGGCGCCCACCGTGACGGCGGTCGCCCCGAACGAGGGCGTCCCCGGCACGACGATCGTGGTCACCGGCACCCGTTTCGGGCTGGACCCGTTCGGCTCCGACAACGGGCTCCGGCTCGCCGCGCCTGGCGGCGCCCCGGTGACGCTGACCCCGACCTCCTGGACGCCGACCGAGCTGCGCGCGCCGCTGCCGGCGGCCGCCGCGGTGGGCGGCCCAGGCCCGCTCACGCTGACCGTGCGGACCCTGTGGGGCACCAGCGCGGGCGTGCCGGTCACCCTGCACATCCCGCCCACGATCGACACGGTCTCGCCGGTGAGCGCGTTCCCCGGCGACCGGGTCCGGCTGTCCGGCACCGGCTTCGGTGCCGCCGGGGCCGACACCGGCGTGACGATCACCCCGCCGGGAGGCAGCCCGCAGCCGCTGCCGGTGCTGTCCTGGGCCGACCACCAGGTGGACGTCCGGATCCCGGACGGACCTGGCCTGCGGGCCGCCGGGACCGCGGTGGTGGCCGTGCGTACCCGGTGGGGCGTCGACGAGGCCGCGCTGGGACTGGACGGCGATCCGACGCTGGCCGTGGCGCCGGTGGCGCTGCTGCCGATACGGCTGGAGACCCGGTTCAGCACCGACCGCTCGGAGCTGCTGGTCCGGGTCTACCCGGACGACGTGCACGTGGACACCCACGAGCCCGAGCTGACCGCCGCCGAGGCGGCCGCGGCCCAGCAGTACGCCGCCGACCCTGGTGAGGACGTGTGGCGCCAGATCGTCGCGCGGTTCGGGTCCGCCAGAGCGGAGTGGATCGTGGCGGTGGCCACCGGCGGCGCGGTCGCGACCGGCCGGGACGGGTCGTGGACCCGCGCGCCGCGGACCCGGGTGCTGCCCGACCGGTGGTTCGCCTTCGGCTACGTCGAGGGGCGGACCGAGCCGGTGGTGTCCGGCTGGGGCCACCGGGTACCCGGCGAGCTCGCCGTCGGCCCCGACCCGGCGGTCACGTCGGCCGCGGCCGACGGCCAGCTCGCGATCGACGACGGCATGCGGTGGATGATCGACTTCGCCGCCGCGGAGGACACCGGGATGGCGCTGCGCCTGCCGCTGCCCGCGGCGGCCCGCGACGGGCTGTCCTGTCTGGCCGTGGTGGGCGTCAAGGCAGGTCTCCCGCCAGGGCGCGCGGCCGACCTGCTCGCCGAGAGCCTCCAGGCGCACCGGTACACCAACGGGCTGGGGTTCGTGCCAGAAGGGACGCCGACCAACAACTCGGTCGCCGGACCGGCCGGGTTCAGCACCGCCGAGGACCCGGCCGTGCCTGGCGCGCCCACTCCGCCGCCGGCGGGCAGCTACGCCGACCGGGCAGCGCGCGGCCTCGGCCTGGGTGACCGGGCCGCCGCGTTGTTCAGCGGCCTCGACCACGCGGAGGACGGCGCGGCCGTGGCCGCGACCCGGCGCGCGATGAACACCGCGCTGTGGCCGGCCACGTGGGGCTACTTCCTGAACCACCTGATGGCGCCGGTCCCCGACCAGGACACGATCACGCTCGGGCGGCGCCACTTCCTCGACCACGTCCGTGCCTGCGGGCCGCTGCCGATCCTGCGGGTCGGCAACCAGCCCTACGGCCTGCTGCCGGTCCTGCCGCTGGCCGGGTGGCGGCCCGCCGGCCCGGACGAGAGCGGCGGCCTCGCCGACCTCGCCACGCTGCTGGACCGGTTCCGTCCGGTGTGGCGGCAGTCGCTCGAGTCGGTGCCCCGGCCTGGCGTGCCACTGGCCGCCGACGACGACGAACCGCCGGAGAACGCGCTGCTCAGCGCCCTCGCGGTGCTGCCACGCTCGGTGGCGCAGCGCGGCAGGTCGGTGCTCGGTCCCGGCTACGTCGACGCCGCATGGCGCTTCATGCGCACCGCGCTGAGCCCGCAGTGGTGGTCGGCCCAGCGGGAGCAGAGCACCGCCGCACTGCGCGCGCTTGGCCTGGACTGGCAACCCCACCTGCTGGACGCCACGTTCGCGCTCAACTACTTCCCGCCGCCGGGACCGGAGGTCTCGTCGTCCGTCGACTACGTGCGGGCGCTGGCCGGGCCGCCGCGCCCCGGCGTGCGTGCCGTCCGCGACGAGGCGGTCGCCGCGGCGCTGGGACTGGCCGCGCCCCGGCCGCTGCTGTACCTGTTGCTGCGCCACTCGCTGCTGGTGCAGAACGCGTTCGCCGCGGGCGAGCTGACACCCGCGACACCGTGGCGGGGCGGCGAGCCCGAGCTGATCGACATCGACCAGTTCGACGATGACCTCGACACCCCCCGCCAGCGCATCACCTGGGACCTCTTCGACGACGCCCACGCCGGCGGCGGCACCAAGGGCGACTTCCTGGACGCCTACCAGCACACGGCCGCCGACACCGGGGCGCTGGCCGAGCTGGGCGACGTGCGCGCCGCCCTGGACACCCTGGCCGGCGCGCCGGCCGCCCAGCTCGAACAGGTCATGAACGAGACGCTCGACCTGTGCTCGCACCGCCTCGACGCCTGGATCACCGCCTTCGCGGCCCGCAGGCTGGAGGCGCTGCCCACCGCGCCGGGAGCGGTGCACCTCGGCGGCTACGGGTTCGTCGTCGACCTGGTGCCGGACGGCGCGGAGGCCAGGACCAGCCTCGGGTACGTGCACGCGCCGTCGCCGCCGCACGCCGCGGCGGCCGCGATCCTCGCGAGCGGCCACCTGGCCCACCGGACCGAGGACGCGGACCCGTTCGCCATCGACCTGTCATCCACCCGGGTCCGGCTCGCGCTGTCGCTGCTGGACGGCGTCCGCCAGGGCCAGTCGCTCGGCGCGCTGCTGGGCTACCGGTTCGAGCGGGCGCTCCAGGACGCCGGGCTGGCCAGGCTGATCGACGACTTCCGGGCGTTCGCGCCGCAGCCCGTCGCCGGCCCGGCCGGGCCGCCCACCGGCACGGTGGAGGCGATCGCGGCCCAGAACGTGGTGGACGGACTGACGTTGCAGCGGCGGTGGATCGCCGACGGCCGCAGGCTCGCCGCGCCGTGGCCGGGACTGGACGCGACCTCGGCCGTCGCCGAGCGGCTCGACGCGCTGACCGACATGGTCGACGCGATCAGCGACCTGCTCATCAGCGAGAGCGTCTACCAGACCGCCCGCGGCAACAGGCCGGCGGCGGCCGCCGCGCTCGACGCCGCCGCTCACCCGTCCGGTCCGCCGCCGCGGGTGGAGGTCACCCGGTCACCGGCCGCCGGCATCGCCGTCACCCACCGGCTCGCGGTGCTGCTGCCGGCCGGCGCCGCGACGGCACGGCTGTCGTGGGACTTCGACAGGGCCTCGCAGGCCCGCGCGGTGGCCGAGCCACGCCTGAACGCGTGGGCCGACGACCTGCTCGGCGACCCGGACCGGGTCCGGGTCGGCATCGAGTACCGCGCCGCGCAGGCGCCGCCAGACTCGCCACCGCTGGCGACCGCGCGGCTGCGCCTCGACCAGCTGGTGCCGCACCTGTCCGCGCTGGACGTCGTGCAGGCCGCCGTGGTCACCGACGGCTCCCAGCGCACCGAGCTCGAGCAGCGCATCGTCTACCACGCGCTGCGGAACCGGCCGAACCGCGTGCCGCCGGACGCGACCGTGCGGATCGTGGCATCCGACGACGACGATGACGACGTCGTGTCCCTCGCCGAGCTGCTCGAGCTGGCCACCACGCTGCGCGACGCCGTCGGCCGGGCCCGCGCGGTCACCCCGGTCGACGTGTCCCTGCCCGGCGGCGGAGACCAGGCGGTCGCCGTCGGCGCGGAGGTCGAGGCGCGGGCCGCCGCGGCACTCGCCGCCCTGCGTGCCGTCGACACCGCGCTCACCGCCGCGCCGGCCGCCGGCCCGGAGGCGCTGCGCACCGCACTCTCGCGGGCCGGCTTCTTCGGGGTGCCCGGGGCGGTCCCGCTGTCCGCCGTCGGCACCGCCGACACCGACCGTGCCGACCTGACCGCCCAGGCCGGCACGGTGCAGGCCGAGGTACGCCGCAGGCTGGCCGGTGCGCCACCGCCCGCTCCCCCGGCGTCGCCCCCGCAGCAGGTGAGCGACACCGCGGTCGCCAGGCTGCTGGCGGCCTTCGGTCCCGACTTCCCGGTGCTGCCGCTGGTGTCGGTCGTCACCGGGGCGCCGTTCGACCCGACCTTCGGCGCCAGCGACACACTGACCGGCGGCGACCGGCTCGCCGCGACCGTGTGGTCGCAGCGGCTGTCCAGGGTGCGCGACGGCGCCCGGCGGCTCACCGACACGCTGACCCTCGCCGAGGCCCTGGCCGGGCGGGACCTGCAGAGCTTCCAGGTGGCGCAGCTGCCGACCCAGCCTGGTGACCGGTGGACCGCGCTGCCGCTGCCCCCGGACGGGGACGCCACGGCCGGGCGGGTGTCGATCGTCGCGGCGCTGCCGCTCGGCACGCCGGCCGCCGGCGTCGCCGTCTGCGGGCTGCTGTTCGACGAGATCTCCGAGGTCCTGCCGAGCCCACAGCGGACCACCACGGCCGCGTTCCACTTCGACCGGCCGGACGCCGCCGCGCCACAGGCCATCCTGCTCGCCGTGCCGCCGGACACCGGTGCGCCGTGGACCCTCGACACGCTGCTGGCCACCGTCCTGGAAGCGCTCGACCTGGCCAAGCTGCGCATGGTCGACCTCGACGCGCTGCGCCAGGCCGGGCAGTTCCTGCCGGCCACCTACTTCGCACTCAACAGCAAAGGCGCGACGGTGGCGACCGACTTCGTCGGCGGCGCCGGACAGCCGCTTGGCTAGGAGACGACATGCCCCCGACCGACGCCGCCGCGCCGCCGCCACCCGTCCTGACCGCCGTCACCCCGGACCACGGTCCTGGCGGCACCTCGATCACGCTGACCGGCACCGGGTTCGGCGCCCGGAACGACACCTCCACCGTGCACCTGGACGTGCCGGGCGGCACCTCGGTCACGGCGCCGCTCACCTCGTGGACCGACACCACCGTCGTCGCCACCGTCCCGCCGCTGGCCTCCTTCGGCTCCGGCGGACCGCTGGACGTGCGGGTCAGCAACGAGAACGGCGCCAGCGCGGCCGTGCCGTTCGTGCTCCACGAGGACGGGCCGCCCGCACTGGGCTCGGTCGCGCCCACCCTGGGCCTGCCCGGCGCGCCGGTGGTGCTCACCGGTTCCGGCTTCGGCCGGCTCGCGCCAGGCTCGGCGGTGCGGTTCGCGACGACCGGCACGACCGGTACCGCCGTCACGGTGGACAGCTGGGCGCCGACCACGATCACCGTCCGGGCGCCGGTGCCCGCCGCGGTGGGCGGCGCCGGGTTCAAGAAGGTCAGCGTCCACACCCCGTGGGGTGACAGCGACACCGTCGACTTCGAGCTCGGCGAGCTGCCGGCGGTGGACTCGGTGGAGCCGCCCAGCGCCTCGCCTGGCACGGTCATCGAGATCAACGGGCACGCCTTCGGCACCAGGCCACCCGGCGTCGTCGAGATCGTCGGCGTCTACCCAGGCGACAGCCAGATCCCGCCGGCCGAGGTGCGGCTGCCGATGCAGGTGACGCAGTGGACCGACACCCGCATCGCCGCGGTGGTGCCGCCGTTCACGCTGCTGCGCACCACCGGCGTCAAGCAGATCGTGGTGACCAGCCGGTGGGGCGCCGGCGACGGGCACCAGTTCGTCGTCGCCAACCGCGGCTCGATCACCGCGTGGACACGGCTGGAGCCGCACGCCCGCGCCGACGACCTCGACGCCGGGCTGGAAACGGGGCTGCGGGCGGAGGTCTACGACGCCCTGTGGCTACTCGGCCGGCAGTGGCAGCTGCGCGAGCTGGACGGTGAGGACGGCGGCTCGCCGGTCGTGGTCACGGCCACCGGCGACAGCGCCCCGATCGCGCGGTGGCGACCGCACGGCGGCACCGCGGCCGACGTGCCCACCGGCGCCGTGCCGCTGGAGGCCCTGGTCGAGCACGAGCAGGTGCTGCCGGCCCACGACCGCACGACCCGGTTCGCCGACCGGCGGCTGGCCGCCGAGGCGGGCCTGCACTGGTTGCGGACACTGGCGCGGCACCTGCGCCGGCCGGAGCACATCGACGAGTACCGCGAGCGGTACCTGTCCGCGCGGCCGCTGCCGCCGCCGTCGGCGACGGAGCGAGCCACCCTGGACGCGGACACGCTGCGCTTCCTGGACGTCATGGCGGATCGGGTGCCCGACGGCGCCAGGCTCTACGCCGAGCTGCAGCAGGCGCTCCCGGAGAACGGGGGCCACATCCCGGACCGGCCCCTCATCGACCTGCTGGACCGCGACGAGTTCCGGGCCGCGGTGGTCGACTGGTTCGGCTGGTGGGAGTCGGTGTTCACCGAGCCGACGAGCGGCGGCGAGACCTGGGACCCCTCGCTCATGCAGTACGGCTTCGAGGTGTCGGCGGAGACCGGCGACGGCGAGGTGGTGCTCGCCGCCCGCGAGTACGACGGCGACCGCCTTGACTGGTACTCCTTCGAGATCGCGGACGGCGAGTCGCTGCGCCGGCGTCCCGGCACCCCGTCCAGTCCAGGCCCCCAGCCGTTCACGCGGACGGTCATCCCGTCACCGGTGACCTTCCCCGGCATGCCAGCGCCGCGCTGGTTCGAGATGGAGGACGCGGCGGTCGACTTCGGCGGTGTCGCCGCCGGGCCGACCGACCTGACGCGGCTGCTGTTCGTGGAGTTCGCCACGATCTTCGGCAACGACTGGTTCACCTTCCCCCTGGACGGGCTCCCCGTCGGGTCGCTGTGCCGCATCGACACCGTGACCGTCACCGACACCTTCGGCCGGGAGACCGCCGTGACCCCCTTCGCGGACACCGTCCCCGGGTTCCGCATGTTCGACGCCGGTGACCGCCCCGACCTGCTGCTGGTCGCCGACGCGCTCCCGTCGCCGCTGGAGTCGGCGCCGCTGGAGGAGGTGCTGTTGCTGCGGGACGAGCTGGCGAACCTGGTCTGGGGCGTGGAGCGCATCGTCGCCGGGGCCGCAGGGCGGGCGGTGAACCGCGCCGAACTGTGGCAGGCCCGCCAGGCCGCCCTTCCGGTGGACACGCCGCCGGCCGGCGCGCCGCCACTGGCGTACCGGCTGATGACCACCGTCCCCGACTACTGGATCCCCTTCGTCACCGCCGTCGACCGTGACGCGGCAGGCGACGTGGTGGCACGCTGGCTCGCCAGGACGGCCCTGCCCGACCCGGTGACCGGGCAACCGCTCCGCCCACTCGGCGACCTGCTCGAACACGACAGCGACACGCTCCGGCTGTTCGACGAGATCGTCGCGCGCGACGGCGTACGCCTGCGGCGGCACTGGCAGTACGGGCGAGCGCCGGACGGCTCCACCCACCTGTGGCGGACCCGCAGCCGAGGCACCGGTCGCGGCGAAGGCTCCAGCGGCCTGCGGTACGACATCCTCGACGTGCGTCGCTAATGCCCGTCGCCAATGCCCGGGCTGGCGCCGATCCGGTCCTGACGCAGGATCGCGGTCTCCAGGTCCCGCAGGCCGGGACCCGGGTGGATGCCGAGATCGTCGGCGAGCGCCTGCCGCACTCTGCGGTAGACACCGAGCGCGTCCGCCTGCCGGCCGACCCGGTAGAGGGCGGACATCAGCCACCCGTGCAGTTGCTCGTCGAACGGATGTGCGCCGGTCAGCCGTTCCAGGTCCGGCACCAGGTGCGCGTGGTCACCGAGCACGAACCGGGTACCGACCAGCGCCCGCTCGGCCTGCCACCGCAACCGCTCGATGTGGTCGGCCTGTTCGTCCAGCCAGGCAACGCCCGCGACGTCGATCAACGGCCGATCCCGCCACAGCGCGAGCGCGGCCCGCAGCGTCGACGCCCGCTGCTCGGGATCGGCGCACCGCGCCCCCTGCTCGATGAGCCGTCTGGCAACGGCCACGTCCGTCGCGTCGGGCCCGAGATCGAGCAGGTAGCCGGGCCGGCGGGCCAGAATCGCCGTCCTGTCGCCGAACATGCGCCGCAGGTAGGAAACGTGGCGCTGCAGGGTGTTCACCGCCGTCGCCGGCGCCGAACCGCCCCACACCGCGTCGGCGAGCCGGTCGACGCTGACGATTCCGCCATGGTGCAGCGCGAGAACAGCGAGCACCGCCTTTCGCCGGAGTCCCGATATCGGCAACGGCACGTTGTCGCTGACGGCATCCACCGGCCCCAGCAGCCGCACGAGGTTCCCCACGATGCTCATCCCCTCACCACCGGACAACGACCACCTCAGCACGGGTGCTCCCCGGACACGATGCCAAACCCCGTCGACAACCCGTCGACAACGCATCAACATCGTTTCAGGCCAAGGATTTGCCGGTCGTGAGCCAGCGGCCGGAGCGCCGCACCACCAGGCGGGAAGGGGCGCCTCCAGACCCACTACGCCCACTTCCACCGTCAGGCTGGGAGGTGCCAGACCTGGTTGCTGCCGCCGGAGCAGTCCCAGATCTGCAGGCGTGTGCCGTCCGCGGAGCTTGGGCCGGTGGCGTCCAGGCAGCGGCCCGACGCCGGGTTTCGCAGTGTCCCGTTCGACTGGGCCTGCCACACCTGGGCGCCCGTTCCGTTGCAGTCGTACAGCTGCACGACCGTCCCGTTCGTCGTGCCCGCCGCGGTGATGTCCATGCACTTGCCCAGCGCACGCAGCGTTCCATCCGTTCCCACCGTCCAGCTCTGCGCGTTCGTGCCGTTGCACGTCCACAACTGGATCGCGGTGCCGTTGGCGCTGTTCGCACTCGCCACGTCCGCGCACTTGCCGGCTATACCCGTGATCGGGCCGGCACTACCGGCCGGTGGTGGCGTGCTTCCCGTTGCCGCGTCGTAGATCGCGCTCACCAGGGAGGTGCTGCCACTCGTGTCCTGGGACAGCTCCCAGTTCATGATGCCGCCAGCGTTGGCCAGCGCCCACTGGGTCTTCCGCTTGATCGTCGGGATCCCGTTGTAGCACTGCTGCGCACCGTTGGCCGTCGTGCAGTCGCGGTTGGCGTTGGCCGGGTCCAGGGCCACCAGCTGCGCATACGTCAGGTACCCCGGCCGGCTGTAGAACGGCACACCGAGCACCGTCTTGTTCGCCGGCAGGCCGCGGGACTTCCAGAAGTTCGCCGCCGCGATCGACCAGTCGTAGTTGGCGTGCGGGCTGCCGCCGTCGTAGGCCATGATGTTCAGCCAGTCCACGTAGCCGAACACCGCGGGCTGCACACCGTTGGCGGTGCCGCCATCGGACACCACCGCCGCGGTCAGCAACTTTCCCTGGCCGTGCAGGGTGTTGCTCAGCTGCTGCATGAGCGCGGTGTAGTTGTTGCCGGAGGTCCCGGGGTCCGGGTACTCCCAGTCGATGTCCACGCCGTCGAGACCGTACTGGTTGACCACGCCCAGCACGCTGTTCACGAACGTCGTCCGTGAGCCGGAGTTCGCCGCCAGGGCTTCGAAAGCGGAGTCGTTGCCGTCGTTCCAGCCGCCGATCGACAGCGACACCTTGACACCGCCCGCGTGAGCGAGGCTCACCAGCGACGAGAGCTTGCCGCCATCGGGGACACCCTGCAGCGTGCCGTTCGAGTTCGGCAGCACGAAGGCGTAGTTGATGTGGGTGAGCTTGCCGTACTGGACGCTGTTCACGCTTCCCGACCACGACGGCAGGTAGCCGACGCTGCGGAAGCCGTTCGGGAGTGCCGCCGTGGCCAACGGTGCGGCGGACACGGTTGGCGCGGCAGCCACAAAGGCGAGACCGGTGGCGACGGTCGCCGCCGCGAGCGCCGCCGCACCCCACCGGCGCCGTCGCCGGGGCAGGTATGCAGACATGAGTTTCCTTCCAGGGCAGGGAGAAGGCTCGCCCAGTGAACCCCCGCCGAGGAGGCACAGTCAATAGTGGAGGAGCCATTGGTTGAACCAATCGGGAAGATTGGTTAGTCAGCCTTCCAAACCTTGCGGATCTGGCCGGAACCGGTTACGGTCGGCAGGACGATTGCGGGAAACCGAGGGCTTTCGTCTCGTCGCGTCGGCTGCTCTAATCGGATCATGACCGAGCGGAACGCCAACCGGGACGTCGAACGGTTCGGCTATCAGCAGGAGCTCAAGCGGTCGCTCTCATTCTGGGATCTGCTGATCTACGGGCTCATCTTCATGGTGCCGATCGCCCCGTTCGGGATCTTCGGCAGCGTGTTCACCGCCTCCGGCGGCATGGTGGCGCTGGCCTACGCGGTCGGCGCGGTGGGCATGGTGTTCACCGCGGTGTCCTACGCCCAGATGTCCAAGGCGTTTCCGCTGGCCGGTTCGGTGTACGCGTACGCGGGGCGCGGGATCGCGCCTCCGTTCGGGTTCATCGCAGGCTGGCAGATCCTGCTGGACTACATCCTCATCCCCGCGTTGCTGTACATCATCTCCGGCATCGCGATGAACGCGTTCGTGCCCGGCGTCCCCGTTGTGGTGTGGGTGATCGGGTTCATCGTCCTGAACACGGTCGTCAACTACTTCGGTATCGAGCTCACGGCGCGAACCAACCGGGTGATGCTCGTCCTCGAGCTCATCGTCCTGGCGATCTTCCTGGTGATCGGCGTGGTCGCCATCGCGAGCGGCAAGGCCACCGGTGACGCGCTCTCACCGCTGTTCGACGCCGACACGTTCTCCCCCGGCCTGATCTTCAGCGCGGTTTCGTTGGCGGCACTGAGTTTCCTCGGCTTCGACGCGATTTCCACGCTGTCGGAGGAGAACCGGGAGGCTGGCAGCCAGGTGGCGCGGGCGACCGTGCTGTCGCTACTGGTCGTGGCCGTGCTGTTCGTCGTGCAGACCTGGGTCGCCGCGCTCCTCGTGCCCGACCGGGAGCACCTGCTGCGCGAGGGCGACACGGCGGGCACCGCTTTCTACGACGCGGCCGAGCACGCCGGCGGACACTGGTTGTACGTGCTGACCGCGGTGACGACCGCGGTCGCCTGGGGGTTCGCCGACGCGTTGGTCGCCCAGGCCGCGACGTCCCGCCTGCTGTACTCGATGGCCCGCGACCGCCAGCTGCCGCGCTTCCTCGCGAAGGTCCACCCCGGCCACCAGGTTCCCGAGCGAGCGACCTTCCTGGTCGCGGCGATCTCGGTCGTGGTCGGCACCGGGTTGACGCTGCGCGACGACTACGGGGTGTC
>Ga0307512_10006886_pt1 | contig 11379 bp, 8 predicted proteins | sample 14_EM_MG_FD_200267 | JGI IMG/M metagenome (GOLD analysis project Ga0307512, IMG submission 200267) | Populus trichocarpa ectomycorrhiza microbial communities from riparian zone in the Pacific Northwest, United States - 14_EM | ecosystem: Host-associated > Plants > Roots > Unclassified | place... | reverse complement strand
CCAAACTGGCCCCAGCCACGTCGATGATGACGGAAAGCGATTACGGAGGGAACAACACCAGAACACAGAAGAGGAAAAACGTGCACAAGAATGCTCCAGGGAGATGGTGAGTGCGAGAGTTTTGACCCCTTGTTTGCTTGCTTGCGAACACGCGATGCTGCCCGTGCCTCTCCTCTCCTCCTCCCCTTTCTCACAACCGTCCTCCCCAAGAAGGCTGATGACTTTCTCCCCTTTCAAATTAGACCCGCAGGTGGTTGATCGTTCGCATTGGAGCGGGCGTCGTTCTGGTTGATTCGTGTAGGTCGGGGGGGGGGGGGGGGCGCGGGGGGGGCGTTTGGTCGATGTCCAACTCTCATCACCCCCATCTCTCGAACGCTCCTTTTGGCATACAGTCGTGCGCTGGTCACGCGTTCGCGGGGCTAATATGGGCTCGCTACGCGCGTCGGCGTCGGGTTCATCATGGCCGACGAGCTTGAGCGACGGAGAGGCCGCCATCGCGTTCCTGCGCATCTTGCTGGGCTGCTTCGTCGGTATGCACCAACCAGCTTCTAGAAGGAAACCATGGTTGAACGTTTCCTGACGATTATTTTGGCAAATGCAGAAACGGCCTCGTTCCACGGGGGGATCACGCTGGCGTCCTTTCTCGTGCTCACGAGCCTCGATCGCGTTGCCAGATGGAGGAAGCGCGCGATTTCGCCGCCGTCTAGCATCCGTCAGCAGCTCAGGCAGGTCTACTCCCTTTTTTTCGTCTGTATCGTCCCGTGCAACATAAAAACCTAGATATTCCCACATATCCCTCTGCCTGTTCTACTCTTCGCTCACCAAGTTCATGCTCCTCGTCGTGCTCGCCATCTGGGGACCACGGGTCAAAAGGGATGCGCCTCCTCCCGCGTACGTATACAAGTTACCGTTCGATGGACCTGTCTGGCATCTCCTGGACGATGACGTGCTCGATCGGACTTGGCTAGTTCGCAACTTGCTGGGTGGCATGTCGGCTGGGTTTGGCTTACGAGGTGCGCCTTTACTTTCATGGCTCTCGGAGAGAACGGGTTCTTAGATACTCCCCCCCCCCTCTTGAAGTGGTGCTCGATTGCCATCCGTTTTTCACTAGCCTTGTCATCTTGTTTGGATGCTTGATCAAAACTGGTGCGGTCAGTATCGTGCGGGAGTTCGTTGGTCCTGGAAACGGCGTCGAGGAGACCTGGCTTGCGTATAGTATCCCATGAACTACCAGGCAGTATTAATGGTGCTACAGCGAGCCCCTGTTTTGTTCTCCCGTGTTTATTCTATCCAGCTTCGTTTCTGGGATGAGTCGTACTCATGGTAAAGGCAATGTATGCCACGTATAGCCCTTACTCAATCATATCCTTGGTGCTCAGCCTAGGGTTTAGAATCACATCAGCTGTCATCAGCATATCGTTGCATTTATACAGAACCTATGAACTTGTGCTTTATGCATAGTCGCTCTGTTTCGAGCCTAACGTGGACGCCCACCTTACTGTACAATATGTAAAAGAATAACCGGTATCCGGTAGATGAAATTCAACGATCTCGTCACCAGTTGACATACCCGCCAGTTGAGTCCTGTTCACGAAGCTAACTCTACACCCCGTACCTCGACTCTTGCAATCGGCTACGGTGCTTACATCGCCCAACCCCTTCTGCGAAAGGCTTGTGGAAGGTAAGGAGGACAACGCTTACCGGGGCAGAGGCGCGTACGATCCTTGAGGATGCGCTCCGCGTGCTGTTCTACCGAGACACCCGCTCCATCAATCAGGTATTGTGTTACTCTCACCCACCGTTCATGGCAATCATACTCAAGCGTGCTACCAACGTAGTACCAAATAACGAGGATAACTGCGAATGGCGCGGAAATTTCGGATTCGTTGAAGCTCGAGACAGCCTGGAACTTTGCAGAGGGCATAAGAGGATATGGCGGTCAGACGCAGTAGAGGAAATGTATACCAATATGTGACAGCAGAAACTGCCTCACAGCTCACGGTCACCTGATCTGTTTGTGCGGTGCGGACATGGCCGAAAGGACCAAGGGTCCGAGTCATTTTGACAATCGATAAGTCGACGGAATAAGACCCTTCAAAAATTTCTACGACACGACGATCATCTAGTCCATCCAAGGCCTCATCTCCCCCTGTGGCGCGATACAGCTGTTGGGTAGGTAGATCACACAACTGAGCATGCGGTCACCTGCTCGTCGCTCGTTCTCTCCAGTCCAGGTCCAGTCTAGGCAGGGCTATCTCGTGCTCCACATAACCTCCCGCGTACCAGCGCCACTAGCACGTACCCCTTTGTGGTAGGAGTGATTTGTCCTGCCTGCCGCAGACAACAATGTTTATGACTGCATTTCCTAACCAAGAAAACGGACACTACTGATCCAATAAGGTAAAGCAAGCGGAACGGAAGTCGTACAGAGAATACGAGAGAAGCATAGAGAGTGCATAAATATACAACAAGGGTCAGGTATAATCAAGCAAGCAGAAGCTAGATGGCAAGGGGCAACAACACTAAATGTGGTGAGTGTTTCGAAAGCGGAGCAGATTCGGGGACTCACCAAGACAAAAGATCGAAGGCAAACATCACGCTGCGGCGCTAAGGCCCATCGCTCGTGCACCAGCACCAGCGGCACCCTTCCAACCGAAGAATCGCTCTCCTGACAACGTCTGCAGCTTCTCGGGACTCCCGTAGAGGTCTTCGTCGCCCCACCTCGTCATGCCCTTAGAACGGGCCCAGACGGAGACGAACAATATCCGCTTGAGTCTCCGATTGAAGAAGAACCAGTGGGAGCTCCACAACAAGGCGCCGCGACGGCGCAGAACTATGTGCGGGTGGTAGGTGTGTTCGTCGTCGTCGACGAGGGCACGCAGGCGACCGCCGAATGCCGGGCGGTGGACCGGCGAAGCTTCGTCGATATCGTAATCGTCGAACGCGAAGGGCTCGTCTCCCGAATCGTCGGACGAGTCGGAATCGCCGACCGACTTGACGTCGTCCTCGTCGTCCGAAAAGTCGCTCGCGTGCGGGTCGGATTCGATGTCGGGCTCGTAAGAGAAAAACTCGCATTCGGTGAGCCCTATTACGTCGTCGAGTGCGCGGTAGAGCGACGGGTGTGTGCCGGACACGATCTGCGGGGGTGCGTACGGGCTCGCGAGTGGCTGCACGGGTGAGGACGACGTGGGTAGGGAGGAAGGGAAGAAGTCGACGGAGGTGGGTGGGTATGAGGAGTAGGTGCGCGGTGCGCGGATTCCTGCACGGTGTGGCGCGACCAGGGTGGTGCTGAGTGCGTTGAGAACGCTCGCACCACTTTGCTCCTTGTGGAAGTGCGCAGGTTTGACATCAGAGAATTCATGGTCTGGGAACGCGACGTTGAGCGTCGCTATGAGCAAGTAGAGCGTCTTGCGCGACGAGTGCTTGTCCATGGGGCCGAAAGGGGTCATCTCGGCCTCTCGGTCGAGGGCGATGAAGGAGGGGAGCGGAGGAGAGTGTGAGACGTCTTCGTTGTATGCGCTCTCGAGGGATTTGAACAGCTTTTTGTCCCGCTTGATGTTCTTGCAGCTGTAGGCCTCAATTCGGGTGTGGACTGAGCATTCAGGACCCTCGTGCGTTAGGGCTTGGGCGAGCCGGGAAAGGTTAGGAATTTCGATGTATTTCATGGCCCGAGGATCACTTGTCAGTGAGGAGTGTTTGTTGGGGGGGAAATGATGGAGTCGAACGTGGGGCGTTGAAAGGAGGTCTTTTGTTGATATGAATGTGGAGGCGGAAGTGCGAGAAGCGGAGGAGTGTGAGGCCTTGGCACTCAGCCGACCAATCAGATATCTCCCGTTCTTCCCACCGTTCCCCATACGGGCCGCAGCACGCACGCAGCACTCGCGCAGCACACGTTGGACTTGGTGACCTCATGGGCATGGGCAAGTCATTCCTCTTCTTATAACTTTAGAAATTAGCTACTACTGTAGAGTAAGTCTTGTCCGCCGCGCTAACACAACACATGATTTTTCAGTTCAGAGCTTCGCCCTGCCCCTCGTGCTCTGAAGGGCAAAACAGAAAAAGAAAAACGTCAGTTTCATTTCATGCGAGTATGCAACATGTAACAACATTACCTTGAGGACGCCATCGAGTTTCGTCGCGAGCATCATGTTCCCTTTCGTCTTGAGCGCGCCCGTCATGAACGCCTTCTGACCCGTCGTCTTGCCGTCCGCAATGTCGACGAACGTCTCGTCAGACAACACGATCGTCACGTCCGCCTTGAGACCGTGCGATTTCGCCTCGCCCTTCTTCACCGTCCCCGTCTTTTTCAGGTCGATCGTCCACGACGCCTCCTTCCCGGCCGCATTCTTGACGAGGAACTCGAATACGCCGTTGTTCTGTCGTCATCATCATCATCATCATATCATGCGGGGGGAGAAAACGTCGCATCGCGTGAGTACAATGGGGTACAGCGATGGGTTGGAGTGCGGTTCCACACCTTCTTTAGCTGCGCGGCCTTCTCTTCATTGTTGTATCCTTCGAAGACTGCTGCGAGCGCAGCCAAGATCTCAGACGTCTGGAAACATAAACAATCAAAAACACAGGCCCCCAGGCTGGAGGAATCGGTCGAGAAAAGTTACCTTGTAGCCTTCAACTTTGACTTCGGACATGCTATCGTCGTTAAAAGAGAGACCGAATGAGATAATTTAAGCGTGGGGGGAATGGGTGAGTTTTAAAGCGAATTACGCTGCATGCTGCATGTGATATCACGGGCCACGCGGCACACGTCACGAAGACAGTGCCATTGGAAAGTGGGATCGTCTTGGATTCCGCTTCGTTATTATGCGCAAATATAATGAGCGTGCGTTATGATAACAAAAGCTATTAAAACATGTGCAATACGAGAACAATGACTGAGGGGGGTGGGGGGGAAAGGATATATGCGTATGGCGAGAAATCGCAGAGATTCAGAATATTCCACCAAACAGACCGCGTTGACGTCGTGGTGTAGGTTGTGCGTCGGCACGGAGAACGGATAAGCTATTCAGCCGTTTCATGACCTGCAAAAGCCAATCAGCGAATCGTAATTCACAAAAGTCACAAGGAGGGGACCGAAAAATGTACGAACTTCTTCCAGCTTGTCCTTTCGGTCTTGCAAGTCCAAATGCCGCCGTATCTCCGGGTTTTCCCGCGCAAACTCGACGATCTCGTTGCGGTCTAGGTCGTAGAGTAATCGCGAGTCGATCTCCCTCGGGAACTGGTAGAAGAATTGGTCGAGAAGTTCGATGTTGATGAACATGGACGACGTATAGGCGAGCTTGTTCGCGACAACGTTCAAGAAAGCTTCGGGACAGAGCAGGTCGCTTTCGGGGCCGGCTTTGCACCTCTTCGATTTGAGGGCTACAAGACGGAGCTTGAGGATCGCCAACCGGTCAGTATATAGAGCAGCATGGCGCGCTAGAATAGCAGTGAGGAAGAGTCCAGAAGAGATTATGCACAGAAAGCGCACCGTCAACGAGCTGCCCAGGAGTATATTTATACGACTCTAGCGGAGCGTCGTCTATCTCCTCGCCGCCACGCGCTATCGCTTGATTGATGCGCCTACTCTTCCTTTCCCGCTCCTTCTCTTCGAGGTCTCGGACGTAGCCCATCAAGCTACCGAGCCTCCGGCTGCCGCCGACCTTCTTTCGAATCTCCTTGAGCTTCTCCTCGCACATCCCGAGTTCGCGCTCGAACAACGTGATGGCTTCCTTCCGACCATTCTCCCACTCGCGCTCGTCGACCTCCACCTCGTACTTGTACGGCTTGATGCAATTTTCGACTTGATCCGAGGTGGGCGGGATGCGATCGCGCAATATCATGTGCGCGAATTGCACCAGGCGCTCGCTCGCGCGGGGGTGAAAGTTGAACGGCTCACCAGCCGCGATGCTATCTATGAGCGTTCGCAATCCGTCGGCCACGAGGAGCGTTGCGTCACGTCCGACTCCTGACTTGGTAAGCAACGATGACGCAGCGTCGAGTTTGTACTTCCAATATGGTTCGACGTCGTCCGGTTTGAGGCGTTTGTCTTCCCCGAGGGAAGTGAATTCGCCCACACGCTTGTCGCTCCAATATAATTGTTCGAGGACATCCATGACGCGCTCATCGAGCATGGTCTTGAGTTTCGCACGCACAGCGGGCTTGCGAAACTGGGCCGTAAAGTCCCTGAAACGCGCTTTGAGGGCGTCGATTGTCTCGGCGACATACGATTCCGGAGAGATTCGTCGATCATTGTATTGTACCTTGAATTGGTACTGCGCCTCCTCTAACTCCAGTTGTACGGCGTTTGTGATGCCGTGAAGCGAAGAGGCCATAGACGACTCGAGGACGTCCATGAGACGCTTCTTGAGAGTCTCCGATCCCACCATGACAGACGAGGAACTATAAAACTGCTCACGATTGTCTCGGAAGTACTCGTCACCGCGTCGCGCAGCGACATCCATGGTCTCGCGCCGGCCCGTTTTCCCAGGCGGTTTACAAACAACGCCGACATAACCTAGGTGCAGTGGATAGCGGTTGCCAGACAAGATCTGCGCGCCTTGCTCTGGTGGTACGAGGTCCATCTTTGTGATGACACCAAGGGTCCGCAGCCCCAGAGGATCAGCTTTTCTGCTCGCCCTGAGAGCAGGGGAGTTGGCGAGATCGACATCGGCAGCGCAGACCGCAAGAACAATATTTGGCTCGCGGATATATTTCTCGCACAGCGCGGAAATCTTCTCCTTCAGCGTCTCGGGTTGATCCATAGACGATATCTGTACATATCCGGGAAGGTCGATGAGGGTGAGGTCTGGGACGTTCGAGCTGTATATCCGGAGGTCGATTGGTTCATCCGAGACAGCTTCGGAAGCTGGGACAGCGAGGTTAAGGTCGGTTAACGTTTTCTGGATTTGTGAAAAATCTGTGATCTTTCCGAGACCGAGCGATGGGAATTCGCCGTATTCGACTGCTTGCCCATTCGCATTGGTGGGTGTATGGATGAGTGTCAGCTCGATCGGGCGGCGCGTGACCATATTGTTCCCCCTTAGCGGATCGTAAGATGTACGAAGGCGTCCGAGGGAACGAACCGTGGCTTACTTTGGGAGAAACTCGTGCCCGACAATGGTCTCCAAGACGGAACTCTTGCCGGAACTCTGGCTACCGATGACAACAATGCTTGGTAGCTTTAACGCGTCGCTTTGATCAATGCTAAGTAACGTGGTCCTGATTTCTATGAGCTTCTTCGTCAAATGCATGAGACCATTCTGCCGCAAGTCCATCGGTAGGTCTTTCGCGTCCTCAGCAGAGTCCAATGGGGATGACATAGTGGCAGCCACCAATGCAGCGATCGTCGCGTCATTGCCACTTGGATGACCCTTGCCCGGGCCTCTACGTTCCTCGTGGCTTTGGTCACCTCCGCTTTGAGAACCTTCCATTGAGGAGAACAAGTCTTTGAGAAACTGTGGTGTTTCTAGCGTGGGCAGGTTCACGCTTTGAACTCGTTCCGATACGGATCTGATTCCGTCGGATGCAGTGTCAAAGAGATCCGTGGCGGTGTCTCTGGCAGAAGAAATCCACCCTTGCGACGTTTTCCTGAATTCTAGAGGGAATTTCGGCTAAGCTAGAAGGGGGCACTGTGGTGTTCAACTCACCTTCAAACTTGTAGTTTGCGTATGTGAACCCTCCAGCGCCGATGGTAGCTCCTGCAATCGGCACCCTAAAGGCCCTCGCTACAAGTCTGGGTATCGAAGCGTATGACAGACCGCGTGCATTCACGCGTCGGAAAGGAGCAACGGAGGAGGCATAACGGGAACGTAGGCGGGCGGGATGTTGCATCAGAACTGTGGTAAATTGCCTGTGCGCAGATCGAACACCGTCAACAGGTCTTCGCGAGGCGTTGAGACCATATGTGACAGTTTTCTGCGCTGACAGTGAGCGGAAATATGGGTAGGACATGTCGGCAGGGGCGTGGATACGAAGATTTAGAAGTGTGTGTTCCGAAAAACCATGCGAGATCACAGTGTGAGTAGCTGGCGACGTTGGCCTTTGAATGGCCTGACTATCGCAACGGCGCAATGGGTGAGGCGAACAGGAAGGACGGTGCGGATTATGGATGCCGTACGCGGCAGAGGATAGACGCGCACGTGCCGGTCCACCCGTGCTTTAGGCCTGAGACGCCTTAGGCTTGGGCTTGAAGCTCTCAGCAATGTCTGATCTACATCAATCTGACGTATCCCGTCCCTCGAAACTACCAACTGCCAATCTACTTCCACAAGGATTGGCGCCTCTACCTGTTGAACAGACCTCCACCGAATACCTGGAAGCTGTTGAGGAGGAGTGGAACAAGCGGGTCGATGTCGAAATAGAGACACTCGCTGATGGCATGGTTGACTTGGTGAACCTCGCTTCTGTAAGTCATCATTGAGATTACCCCCCTTGGTTGTGTTAACCTCCACATTGTGGTCAGATCAACAACAAGGATAAATTTAAGATTGCACAAGAGACATTCCAAGCACAGTTCCGCGCAGAATCCATGGTTCATACTTTTTTCTCCATTACGCCCGCGAGACGAATCTTAAAGCTTCTGTCCAGATCAGGGCGGCTAACTCCCTGCTCTCCATTGTTCATTCCATGAAATTACAACTGCTCTTATCTGACGAAGCGCAAATCGTAGAGAGGCGGGACGCGGAGCTTGCGACAACCCTGCGAGAAAAGGAGGAAGCAAAGGCCAAGGTTGCAGAACTACTGAGCGAACTGCTTAAATAGCCTTTCGACGGGCCGCCTCACCCCATTGCTATCTGTGGGTCTTATATGAACTCTGCCTGGTCTCACATCTAAACTTCTCGGTAGCGGTGCTTACATCCCCAAGCGATGTCTCTACAAAGTCTGTCCTGTGCCTAAATGCGGCATACGACTGGCTAGTGAACGTCAGCCTCCGCGTAAGCCTGGATATTGGTTTGCCTTCCAGCATGGCGACTCTCGGTGGCACAACTCACGAACCGCTTCAATCCGCGTATCTCGTTTGGACTAAGCTGTCTCCTTTCTTGTACAGAACTTCATGGAATCTGTAGGCTCGTAAAGGATTAGCCTTTTCCCTATAGCAGTAGTGGCCGTACACCATCCTTCGAGGGCGATGGAGCTGGCTTGCATAATCAAAAAGGAAACGTTTGACATCGGTTTCGAGAGAACATTGTTGCCTGCTTTTTTTGGCTAGGTGCCATGGAACACCCGTGTGGTTGAGTTACCTAGAAAGGTGTTCAGGTCACCGCCTCATCCAATCAATGTTGTGAGTAACTAGATGTGGTTTGGGGTCCTGCAATCACTAACAGAAATCCGGTACGAAGACGTTTGTTGCTGAAGCGAACAGCCACAAATTGGCTTGTAAGGACATCCGCGCGTCGTCTAAATTCATCGGGAGATATGGACAAGGGCAAGAATCCCCGGATAAAGCGATAGACCTGCGTAAGCAAAGGCCAAGGACTGGCCGAGTGTCAGTACATGTCAGTGGCTGAGGCCTGAGGCCTGAGGCATCAAAGCCAGTGTCAAACCCCACCGTACAGTATGACGATCAAAGAACTAGGCCTCAGGGCCCCGTGTCTGTCACTCGTAGATTGGCCCCATCGCCTTCCGGTCATCGCCGTGCCGTCTAGCACCCGAAAGCTTTTCTTCTGATCCATGGCCCGAAATTACACCCAACATGGTATCCAAGTGACCGCCGCTAGCTACGCTATGTGAACACACCCTCAATATAGAGGCGACACCTCTCCTTTTCGAGAGTATCACGGCCAAGAACAATTACCAGAGTGCATATGGTTTTTCGGATTTGCTTCACACACGTCATGTTGCTCAACATGTTCGATCCATCACGTTCGTCGAAGGACTGTTACAGTGACCGCGCCATGTGTTAATTGCAGCGGGGGTGGTACTGACAAAATGTTACAGAACAGACTATGGAACAAACGCCATACTACGCCGAGTATGACACAGTATCACTGACAGCGCCTATACAGCCTGGCAACGTCTTGAAGCTGCATTCGCTAACCTTCATAGGACCCTGGGGCCGAAGAAGCTCGCACTGCTCTTTAACCTAACCTACTGCAAATACTTTACCTGCCAGAGTGCGCGCACATGCGACGCGAAGAGATCTCGAGTCATCTGTACGCGAAGGAGAGTGTCGTGACTAACTCATGATCACCACGTTCCAACACACTATCCTCCCCAGAGGGTGAGTGCCCCTCGCTGGGTCGATTTTTTTCGGTGCCTGAGGGAGAGACACAGAAAGAAAGCGTGCCAGTGAGAAGAACTTACCCGCTGGAGCGGGCAGAGGTCAGGAATAAGTGGTGGCGTTGTTCCAGGGGGTTGTAATTGATGGGCTTCTTTTGGTGTGCTAGCGGCAATGGGGTGGCATGGGGTGTGACACCGTCGTAGGGGCCAGAGCAGCAGTGGGAGGGACTGGTCAGGACACTGAAAGAAGGTGAGCAAGCAAGCGGCACTGACTCACTGCAAAGCAAAGAGGGAGGGATTGCGTCGTTCTGGTTTCAGTGGCATGCTTCTTTCACCACGTATGTGGGGTTGTTTAAGTCGGCGTGCAGTGGTCCGAGGGCGATTCGTGGCCAGTCGGAGAGCGGGCCGAAGGTGCCGGTTCAGTTGGCGAAGTTGAGCGCGAGGATAAAGTCGACGATGGAAGACTGGAGCGATGAAAAGAGTAAAGCTTGAAGGCTTTTTGAGTGGACACACGAGAAGACAGGGAAGAGGCACAGAAACAACTGGATCTTGCTTTGATCGGGTAGGCTTGCTGGAATACAGCAGTATGACCCAATTACCCCATCGCATGATTTTGAACCGTATAAAATAAAATGGGGAAAGGGGGCACAGTATTCTTTGTCAACGACGACCCGTCTTGCCCATGTACTCGCTCTTGTCGGTCTGCCTTGCGAATTCTCATTTCGGCGCCTGTGGCGGCACGCGACATGTCGTTGACGTTTGAGCCTCGAAGTAGTGAAACGCTGAGAGTCGAGTCGTACCCGCGTAACCAATGCGCGTCGTGCTACAGATGGCCCAGCTCCTCCATGGGTGAAAAACACGAATCCAAAAGCTTTGAGTGCGTACGCAAGGATATACCCATCGTCCCCTCTCTCAGGCGTTTCCAGGGTGCTACGTAGATGGCAAATCCATTCCCTTCGTCAACGTTGAACGGCAAACAAGACAAGAAATTTTCAGTCATAGGGAAACTCCGCGGGCGAATCCAGCTTGGTCTTACTCACTTCTCAGTTGTTCTTCTGGTTCTTCCCTCCCGGACCGGAGGGAAGTCTAGACGATCTGGTATGCCGCATATCCTAGGCCTTGCATGGCTCGTACTCAAGCCGGGTGTTTTCAAGGACGAAC
>Ga0307512_10006883_pt1 | contig 11383 bp, 10 predicted proteins | sample 14_EM_MG_FD_200267 | JGI IMG/M metagenome (GOLD analysis project Ga0307512, IMG submission 200267) | Populus trichocarpa ectomycorrhiza microbial communities from riparian zone in the Pacific Northwest, United States - 14_EM | ecosystem: Host-associated > Plants > Roots > Unclassified | place... | reverse complement strand
AACATGATCAAAGTACTGAATGGTGTGGAAACACCTTAGTTTCAAGTGATAAAACCCTGAATTTCAGGTGTTTTGCCTACTGAGATTCAGTAGCTGTTGCATTCATAGTGCATGCACACAGGTCCAGGGCTACACAGTGCACATGAGTCAATTGGCAAAAGAAAAAACCTTAACCTTAGTCCAGGGTTATATGTCCATCTGCCGCACGACTCGCGCGTTGCGTTGGATGTTTTGGCGACTTGGATCAAGGGCAACGCGCTCATGTGGCCATTTGTCTCACTGCTGCGAATCTATACTAGCCGAAATATACGTCATAGACCGCCAGCGTTTCTGCAAAGGCTTATATCATCCCACCACTGTCCCAGTCCGCCGGATCACAAACGTCATGCCTAAAGCTGGGTACTACGCGGTTAAAGTTGGCAAAAGGCCGGGCATCTACACGACATGGTCACATTTTACATCTTGATTTCTGGGTGTGTTGTTATTGATTATTGTAACCAGGGAAGACTGCCAAGAACAGGTGGACGGTTATCCTTGTGCGAAGTATAAGAAACTGAGAACAGTTGAGGAGGCGGAGGCTTGGATCCTCAGCCAGTCTGGACCTGTAGAACACCGTGGTGTGCCGTATCCCGTAAGGCCGAAGACTAAGCCAGCGAACTGCTCGCTAGATCAGGCTAGTGCCGTCATCTGGTCACAATCCAGCGAGCAAGTACGAGTATCCCCTTTACCATCAACGATCAAACCCACGCCCACCATCCAGTCGGATTCCGGATTCCTGCCTACCTCTGGCCCTTCGAATGATAGGTCGCGTGCTGCGGCGGAACCACCGAGAGTTACGGCCTCGTCCTTGTCAGTACTGGCCGAAGACGTGGTATACACCGACGGCGCGTGCTCGGGAAATGGGCAATATGGATCTGTTGCAGGCATTGGTGTATGGTGGGGTCCTTACGACACACGGTATGCGCTTTCTCCGCAATCATGCTACTCACTAATACCGGCCTCGGTTGTAGAAACCTCTCCGAACGCTGCCCTGGCCGACAAACAAACAACCGTGCCGAGTTGATTGTGCGCCAGATCCCTCAGAGCTAGGATTTCCTCTAACACATGCTGATCCAGGCTATTATCCGTGCGCTCGAGACTGCGCCGATAACTTCTATGCCTCTAGTCATCAAATCCGACTCGGAGTATGCCATAAAATGTATTTGTTTTTTTTCGGTATTGTCATGCTACTCCTTATCGAGTTTGTAGGTTTTACTGACTGGCTGCCTGGCTGGCGCCGCCGTAACTTTACCACCTCCAAAGGGACTCCCGTCAAGAACGTGGAACTCGTAAAGTACATGGATGCCCTTTTCTCCTCGCGACAACGGTCTGGACAGCAGGTCAGGCTCGAGCATGTACGCGGGCACGCCGGCGAGGAAGGTAATGAGGGTGCTGATGCACTGGCGGTCAGTGGAACGAAGCTACAAGAAGTAGAGGAACCAGATTGGGACGCATTGAGGTTTATACTGGAAAAGGAACCCATGCGCCGAGGGATGTCCTCCAGTACAGAGTTGGCAGACGCATCTGTAAGTCACGAATGAATTCTGGGCCGTGTTGAAGATCACCTAGAACGTTCGTCTGTAGATTTACGCTGACATGGTACTTGATGAAAATGAGCTGCTAGCAGAGCTCGAGGAAGACTAATACTTTCACGTTGTCTTTTTGTTATGCAGTAGCTCCCCGTATTTGTCCTCTGGTGACACAGATCGTTATAAACCAAAATTTGAGATTACGGTGGGACCATGGAAGGTTGCCTCTACGCCCTCGCTAACTCCTGCTCTGAACGCGATATCTAATTTGTCCTATGCGCACTTTCGCCACCGATGTCAATTCTGCTGAGGCGTGCCCGAAACTGACCAAGAAACGCACGCCCTCTGTGTCAACACCGAGTTGTAAACTGTGATACCTGTTCCAGCCGTTCCAAAACCCTTCTCACTTCGTGCCCATGAACATCGAGGGGCCATCTGGATGCCACCGCTCGAAAAGGCTCGTGCCTTTTCCCTCGGTGGGGCGCCGACGGAGATGGACCCCTGGTTGTGCGCAGAGGCACACTGTCCATCATCCTCGGACGTACGCGCGGGTCACGGCCATGCGTGCAGTGTAGGAATTACTCGAGGAGTGCAGGGGTCGATGATTCTGTGCACCTCAACGCCACTTTCTGTTGACAACGGAATGTGCATGGTGCACGGTGCATTATAAGTAGCGGGGAGCAGGAGGTTGGATGGCACGGTAAACAAACCATGCTGCGGTATGGTGGCAGTCCCCATTGTTTCACTCACCCTTCCGCGTGCCAGTGAGTCCTCGATGATCTGTCCTTCTGCGGGGTTAGGGATCTCTCGCCGTGACTCTCGGACAGTTACGGAATGGCGAGAAGATAAGGCGGGTGTCACTTTTCGTTACCATTCAAGGTGCTAATTACCCCTCGTGACCGGAGAAGCGTCTAAGAGAAACAGAGCCCGTGTACGTACAACCTCCGGGATTTATCCAGTCCTTCTAATACAAGTGAATATTCCCCTAGTCCCTGGGTACACGATCACTTGCGTGTGAACGGGCTTGTGGAACATATGTACGATGCATGGTGACGGCGTGGCTGCTGCGGATGGTTCTAATTCGTTGCTCGGTCTAGAGCTGGTGCCGAACTGCGCGCAAAGAAGCGATTGAACGTGGTAAGTCAGATGAGCAATTGGGCACACCGCTGTCTGCATGTACCTCGAATTAGACACGTGTGCTGGCCGGACCCGAATTTGGTAGGTGCCAATTCCATTTGTCGCAAATTCATTCCACGATGGGTTCCTCTTTGTCGCGGCGCTCATGCCCACCTGATCGCCCACGCCACCAGCCTCTCACGATTCTTTGCGCCGTGATGGCGGGCGGTCAGGCGGGACTCGGGAGCTGGGTACGAGACACATTGTAAGTTCGTCTCGGATAACACCATATTTCTGGGAGCCTAAAAAGTATATATATTCATCCCTGGATCTTGTCTTCCTGCGTGGATCGCGATCAGATCCGACTGAGGTAATGATATCCCATCATTGCTCGATAAGGTTCCTTGGTCCCCTCAACCAGCGGTGCCCAAGACCCAAGGTGGACTCCCGGAGGGCACAGTGCCTTGGTGCAAGTGGAAAGGGACTCGTTATCAAAAGCAGACATCGCTGGCGGTAGCTAGACCCATTGGTTCCGGCCGTAATGTATTTTGCTGTGCGTCGAGAAATTCGAATATACCCTTCTGGTTCAATTATATAAATAGGCGGTGCCAAGTGATTGACTCGAGATAAACAAAGTTCGACAAATATGCTTAGAACCATACAGCGCGCGCAGAGCGCTCTCCTGTATTGTGTTGGGCGCAACTGGATCCTTCCCTCGTGGTGCCATGCCGTGCACACTAATCGATGCCTTATTTTGCGCTCCCTAGACCCAAGCCCGGGACTCGTATACTTACCCGTCGCCCTAACAGTCGGTGTGAGCCACAGGTGTGCACTACTTGACCACCATCACCACTACCAACTACGATAATCGCCGCCCCGGTGCCAAAACCATGGACAGTCAGGACCCTTTCAATCCGCCATGGAACAATCTCCCAAATGATGCACCTCGTAGCCTCAAGGGTCAGTGGTATTTGCTTGTTGCGTTTAAGGGGAAGATGCGATACTGATAATACGGTCTGAAGGCTCGCACTTAAACACTATCCAACACCACGGCGCGCTCCCAGCCGCGTCGACCTCTCCTTACACACCCACCACACCTTCAGTGCCACAAGGACGTAAGTTATACAGAGCAACCTTTTGTTCATTGCCAACCACCATAATATTTTTAGAGTTCCATTCTCACGCGCACCCCCATGACCACCATGCGAGTCATCAAACTCCCGTGGTTTCGCCTTCCTTGAACGTTCTGCATCCCTCGGGAAAATCACGCCCTGGATCGGACCGTGAGCTTGTGACCCAGTTGGCAGAGCATGTCTAACATTTGTCCTTCCATAGGTCGTCCCTCTTCGTCGGACCATCAGCGGTGGGTCTCTGGGGAAAATGGCGGAAGTGGGGGATATCCGTCTCATGCGCCGCAAAATGACTTCGACTTAGATTTGAAGCTCCCGCAGCCACACCGCCGTATGTCCTGCACTGTGTTCTCTATCCTATATGCCACCAAGGCGCTCACGGGAAAGTAGTATCTCACCATGATTCAATACCCTCAAATATCCCGCTGGACCCCAGTCCCCAGTCGAATCAATACTGCCGAATTCCGGGTTGTCGAAACAGGGCGTATTATAACTTCGCAGAACAAGAGCAGACTGAATATTGCGGACATGGCCACGAGTTGTGAGTTTGCTTCACCTCTTAGATAGTCTTGTTTTCCCAAACGTTTGTCTTCAGGCAAGCCATAACGACCGGGTTGGTTAACTCTTGCGCAATGTGTAAGCAACGCCCGCGCCGCACAGGGGAGCGTGTATGTGGCCGTACCTGTAGAGAACGAGACCGTCAAGCGACTCAAATACAAGGGTCGTACTATGGTGTGCCCGTGGTCCGACGCGAGCCCAAAGCGAGGCCGGGGACATGATTTGGGTTAATATCTCCGGCTCTGTAAAGCCCGTATTGTAATTATTGTGATACTTGTTGTGTACTTTGGACTGTCAATTCTACACGCTGTTTCATGCGCATCTCCATGAACTCTATGGATTGCGGTGTGTTGGAACTGTTGTAGAAGGTGTAACGTGTAACATTCCTGCCATCGAAAATTGCCAGTTTTATCTTACGTAACGAGGGTTGGGGGTTGTTCTTTAAGTTCCCTGTTCCCACTGGCATGACCCTTCTGGGTTACCCAACCTTGCTTGCAGCATGCCACCACGGTCTTCTTTCGCGGAACACAATACACGTGGGCCTCGAAGAAACTGATACTGTGACACCGATTAAGATCTTCCAGAAGGACGCTTCTAAGGGATAAGTAAGTGGATCTCTCTCATCGAGATGTGCTACCTCGAGTATCCAAAACATTTGCTAGAAAATACAACCTAGCTCCAGATTGCGCCTCGAGGCAGGTGCACGAGGCAAATGCGTATCCCCTGAAACTGGCAACTTTGTACCGCTCTTCTCTAGTTAACAAGGCAAGCGGAGGTATGCACCCCGTTGTTGCGTCCGTATTTCATTCCATCAGGAACAAGGGGTTAAAATATTGGTGCTGGGCTTCGAATCTATCATAAAATCACAACTTCGCGATCAATACATCAGCTAATTGGAGGGCGCCTTACTGGCACACACTGGCACCTGACGCGAAGTACGAGTTGTGAGTCGGAGTAGGAGTCTGGTCTGGTTGTATCGCAATGCGTCTCGTGTGCCTCCGCGTCGCCCTTTCAACTAGCTGTGGCCCGTTACGCCCTCAAAGACATGGATAAATGTTCGTCCCTAAATCGCCTGCCGAGACTTGCCCGTCCCTCTTCCGACGCATTCTATCATGAGCAACCCGTACCAACACCCACATTACCAACCCACGAGTGGTCATTATGGGACCTCCTCGAATGTACCCCAACGATCTGAACAGCACATTCCACCCTTCTCCACCACTCAAGCTCCCCATTCCATTCATCCAAGCCAGCACGGTATTCCATCCCAAATAGTGGAGGTTGATGGACTAACTGTTTCTTCTCCAGTGTTTCCAGGGCCAATGCACCAGGAAGGCCGACAACATCCTCAGCTTTCGGGCGTTTCTGGTGGCTATCCGCCTTACGAGGAGGGTCATATCCCTTTTCCAGAGCCATATCCCGGATCAGGTCCTCTCCAACGCGCTTCATCTGGACACTCAGCAAATTATGTCGCCCCCCCGCCATCGCAGACAATGCGTCAATCGACAGTAGGCTCATATCAACAGGAATGTCAGCGTCCGTACGACTACCACTCATCTGGTGAATCTTCCGGTAGCCACCGCGCATATCCGATGGCCAGCTCGGTCGTTAGTGGCATGTACGCGCATTCTGAGTTTCAACCCCACCTGGGACCAGGCTCAGGTTACACCAACATGAACGCGCGGGCACAGCCTCAGGATTTGAACGCTACTGTGTACGATGAAGGACCCCAGGTCTCTGATTCCCGGCAGATAGGCCCAAGCAACTCTGTGTACGATGAAGGACCCCACATCCCTGATTCCCGGCAAAAAGGCCCAAGCAACTCTCCTGTGGTTGGTCGTAGTAAGCAATGAGCTTCACTTGTGTGACTCTTAATCGATGAGCTCTTCGTAGGACCTCAATGCAGATATACATCTTGCTATAACTATGCTTTCGTTGACCCTCGTGTCAACGAACTTAGGGAGTGGTGTAGTGACGACCATATGCGGTGCGCAGTCTACCGTTTCCCCAATAACCCCGCATTGGCTTACTCTCCCTCTCCCCTAGGGCTGCGGTGCAATATGGTCTGGAGAAGCCTTGCAAGCAGTGCCGGGTATGGCCCCGTCTCAATGGTTATCGTTATTGTAGTGGGAATGTTTGTCGATACCGCCCTCCTGGCCTGCGCTAGTTGTAGCTTGTTCTTAGCAGATTGGCTTCAGATCTTTTTTTTTCCCGATATCTCTATTATTGCTTCCCAAATGTTGAATATTTTCCTGGTAAATTTCGGTGATGTGTTGACCGTTGAGGTCGTCAGCAGGTCGTCATGCCAATATCTGGTTGAATTATTCGGGTGATGTCGGGTGTGGGACACAGTAGAATAGAAGACACGTTGGAAGTTTCGTTTTACGCTGCTTCAACTTGTAGTACGCTCCAGCAACTACCGTGGGTTGTGTCAGTCAACAACTTCGAGTCTAACTCCGAACATCCGATACCGTGACTAGTATGAAATAAGGCGCTTGTGGTACCAAAGATTCAACTGCACTTGAGTCGTGACTCGACGTCTTCCGTTCCAATGGTCTCGGGGGTATCCATACATCCGCTGCAGCACGCTTTTCGGGGCCATATGCGTTCCTAGGAACCCGGTCCTTGGGTACAATTTGGTTACAAAGGTAGCCAAGAAGCGTTCCCCCGGTCCGTGAACCATGCCCTTCTCGTTAATCCTATGAATCAGATACAGATCTCGAGGGATAGAATCGCATCGAAAGCTCCGCGAAACCGAGACGAGCGGGCCCGCTGTTGGCTCGGTCATTGACGTGAATCAGGGGGTTGTTTACCATTCACTCTCCTGTTGTCGCTGTCTTTATTATAATGCTATCTAGTAAGGGACTTTTCTCATCTCCAATCATCGCTGAATTTCCGCTTGCTCAACTGGGTGCCGCTGAATGTTCCCATCTCTTCCTAAGGCCTCCCCATTCATGGCACGTACTTATCACATCCGCTCATACAATCCGTGAGTGTGTTTATCTATCTGGGCCCTCACTGAGTCTTTCATCCCACGCGGGATCACGATAGAAAACACAATGGTTTTAGAAAGCTCACAAAGGTGCCTACTGTTGCCCTCCAAATGACATAATGTCGGGCCTCGCCACCTCAGGCCTCAGGCCTTAGCGCTTAGCACGTACTACCTCTGTTGTCAGAGTCAATTGAAACTCATCCCCCCAAAGTATGGAAGTAATATTGATTCCTCGGCGGCTGGATGAGTAAAACAGCTGGAACTTGCCAGTGTAATAATGGGCTGATGTGGGCATGGGCCAGTTCTCCCTTTTGTGGATACTCTCTCAGGAAAACCCACGGAACTTACCGGCCTTATGGCCCACTTATAGTAACTTATACCCACTCATAACTGTTCATTTTTTTTTACTTACACCCAGGATAAGGCCAATAAAGTGTGCCAAGTCCGGAATAAGCTATTATAAATTTGGGGTTCCCTGATGGCTACTGGGATTCCCACTAATAGGCATGCTTGAGAATGCCATGGAAAAGGCGGTGGGTATCTTCGTCTTTGTGCGGATAATACAAGCCACTAAGTATATGGCATAACATTGATTGTCAAGTTATCTTCTCAGGGACAATTTTTTTTGCCACTCGAGTGTCGTCCGAGCATCATCGTAAACTCTTCTGAGTCATCTCGTGGAGGGTCTTAACTTCGTATCCTTCCACGGGATTATAATTTTCAGAGAGTAACGCGAAAGTCCGAGTCACGGCGGTAAACTCAAGAAGACTCGGACTCGTGCTGGCAACGTGGAAACACTGCGTGGCAAGTGGCAACATGTGACAATTTTGAGGCTCTACGATTCGTAGATTACTATGGTAGATAACGAGCATGACAGAATGTACGCTCACTTCAACATGTCTTCCTCATTGCTGTATCTCGCTATTGTGATTGATCATAGTAACTATCTACTACTACTAGATATCTCCTCAACACAGTACTACTAGAACACCGAGCCCCACCCAGAACTCTGCCAGCGAGCAATACACTGCAAGTACCCAGCTACGGTAATTCGTACGAGGTAGAGTTGCTTCCTTCTTCAACGGGACTTGAAGACAAAAGCTACCGGAGCTGAATTCAAAGAAAAAGAGGTTGCGGCGTGAGGGGTGCACTGGCATTGAGCGACTAGAGCTAGGTGGCACGAGTTGGTTCCACCCACGTCATCAACGCGTTCTCAGGCTGGCAAACAGGCTCTTTGACACGTTCAAGTTCTGACAGTTTTTCCGTGACAGCACTTGATCTTGTTTGGCAAAAATAACCTTTTATCCGGTTCCACAGACGCAATTTTTCTCTCGAGGGTTCGTATTTCAATACAAACCATCCACATTACAAGGATCTGGGTGAGAGGAACCGTGACTGGCGGTCAGACCGTAAATATTTGCCCTGCGAGGCTGCGGTTTCCTGTACCATGCCTTGCCTTAGCCCACATGTATCGAGCCCAGGGGTGGGTCGAGATTTCGGTTTGGACTGCGGCCCGGATACTGTACCGCCGTCACGGTGACATGCAGGGGTCATCGATCATCCCTTGCCCTTTACAATGTCAGCATGCAACTCTCGCACCACCCTATTCCTTCATGATTCCGTGAGGGCTGTAGACTGTTCCTAGATGCAAATGATTTTCGATGCCCTAGGCCCCTTCAAGTTCCAAAGTAGCTTGACATGGTTCTTCAAGTTTTGAAGACAAAAAATCGAGTGCGCGGCGTACGATTCACATGCACTATCTTCACGACTCGGACATTATAGTAGTGTCATCGATGTACGTCGCGTGCTATGTCATACCTGGTCCTACACCTTTCGACCATCAGAATCTTTACAGTTCGATTTGCGACATACTTCACTGAGTGGCTTTCGTTTGCCAGTGGGCCGGTACAATGTGAGTGGAACTCTACCTATAGTTTGACATGCCCCTTAGGCTCAGATGGGGCGCGGGTTATGATGGCGGATAGATCGGCTCATGATTCTTGGTTGCCGCGCGGTCGCCTTGCGCTCAACACGTTCAACTGACATGTCCCACCATATACTAGGCCGTGTTTCTGCCGTAGAGAAACGCGTGTGGGCCATGATTTGTTTGTGCGAGACAAGGTTCTGCATATTTCAAACCCCCCCTCCACCCCTCCTCACGAAGGCGGTATGATGCGACACGCGTGTTCGACCAGAATGCTCCATCGACGCGCTTCTAATCTCATCCGTTACGCCCAGAGGAGGGGGAGGGGTGCTCCCGACAATTGCCCGATAACATGTGCAGTCGCGTCGAGCGACGAATTTAAGACCTTTGTCCCAGAGACCATTCCCCAGAAATCGCACAAGACTGTGTACATGGATCAACAGCACCAACGCGCTCGGACCGCACGTAATACTTCGAATGACCCTGACTCTCGTTATGGTCAGCCGAGTCAACAGCAAGGTGAGAGCATATGGCGCAGACTTCCTTCTGCTGACTGCTGGTATGCCAAATGGTTCGGGTACTAGTAGTGATCAACCCGCCCCACAATCAACAGCCACAGGGCCAAGCAAACCTCGCGAATAACTCCTACCAGGATCATCCTCAGCCTGATATGCCTCCTGGGCGAGGCTCTCAAGTGGGTACGCCGAGTGAGTATGGGGTCTCTCTTCAACCTCTGAGCTAAAATAAAACCCTTCAGGGTACCTGCAGGCGAGCACTACAAGCGACCGCCATGCTGCCGGTTTAAGGTCACAACCCACAACACTCCTGCCAGTGCCCACCTCGCAGACGAACTTTTCGCAGGCCAGCTCGTCAGGAACACAGCCACAGCCCGTTGTCACGGTTGGGAGCACCGCATCCCCCTTTAACAGCCCAACACAGTTCCAAGCTTCTCATACAATCGGTGGCTTTAACAACCCTGGTATGTATTATATCTTGTCAATGGTACACCCACACCGAGAGCTCAATTCGTTTAATCCCTCTTGAGGTGCTAGCACTGGTGGAATACAGCGCCATTTCCCCCAAGTCTCCGCCGACAATCCCAGCCTGAGTGTACCCCAGGCTCAATGTAAACTACCAGGGTGCAGTCAGCCTAGATTCTTTGACAACCGCGTAAAAGAGCTATTGGACTACTGCAGATACCACGTTTAGTATGCTTTCGCACCTTACCATGCGCTGCACCTTTTCTGACTCTCCTAGCACTGTCATCTCGGAAGGATTTGCGGCTCTGTGCGAGCGATGCAAGGAATTGCCCGCTCGCCACGACTCAAAGTATTGTAGCAGGGCCTGTAGTAACGGTGCAGACGCGAGGGGACAGTCGGTGGTTCGTCAGCCGTCCGTTGGCGCCGTGCCTCAGGGCTTCGCAGCAACGTGCCAGGAGTGTCGTCGCCCCATGGGAGACTCAAACCGGCGTTTCTGCAGCCTGCAATGCGAGAACGCGAGCCGTGGTCATTTGTCGCGTCGCTAGTACTCGGATCAACGTAGTTTTATACTAGTAGTTGGGCAGGTCCCTCCGTATTCAAGTCCTTACCATGTCTATTACAAACTGGGGATCTCCCACATTTATGTTTCCACCTTGGGAAGGTGAACGTCATCGCTGAGATTTGTCCAATTGCCACGTCACCTGCCTTTTTGTCACTGCTAACGCCGTACTAGTAAGGCACGGTGTGGACAATTTCTCCGCCTGCTATATCACCGCACCCCCTTGCGAGCAGCCGTGTTTTCTTTCGACATCAGTCCCCGGCCCATATCTATAATATCTCCCCTGCCTTTGGCTGGATTTTTCAACCATTTTGTGAACAACAAAATCGCAACAACTTCTATGTATTTTCATCTGATACCATGTACTAAGATGTTGTCTGGTTTCAGACAATCTACTAGTTCCTAGGCATTGTAACGGGTGGGGTAAACCCACCAGGTTTCAGACTGGGTAGTAAATGGGTCAGGGTCTGGGTAGAGATTTTCTACCCAGACCAGAACCCTTACCTGGTTTGAGGGTTTGGCAGGTACTGGTAGGTTTAAAGGGTAGAGACTGGGA
>Ga0307512_10006882_pt1 | contig 11384 bp, 12 predicted proteins | sample 14_EM_MG_FD_200267 | JGI IMG/M metagenome (GOLD analysis project Ga0307512, IMG submission 200267) | Populus trichocarpa ectomycorrhiza microbial communities from riparian zone in the Pacific Northwest, United States - 14_EM | ecosystem: Host-associated > Plants > Roots > Unclassified | place... | reverse complement strand
CTACTTTTACTGATGCCGAGGTGGTGCATTGAATGAAAGTGTCCCATATCTCTGGGGGGTCAAGGCGGGTTGAGGAGAAAGTCCCGCAAGACCCAGCCGGGGAGTGTGTTCTAGCGTAGGTGTTGCACCTTATGGATTTCAGATGAGGGGTTTGGAGACAAAATCAAAGACCCAGCCCAACGGTCGGGGTCCTGACGGTTTCCCTAGGAGGCTCATCATGTGTACATGGTGTAGCCTTACGGATGTTACCCAATATCCGAGTAATATACGATTGTCTGGTCACTAAAATGTTATCGCTGTGTTCCTGCAACTACCGAACGCTGGTGACCACCTAAGGTTTGCGACGTCAAGATCCGACCAATGATCGAATGTGACGAGAGTGACCGTTCAGCCGTCTTTCGCAGGGAAGAAGTGGCTTCTCGTAGGCCAAAGCTGCAGATTTTGTTGACTTAGTTTGTACGCACGAGGGCTTCATCTACAAACACTGGGTGTCTCCGTCCATTTAGATGAAGAATCCCAGGAAAAGATAGGAAAAAGTGTGTTCCACGATATCATCGATTGGATCTGAACGCCACTAACCTTACCACGGACCACGGCGGAAGGGGGGAGGGAGGACCGAAAAAGATGGATCGCATTGATGGCAAGGCAACGACACCGATTATGAATACGAGTGGCAGCGGCAACAGCGAGAACGGCGGGTTGGTGGAGGCACGTGCGTACCGACAGCGGGACAGTGAGAGCAAAAGGAGAATGCGCGGTGATGCAATCAAAGAATAAGAAACTTCTACGAGTTGACTTGAGTTCACTGAACAAGATCTGAGAGAAATTTCCACTGGTCAATTTATATTGCCCTTTGATCGTTCAGTGCTCACATTCCCTGGAATTAGAGAGGTGTAAGACAGCAGTAAGATATGATAGAACAGGTGGGCATGCACCTTGGATACGAATCGACGACAGTACCGGACGACGTGGTTTTAAGCGAAATGGTTATGAGTGAGTGTGAGAATCAGTGCCCCAGCCACAGCCAAAGCTTGTGGAAGGGTAAGATCCCCTTCGCCCTGAGGTTCGCAATAACAACTTTACCATTTTGGTAAGGACGGTTGAAGGGTCCATGATCATCTTGATCTTGAAGGACGGATGTACAAGAGCATCAAACACTGAAGTGCCTGGCCATGCCAAGACGGGTGGAGAAGATCACGTCATCGCAGGTGTACGGAACCACGGAGTTCCTTTCTCTTCGAGGCCGGAGTGAATCGGGAGTGCGGTGAACAAAAATAGGAACTGGTGAACATTGAACAGAGGTGAAGAAGGCCATGAGGAATATACGAACGTTGAGGATGCAACTTCAAGCGGAAGTTCGGGCGGACAAAGATCTACACAGCTAGCTAGCGATCGGCACATTCTCGATTCAGTAATATTACGGCATAACACCGTCGGACCATGATGAAGCCTCGGAGCGTCACGGTCTTTCAATCCATCCCCGTGGGGACCGCCTTTTTTCGCACCAGTATTTATACCCCGCTACAGCTACGCGGGGCGGTCTAACTTTCAAAGCTCTCCCATCTAAGCCGTCCTGAGTTCATCGAGACCTCGCTCTAGTCAAGTATTTCGTAAACCTATCTCTACAGACTGGTAAGCGAAAACCAAAGCACCACTTGGATCTTCTCCTTGACATCCTTGCAGATCATCATGTCGACAACCACTGCCGTAGCGGTCTACTGTGGCTCATCGCCAGGAAAGCAGAAGGCTTATCAGCATGCTGCCCACTGTATGTCGGCACTCCTTACCTGAATCATCGCTTTCTCACACTTGTGCTATAGCGCTCGGAGAGGCGCTGGCTGCTGCCGAGCGGCAGCTTGTCTACGGAGGTGGCTCCAAAGGTATCATGGGAATCGTGTCTGGCGCTGTGCTAAGTGCGGGGGGCGACGTCGTCGGGGTGATCCCCCATGCAATGCTCGCAGCGGGGGGTGAAGGAGAGCGAGTACCTGTAAACGGCAAACCTTCCGTTTTTGTCAAGTTGGAAGAAGAGGGTAGAGAAAGGGTAGGTGTGACCATTCTTCGTTGCACTCCTATGACTTAATCGCGTTTCAGATGGAATGGGTATGAATGGTTATAATCTACCGATGGTCTCGATGTTCACTTCATATAGGTCGTTGTGAACTCGATGCACGAGCGTAAGGTCGAGATGGCCCGACGTTCGTGCGGGTTCATTGGACTTCCCGGTGGGTACGGCACGTTTGAAGAGGTGTTTGAAGTCACCACTTGGACCCAACTCGGCATCCATTCAAAACGTATGCAACCGGGTTTTCTCCTATAGTTCACGCAACATACTAATCCTGTCTATAGCCGTTGTCCTTGCGAATGTTCTTGGATTCTTCGACCCGATCCGAGCCCTCATTCAAGATGCAATCGAAGACGGCTTCATTCAGCCAGCGGGTGTAAATCTAGTCAAGTTCGTCGATGGACCATCTGACTACTCGCTTCATGAATCTTTCGACTGGGGTAAAGCCCTCATCGAAGTACTCGATTCATGGAAGGGCGATCCCTCGTACAGCATCGGGTTTGACTGGACCAGGCCGTGGAATAACGGAGTGGAAAGCGAACCCCTACAGTCCACATAAAAATGTACATGAGTATATTGCTAGTGCTGTTCAGCGTAACTTGTAGATATATGCTACCTTGAAATATCGGAACACAGATGTAATACTCTTAGACAGAGTGTATCGTTGTGCCCCGGCCGCTCCGTGATCGAAACCGCGTTGATGATTTCAACGTCCACCATCCTCTCTGACCCATCTGGTATGGTGATCCAAGACGGGCTCGATGCTATTCTGGAGGAAGAAGACGAAAATCTACATGATGAACAAAATGATCCACTCCACGAACAGGACGAGCACGATGATGACGATGATAACCACTCTTCTCTTGCTTGGCATCTCGACAAATTCCCTGATCCCTCTGTGTCCTTCTCTCTGTCCACTCGTTCTTTCAGTCCCTCCTCCGAACATTCGAGCTTCACTGCGTCCCCCGAGTGGCGCGAGAGTGGCTCATCGCACATCACATCTGTCCTTTCCACGCTTATCAGGGATGTTGAGGCTCTCTCTGAAGGTCTTGACGAAATGCAAGCAGACATTCGCAACTTGGGACTCTCGAAATATCTTCGGCCCTCTGTCGAAGTTCCTGGCCACGGCGAACCCCCTAAGTTGGTTTTCACCCCTGCCACCCCTGACCTCGAGGGGGACCAGACTGATGAACTCGAAGACTGGGAAATCGAGGTCAAGCTCAAGGGAATGCTCGCCGATGTTCAGATGATGTACATGGACCTCGCAGAAATTGCTGAAGAAGGGTACTTTCCTGATGGTCTACCTTCGTCCCTGGCCCGGGACAAGCAGGCTTGCGACACGTCTGGCTCCGGAGACTCTGATGGGCCTACTCTGGAACCCGAAGACGTTATGCAGATGCTTACGGACCTGAGGATACCAGAGATGTTGGAAATGGATAGTTCCGACGATGACAGCCTTCTCCATGACGCACATTCGGTCTCGGTCTATTCTTCTGAAACTCAACAACAGGCACCCGCGGAGGAGATGGAGGGGGAATTGGATCTAGCGGATGAAGATTTGTTTGCTGATGAGGAGCCGCAGTCTTCCACCTCTTGGTCTTCTCGTTTCGGCTCTGCACCTTCTCTCTCGGTTCCTCTCACCCCTAGTGACAGTGGAAAAGAGTGTTACGCACAAGGCGAAAAGGTCTCTGGTTTCCGGAACGAGTCCCTTCCAGAGCTCTCCATTATCGACGAGAGGTTCCTTCGGAATTTTGAAGCTGGTGTTTCTCCATTATCTCAGTTCATCCGTTCCCACTCCCCGACCCCAAAAACTACGATTGTCCGCTCGGTAAAACATTCCTCGACGATCCTCTTTTCTGCCCCTCCAAAGCCAAAATCTTCCACCTTGAGGTCTAGGAAATCTAGTTCATCCCCCTCAACTCTGACGGCCTCTCCGCATCTCGGACCACTGTTCAGCGAACCGAAGCCTCTATTACCGTTTTCAATTCACCTGACCCCCCGTTGCCCGGAAACCGGGGATGGGTCCCCAAAACAATCTCTATGGTCAAAGTTGAAATCCATTAAACGTAACAGCGCCGTCGGTTCGATCGTCGGGTCTCCTAGAGCTGGTTCCCCTTTCAAACTTTTCGGCTCTCCTTCGAAGCGTTCCACGATACAATCGGCGCTTCAGAGTTCCTCCCCTAGTCTTGTTTATGATATGGCCTCTCTTCGTGGCAACCCTGGTTGTTTGCCTTCTCGACCCTATTAGGTATCCCACTCCTTACGAAACCCCCTTCGCTCGTTCCCAATCTCTGTCACGATGTCCTTTTTTGCAAAGTCTCGCTACCCAGTCGTTCCGTACGTTCCTGTGCGCTTTGTGAATCCATGTCTCTTTTATAAGATAGTATACCTGCACATTAATGATCAGAATTTCTCTCCCAATCACTCGCATCGGACATCCTCCGTGGTTTCACGGCTCGGGCTCGGCCTTGGTGGTGTCTGGAACAAATCTACTCCAAGCAAAAATATCTCGAACTGCAACCAATAACTATAGCACTGAAGATTCGATTCTGATCAACTTCTCGATTACAGCCCATTACTAAAGTACGCAAGGCTGGTGTCCATATATGGGTGAAAGCAAGAAAAAATCCAAGATATTACAACGATCAATCCACTAATCCGACGAGGAGATGGTGGTCGTAATCTCTTCCTCCTGCCTGTGAGCCAAACGCCGAACATGATTGCTGACTGTCTCGGGAGAATCGCAGTGACGAATCAGAGTTTCAATGACTTTAGGAATGACGTCCTTGTCGACGTTCCTTCCCCAAAGCACATCCAGGTGCTCATAACTCTGTGGATAATTGTTCATCGCAACCGCAACTTGGGGCAATGTGCACACTCACCTCCAAGGGAATCGCAATGCTGTTGGCCGGTAGCTCCTTCAACATGAGATTAATGTCGACGAGGCTGTCGGAGTCGCCGTACAGCAAAACTATTGGGCTGGAAATGTTTTTTGTTGGGAAGCGAGCAGGGCAATATGCAGTAGGACCGGATGACGTATGGCCACCGTTGCGTGGGTGAGGAACGGATACTTCCAGATCGTCGTCGTCATACATGATGAACCGCCCACAACGCATAATCTGGAACCAATGAACAACGGACTTTGTGCTTGTGAAACTATTGTCGCCATAAGTCACGGGTGACACAGGGTGTGCGGAGGACTATACCTATAGAGGTGAGAGTATGCAGCCGATTTTTGGCCAGGAGTGATGTTCATGGATTTCCAGCTGAAAAGGAAACCAAGAGATCTGTCGATAATGGTGGTGAAAAGGGGAGGGTAGACGATGTTGTTCCATAGCGGGGTGGAAGAGAGGATAGCTTTACGGCCGAAAACGAGATACATGAGGCTGGGTCTATTTCACTGATGAGTCAGTTTGTCCGGGAATTGAGAGCTTGACGTACGATGCTTTCATCAGACCATCAACGACAGGGGCAGCCAAACCGGTAGGACTCATCGCGGGAGCCAATGCGATGAAGACGTTGACCTTCTGATTGAGCTGGGGATGGATAGAGAGGGCGGCGAAGGCCTGAGCGGATCCCTGACTAAAGCCGATGTAACCCAGGTTCCCCGCCTTAGTGATGTCGAGGATGTAATAAATTGTATCCGGGATGTCGTGCCAGGCAAAGTCATCCATTGAGTAGTTCCAAAACTCTTTCGAGTTTGGGTCATACTTGATACTTTTCTTGGAATACTTGTTGCCTCGGTTATTCCCCAGCCAGACGTCGAAACCGAGGTCAACCAGAACGAAGGGGAGGGCCCGCTCCGGAGAGGTCAAACAGACCCACACTTCCGAGTTCATGAGCAGCCCATGGTGGAGGTACACGACAGGTTTGTTAACCGGCCTTCCGATCGAAGTACGCGGAGTTCCCTTGGGAGTACAGAGACGGTGCAAGCCGAGCAGGTACCCATCCTTGGTAAGCATAACGTGTTCCTCGAATTCGTAACCCCAAATCGAACAGAGGTCCCCGAAATCGACGGCAGTCCGGATCCTGTTGATTTGCTTGCGGTCGTCGGATTTTTTGGCTTGGCTAGGGTACTGGCTGGCGTAAATCGCCCGCGTCTTTTGGTAGAACCAATCCGTGACGGGACGCGGGAGGAGTATGGTGATAACTAGACGGACGAGCATTTCGATTCCGAGGAAAATGAAACCGAAGAAGAGCGCTGAATATTCCCTGGGCGAAAGTCGCCCAATCAAGGGGATGTATGCCATGGTTTAGTGGTCGTTGCAGTGCTTAAGAGCAAGCGTGGAGGTGAAGAAGAAAAGAATGAAAGGGGCTGGTGGCGTTACCGGAAGTCGGAAGTGTCATTATAGGAGTGTCACCCTCGTACGATCAAAAACACGTGAAACTGGAAGTGGATCCGCTCATGTCTCATGGTTTCAGATTCTCCTCAAGATATTCGACAAATTTCCGGGCAACCGCATCCTCGGTAAAATCCACATTTCCTTTCTCCACCGTACCAATCGTCATCGCCTTTTTGTGCACTGTGACAAACGATCTCTTGTATCGTTGAACTTCGGATAGGGTGAGAGTCCGAGCAGGGAGACTGATCTGAACGTTCAACCCCGGTGACACGTTCAGCGTGGTCAGTCCGCCGGAAGACAGCCCTTGAGTAGCGGATTGGTTGGCCATGATGGCAGAAACGATTGCCGTCGCTGTGTGCTCCAGTATGTGAAGTGTGTCTGAGGGTGCCTTCGGTATCTGAAAGAAACTTCAGGAAGGGAACGGATTAGCTGATCCATTGACCGACTGATTGTGTCCCGACGTTGGGGGGCTTCACAAGGCCTGCCGTCACCGCCTTCCAGATATCTTCATTCGGTGGACTCTCATCCGTCCAAAGGACTGTGAACAGAGGAGAATCCCACCGAACCATCGACGAAGGCTCCTCATATCTCTGGAGGAGATCGTCGAGACTACCCCAGTGAATCGTTAAACCCTCGAGTGGAAACGGCACTTGGTGACGCACGTTTGCGCCGAGTACTTTGTACCCCCACCCTCGCGACCTCCGTTCCATTCACGGCATAACTCTGGTTTGGTTACAACGTAGACCTACTTCGTTGAATAGCGTTAAAAATACCGAAAAATTGGGGTGGTGCGGCTTACCGTGCAAACCCTGACCTTCATTTCCCTAGCAGCGCAATACATCTGATATCTGAAGCCTTTGATATAGTTCAACGAATCGATAATCAAGATGGTATCCTGTCCCATCTGTCGCTGCATGGCAGAAAACAATGTCCCTCGAGCAGGCTTCTCCGAACGGCTGTCTGTTCGCGCGGTCAGATCACGGGCACCCAGGAAATGCACCCATTCAAATACCATCATAGACACTTCGGGCGAGATTTAGGTTGTCATCGGATAATACAACTACCTTCAAAGTCGGTCCGTGATATTCTGGGTCGGCGAGCCTGCTCTCGAGATACTCCTTGAGCTGTCGTACCCTCTTCGATTTCCCAGAGGAGGGATAACCAGTGATGGTGATGAGAGCCATGTCCTCGATCCGACCTGCACGTGATCATCCACCCTCTCCTCCACCTCCTCCCTCATGGCTACCATACATCCCTCGCGGCTCGGCCTGGTACCATCCGACAGCCAATTATCGCGGGATATACCGCCCCATCAAAACCGTGACCCTCGCGACGACAGACGCGAGCGCGACCGAAGTTCAGATCGATACAGACGTTTACGAGACGATGACAGGAACGAAAGACCACGATCGCGCAGCAGAAGTCCGGGTAGGGGGAGGGAATCACGAGCACGTCGTTCGAGCCCAGAATATTCAGCGTACAGTCGCCCAAAATCACCTTCTCCTGCACGGGACAGAAGTAATCAGGGACAGCACTCGCGACCTCATCGAGGTTATGGTTTTAGATACGGTGGCGGGGGTGCAGACTACTTAGAGAGGTGTGCATTTTAAGTGTGTACCTTCATTCACTTGATATGCTAATGCCACGGCGATAGTCGCCGGCTGGAACGTGAAGCTGCTACCGCAAACGTATGGCCACCTTCACCAAAAGGACCTTCTCGCAGCTCGTATGTTATCATTTGTAACTTTGGAGGATGTTTTACAAAAGCTTGTGATGGTACTAGGTCCGCTGACTCCGACTACAAACGCAGCAGAAGATCAAAACGTCGAAGACGTTCTCCTTCAACTGAATCATCGGAGTCACCTTCCGAAGAACGGAGGCGCAAGGAAAAGCGGAAGCGGCGTTCAAGAAAGGACCGTTCTCGCCATCATAAATCAAGCCGGAAAAGTCGGCGTCATGACGATAGCGAAGATGATGAGAGGGACCAGCACCAAGACCACCGACGGCGCAGTTCTACCCATTCATCACAGCGACAGCGGACGACGAGCAAGAGCGTGGAACAGACTCCCCCGCGCTCTCCGGAAGAGCCTGATGACGATGAATGGATTGAAAAACCCAGCACCGGTGTCCTCATGGGACCCCCTCCCGTCCCGACAGCGTCCTCTTCTACGGCGACTGCGAGCGCTACCGCGATGAAAGCTTCTACTCAGCTTGCGGACGATGATTCGGATTCTGATGTCGGACCCCAACCTGCGCCTGTAGTGGAGATGAGATCAAGCAAGCGTATCGACGAACGGCAATACGGAGGAGCGTTGCTTCGGGGTGAAGGTAGTGCCATGGCCGCATTTCTTCAAGAAGACACAAATGTCCGCATCCCGCGTCGTGGTGAAATCGGTTTAACATCGGGTGAAATTGCAAATTTCGAGGCGGTGGGTTACGTGATGAGCGGAAGCAGGCACAAGCGAATGAATGCTGTACGTATCCGGAAGGAGAACCAGGTGATCAGCGCAGAAGAGAGGCGAGGGATTTTAAAGCTGCAGAAGGAGGAGAGAGAGAGGAGGGAAGCAATTCTGAGGGAGGAGTTCCAGGAGCTGGTAGGCGAGAAGCTCAAGGCTGCGGAATCTGGTCGCAGGCCCTCAAAGTCATGAGGCCTTTCGTGTCTCCGCTTTCGAGACGGTCGACAGGGGTCCGAGAGGTCATCCATCGAACTCACCTCGATCGAAACGCATCTCCCCTGGATTTTCTGTCTTTCTACTGACACTCCTGGCCCACGCTAGCTTTCTTTTGGCCACCCCCGATCGTACACTTTTAGCCTCGTGAAACCTTCTGTTTACTGCGGTTCTCAAAATAGCCGGTTTGCTTTTAGAACTAATATAATACACGTCAGTTCTGCGCTTACTATGCACCTAGCCTCTTGGACCCTGTCGTCCGATAGGCGGAAATTGTGAATGCCACTGTTTCACTTCGGGGGAATAGTCTGCTCCACCTACTGCGGATCGCCGATGGGGTACAAAATACGACGGCGACCTCTTCGGGATTGTCCCCTTCCTGTCTTTTTGCGACCGCAGGTAATGAGTGACAGAACGTCCTTCTCATACCTCCACAGGATGTCAAGTGACGAGAAGAATCCTCTTTCATGGTAAGTCCGTGCGGAGTTCCCACAGTAATTATAGTTTGCTGAGGATTGTTATTGTTTGTAGTGAAGGGATGGTGCATGACCTATGGGTCGAAAGGGAGTTGAGAACTGCAGCTGCTGAACCAACGTTTGTAAGTCGAGATGGAGGCTGTCCTGAGTCTGTCCCAGCGCCAATATCTATCCCCGTACAGCTGTTGATTGCATGGGTCTTCGTCCCTGCCTGGTCGTTGTGGCAAGCGTTCGGCCAACAGGGAATCGAGAACATCGAGGAAGGGCTCGCGTTCCCACCTCTCGCCACAGTCTCCTCTCCTATCCTCCTCCTCTCTCTGCTCACAGCACTCGTCGCCTCCACCATGTCCCTTCTCTCCAAAATATTCCTTCCCGAGACCATCCGCAACACGCCACCTGACGAACGGGCTGTGCGGAAGGTCCAGCAGACCTCACGAACAAAAGCTAGGATTGCATACCTCCTACAGATGGCGTCGTGTGTGTTGTATCAAGCGACCGTCGCGTGTACTTGGGTTTTGGACCGTTCCTTCTCCATTTTCGATCTCGCACCTTTGGTTTATATGTTTGCCGTGACGGGAATCATGTGGTCCACTCTCGTCTTGACTCCTTATCACAACGCATCCGTGTAGCTTCACTCATTCTCTCATTTAGCCCTGTAGATCAAGTCAGCTATTATAATTGGCTAGCACGTGAAGAATTTTATGTCCGGGGACCCTACACGAGGCGTTCGGAGCGTTCGGGTCACACAACCGTACCGCTGCAGTCGAGGTCATTCGTCAGATGTTGATCTCGAGCCATGTCCACGACAGCCTGAAAATGAAAATCTTATCTGGGATTAACGACATCGTCTATACCACCTCCAACCCTTCGGTTGGTGGGTGGAACCATCCCTTTAATGTCTCCCGTCACCCCCCCTGCTCCAAAATAGGATGTTGTGGCTTGTCAAATCAAACGAAGGTATGGGCCAGATACTGCATGTGTTCTTCTGATCCAAGATACTGGTCCACTGGCACTTCGGGATATGCTCGCGGCTTATTCGATGAATAGCATACAGCCCACTGCCCGTGGCTTCTAGGGCTACGGTACCCGTTGAAAATGGGTAGGGACTGGTCCACGGATATTTCTGACAGCAATATGCAGCTGGGAATAGACGCTGAGTACACCTGTGCAGCATGGTTTCGTAACACCTCAAAGCACCTTCAACTTGGGGCGCCCCGCTGACCGTCACGCTTTCCTGTATCACCACCACCGCCCTCATACGTATCCTGGTTTGGACCCCAAGATGGCACAGGAGGCGGGAGGGTTGGATAAACAGACGTAAGAGTGTGGTCGTTTGAGCAGAGACCACATGATTTCTCATCGAACCACGAAAGATTGGAAGAGGCCCTCTGCGGTGCCTTGAAGTCTGTGAGTAGCCAGCGCTGGAACGTTCCGGAACTGGCGCCAACCCAAGAGTTAAGTTCTACGAACAAGTTTCAACGGGAAACGGAAGAACATGACCGAGATTTTGAGAAGAAATGCGACGAAGACCCAAATACCCTTACTTTTTAGAGTGTTTACTCCAAGTTTACTCGCGCATCGTGCAGGGGGCTAAGGAATCCTTTGGGACCTCAGGCCTCAGGCCTTGAGCAGAAACCCTCAGGCCTCAGGCCTTGAACAGAAACCCTCAGGCCTCAGGCCTTGAACAGAAACCCTCAGGCCTCAGGCCTTGAACAGAAACCCACAGCCAGTGAAGTCACGAGAGCACATGCCACTGCTGCCCACCTTCGAGCTTCACCGTGGTTGTTGTCTGTCGCTGTCTAGTGAAGAGATGCTCGACGCTGTCGTGTTTTAT
>Ga0307512_10006881_pt1 | contig 11386 bp, 12 predicted proteins | sample 14_EM_MG_FD_200267 | JGI IMG/M metagenome (GOLD analysis project Ga0307512, IMG submission 200267) | Populus trichocarpa ectomycorrhiza microbial communities from riparian zone in the Pacific Northwest, United States - 14_EM | ecosystem: Host-associated > Plants > Roots > Unclassified | place... | reverse complement strand
GGCGATGAAAGCTACAGCTACTTCTGCTCGCTTCAACAAGAATTGATTCTTTGTACGATATCTAGGTTCAAGTATCCGGTTTCTGACAGGAATAGTACATAATCACTATGAACGCAACAGCTACTGAATCTCAGTAGGCAAAACACCTGAAATTCAGGGTTTTATCACTTGAAACTAAGGTGTTTCCACACCGTTCAGTACTTTGATCATGTTCTACTCCGACTTTTTTACATACTAACTACTGAATTTCAGTAGGTCTCAAGTTTATAGTGAATATGGTGACCCCGTCATGCTACCAATATTATGAAATCCGACACATTTCGCTGAATTAGGGCATTGTGTAGCACAAATGGAACACTTAGAGATGAAATCGAGCCTATGTACTTTCTCCAATATCATACAATACTGTACCATGTTAGACCTTTGGGTTGTGTGGTTCTTCGCAGCGTGAAGCTTGTGACCCAAGACTCCACAAGATCAATAACTCGTTGAATCACACAAACAGATCAACCTATTGCCGGTATCATAGTCAGATTCTTGTACGAAATGGGAGTATGATACCGAAAGTCATTTTCGACCAGACCATAGGTTCATATGAATCAAGGAAATGGGAGGAGAACGTCACAGTGTACTCGTAAGTATTTCCTGACTGCCAGTGGCGCAAGGCAGAAATCTGTGTGTTCCGGTTACTAACCGGATTAGCCTATATGTGAGCAGCTCGGACAACGTCATGGAAAGCAACACACCTTCCCAGAAGCAGACAGTTTGCCGCGACTACAACCTACGAGTAACGCACCAGATCCTGACCAAATACCAGTTTTGCCTAATGGCCCTCGAGGATGCTCATGCACTCCCGCTCGCCGGCCACCTCCTCGTCGTTTTCGTCTTATCCCTCACCTTTCCTGAGACCGATGTTTGCATCAAAAGATGCAGGGGAAAGCGCCAACGCAGAAGGTGATCACGCAGCGGCGAGGGTAAGGATCGCCGTGGAAGTGTATAGACGGACAAACTCGTCTGTGGAGGAGGGTGAATGCGAATGTGGTCGCGTGACGACGATATCGAGTGGAAAACAGTGTCCGAAAACAACTGAATCACAGCCAAGTGCGGCAGTGAGCGGAGGCCAGGCATGGCGGGCTTATCAGTGGAGGACATCACGTAGCGCATGCATACCTTATGCTACTGACACGATCTTATGGGAAGGCTCGATGTCCAATCTCGCTTACAGTATCGAGCCAATTGATTAAAAAACATGGAAGAGATAGAAGACACTAGTGATATAGAAGGTAAGATGGGCGACACGCAAGAGCGATGGGACTGGCGGCGATCTGGGCAGGCCAGTGATCCAAGTTGTTCTGCTGAATGCGTCATGTGAGTTGCCAAAAAGGAAGGTGACCTTGCCGTTGAGGCGCCAGCCCTGCCGAGAGCTTGCGTGTGCGTGTGGCGTCCACACTACTCGCTTCGCTTTGTTCATTATGCTCGCACTGGTAAGTCTCCACTGGCACTTCCCCACTTACTTCCCATTCTCCCACCTATTATCTACATGAAAGTCTTACTCACAGGTGCTACAGGTGCTGGTCAGTCCCGATCAATCACCGGCGTTTGAGCAACTCACCTATGTATTTATCACACAGCCGGCTTGGGAATCCTTCGCACCCTTCTCGTCGATAATGGTGTTAGCCACGTCACTTACCTCGGCCGTCGCCCCCTCCCTCCATGGGTCGTCCTCCCCGGTGGTACCTCAACCGATAATGCCTCCCCCACGCACCCCAAGCTTTCCACAATCGAGCATAACGACTTCTTGACCTATCCATCTGCGCTTCAGGAAACGATCGCGGAACATGACGCGTGTATCTGGGCCTTGGGTACCTTGGCCGTAGGCATGTCCGAAGCTAAGTATACGGAGATCACTGTCGGATATTTCGACGCGTTCCTCGATGTCCTTAAAGCAAAGGGCGTCGGTGCCGCGGCGAGTCCATTTCGCGTCGTCTTCGTTAGCGGGAATGGGGCAGACTCGACGGAAACGAGCCGCACGTTGTTCAAGCGTGTCAAGGTGCGAAAACTGCGCTAATGAAACTGTCGGGCTCCTTGACCCCATGACTCTACTCTAGGGCCGTGCAGAAAACAATCTGATAAAGGTTGTGGAGGAGTCTGGAGGTCGTCTCGGAGGGACGATCATGCGACCTGGATACTTCTTCCCATCCAAGGCGTTCCACAAGGATGCACCGAATCAACGGTCCTCCACCCTGCAAGTTGCGGACAAGCTTCTCGCTCCGGCACTTTCGGTCTTTTATCCGGCAGGATTGATATCCGTGGAAGAGATCGGATGGTTTGCACTGGAGGCTGCTCGGGGCAAGTGGGAAGGGAAGGGTGGACCGATGTTCGAAAATGCAGAAATGAAGAATCTCGTGAAGGGCTTAGGCATACCAAATCGTTCTCATGGGGAGCTTTAGAATTGTCCTGTGAACTCTTGGCGTCGTTTTATTGTGGGCATATCTCACATGTGTGAGCTTGCCGTTCTCTGACCTCACCGGCCTGCCATCACAGCCTCGCAAGAGAATTTTCTCAAATACTATTATATACACACATCACTCACGGCCACCTCAAAGAATACTACCTGTATACTCTATTTCTACTAGCCCTAGTGCCCCAAAACCTCCAACTGAAATAACCAGATGAGATTTCTCGGCGTGGTCTTGCCCAACTGCTTACGGCCATAGTGAAAGAACAATCTCACCTGGTCCGATCAACGTGTTTCATAGCCAATGGAGATGTGCAGCGTTAGTACTAGTACGCGATCATGCATCATGGGTCAAAGTCGTCCTCAGTGGTGCTAGTAAAGCACATGACTGAGAGTTGAGAGAACTACTTAAACTATCCCTAGATATAGTAGGAGGATGGAAATCTTCCGAATAGTTCAATTGTAAATCCCACCTAGGTCTGAGGCTGGGTAAACCGTAGATAACGGCTCTGACACGTGGCGTACGGGGAGGTAACACAGTGTCACACTCACGTGACGTTCGTTGAAACTAAAACGAAACGACCCTACCTCTACCTTAAGGCAAACGGAACGCTTGGCTTCAGCGTGGTTTACACGTGCACACCATGAGGCGTTTCTCCCCTCCCACTCGAATTCTACAGTACTGAAAAAAGACCCCGACTCCGCCGCACTCTCTAAACTCTCGTTCACTGTCCTCTGACTATCGGTTGTCCATTCTCTCGACCACCGGCAAACAGTAACATCACCAGTCATTCATCCCTCATATTGCTCATAGCACCACTCATGCCGATTACGAGAAAGCGTGCTTCGCGTCGCCGGAAAGAGTTTCGGGTCGAACTTGAAGAGGGTCATGGTAAGTGGTAATGTGCACGTTCCATTTGCTATGATCACCGACTTGGTTTGTCCAGGCCCATTAAAGGCGACAATTGGATCACTCCCGGACGAAGTTCTCCTAGAAATATTCACATTCTATGTGAAAGGAGCATACTACGCCCAAGAACGATGGATTGCTCTGGTGCACGTGTGTAGAGGATGGCGATCTATCGTCTTTGCATCACCACTTCGTCTGAATCTGCAACTATGCGTCCAAGGAGAAAAACATGTGAGGGAGATACTGGATACCTGGCCGGCCTTACCTATCGTGATATCTCCCTTCTCTCCCCGTTGGAGACCGAAGCTTACGGAGAATGTCATTGCTGCACTTAAACACCGTGATCGTGTCTGTCGCATCAAACTCCACCAATTCCGCGTCCCAGGCTGGAAATTGAAAAGACTTCTGGAAATGATGCAGTATCCATTTCCGGCACTGACAGGGCTCGCCCTTTGTGAGTGCTTTGAAGAGGAAGTAGTCATTCCGGATTCATTCTTGGGTGGATCTGCTCCACTTCTACAATCACTATATTTGACCCACGTCGCATTTCCGGCGCTACCGAAACTTCTTTTGTCCGCCAATGGGCTTAACCGCCTCGTCCTTCGTGGTATTTCCCATGCCGGGTACATTCCCCCCGAAGTGATGATCGATTCATTGTCCTCTATGACTCAGCTTCAGCACTTTACCCTAGGATTCGATTCCCCTCGCTCACGGCCTTCCCGAGCAAGTCGACGTCCACCTCCGATGATACGCACTGCCCTCCCTGCTCTCACTCGCTTTTGTTTCAGAGGAGTTAGCGAGTACGTCGAGGACTTCGTGGCCCGAATTCATGCCCCTCTACTGCACGACATTCAAGTATCTTTCCTCAATCAACTTATCTTTGATTTTCACCAACTTTCCCATATCATCAATCGCGTTGAATGGTTCCACAAACTAAATACAGAGGTATTGTTTGCGGATTACGGCGCCTCTGTGGAGGTTTCTTCAGAAACAGACGACCGTCTCTTGTTGGGAATTTCATGCAAACCGGCAGATTGGCAGCTACCGTCTGTGGCGCAATTCTGTGGCATGTCCATACATCCAATCTCCACTTCGGAAAACCTCACAGTGATGGGCAACATGTCGCATCCTCCAGATTTTTGGAGGTTCGACATAGAACACAGCCAATGGGTGGAACTTTTATACCCTTTTACCAACGTCAAGAATCTCTATCTAGACGAAGACGTTGGGGTGTATGTCGCCACTGCCCTGCAAGCGCTCGCTGGTGAGAGCGTAACACAAGTGTTACCCGCGCTACAAAGTCTGTTCATAAAAGGGCCTCAGCCATCGGGACCAACATGGGAAGCTGCGGAGTCATTCGTTGCTGCTCGCCAGCACTTCGGCCGTCCCATAACTATCCGATCCTCAGGCTGGTGAGAAGAGAGCGAAACAGAATATATTTTTGATGAACCTGGGCAAGAACTGAGCTTTAGGGTGGGAAATGGCTCAGAGGTTGATGGTTGACTGATGTCTTTTGCTTCTCCATCCTTTTCCTTTTACTTGTACAACATGAAACTTGGGTATGATAGCCACTTCCGCTCGCCCTACGAATCGATCTATTTGCACAATATCTAGGTTTATGTATGGGACTGGCCTTCTCCAGTCCAAGTTCTTCTGCTGAACGCATGGTGAACGCGTGGAAACCAAGGACTGCGTGTTGCAAAAATGGAAGGTGACTTTGCCGTTGTGAGACGCTGGCCCCGCCGAGAGCTTGCATGTGCATGTGACGTCCGACGTGACGACGTCGCCCCACTCTGCTCATTAGTATGCTAGCGCTGGTAAGTCTCCGTTGGCACTTCCCCACCTATATCCAATTCTCCCAGTTCTTATCTACATGAAGGTCTTACTCACAGGTGCTACGGGTGCTGGTCGATCGCTGGTCAGTCCCTAACAATCACTGGCACTTGGTCAATTCACTTACGTATTGATGACACAGCCGAATTCTTCGCGCCCTTCTCGTCGACAATGGTGTTAGCCATGTCATTTACCTCGGCCGTCGCCCCCTCCTCTGGGTCGTCCTCTCCGGTGGTACCCAACCCGATGATGCCTCCCCTACGCACCCCAATCTGTCCACAATCGAGCACAGGTGCACAAGGACTTCTTGACCTATCCACCTGCCCTCCAGGAAACGATCGCGGAACATGACGCGTGTGTCTGGGCCTTGGGTACCTCGGCTGTAGGCATGTCCGAAGCTAAGTATACGATGATCACTGTCGGATATTTCGACACGCTCCTCGATGTCCTTAAGCAACAGGCATCGGTGCCATGGAAAGTCCATTTCGCGTCGTCTTCGTTAGCGGGGATGGGGCTGACTCGACAGAGACGAGCCACATGCCGTTCAAGCGTGTCAAGGTGCGAAAACTGCGCTGATCAACCAGTCTGGCTCCCTGACCCATGTCTCTCCTTTTGGGGCCGTGCAGAAAACAACCCGATACGGGCTGTGGAGGAGTCTGAGGGTCGCCTCGGAGCGGCGATAATGTGCCCTGCATGTTTCTTCCCGTCCAAGGCATACCACAAGAATGCGCTGAATCAATGCTCATCTACCCTGCGAGCTGCGGATGACTCGCTCTGGCCCTTTCATGCCTTTACCCAGCAGGATTGATATCCGTGGAAGAAATCGGACGATTTACACCGGAGGCTGCTCGGGGCAAGTGAGAAGGGAAGGGTGGACCGATCTTCGAAAATGCAGAAATGAAGAATCTCGTGAAGGGTTTAAGCATGCCAAATCGTTCTCATGGGGAGCTTTAGCATGTCCCATATGTGTAATCTTGCTGTTCTCCTACCTCACTGGCTTGCCGCCACAGCCTCGCAAGAGATTTTTGTTAAATGCCATTATTTACACGCACCCGTCGCCACCTCAAAGAATATTACCCATATGCTTTATTTCTAGCCCTAATATCCTGAAAATCAACTATTGTAATTGAAGGCGGGAACCGGAGCCACCCTCTTTGCCTTATTACCCAATCTTACCCAATCGTCGGACTAAGCACCCACGAAAAAACTTCTTTTCCTCCCATCTCCTGTCTTGCCTGACCTCACGGGTGACATCTCTGTCCCTCTCTCTGCTGCTCGCTGTCTCTTCCTTTCTGCTGCGCAAGCCCCCCCTTTTGCTCCCCTGCCGTAGGCGGGGAGTAAGAGCTTGTTCTAACTGAATTGAACGGATGGGATTTCCTGGCTTGATCTTGCCCAGCTGCTTACAGCCGTGATGGTGAAATGATCTCGGGCTCTGGTTCGATCTACGTGTTTTCATACCCAATCGAGATATGCAGTGATAGCATGCGACCATGGGCCAAAGTCGCCCTCAGTGGCGCTAGTAAAGCGCATGCGATGTGACTGAGGGAACTAAACCACGAAGAAAAGTGCTCATTCTCCCTCCCTCTCGAATACGCACTGCAAAGACCCGACTCCGCTGCGCTCTCTAAACTCTCATTCACTGTCCTCTGGGTATTATCGATTGTCCACTCTCCCAACCACTGGGAATCAGTAACACCCTTGGTAACACCACCAATCATCCATCCCATCATAATATCATTGATGCCGATTACGGGAAAGCGTGTTTCGCGTCGCCGGAAAGAGTCAAGCGCCCAGGTACAGGCCTGGGCTCTACCACTGACTCCTGTGCAGATTCTGCGGACAGCCGCGCCCGTGTCCATGTTGCTTGACAGGCCGCGTCATCCTGTGTTCTGGCCTTTCGTGGGCGTCAGGTTCGACGGTATTGGCTTCGGCGGCGTTGGTACGTGCCCACGCATGTTCGCAACAAGCCACGATGATTTGACGCCAGTAGACGCCTGTGGCGGACGGAAGAGTCGTGCCCGGGCCGCTGGCGCGGATATATGCTGAGCTAATTGGCGAGGGCGCGGGGCGGGCCGGGGAGTCCTTTCATGAGCTCGTCGTGCACCTTCAGGTTCGGGTTCGGTACGGTCTGCATGGGTTTCACCACCTTTTGGCCCCTCCCGAATCCAGAACCGGACGTCAGTTCATGCCACATGCCGAACTTTGAACCGGACTTGGGTCCAGTTCGCAAAGGTTCAGGCCTTCAGGCCTCAGGTCCTCAGGAACAGGAACGGTGGCAACACTACACTAACTTTATCAGTATCATAGCACATGCAGGTACAAACCCGTTTCTATTCACCTGCCGGAGTTTGACTGCCGAAATGATGGTGGTGGGTGATAGTACCGTGATGCGCTTGCTCCCCTCCTCCTCCTCTCGAATACCACTGCAAAAAGACCCGACTCTGCCACACCCTCTAAACTCTCCCTCACGGTCCTCTGAGTACTATCGATTGTCCATTCTCTCAACTACTGGCAAGCAGTAACACCACCATCCCCTCATAACGTCATTGGCCCTGATCATGGGAATGTGTGTTTTGCGCCCTCAGGGAGGGTTTTGCGAACTTGACGACGGTCGTAGTAAGTGGTAATGTCCACGTTATATTTGCCATGATCACTGACTTTGTTGGTGCAGGCCCGTTAAAGGTGACAATCGGATCACTGCCGGACGAAGTTCTCCTAGAAATATTCATATTCTATCAGCAAGGAGCAGACTACAACAAAGAAGAATGGATTACTCTGGTGCATGTGTGTAGAGGGTGGCGATATATCGTCTTTGCATCACCACTTCGTCTGGATCTGCGACTGCGCGTTCGAGGAAAAATACACACGAGAGAGATGCTGGATATCTGGCCAGCCTTACCTATTGCGATATCTCCCTCCACCAGCCGGTTGACTCGGGTACCGAAGATTACGGAGAATGTCATTGCTGCACTTGGACACCGTGATCGTGTCTGTCGTATCACTCTGGCATTTCACTGTCCCAGGCCGGAAATTGGGAAGATTTTTGGAAATGATGCAGCATCCATTTCCTGCACTGACATACCTCGCACTTTGGGATTGGCTGAACGATGATGAAGAGGCGGTAGTCATTTCGGATTCATTCTTGGGTGGATCTGCTCCACTTCTACAATCACTCTATTTGACCCACGTCGCATTTCCGGCGCTACCGAAACTTCTTTTGTCCGCTAATCACCTTGTCGACCTCCACCTTCGTGATATTGCCCATGCCGGGTACATTTCCCCCGAAGTGATGGTTGCTTCATTGTCCTCTATGGCCAAACTTCAATACTTTGGCCTTGCATTCGGTTCCCCCCACTCACGGCCTTCCCGATCAAGTCAACGCCCGCCTCCGGTGATACCCACTACCCTCCCTGCTCTCACTCGCTTTCGTTTCAAAGGCGTTAGCGAGTATGTAGAGGACTTCATGGCCCGGATTGATGCCCCTCTACTGTGCAATATCTATCTATCGTTCTTCAATCAACTGGTCTTTGATATTCCACAACTTTCCCATGTTATCAATCGCGTTGAAAGCTTCAACAGACTAAATGCAACGATATCGTTTTCGAGTTATGGCGCCTCTGTGGAGCTTTCTTCAGAAGCACATGACCGCCTCCTGTTGGAAATTTCATGCAGACAGGCAGATTGGCAGCTATCGTCAGTGGTGCAGTTCTGTGGCATGTCCTTACATCCAATCTCCACTTCGGAAAACCTCACAGTGACGATCGACTCGGGCAACCCTCGACATTTGGGGCGGTTCGACATAGAACACAGCCAATGGGAGGAACTTTTACACCCCTTTACCAACGTAAAGAATCTCTATCTAGCCGAGGACGTTGGGCCGCATATCGCCACCGCCCTGCAAGGGCTCGTTGGAGAAAGCGTAACACGAGTGTTACCCGCGCTACAAAGTCTGTTCATAGCGGGGCTGGAACCAACACGGGAAGCTGCGGGGTCATTCGTTGCTGCTCGCCAGTGCTTAAGCCGTCCGGTAGCTATCCACTGGTGGGAAGAAGAGAGGAAAACAGAATATAGGTTTGATGAATCTGAGCGGGAACTGGAATCAGAGTGGGAGAGTGACTTAGAGGTCGATGATTGAACAATGTCCTTTGCTTCTTCCTGTCCTTGTTTACTCGTACAACATGAAACCTGAGGATGATAGCCACTTCCCCTCGTTTCAACAAGGATTGATCCCGTTGTACAATATCTAGGTTCAAGTACGCAATTTCCTACAGATATAGTAGCATGGTGATCCCATTACGCGGTGAGTGATGTGGAAGAGGGAACCCATACCCTTCTTCATCGCAAGATGATGAGGCCAAGGGTCTAAATTTCTATACAGATACAACTTTCCATATCTTCGCTACACCATCATCACCGGCGGTCGCAATTAAATCTTCATGTCCTTTCCTCGGACACCATGCGATTGAATTTACGTCATTGACCCCATGCGCACCTTCGAAACGTGCTATTAGCTTATATTTGGGGGGACTCCTGTTTGTAGATTCAGGTGGTTCCTGAGATTCAACTGATCAGAACCCGCCACACACACGCGGAGTAGGACGCCACATAACGACTCACCTCGAATGCCCAAACATTGATTCTGCCGTCGCTCCCTGTCGAAGCGACCCAGCCGATGGACTCACAGCCGTCCTGCATCGCGCCTGGTTTTCCGGTCCCCCATGTAATAGAGTACACGGTGCGGTCATGATCCTGTAACACGAGTACACATTCCCACTGATGTTCCGTGACACGCTTCCAGATCCGGATGGTACAGTCGTCCGAGGCCGATGCGAGGTATAGGCCATTTGGTGACCATGCAAGGGACCACACGGTGGACGCGTGTCCTGTTAGCGTAGCGAAACAGAACCAATCCTCGCTCGGATCGTCGAGGTAGAGCTTGATTGTATCGTCATACGAGGCAGACGCTAGAATCTATGCTACGAGGATGGGCGTCAGAACATTACGGGGTGATGTCCGGAAAGTGATTGACCTCCTCACGGGGATGCCATGCGACGCATTTAACATCCTGTGTATGTTCCATGAGCACCCCCATACACTCAAAGTCGGAGTCCGGTTGGACTATCCTATACGTGAATCAACGCGATCGAGATGAAGTAAAAGTAGCACACCTTCCCAGACCCAGACAGTCTTGTCGCGACTACAGCTCGCAAGCAACGTGCCAGATGCAGACCAGGCAACGCTTTTGCATTCGGTCTCGTGTCCCTCGAGTATAGTTACACATTCCCATTCTCCATCCGCCTCTTCCTCATCTTCGTCTTGTGCCTCGCGTTTCCATATACCGAGGTTCGCATCAAAGGATGCGGTAGCAAGCGATGACCCGGACTGCGACCACGCGACCGCGCGGACGGTTTTGGTGTGTCCGGTAGGGATGGAGGTATGAAGCGAGAACTTGGGGGAAGGATCTGCTGTATAGGCGTAGAGCCGGACGGACTTGTCTGCGGAGCAGGTTGCGAGCAGGGGCTTAGCTGGATTCCAGGCGACATGCCAGGCGCGATCGTCGTGTCCTGATAAGGATGATGGATACGGAACACCAGAGATAGTGATGATTAAGCATACCAGGGAGCTCTGCTACTGACACGATCTTGTGGGAAAGTTCGATGTCCATAATTCCAGCTAGAGTGTCGAAATAAATTTTGAAAACGTAGGGATGCGAACATGATAGGGACGGGACCGATGCTGGCAAAGGCGATGACCTGATCCGGGCCGGTTTCCGGCAGCTGAACGCGTCTCGATCAACCCAGGCGCGGCCTGGTCAATGGCACATCCTTCCTTTCTGTTCGAGCCATGCAAACCAGCCTAATACAAAACGCGCACAGCGATCTCGTAACTGACGCCGCATACGACTTTTACGGCGTCCGACTCGCAACATGCTCTCTCGACCATCGCATCAAGGTCTGGCAACTCGACGAATCAGACGGGAACTGGACGGTCGTGGCAGACTGGAAGGTGCGTGGTCCCGGTTCGTCTTCGTACGCCTCGCGACAGTTTCAGGTGACAGAAAAAAAAAAAACTTTGCTAGGCTCACGATGCTGCGGTGACGAAACTTTCGTGGGCACATCCGGAATTCGGTTCTGTTCTGGCGAGTTCCTCGTTTGATCGGACGGTGAAGATATGGGAGGAGACCC
>Ga0307512_10006879_pt1 | contig 11388 bp, 18 predicted proteins | sample 14_EM_MG_FD_200267 | JGI IMG/M metagenome (GOLD analysis project Ga0307512, IMG submission 200267) | Populus trichocarpa ectomycorrhiza microbial communities from riparian zone in the Pacific Northwest, United States - 14_EM | ecosystem: Host-associated > Plants > Roots > Unclassified | place... | reverse complement strand
AACCTTTGCAGCGCCAAATTCTGTGGAAATTCGAAGGCGAGAAAACTGATAAAGAAGATCGTTGATAACCTGATCAAAGGGTGTGAGGCGCTGTTAGGGATACTTCAAAAAGCGAGACGCAACCAGTTATATCTGCAAGCCATTTTCTGTTTCCTGACACGCTATATGATGATGTGAACACATACTGATTCGTGGTAAGACGAGTATCTTTCCTGAGTGTACATTCAGAAGGCACCTTTTCTGAATCACAATACTTACTGTATTCCCAGAATTGCGGAGCTTCCGAGGGTCGATTTATCCATGGCTTGGATCCTGTAATGACGCACTGTCGGAAGGGCTGTCGAAGCTAAAAAACTTGGGGACAAATGTACCAATACAGTACTGGGAAACATTCTTCAGGTGTAACACTCAACACAGGCTCCAGCACTTACTGCACATGAGAGGCAGGATATGTCTGTCTATTTTCCTCCTTCGTTTGAAATTGTGAGTCCCAAATAACGCCCCGAATACCGCACATACCTAATTCTTAAGGACTCGGTCTGGTCTAGTGGTGAGTGGACGCCAGAGACTAGCTGTGCACCGGTATCGACCTGGTAAGAATCGATGGACAGGTGATCACGCTTCTCATCACTTTTCTCGCTCAAAGAACCCATCTCTGCGAAAAGACTAAGGGGTAAGGGGAGCAAGGGTGAGGGAACGTGCGAAGATATAGGGAAGAATCAGAGGATTTATGATGCTTTGGGGACCTCTCACGAGGTCAAAGGCCTGACTCCACGACACTGCGCCAAGAGATCATGAACTGTAATTGCATACGTCATGCACATGGTTCTGAGACTAGCAAACCGGTCCAATTGATACCGCTATCTGGGCCTAGAAGAGAATCCATGGCGATTGTGCGGGTTCGAATTGGGTAGTCGATGAACCGATGAAAGGTACGTACCTGAGCTGTCATTCCACTAAGCAATACTGTGCCGTACCACATTGACACCATCATGATGGTGGCAATATCTAATTTTGCACAGGACATCCGATAAACGAACCTCGTATCGACTTCTTCCACAGACAAAGTGCAGGTCCATCATTTACAGGTCCTACGACTTCGTGACTCCGCCATCGACATCGCAAGTGGCGCTCGGTCTACAATACCAGTCAGCCTCGTTCAAGCCCCCAATTGTTGGGCAAGACGAACTCTACGAGCTGTCGAAAGTAGGGATTCAGTACATTCCTTTCCATGGGCCACTACCCAACGTCCTCCGCTACCGCATCATATCTCTTCCTCCTTTTCGCGATTTGATCACAACTCCACGTACCAGAATAAGAGTCGCCAAATTGGAAGCAGCGCCTGGCGTCGCCGGAGTATCTATTAGTGACATCCACGTGGCCTCTAGAACCTGTACCGAGGTGAACAAGGGGTTCCATTTTCACCTTCTCGACAATGACTGTCCGTAAATCATCGACGTAGTTGGTAAGAAAGGAAGACGGAACCTATATCCTGCAAGCCTACTAGTCAGGTAACTTTTGTACCTCTAGGCGCAGTATCAGCTTTCGAGGAAGAGAGTCTCGGTGAGTTGTAGTTGGTACTGTGGGTGAATATTGGAACGGCATTGCGCGTCGAACAATAAGGCGGGCATGGTACAGAATGCATCTGATTCCGAGTCGTCCCTTTCCTGCAGCAAATTAGAGCAGTGTTGACAATGCGTAGGATTCTCTTCCACGATGCGCTGTGGCATTGATTGCATACCGCAGTTGCTGGTTCAATATAGAGCGGATGGGTGATGGTTCAAACACACATATTGAAGTTGAGCTTTGCGTGGCTGTCACCTAGACTTTTCGTGTAGGGGTAAGGGTCTAGAGTGTCACGGTTCCGAGCGTAAGAGAATCTTGCAAGTCAAGTTGATTCAAAAAGTCGCGGCAACTTGCGATAATACTTGCCGGTCACGTGTCAAGCCGTGAATGACTGGCTTACCCTCAGCTCAGTCTCCGCCCAGCAAAGCGGCCTCATTCATAATTCGTCGACCTACTCCAGAGTCTCCTGCTACGTCTGCTAGGATGTTCTGATGATATTCGCTTTAAATTGTAAGCAAGGCCATGCTATCTCGCCCAAGAAAATAATCCCAACAGCCTTGCCAACAGCAGCATCCGCGAGCATCCAATTCACACAAGCCTGAGCGCACTCGACACGACGCATCCATCGTGGTCACAGGCGCCTGTTTCTAAGATGTAGTAAGAGTTGATATCATCCATCTACTTACTGATAATCACGGAGGCTGACCAATTTTAATACTATACGAAGCATCATTATCATTTTCTTCCCAGTCGTGGCGTACCGATTGCAATCAGCACTTACAAGAAACAATCTAAAGAATCTAGGAGAAACCCTACTAGGCGCCTCTCAATCACGATCATTACCAGGAAGGAACGGATAATAGTCAGCCGGTTAATCCAGTCCCACCGACCGCTAATCTACTTCCTCAGTACTGGTAAGACCACCACAAGGAACAGACCGCTCGTGACAATAAGAACAAAATATGCTCGAATAACATCGAGCACGTCAAACACGTAGGCTATCGGACTCGCGCGCGGCTCACCGCGCGCCAGGTCAGCGTCTACAATCGTGAACGGCGGGACAACGCCAGGCAGCGCCGCTGCGGCGCGGAGACCAGACGCAAAGCCATCCTCGTGGAACCCGTATTTGGTCCACGCGCCCGCGAACACGCGGTGCCGACCGCTAGAGGCGGCGCGGGCATTAAGCCCCACGAGGCGGCGCGCGGCAAGCACGCCGTCTCCGGAAAGCACTGGATGCGCGAAGGCATAGCGGCCAAGGACGTGCTTGGGGGAAGGCGGAGTGGGCGGGTTGAGTGTCACAAAGAGGTGGCCGTGTTTCTCGGCTGGGAGGGACTGGATATCGTTCATCCAGTCTGTTCGGTTCGGATCCAGGTAAGAGGGTCGGTCAAGGTTAGATTCACGATGGGATCAAGGAGAAGACACCGAACGTACATGACCTGTTTCGAAGATGCGGTTGTGAGTGGGAATGGGGTTGGTAGGCAGGCAGAGGGTAACTTACACAGCTACCTGTGGGTCATCTTTCTTCTCAGCGCCCCACTTGTCAAATGCTGTCCGCTTGATATAGTTCCAGCTAGACCATGCGGAACGCAAGCGAGGCATTAGCTAGCAACCCTAGGGATTAGCCACCATCTTCCCAGGCAGAGAGTGGAGAGAAAATCGACACTTACGCTCACGTCGGAGTGTAGCCAGACATCGTTCTTGCTCCAGCGGTACACACTGAGAATTTCTCGCTCCTCAGGTGTTGCTCCACCGCCTGCATCGAGGATGCGCAGTGCGTCGTCCGTGTGGCACGCGAAGATGATGTGGTCGAACGTTTCGCGCTTCCCTGTGGCCGTCACGAGTGTTGCCTTGCCTTCGCCTGACGAGACAGCTTTCACGGGCGTTGAGAGGTGCAGCTGCTCGGCTGGCAACTTGGCAAGGATCGAGTCGACATACTTCTTACTGCGAAAAGGGGGGGGGAAGGAATCAGAATGAGGAGGCGACCCTGTAAACATTTCTCACCTGCCACCTTTAACGGTAAGCCATATAGGTTTTGAAGTGATTTGCAAGAAGTCATGATTATACAGGAAGCGAATCAGGGTCTTGGCCGGGAAGTTGGTGACAGTTACATCTGGCGGGGTGCTCCATACCGCGGCCGTCATGGGCTAAATCAATGAACAACAGACTCATGACAAGGAGACAAGGGGTAAGAGAGCGCGCATACAATCAAGCAATTGTCCCTGAACTCCGTCGAATATCCTTCTCTCTTTAAGTACTCCCCGATGGATGGGTTGCCTTCTTCGCCAAGCACGCGCATTGCAGACGTGTTGAAACGCGCGACGTCGAACAGCATGCGCCACATGCCGAGGTCGAAGATGCGGCTGGGCTTATTAAACATGCTCCCCAAGCTCTGAGAGGACCACTCGAACTCGCCACCATCGCTCGAGACGCTGAGTGTCTGCTCGGTCGTGATCACCTCGACACGTGGCTTGCGCAGCTCGAGGAACCTGTGAAAGTTGGGGTATGTCGGCGGGTTGAAGACGATCTGCGATGGGCGAGGGGTCAGATGGCCGCGACGATGGCAAGGTAGGTAGGGGTGTGTGTGCTAGTGGCCCTGAACACTGGACACTTACAAAGGCGCTAATGGGTCTCGTGAGTATACAAATGAGGAGTGTGTTCAAGTATCAACGTACCTGTCTACGTCGGTGGGCACTTTTCCTGGCTGAGCGACGTGTACGGTGTGAGCATGGCCTCCAGGGCGGTCTTCAGCCTCGTAGACGTGTACTTCGTGTTGAGAGTGCTCATTTAGGAGCTGGAGACGGGAGAGTAGTCTAGCGATACAACACCATATCAAGAGAACCAAAGAAATCATACCCATGTTGCGGCGAGACCAGTCGTGCCAGAGCCAATGATTGCGACGCGCATATAGTCAAACTGTCTTGATATGTGAGATATGTACCCACTCTCGTGCATGCCATGGCTGTTCGTCGTTGTTTATATACAGGCCCTTGGCGGGCCTGGACCCGATCATTAAATGCATGAATGCATGGGTCATTAGAAGCATGAATGCATGAATCATTGCATGTACACATGCATGCCACCATAAACAACGGCGCCTCACGTCTGAGAACGAAGGTCGTGAACCCCGTTTGCAGGATTTAGCCGATTTAATTGGGATACATCGCAGATTACCCATGAGCGATGGATTATAGTGGTTTAATTGCTCCAACGCATCACACAAGTGAATAGTCTGCATCAAATCAAGATAGATGATAATTTACTTTTTAGCCTTGGACTTTTTACTGCCCTTTGCTTCCTCACTTTCCGCTTCCCACCCTTACCCTTGACGTCCTTCCCTTTTTATCACGTGCCTTTGGGGGCAGATGTTTTTGGGTGCCGTGAAAACCTGTCCAACCTGTCCTCAGGCTGCTGTTCTGTTTTGCATTCAGCAATTTGGCGAGCTTCTTGGGACGCGCTCTTCCCTGATGTTCCTTGTCAATATCGACCGTAAGCCAGCAAGGGCGGTCGAGTAATGCTCACTTGAACCCTTTCTCTTTTCCTTCACCAGGAAATCAACCAGTCCTTCCGCAACCTGCTGCCGCTGCCGAAGAAGTCAAAACCACGGGCTCGCGGGCCGGGACAGTTCGGAATAAACGGGATCCCTTCGATTTGGTCAAAACTCGTCACGTCTGGCTGCTCGAAAATATTTTTCGCCTCTCCCCATGGCCACTCTGGGGACTTGAATACCTCCCCCCTCCTTTTTCCCATCTTCTTTACATCAGGAAAACGTTCAAGTAGTTGCCGGGTTTCCACCGGTTTCCGTCGGTATCTGAGTTTCCGGAAATCTGCAAACCTGGAAACCGAGGTAGTCAATCTACACTAATTCTACGTAAATTCACCACATAAATTGTAGGTTTCCATAGGTTTCCGCCCTCCTTCTCTGCTTGCCTATTCTCATCGTGAGCTAGGAAAGTGACACCATGCCAGATAACGGACATACTTCTTTCGCAAATGCTCCACAACACACTTGAAGGCAACATACTCACGAATAAGCTTCAGAGCCGACTTAGGTCCAAATACCCTTGTCGGCTCAAGGTAGTCGCAGCCGAGCAGGATACACAAATCAATGAATTAAGACATCTCCACACCGGGTCCTTCAAGGGAAAGCTGCAAATTAATTTCACTGATCGGCTCTTTCTTCGCTTCTGAGAAGGTGAGATGCCAGTAGAGAATTGTGGTATCAAACGTGAGCATATCCACGTCTTCTGATCCTGCCGCGTACACCTGTGCCTTGTGTGGCTTAATGATCAATCATTAGGGGTAACGAAAATACCTTTCCGCCGCGGGCGAGTTCCGTACACTGGGCCTCTGCTTCCGAGGGTGCTTTTGGAGTAATTGGCATCGAGTTGGAGAAGCGAAACGTTGAAACATGCTATTACAACTGGGATACCCATAAGCTTCAGTAGCCTGCGGCATTCCTCATTGTGTCCACGAGAGAGTTACTTTGACCGTCCGTCGCGAGAAACGGACCACCTCTTTTGTTGTGCCTACGGAATGTATGCGTGGTGGTATCTTGGTTAATGGCGACTATGGGAAAACAAACCAGTTTCATTGGCCTCTCCTTCCGCTTTCGCTTCTTCACTCCCTTTAAGACGCTTTACTGGCTACAATTATGGTGCCATTAGCCCCAATGCGGTATGTGCTGAGAGAAGCTATTGACACGCACACCGCCGGCCTTAAGTAGCTTAAGTTCTGGCAGTTTGCCGCCGAGAACGTATGCAAGTTGGTATCATTTTCGGCAATCCGGATAGTGCGATAGTAAAATGGACATCGACGCATCAATAGCGGCTGCGAGTCTGCGACCAAAGAGGTTCTTAATATTGTGCTCGGGGTTCGCCGTCACGTCGGATGGGGACCGCAACGGGCGTTTGTTCAAGTTTGCCACACGATCCCGCCTGGCAGTCACCTGGCCTGAAATCACTCGTACGATAGTTCAAGCATGACGATGTTTTCAAGGCTCTCCCGCACAATAGGTATCAAAGGTCTTACAGCTCTAATATCGGATCACGCCCCGAAGGCTTATTCGTGGTTCCTCCACGTTTCTTCTCTACTCGCGGCAACAATATTCACACTAAGTAATTGCAAGTGCGCTACATGATTAGGGTCACACACCCTAACATGTTTGTTGCAGTCGACAGCTAGCTTGCTGGTAGCAGGCAGACCTAAGATGCCACGTTACCTTGTCATTCAAGGGACATGCGCAAGGACAGGTTGCGCGCAGTCTGTATTTTCAACTTTGGTGTCAGGGGATTCCGGGAGCATCCGTTCGCGTCGCTGCTTTGATGTGTCCTAACAATAGGCTAACATAGCCTAGTTCCTCTGTTAGGGAATTTGGAACTTCCCAACATTTAATGTAGTCCCTGAGCAACCTAACTTTGTCACTTGCCACCATCATTGGTCCTTGAGTAGCGTTAACGTGTGGTGAAGAAAATAGGGAGTTCATTCTGATGCAGACGGGTGCAGTGCCTTGCCGCAGGTACACCACATTCCATAGCTCAGATGTACTGTAGGGAATGGATATAAAGAGAAATTTCGAATACAGTTTCGAAAACACGCACGCGAGGCTCGGAGGGAGCTCCACAGCTCACTCCCAGATCATGGAGTCTGGTTGGAAGATCGATAGCCCGAACACAATGGCTCCTTGAGTAGCAAACTAGCAGACGCAGTACAGTAGTTGGACTTGAACGAACTGCCACCAGAGGTGAGTGTTCCCAGTCACTCTGGTAGTGCGTGCAGACCTTGCCATCAATTGGGACTCTGGAACCTGGCTCTGGGCTGGGGAGTGCCAGCCTGAGCTTGCCAGGAGTTGGGACTGAGTTGGGGTGACGCTTCGGTCGCTTAGTCAGCAACCGTTGTGACCACACCCCGTGTTTTTCCATGACCATTTTAGGTATCGATCCTCCACTTTCAAATGATATCCTTGTAACACATCGTAACTTACACTGTCAAATTTAGTTCAAACCCAAATGGCAACACGGAAAAAGGGTTCACTTGGCGACATCTGGAAAACAGATGAGTCCGATCAGACATTCTTATGTTTCGGCGAATTTGCTGGCATGATGGCATCCTGGAATCTACTTTAGAGTGTCACGGAAGGTTCTGTCAGGGCATCGGGACAGCCCAATTCTGTGGGGCTTTGTTCTGATTCCTTAAGTACAGTTTCCTCTATCCTTACCTCTGACATCTCCGCTACCTCCCTCTGTCAATCTTCTCCGCCACACACAGCTGGGCTTGATACATTGATATGTCTGCCTCAGCTGTAGCCGACATAAGGTACACCTACGGGGCCGCCTTCATAGGGTTACTTGTAAGCACAGTGTGCGTCTTCTCTCTTTCTTCTTCAAACCCCACTTTGTTCATTTCCCCAACTTATAGCCTGTATGGCGTGACAGTAACTCAGATGTGAGTGAAGAGGCGCCCCATCGCAGTAGATTTACCTTCTTGTAAATCTGTGGATTGACCTCTGTAAACTTGGATCTTTCAGATGGTGTTACTACTGGTACAAATTCACCTTCTCTCACGTTTCTGCATGAAGCTGAGTGACTCTAGGCACTATCGTGCAGATCGGATGGCGCTCAAAGGATTTGTCGTATTCTTATTGTACGTGGAGCCGTACACCTTGTCAAAATGTCTCAAAGATAACTGAACGGCGTTCTCAGTATCCTGGATACACTGCACATGGTTCTATGTACTTACTCTATATACTGGTGAGGGGAAAATATTTTCCCTGTCCACCATGCTCATCGCACCAGGTACCTGATCATGAATTTCGGCAATGTGGTCAACCTGGACCTCGATTTGTGGTGCGTCGGCTCATTCTGCTGGATATAGCTTCTGATAGGCAGCATAGGGCGGCTGACGTACGTTGTCTTTCAATCTGTGTTCTGCTTTTGCGATATATTTCCTAACTTTGTGTAGATTCGAACCGACATCAATGTACGCTCTGGCTTTCGCTAATTCATCATACAACCTACTGATGATTGTGATATAGGGTCTCATCGGCTTTTTGGTACAATTGTCTGTTCCTCTTTCTTGTGTCTTGCCCGCAAGTTGGCCTGATCTGGACTAGGTTTTATGCGAGGCGACTTTATATCAGTAAACATTCTTTTGCAACCTTTCAAGGTCCCAATAATGACACGATTGCCTAACAGTGAGCAAGAGCACCGTCATCCCAGCGATTATTGTATGTATCGCTGGCTGGCTCATATATGCGCTTTCTAAAGTCCATTGGTAGGCTGCGCTTGGTGGAATTTGTTTCTGTAAGTACTTTATTAGTATCTGGGCACGTCGTTACCTTGACCAACGGCCCTACAGCCCTAGAGTTTGGTACGTTTCTTGTTTTCGTTCCTTGTCCGTTGATTGTGTTCAATTCTTTGTATACCAGTGTTCACTGTCAAGGCGTATGTAGAACCTGCTAGGGTATTTCGCCTGGGATCTGATACCCGAAACCAGATTTGAACTCGAGCGATATTCTCGTTATGGCTCCTTGATCGTATGGGCCCACATACACTCTCTTTACGCCTGCTGATTTTCAACCTGGGTAGTGGATGACATGCGTAGGAATGAGCTCAACCGCTCTGGCGGACATTCTAATTGCCCTGGCGATGGCCTGGTGTCTCTACCACAAAAGGACAGGATTCTCAACAAGGCGGGTTCTTGTCTTGTCATCTCCATACCAGAACTAGATTTGACACCTTTATAGAACCGACTCGATCCTTATGATTCTAATCTCCTACATCATCTGCTCTGGTCTGCTGACGAGGTGAGCATTCATATTGGTGACTCGATCAGATCAACGAACCACAGTAGCATCCTTGCCACCGGCATGCTTGTTTGTGTAAGACGTCTCATTCTTAATATTATGGCTAGAAATTTTTTCAAATTGCGATCAGTTCGTGGCCTTGCCCAATACTTTCATGTATGAGGTGTTTTTCTCGTTGATGGGTAAATGTATGTTCGCGTTAATGTCAGTTGAGGGATGCACTGACGTTGTTATAGGTTATGTGATCTCTTTCCTTGCTATGTGAGGAGAATCTTTACTTTAAAGTGTTTGTTGACATTCGGTGCTTCCAGGTTGAACATTCGCGACACTCTCAGAGAACGGCCTTCCCATTGTGAAATGAATAGCGCCTTCCAATTTTCGTCAATCCGACCGAGTAAGCCTGCCTGCAAACCTGGGACGCGGCCAACTACTGTAGCTGTCACCGTGCCCGGGACACTGGCAGCCACCGCGGACTTCGCAAGGAATAAGCATGATTATGACAATGAGCCGGAATTGGACAAATCGGTATGGGTTTGGCACATTTTGTGGTGCTCAGGGGCTGAGATGCGCATGCTTCTGAAGGAGGGACTAACCGTCTCCTCTGTCAAAGGAGGACCACCAGGATCAAGTGTATCGGGCCTTGGTCAAATCATGACCACGGTGTAGTTGGAACACCTTCAAGTTGTTAGTATAATGTATGGTTCCTACTTCAGCTACGCTTCTTCTTCCCTAGCTTTGTCCGGCTTCGTTAACTCGCCGTGCCCTTGGTCGGCGGGGGCCTGTTCGTCCCAGCTTGTCGCGGGGCAGTTAACCCATCTCCTGCGAGCCGCGCACAGACGGTGTGAGCCATCGAAATCCAGTCGCCTGTGTTGTATGACGTCCCTCGAACCTACATCCACTGAACAATGAACTTGCGAAAGAGCGCAGAGGCATATCTGCTTACGCGGCGTTATACCAGCCCTCTTCGAGTTGCAGTTTTCGTGGTGCTGCACTCGACTCATAACCCACAGCAGCCAGCACGACAGCCGCGGCTTATACGCACACACTCATTTCATTCCTCTCTACCACGACGCCCGTGACGGCCCATCACTATAAGCTCCTGTGCCGGCGCGTCGAACCGCATCTCGACACCTGCGCGCTAGAGAGGCTAAGAGAGCGGAGCAATGTACAGCGATGAGGGCCGGCCATGCCGCCCCAGGACTTATGATACCCGTCTACTTCATATGTCTGCCCGTTAAGCGAGAGCGTGAACAGCACGCCGACGGTCCTCTGCAGCCACTCGATGGCGGCCCTCGAGCCCTCGGCCACCACGCGCACCGTAAGGCAAGTCTTACAGCCACGCGTGAATGGCCACGACGGAGCGCCTGTCAACGCCACAAGTCTTCCTGTCACTCTCCCTGTCTCGTAGCCTTGTTCCTTAGTTCCTTCCCTCCCTGTGCATCCGGTGCAAGACCAACGCGTTCACTTTCCCTCTCCCTTCCATTCCTATGCTCCTCTCACCGCCTCTATTCAGTCCTTACAGCCCAACTTGTGTTAGTGGGCCAGTACTCCGTATGGCATATCCGAGTTCTCGAAGGACAGCTACAGTAGTGTAGCTGCAAGTCGACTTACTTAAGCCGCGGCTTTTTACTGGCTACGGTTCTCCAACTCGACTTGGTCGCTACTTTTGAGCCAGAAAGCTGCCATCTCAAACTGGCATCTCTCGCGGGAAGTCGATGCCATTGTTGAGATGGTCCACAAGACTGTGGATGCGGTTCCAGAAGTCGGCGAGACTATGGACATCGATGATGACGATGATCGCCCTTCGCGACTGGCAGATGTCAACGACACTGCCAAAGGAGGCACATCACATCCCGCAAATGTATCATCCCTCGATCGTCGGGGGCCCAATTTCGCTCGCATGGAGGACGATGCTCTTTGGGCTGAATTTCGTCACCGCACGCATGCAACGTGACGCAAGATGTCTGAGCCATGACACCCTTCCACACCTCGTCCAAAACTGTAGCTGCTGGAAGCAGAGG